>Ga0302319_10000986_pt1 | contig 63855 bp, 59 predicted proteins | sample Bog_T0_2_FD_203319 | JGI IMG/M metagenome (GOLD analysis project Ga0302319, IMG submission 203319) | Peat permafrost microbial communities from Stordalen Mire near Abisko, Sweden - Bog_T0_2 | ecosystem: Environmental > Terrestrial > Soil > Wetlands > Peat | place: Sweden: Abisko, Stordalen Mire...
TTGATGCTCTCCGTACAGCACTCCGCCATGCGATTACAGCGCCGGTCTGCTCGATCTATGAAATCCTCACTTACCCATGTTAGTCCACTTGATGCCCTCAAATGGGCTCCTTCAGGCAACAGCCCGTCAAGAGTTGACCCCATTCTCCCACCCCATTCTCCCAGCCTGTCAAGAGTTGCAAGAGTTGACCCCATTCTCCACTCATACCCTAGTCGTTTTCCACGCTATTGCTCGTCCCAGCCTTTCTCATGCGCGATTCGGCTCGCAAGAACTTGCAGCCTCAAAAAGAGCCTTCTGTCTTCGTATGGATTCGAAACACTGAGAATTTGATTTGCTGGCTCGATGTCGTTTGCAAACAAGCATATAAGCCCAATTGCAATTTGGTAGCTTGTAACATTATTCGGTATAGTTACTACGGGGTACTTTTGTATATTCTCTACTAAAGATCGTTGTACTGGGTTAATCTGCTTTTTAATTCGCTCAAGGGATTCCATCGGCAAGGCATTTCTGTCAAGTTTAGTGTAATACTCTTGACAAACGCGTCTCAATTCAGAGGTTGAACGTTTCAAATTCTCCGCTTCTTCCTCAAGTAGCTTTTTTCTGACATCAGGCAGCCCTTCAGCCAATGCCATTTCCCACGCCTTTGCCATGTCGTCGTCATTTAAGATCGATGTGCTTCTCGAACTGGCGAAAGGAAGACCGGTTACGGTTCGACTTTTGCAAATCTCTTTAACCGCTGAACACCCTGGCACGATAGAAAGTTCAGCGGCCGACCAAAAGGCGTTCCATCTACCGGAAATGGAATCCCTGGACCCATGTACGGATAGTCGCTCAAAAAGTTCATGCATGTGTGGGCAACGTCTTACGAATAGAACTTCCCCTGTTGCATTTGAATACGCAAGCGAGTACCCCTGTACTTTCAATAATAATTCCAATCGCTTTTCTTTCATAGCTACGGCCGAGGGATGACCCAGTATTCGATTCCTGCTTCTCTAACGGCTCTCGTTAAAGCGGCGGCTGGCCCCGCGGTGGGAAGCGAACTTGTCCCAAACCAAATTATTCGTTTCACATTAGGGTTGTTTCGAAGAAGCCAACCATCGGCGGCCGCCTGTCTTAATTTTTGATTGAACTGTCGCAGGCTCTGACTGTCCAGATTCGAATAGTCGATTGCATTATAGTCGAGCAGCGAGCCCTCGAACAGGGTGCCTGTCGCTGGGTCGAAGTCATCTGCGATGCGAACTCCAAAGTTACCAGAAGTCCATGCCGTAGTGAATCTTGTCTGCTGTGCTCCTGGTCTTACATAGTGTATATACTCCCCTGGTGTAATCTCCTTCGGACCTGAGTAACGAAGTCCTATTGGCCAACCGCCGGACGTCATTCCTTGTTCGAAACCGTAGTTAGCTAAATTCCATTGTGGTGCAAGGCTTGGACCGACAGCCCGTGAGAGTGATGGAATTCCGCCGATAACAACTTGACTTGCGATATATCCTGCCGTGCCCCAACTGGAGCCGAGGTTTGACGTAAACTGATTCTCCAGCCAAGCTGATTCGTATTGCCCGGTGGTGAGTGTTCGGAAACCTGCTTGCGTATTGTCCGCAGCGTTCGCGGCGATAACGCCTCCTCCCAGGGTGCCACCCAAGCCACCCGTTTCCCAAATGTACCCAGCCGCTCCAAGGAATTCCAGAAGACCCCCACCAGTTCGGAGTGTAGCGCCGCCGTAGAAGAGGGCGCCATTCAGTGCCTGAACGGTGGCACCGGCGCTACCTCTTGCATAAGCAATATCGTTGGCGACCGTACCGTATTTTGGCATGAAGTACAAATCAACATCTGCGCTATTCATGGGGCCGCCGTAATTTAGTGGCAGGTATATTTTGAGCAAATTCGCGTCGGTTGTGTCAATATCGAGCCACGCTAATCCTATCGCATCAAAATTTCCAACCGGATCATCGTTGCAGTAGGCATACAGGTTCACGCCGCCGTCCTCCCTGGCTGGGTCGCGGCTGATCCAGGTGTGGGTCTTCGGGTCATAGTACCGTTTGCCGAAGTAATAGTAGCCGGTTTCCGAATCGTAAAGCTTTGTCTGGTAGCGGAATGGGCAACTGTTCGCGCGCGGGCCGGACTCGGAGAGGAGTTCGCCGAAGGGGCCGTAGCTGTACGTGGCGACCCCCGCGCCGGTGGTGGCGTCGACGAGGCCGACGACGTTGCCGATTCCGTCGTAGATTGGCAGGCTGCGGGTGGTGACGTTGCCCTGGATTTGCAGGATTTCGATCAGGCCGCCGATGCCGGCTGCTCCGTCCAGGCTGCCGCTGACGTCCGGGCCCCATGTGTAGTAGCGTCGGCTGGTTTCCTCCCCATTGGCTGAGTAATCGATATCCAGCACTGGGCGCCAGCCGTCCCATAGGGTGGTGGTCCAGCAGGTGGTCTGGCCGCCGACTTTTACCAGCTTCTTGACCCGCCGTCCCTCGACATCGTAGGTGCAATCGATCTCCTGGGCGGTGGCGGTGGAATAGGGGGAGGCGTCGATGATGGAAGTGAGTTGATCGAGCGAATTCCAGCCATAGGTCCAGCGGGCGCTGGTATCGAGGTCGCCGTCGGCGTCGTAGGCGAGGGTCTCGCTTGTCGGCGGCACGAATACATTGCGCACCTGCTGGGCCACGGCGGCGGTGCCGGCATAGCCAGCGCCGGCGAGTGTGCCGGTGACGACATAGGTGTGCCAGCCGGAGGAGGGGGTGTAGGCCTGGCTGAATGCGCCGGTGGTGCCATTGACGGCGACGGATGTTCCATTAATGGTCACCAGGGCTGCGGGATTGACCAGGCCAAGGACATCGACGATGCCGGCGTTCTGCCGGGTCATGGGGCGGTAATCGGTGGTCGCGGAGGCTGGCCGGCCGGCCTGGTCAAAGCTGTAGCTAAGCGTCTGTGAGCCGATGGCGGCGGTATGCAGGTAGCCGTTGGTATCGTAGGTGTAGGCCCACGATCCGGCAGGGGTGTTCGATATCCCGTTGCAATGGCCATCCGCATCGTAGCTGCGCCCAGTGTAAGCCCAAATGCTCCCGGAGCTGGTGCTGGCCTCGCTGGTGATCCGGCCAAGGCCGTCAAATGTGCTCGTTACCAAGAGCGGCCCGATGGCAAAGCTCTGTGCACGGCCGTTGACCGAATTGAAGTTGCTCCATGCGCCGGTGGCGCCTCCGGCGGTGGTCACCCCGGTGAGCGTGCCATTGCTGCCGTAGCTGTAGCTGATGCCGATGGTGGCGCCGACATAGGCGGGCAAGGTCACGGTCTGCAATTGGCCGAGGCTGTTGTAAGTGTGTCCGACCGTTTGCCCGTCGAGCACGCCGGTGGTGTGGGACTCGGTGGAGAGCTGCCCATTGGCGTAGGTGAGGGAACGGGTTCCGGATGCGTCAGTGATCGCATTGAGCTGCCCGGCGAGGTCATAACCCAGGGTGGCCATGGTTCCGATGGCCGTCGGCTCTCCGTATTGATCGGGGGTGAGGGAGAAGTTTGAGCGGGGCGTGGTCCATTGCGACGGGTTGCCGTTGCCATCGTACTGGAAAGATTCACTGGAGCCATCGGGAAAATTCCGTTGCAGCAGCGTCCCGGCAAGGCTCTGGGTGTACTGCGCGGAACCCACACCGGAAGCGGTGGTGAGCGTCTGCGTGATGTTTGACCCGAAGCTCGGTGGAGTCCAGTTTTGATCCGGTTGACCGTAGCCGTTGAAACCGAGGAATTGACCGTCTGGCGCGACGGTGTCGACCGCTGTGTGGCTATTTTGCGTGCTGGTGTGGGTCCAGCCGGTTGTCGGGCTAAATGCGTCTGAGAACGTGGCTGACACCGGGCCCGAAACGCTCGTGGGGATGCCAAGTGAGGAATACGATGTCGTTATCGCATTCGCAGAGTTTCCACCAGGATTGATTGTCGTGCTCGTCACGTCTCCGAATGCGTCCGCGGTGGCGCTTCCGTTTTCCGCGAAGGCGCCATCCTGGACAGAGTATTGATACGGAGCGCCATCCTGCCAACTGGTGGTGCCGCTGGATAGGGGTCCGCTGGTCACCAGCTTGAATATATCGCCATTGATGGTTCCACTGGTCGTCACGGCTTGCGCGCTCTGGCTGTACGGGATGAAGGTCGTGGCATCGTTTGCAGGGGTGTAGGTGCGCTGCCACAAGGTCTCTCCGGTCGCGTCGGTGCATGTCCACCCGATCTCGGAAGTGGATGAAATGTTTCGATTGACCGAAACCGATCGCGAGCCGCGGGCGACGGTTTGCAGCGAGCCGTCGGGTTGATAGCTGTATTGGGTGGTGGCGCCAGTCGGGTCGGTGGTGCTGCTCAAAAGGCCGTCCGTATAAGCATAGGTCGTCGTCACCGGCGACCCCGAGCCATTCGGATCGGGCTCGGAATCCTGGATCGGACGACCGAGCGCATCGTATTGGGTGCTGGACGTCAGCGCGCTATCGGTGCCGTGGGTCATCGTGCGGGTCCAACCGCCAGACCCGGGGAAGGTGTAGGAGATGTTCCATGGCTGTGTGGCATTGCCTGTGATGGTTTCGGCCAGGCTCGTCTTGTCCAGCGAATCATAGACGGTTTGCTGAGTATCGCTGTTCTGGATCTGTTGGACGAGGCTGGTGGCGGTTTCGGTGCTCGAGACGGTGGCGTTTCGCGGCCCGGAGATCGTGGATATCCGGGTTTCTCCGAACGGACTGGTCTGTTCACTCCAGGTTTCAGTTGGCGCCCCTGAACTGGTCGCGGTGCCGCTTTCCCCGAGATACCCGGGGTTGTAAGCAACATTCCACGTCACAGCGCCCCTTACAGCCTGTGTCACTCGCCCAAGCGCATCGAGGGTATAAGCAGTGGTCTTCCCCAGACAATCTGTATGGCTCAAGACTCGTCCTTCGGTATCGTAACTGAATTGCTCAGTCGTGCCCAGAGGACGCTTGAACACTGACGGGAATGGGGTGCCTCCCTGGAATTGCGTGGCATCGGTGAAATCGAGTTCCGCCATGGATGGGATGTCATACACATCGCGAGAGACCAGTTGACCCTGAGGATTCACGAGCGTCACAATCCGCATCCCATCGGCAACGGAGCCTGATACGAGGGTCGACTCCCGTCCTGTCTGCGTAACCGTCTCGAAATTGGTCCCGCTCCAGGAATAGGAGTATGTCGTCAATGTCCCGCCTGAGTCGCGTTCGAGTTTCGGAGCCCACGGATTGATGGGATCGGTGCCTGAACATAATTCCATAGTCACAGGCACGGATCCGGGGGTAGCACTGCCGATTAGCGTCGTTGTCGCCGACGTTAAATCTGGGCTGTAGGTCGTTTGAAAAGTCCGCACCCTCGCGCCATTGAAAGTCTCCGTACCAGTCGCTACCGCACCGGAATATGAAACCAGCTCCTGTGTGGGGCCATTGGAGGAAGATGTCAAAAGTCCGTTAGGGTCGTAATTGACGGAGTATGGGTTACAGCCGCCAGTTTCAGCGCGCGTTTGCGACCGATAATAATCTGGCCAGTTTGTCGTGCGGGTTCCATAGGTGTCCTGCTCCAGAATGCTACTGAGAGAGAGCGGATATGCCCATACATGAGTGAAAGTATCTGAGGCCACGTACGTTCCGGTCACCTCTGGCAACGCCACATGATCGACCGTGTTGTTTTCAACGACTTCCAAAATAACAGAACCGATTGAACTGACAGCCGTTGGAGTTATTATAGTAGTGCCACTCGTCAATACATCACTGCTATGCCGGTCGATCATTTCAAAGTTCCAAGTCGACTGAATATATGTCGGATCCGGATCCTGTGTTTGAGACAGCGTTATGTTATAAACAGCATTGGTTGAAGTAATCCGCAACTGTCCGTTCTGGCTGTCATCCCTGGTCGGATTCTCAACAATCCATGAATCAACGGGCTGGCCGAGAAATGTATACAGTCCACTTGTCGCATTCTTTGCGCCGACCTGGTCGGCCCGATAAAAATCAATCTGATATTTATACCTTCCGTGCTGCATGATATTCAATCCATAGGTTGCGGCCTTACGTGCCGTATCCGTCCCAGAGAACGTCACCAACTGCGTGAGAACCGGCTTCCACCATTCCTTCACGTATTGCCCAAAATCCGGCCACCGTCCATTTGGATCTAAATAACCTCCCCTCCAATAAAGCTGTGGTTCCCGGTCCTCGGTCAACCCGGAGTAAACCGCATCCCAATTACCGCCTCCCACGACTCCCAGGACATTACGCGCGGATAAGCCCCCGAATTGGGATTCGGGATCGCTCGGCGAGAAGTCCGCGCATTGAATAATTGGCGGAGCTTTCCAAACAAGTTCGCAATCGCTGGCAGGCGCGCTCGCCAGTCGGACCTTCAAGAGACCGTGGCCCAGATCCGGGACCAATTGCAGAGGCGGTGCTTTTTCTGGTAGGTCATGGGCTGGAAAGGAGAATTCGGGGCCAAAGTCGGCTGTAAAGAAGCTCTCGAAGTTAAACTGCATTCTTGATACCGAAAGATCATTCAAATACGGAAGATCATTCCGTGCGTACCAGGCAGTCAATATCTGTGAATTTACGTTGTCGGAATCCAATGGGTCATAGACATCCTCCCAAAGTGCCGGGTTATCCTGGTCTTTAAACTCGGGTACAAATACATAGTCTGGAATAGGGGCATCTATATTTGCAAAGTTTTTCCATTGGCCAGCGATTGTCAATCCGCTAAAATCACCTATCTCAGCCGGTAATGGCCCAATAAATCGCAAGTCCGACGCTTTTTTAAGCTTCGCACTTGATACCTGAACTGGCCCCGCCATTTCGTCCATTCCAGTAACGGCAGTTGTAATATAGTTAAAGTTTGCGAATACGTCCAGACTGCCTCGACAAGACGACGGCGACATAGCCTTTGGGGAGAAATTCAGGGTTCCCTTGGTGACGCAGTCTGTACGGGCGCCCCGGCCGCTATTGTGGGAGACGCTTGCGAAATATGAACTGGAAATAGTCTGGGTGGGTCCGCTATTACCTACTAAGACCTTGTTCCTGCGGGCCGGTCTTGTATCGAGGGTCATCCCGAGCGGCGATTGCAAAACAAATGGATAATTGAGTTTCTCGACATTAGTATAAGACTTTGATATGTATTGGATCGGCCAGGGGATCGTTTTGAGATGGCTTACCAGGTAAGCGAGTCTCTGCACGGTGCCTGCGAATGAATCGTCGCTCCAATCCCAATCTCTATCTCGGTCTTGAGGGGGAACGGCACCCGGCATTTGTGAATCAACGTACTCGCCTTCCAGGGATTCCACTTGATCGTGGACTCGTTGTAATAACCGGTATTGCGACTCGATGGGTAAAGCGTCAACCTGCGAATCTGTAGGAGAGGAGGGAAGTCCCGGCCAGTGAAGGAGCTGAGGCTGTAATAATGGGGCATATTCGTTGTATAAAATATTTCGCCTCTGCACCGCCCTAAACAGTTCACCCAATGTTTGCCCTCTTGCCATGGAGGCCAGGCAGCCGGAGAATATCAGCACCAATAGTAATCGGATGATCGTTCTCATTGGACAAGGATTTCAACCTGGAGTCCGACGGCGGGATTGACCTGGAGGATCGGATTCGTGCCATCTTCGTAGTTTTGATAATTGGTGAGTCCGTCTCCGGATGGATCCGCCGTAGGGCTGATTGTCTGGCCGGGAAAATACTTGTGCGCCCACCAGTCCGGGATTCCATCGCTGGATGAACTGTGAGTCACATCGAAACTGAAGAGGTATTTTAGCTGGCCAAGGTTTGCCAGTGCATAGTCATCGGGGGGATTGCCGCTGTTTACCCATGGATAGGCGGTCCCGGAGGTCAGTGGCTGGAGACCGTATCCAACGAGAATGAGCCGGTCGTAAATCGGTTTCGTGAGGGCCTTTAGCTGGCCAAGATTGACGGCAGTATAATCGCTGGTTTGAGCCGAGGTTGCGGTAAGGGCGATGGCAAGTGTGTTGAGGGCATTGCCCGCTCCGCCGAATTGGGCAAGATCGGCGTTGAGTTCGTTTACCGCTGCGACGGCTATGTTCTTGGCCTGGCCCTGGTTCGCTACAGCGAAATCGTTGCTTGTCGTTCCACTCAGCACGCCCCGGCTGGACCACCATGCGGGATACGTGGGGATGGATTGGGCTTTGGCACGGAGGCCGGTGCATAATAGGAGTCCGATGACCAGCCCGCCAAAGGCCAACTGACGCGATGGAGGGAATACACCCATGGGATTGCCTTTCTTTGAGGTGCGCCGAACGGAGGATTAATTGGGCTGCGGACCTTGGGTGAACGATCCCATGGAGAGATCGCCTGCTGGATGAACCAACACTGCGTTGGTGGTGCCGCTGATCGTAACGGTTCCGTTGATGGTGGTGTTGCCATTCTTGTACACCACCAGGGCGTCTGAATAGACAGGGGTCCAGGTGCCGGGTGTTATATAGCCGTTGCCGACTTCGAATATTGGGTCTGTGGGAACCCAGGCGGTCGGACTCTCTGTGCCGCTATTGGGTAAACCCCCGTTCATTGAGCCGACCGCATAGGAATATAAGGAGCTTGCGGTGGTACAATATCCAGAAGCGGTCGAGAAATTGCCAAGGGCTTGGGCCCCATATCCAAGGGCCGTGGCGTCGGTGCCCATGGAGAGCGTGTTCCAACCAATCGAGACACCGCCCGCAGAAGCCATCGCGCCCTCGCCAATAGCGACGGAACAGGTGCCTGCGGTACAGTATGCGCCGGCGGTGATTGCGTAATATCCGCTTGAGGTGTTATTGGCCCCGCCCAAGACCGCCGAAAGCCAATTCTCTGCCTGATTGTTCGTGCCAAAGGCGATTGATCCGTCGCCGGCCGCCGATGTGTTTGCCCCGAACGCCAGGGAATAATTTCCTGAGGCTGTGGTCCCGCCTTCTCCGAATGCCGCCGAATTGGTTCCCGAGGCAAGGGTGTTTGAGCCGAAGGCCACGGATTGCGGGCTCAAAGCCGTCGTATAGTAGCCACTGGCTATGGAATTCGACCCGCTTGCGTCGCAGCCAGTTCCCCCAAGGACAATCCCTGGCGCCGCCCGCAATGGCGATTTCTGGAGCATGAAGCAAAGCGCCAGTATCAGGGCGCATTTTTTGAATCCTTTGGCAGTCATTGGCTGGTTCCTTCCTGAAGCGGTGTTGGGTTTGATAAACTCTGGACTTGTTGGCTCAATTGCTGGAGAGCGGCGGCATTCTGCTGACGCCACTGCTGCATAGCCGTCTGCCTCATGGCTGGATCGGCGGTGGCATATTGGTTCCACGTCTGCGCGCGGGAGGTTGCAATGGCGTTGCGCGCGGTGAGATATGCCTGCAACTGGGGCGAGGCGTCGGGCGGGATGTGGACCGGTCCGACGAGCCGCAGCGGAACGGGGGCTGCAGCGGCAAGAGCCTGGGCTCGTTGCGCCTGGAGTTGGAACTCCCCGGCATACTGTTGCTGCATGAGTTGCGCGACCTGCTGCTGCATCGCGTTGACCTGCGCCTGGGTGGCGCTGGGGGGTAATTGTTGCAGGAGTTGATTGTGAATTTGCGCGCGGGCGCTTGCGAGATTTGCCTGGGTAGTCAGGAAATCGGTCAGTGTGCTGGAGGCATTTGGGGGAATGTTGACAAACGCTTGCACCCGCATCGGTTGTAGCGCCGATGCCAGGGCGAGGGTTTGTGCGAGTTGCCGCTGCGCCTGGAATTGGGCGGCGTTCTGCTGGCGCCACGCCTGCAACTGCTGCTGGGAGGCTCCCTGAGCGACGAGTGCCCGCCACTGCTGGGCCAGCGTCTGGCGCTCCTGTAGATAAGTCTGGAGGGTGCTGGATGATCCGGAAGGCTGTGGGGAATTCTCAACCGTCTGGGCGGAAACCATTCCGCCCACCATCAGGCTCCACGCAAGCCCGATCCAGCCGAGGCTGGATCTCTGAAAGATTGCCTTCACATTGCCGCCACTCAAACCCCGGACAGGTGCTCTGTGTTTTGGGGGGTTGCCTCTCGAATAGATTTTTTCGTTGTCGAAATCGAGGATTATTATGAGCCGTTTTGCGCAGCATACCCGGATTTCCCTTTTCTTCCCTTTTTTCTTCTCCGCCGCCGGGCATTGTATCAGCCTCGGTTCTCACATCCATGGCGCCAAAGATTTTTTACCAGAGCTCGATGCCGCGGGCGGGATCGACGCTTCTTCAGAATATCCTGGCTCAGAATCCGGACTTTTATGTTACTCCGACTTCGGGGTTGCTTGAACTGATTTTTGGGGCGCGGCTTAGTTATACTAACAATGCGGAGTTCAAGGCGCAGGATGGGGCGCTGATGCGGAATGCGTTTCTGGCTTTTGGCCGGGCGGGGATGGAGGCTTATTGCGCGGCTTTGACGGATAAGCGGTATGTGATGGATAAGTCGCGGGGGTGGGGAGTTCACTTTGACTTACTCAGTATGATCTTTGATGAGGAGCCTAAGATTGTCTGCATGGTGCGGGATCTGCGGCAGATTCTGGCGTCGATGGAGAAGAAGTTTCGGCAGAATCCGGACCGGAACCGGCCGATTGAGAATCATCAGAATGTAAGCGGGACGACGACGTTCAAGCGGGCGATGATTCATTTGCAAACGCCGCCGGTGGGGCTGGCGCTGGACCGGTTGCTGGAGATCCATCAGCGGGGGTGGTATAAGAAGATGTTGTTTTTGCGGTTTGAAGATCTGACGACGAATCCGGGGCAGGCTTTGCAAGAGGTGTATGCGTATCTGGGTGTGCCGGGGTATGAGCATGACTTTGCGCAGGTGGCGCAGGTGACGCATGAGGATGATGAGGTGTTTGGGATTCCGGGGTTGCACGATATCCGGCCGAAGGTTGAGGCGTTCCAGAATGATTACCTGACGGTGCTGGGGAAGGAGGCGGTGATTCAGGTGCAGAATCAGCATGCCTGGTTTTTTAACCAGTTCGGGTATCGGGTGGTGCCGATGTAGGAGGGGGAGGGGAGGGCGGATTGCGGATGGCGGATTGCGGATGGCGGATTGCGGATTGCGGATGGCCCGCCTGAGGCGGGTAAACTTGGATTGGGGATTCGGAGGGGCAGGCCGGAATTTCCAAACACCGGTCGTCCCAGCGCGGCGGTTGCTTTTGCGAATTGGCTCCGGTAAAATCCATGGCTCCATGTCATGCATTAAAATCGATCCCTCGCTTCACCAGGTGCGGAAGCCGGAGTGGATCAAGGTGCGGCTGCCATCCAACCCGGTTTTTTGGTCCACCAAGGAGGTCGTTGCGGACCTGCGTCTGCATACGGTGTGCGAGGAGGCGCAATGCCCGAATCGCTGGGAATGCTGGAGCCAGGGAACGGCGACGTTCATGATCGCCGGGGAGCGGTGTACGCGGGCGTGCGGCTTTTGCGCGGTGATCACGGCGAAGCCGTTCGCGCTGGAAGTGGATGAGCCGCAGCGCGTGGCGGAGGCGGTGCGGCGGATGAAGTTGAAGCATGTGGTCGTGACGGCGGTGGCGCGGGATGATCTGCAAGATGGCGGGGCGGATCATTTTGCGCGGACGATCCGGGCGATCCGCGAGCAGGATCCGTCGGTGGTCATCGAGGTGCTGACGCCGGATTTCAACGGGCGCGATGAGTCGATCCAGGCGGTGCTCGATGCAGGGCCGGAGATTTTCAACCACAACCTCGAGACCGTTGAGCGGCTGACGCCGGTGGTGCGGTCGAGGGCCAAGTACCGGCTCTCGCTCCAGGTGCTGGCCCGGGCGCGGGAGCTGTCTCCGCGGACGGTGACGAAGAGCGGCATCATGCTCGGCCTTGGCGAGACAGAGCCGGAGCTCTTCCAGGCGCTGGACGACTTGCGCGCGGCCGGTGTGCGCGTGCTGACGCTGGGACAATATCTGCGGCCCACGCCGGAGCATCTGCCGGTGGTCAGTTACATTCATCCCGACCATTTCCGCGCGTACAAGGCGGTTGCGCTCGGCAAGGGCTTCGAGCATGTCTCGGCCGGGCCGCTGGTGCGGAGTTCTTATCATGCGGGGGATTATCATCCGGCGGCGGCGATGGAATGACCGTGGCTGACAGGACCAACGTCGCGGCGCTGATCCCGGCGTACTTTGAGGAGGCGCACATCCAGGCTGTCGCGCGCCGGACGCTGGCGCAGCTCGACCACGTGCTGGTGCTCGACGATGGCTCGACCGATCACACCTCCGATGAGGCGCGCAAGGCCGGCGCAGAGGTGATTCGGCACGAGAAAAACCAGGGCAAGGGCGCCGCGATCAAGACGGGGTTTAAGGAACTGCTTGCGCGCGGTTTTTCCCATGTGCTGATCCTCGATGGCGACGGGCAGCATTTGCCGGAGGAGATCCCGGGCTTCCTTGAGGAGGCGAACCGCAGTGGCGCCGCAGTGGTCGTCGGCACGCGGATGTCCGATACGCGGAAGATGCCGTTTGTCCGCAAGATGACCAACCAGTTCATGTCCGCGCAGATCAGCCGGCTGTGCGGCCAGCCGGTGCCGGACTCGCAGTGCGGATTCCGGATGATGCACCGCGACGTGATCCCGCATCTTTTTTGCGACAGCAACAATTACGAGTACGAGACCGAGATGCTGTTGATCGCATCCAGGGAGGGATTCCAGATCGCGTCGGTGCCGGTGAGCACGATCTATGGGGATGAGAAGAGCAAGATCCATCCGGTGAGGGATACGATCCGGTTTTTCCAGTTGATCTCGCGGTACAAGGCGCTGCCGCCGAGGCGGCAGGGCTCGGCGCCGAGCTAGAGCAGTTTCTAAGTGCCGGTCGTCATTGGCGTGGCCGGGTAGGCAACGCCGTTGATCTTCACGTTCTCGAATTTCAACCCCTTCACGTTTTTGACGACGACGGCGGGAGATTTCAGGGTGAGGTCGATGTTCTTGAAGGTGACGTCCTGAACGGTGCTCTTTGCCGGCCCGTCGATCTTCCCGAAATCCTTCAATTTGCCGGTGATATCGCTCAAGGTAACGTTGCTCACGGACTGGCTCGGCGCGGGCTTTCCTTTCAACTCAAAATATTGCGTCCAGCCCGCGATGGAGATCAGATGCGCGGCAGGATTCTCCACCGTGATGTTCCGGATGACGATGTTTTCGTAATGCTGCTCCGTGTCGGGGCGGAGCTTGAGTTCCAGGACACGGTTGTTTTCCGTCCCCGTGAGCTTGCAATTCTCCATCAACACGTTGCGCACCGTCGTCGCCTCGCTGCCGACGGTCACGGCGGCGTTGCCAAGGCCGAATGTGCAATCGGTAACGTGGATGTTTTCATCGGGCGGGATCGTCTTGTCATCCAGCGCGGAGGTGCCCTTGTTTCCCTTGATGGCGATGTTGTCGTCATCCACGGAGATGAAGCAGCCATGGATGGTCACGTCCTGGCAACTGTCCACATCGATGCCGTCCGTGCTGGGCGATTTTCTCGGGGTGCGAATGTCCAGGCCGTCGACGACCACGCCCTGGCAGCGGAACAAATGCAAATTCCAGAAGCCGGACTGGCGGAGGAAAATTCCGCTGATCCGCACGTCCTTCGAGTCCTGAATGAAGATGTTTCGCGGGCGCTTCACATCGAGGTTTGTGGTGTTTTTATTCGCCGCGATCCGTCTCCAGAATTCGGCCCAATACGGCTTCCCGCCGCCCTGGATCGTGCCTTCCCCGTCGATGCGCAGGTGATCGGCGCCTTTTGCATTCACCAGCGCCGGAATCCATACCTGAAAATGGCCCTCGATGCGGGTCTCCAGCTCGGGGTAATTCTCGATATTCGTCGAACCGAGAAGCACCGCGCTCTTGTCCAGGTGCAAGTTGACGCCGGGCTTGAGAAAAATGGAGCCTGACAGGAACTGACCCTGCGGAATCAGCACCGTACCGCCCTTCGCGTCCGCGCATTTGTCGATGGCGGACTGGATCGCGGCGGTGTTCAGCGTTTTTCCATCGCCGACTGCGCCGTAATGGGTGATGTCGTAGACCGTTGCGGGAGTGGACGGGGTATCGCTTCCCTCGCTGGCAGACGGGAAGAAAACGCACATGATGCCCAGACAGGCGAAACCCGCTGCGAGGGGCTGATTAAACAAAAGGTTCCTCATTCGCAGGATCGTTCTAGGGCGGCGTCGCAGGTCCGGGCGTGGGAGTCGCTGAAAATTCGACCTTCAGCCGTGCGAGCATATCCGCCACCATGACCTGGCGCTGGTGATCCATCTCCTTGTGCAGCGCTTCCTCGATCTTCCGGCGCTCCTGTGTGTACCGCAGCACATAAACCTCCCGCTGATCGTCGTCCAGATGCAGGCCGGACTTGCCCAGGGCATCCTGGATTTCCGAGGCGATCTTTTGCCGCCGGAAGAGCTCCCGGTCGCGGAAAAGCTCCTGCTCCTCGGGCGACATGGCTTTCCACTGGTTCAGGTTATCGAGAAACTTGGATTTCTGGTCCGGCGTGAGCTGATCGAACATCCGGCTGGCCTCGGCCCATTCCTCGGGTACCTGCCTGGAGGCGGTCGACGCGTGGTTACCAGGCGCCGACGATGGAGAGACTGCGTCTTTGGCACCGTGCGCCGAGGGGGACGGAGAGGGGGCAGCGGAAGCAACAGAGCAGCATCCGGCGAGCAGGAGAGGAAGGACGGCGCGGCGCAAGGGGGCTAGCGTACGTTGGAGTCGTGGGTGGAATCGTCGAGCCAGAGGGAACTTTCCTCGTCAGCCACCAGCTCATCCAGGTGATTAATGACCTCGTAATCAGGATTGCTGACGATCTGAGTGGGGATGGTGGAGACCTCAACCTGCTGGACTTGATGATGCCGCACGAAAAGGGTTGGTGAAACGGCAGCAAGCACCGCCGCGGCGCAAGTGGCCGCCAGGCCAAATCGCGATACGCGCCATGCGCGCCTGCGCAAGGACTGGCTGAGACGTGCAAAGATGGAGCGGCGCGGACGCACGGCCTCCTCCTGGCGGATGGCGCGCAGGACATTGCGGGCGAAAAACGGGGAAACCTCCGGCGGGCGTGCCTGCCCGAGGAGTTCCCAAACTTTATCGTTATCGTCCGGCTTCATGTCTTCTTGTTATGAAACACGAAGGTTGGTGGCAAGTTGCGCGTACGCCCGCCGGTTTTACCGGTTAACCGGGCAGCGCCGCTGATTTTAATCCCAAGCGGGACCTAAACCTCAGTCGCTTCCAGGAAGCCCTCGAGCTGCCGGATGCGGGTCGGGTGACGCATCTTGCGGAGCGCCTTGGCCTCGATCTGCCGGATGCGCTCGCGGGTCACCTTGAACTGGCGGCCGACTTCCTCAAGGGTGCGGCTGTAGCCGTCCACGAGGCCGAAACGCTGCTCCAGGACCTGGCGCTCGCGCTCGGTGAGGGTCTTGAGGACGTCGCCGATTTTCTCCTTCAGGAGGACAGCGGCCGTCATGTCGGAGGGATTCTCTGCGCCCTTGTCCTCGATGAAATCGCCGAAACTGGTGTCGTCGCTGTCGCCGACGGGCGACTGGAGGGAGATCGGCTGCTGCGCCATCTTCAGGACCGCGCGGACGCGCTCGACGGGGAGCTGGATTTCCTCCGCGACTTCCTCGGGGCTCGGCTCGCGGCCGTATTCCTGGACGAGCTGCTTTTGCACCCGCATCAGCTTGTTGATCGTCTCGATCATGTGGACCGGGATGCGGATCGTCCGGGCCTGGTCGGCGATGGAACGGGTGATTGCCTGGCGAATCCACCATGTTGCGTACGTGGAGAACTTGTAGCCGCGGCGGTACTCGAACTTCTCGACCGCCTTCATGAGGCCCATGTTGCCCTCCTGGATCAGGTCGAGGAAGGAGAGGCCGCGGTTGGTGTACTTCTTGGCAATCGAGATCACGAGGCGGAGGTTGGCCTCGACCATCTCGGTCTTTGCCTTGAGCGCCTTGCGGAACCAGGCCTTGAGCTCGTTGTACTCGTGGATCATCTCCTCGGGGGAGAGCCACATGCGGGCCTGCTCATCCTTCAGCCGGGCGGCGCAATCATTCTTGTCGCTCTTGACCGGCTTCTTCCGGTTCGCCATCTCGTTCTGCATGTTGACGATGCGGCGGTAGGTCTCGTCGGCGATGTGGACGAACTCCTCGACGACCTTCTGCTTGAAGTAAAACTTCGGGTAAAGCTTCTGGAGCGCCTCGTGGGCCTTCTTGAATTCCTTGTAGGTCTTCGTGTTAGGGTTCGGCGTGCTCAGCGTCATCAGGTGCTTGTAACGCTTGGCAACATCGTTGGCCGATTTCTCGAGCTGATCGCAGAGGCGCGGGAGGCCCTTCATGTAGCGCTCGCGGCTCTCGATCTTCTTATCGAGAATGACGCGGTCGAAGCGCTCGCGCTGCTCGACGAGCTTGAGGGCCAGCTCCAGATGGGCGCGGGCGGTAAAGCCGAAACGGTAAATGTGCTTCTGCACCATCAGCTCGGCATCCTCGATCCGCTTGGAGATTTCGACCTCCTGCTCGCGGGTGAGCAGCGGGACCTGGCCCATCTGCTTGAGGTACATGCGGACCGGGTCGTCGAGCACGTCGAGCTTGGAATCGGTCTTGTCCTCCTCCTCCTCGTCGGCGGCTTTCTGGCCATCCTTGTAGCGGTCGACCTCCGAGGAATCGATGATATCGATCTCCATGGCCCGCAGGCGGGTCATGATCGCATCCATCTCCTCCGGCTCGTTCACGCTGTCCGGCAGGATTTCGCTCAGGTCATCAAAGGTGATGTACCCCTGCTCCTTGGCCAGCTTGACCAGCTCGCGGAGCTTGTCCTGGATTTCCGGTGTATCGAGGCGGTTGAGCGCTGTTGCGTCGGGCGGCGGGATTACGACCACCTCCGCATCAGCGGCGAGCACGGCCTCATGGGAGGGGGCGTGACCGTTGGTGGCGGGATGGGAGCCGTTGGTTTTCGTGGCCTTCGCGGCAGGCGCCGCCTTGGCGGGTTTGACGGCTTTTGAGGCCTTTACCGGCTTTTCAGCGTGTTTGCCGGCGGCGGGAGCGTGGTGAGTTGCGGCCTCTTCCCCCTGGTGGGTGTCGGCGGCACTGGAATGGTTTTTAGCGGAAGCTTTGATAGGTTTGAAGGACTTTGTGGCGGGCTTGCCGGCTGCGTGGGTTTCAGCGTGTGGTGCTGCTTTTCGAGTGGCAGACGGGGCGGTTTTTGGAGCAGATTTGGAGGCTGATTTGCTGGGCATACCGGGCCGATCGAAATGTTTGGAGAGACTAAATCCCCGCTCTGCAGGAAGACGAATTATTCCGGCCCGGGCGGGGACAAAGGCCGCGAAATATCAGTGATGAGTTTTTGCAGGTCAAGGATTTGTTTCTGAATTTCTGTAATCTCGCCTTGCGATAGACCTGGATCGCGCATCCGGGCCTTCAGAACCTCCCGGCGATGAAGGAGTTCCCGCTTCTCGATGACCCTCCAGCAGTCGGTTGCCGCGGCCAGCCGATTCTCCGGCAGACGCTCACGTAAAAGGGCGTTCAGGAGTGCAAGCTCCGGGCCCGCCAGGCTGGAGGCAAATGCGGCCACGGATCCGGGTTCGTCCAGGGAGACTTCGCTGTCGAGGATTTTGACAAGCAGATCCGATCCTTCCATCTCCGGCAGGCTGGCGCTCCACGGCTGAACGGTGATCCAGCGGCGAATCTCCAGATCGCCCAGCGCCAGGAGTGTGAGGGCGCCAATGGGCTGGGTGGCGGCGATGGTCTGGACGGCGGCGGCGGATTTCGTGTCGGGTGCGGCCGGCTTCGACGATTTTGCGGAACGGGTCAGGACGGTCCAGAAATCCGAAAGCGGCATGCCGAGGCGGGTGGCGACTTTTCCCGCAACCGCCTCGCGCAACATCCGGTCATTGATGAGCAGGATGGTCTCCGCCATGGCTCGGGCGAATTTCACCTTCCCGCGCGGGGTTGCGAATTCCTCAGTGTGCGCCTTCGCGTCGATTTGGAAGTCAAAGTAATCCCGGGCCTCCCGGACGCGGGAGATGAATGCCTCGGCGCCCTGGCCGCGGATGAGAGAGTCCGGGTCTTCGCCCGGCGGCAGCTCGATGACGCGAACGCCGAGGTCGAGCCCGAGCAATGCCGGCAGGGAGCGTTCCGCTGCTTTCTGCCCGGCCGTGTCGGCGTCGAAACAGAGGATGACTTCCTCGGCATACCGCTTGAGGGTGCGCGCCTGTTTGTCCGTAAAGGCGGTGCCCTGCGGCGCGACGACGTTTTGCACCCCGGCCTCGAAGGCGGTGATGAGATCGATCTGGCCCTCGAGGACGATGGCTGATTTGGCCTCGATCAATGCGCGCTTGGATTTGTGGAGGCCGAAGAGGACATCGCCTTTCTTAAAGAGGGGCGTCTCCGGGGAGTTCACATACTTGGCCGCCTGGGCATCGGAGGCGAGGACGCGCCCGCTGAAGCCGATGACCTCGCCGAGATCGTTGCAGATGGGGAACATGATCCGGTCGCGGAACCGGTCGTAATAATCGCTCTGCGGATTCTCGGCGTCGCGCATGGAGACGAGGCCGCTCTGGACGATCTCGTCCCGGTTGTAGCCCTGGCCGGTAGCCCATGTGCCGAGGGCTTCCCAGCTTTCGATGGCGTAGCCGATTTTCCACCGGGCGGCGATCTCGCGATTGAGGCCGCGTTTTTTCAGGTAATTTTGCGCTTCCTTCGCCTCCGGGGAGGTGAGGAGCAGTTGGTGGAACCACTCGGCGGCCTGCTGATGGAGGGCGAGCAGGCGCTTGCGGAGCTGCAGGACGCGGTCCTCGGCGGGAGAGCGCTCTTCCTCCACGATACGGATGCCGGCGCGCTCGGCGAGGCGGCGGGCGGCGGTGGGGAAATCGACGCTTTCGTATTTGGCGACGAAATCGAAAACGCTGCCGCCCTCGCCGCAGCCGAAGCAATGGTAGCGCTGCCGCTGCGGATTGACGGTGAAGGAGGGGGATTTTTCCTGGTGGAACGGGCAGAGGGCCTTCCATGCCGAGCCGGCGCGCTTGAGCGGGAAATAGCTGCCGATGACATCGACGATGTCATTGGCGGCGGCGATTTGCTCGAGGGTTTCTCTGGGGATCATGCTATTGCGCGTTCAGGTGGCGGAAGCGGACGACGGGAGATTACCCCCGCATGGCTCACCGAGCCATCGCTACAAAAACTGTGAAGCCGTCTCCCTGGGTGCAGGGTCGCATGGAAAAGGGGTCAATTTTTTTCACCTTCATTTACCTTAATTTGGCTTAATTGCCACCGGTTGGAATCGGCGGCCCGGCTTCGCCAGGAGGCTATGCCGGGGCGAGCCCGGGTTTGCAAAAAGCTACGCCGGGGCAAGTGGGTGACTTTGCCGTGACGCTTCATAAGGTCCATGGTTGCAGAAGAGACATTGCTTCACCTAATGATTTTTTTCGGGGGACAGGAAAGAGGGGCTCACGCAATGGCCGCACTGAACGCAAAGGCGGAGTGATTCGATGACCGGGAAAGGTCTCACCGCGTGTGCCGGAGGCTTTTAGGCTCCGGCATCGGTGAACCGAGCCCAAGCGCATGGAGGTGACGGCATCTGCCCGTTTGATCAGCGCCAGGGGGATGACGCCCACTCTTGTTTCGTCACTGGTTTGCCGAATTCGTAATACCTGAAGCGATCTTTTGCATGGAGATGCAAGCCTCCGCCGATCTTAAAGCTTCCAAGGTCAGCATTCACGATCGGCATGGTACCCCAATAGATATTCTTGCGATCCCGTGCGTATGGTGCCGTTAGAATATGAAAAGTGGAATAATCCGCACCGACTACTTCTCCCGCTCCGGCATTCGCGTAATACCCCCCAAAATAATATGCTTTCGAGTCCCGTCCCCAATCACCGTTGATAGATTCGAATGAGGAGGGATCCCGCACTTGCATAGGTGAATCGGCTCCATCGTAAACGCGTTTGGCGTCCTTGAACCACCCATCCTTCAAGACGACAAAGGTACGGGGGTCGGCGCCTTTGATTGGGCTGCCTTCCCAATAAACAGTTGATTTATCTTTCCAACATTCACCATTGATATCCACGAACGAGGCAGGGTCCGCGCCCTCGATGAGATTGCTATTATCATACACATGGTGAATATCAGCGCCGTATTCCCCGTAATCGCCGATTATTCGGTGAAATGAAGCGGCGTCCACCCCTGGCATTGGGTACTCCTGCCTCCACACGGATCCGCACCAGGGATATGCAATATAACTCCATTGATTCCCATGGCGTACGTAGCCGCTTTCGCAGCCTTGTAGGAACACGGTGATTAGAATGAATGCCGGCGGGATGATGAGCCTTGAATTCCGGCGAGGAGAGCAGGGTGATTTCGGAGGGTTCATCTATTTTCGGATTGGAGCGATTCTTTTCACTGGTAAGCGAGCCCACTCAAATGCTGGTCATTGCTCACGCCGCAGAAGAATGTCGCCCACCGGCAATGGCGTGTGATCGATGCCTCCCAGCAAGACCGAATGAGAGCCGGGCACGGATGGGTCGTTATCCAGCTTGCCCTGCCGGTAACCGGGATGCGTGACAATGAGATAACCCTGCCCCTGGTTTGGAAATGGGATTCCAAGATCGCCGTCGACGGTATCCTCGCTAACGAGCACCCATGAGAAGCCAAGTTTTGTGAGGAAATGTCCGGATGAATCAGTCTTCACTCCTGTTCCTGGGAGGCCGGCCACCATCACTTTGGCGCCGGCAATGGGATGCCGCGTCGAGGCATCCAGAACCCGGCCGGAACAACTGCGACAAACAAAGTCCGTGTGCGGGAAAGGAATGATAATGCAACCGGACAGCAGAAGAAAGCCGGGAATGATTGCAATGGCCAGAGCGCGGGCTTTCATGGATTTGTGCCTCCCTTATCCCGGGATTTCCCATTTGGCTTCATGTTCATGACGAATCGGGCCGGTTTCCTGCGATTTTCTCTCCACCGGGCGGTTTGGCGCATTGATTTTTCTTTCGCCCCTATCGGGGCTTTGCTGCTACTTGGGTGGTTTACCCCGGGTTGAAACCCGGGGCTATTGTCGGGTCGTCCCTGCGGGACAATCAGATCATTCCTTTGCGCAATACCAAATCCAGTAATTGCCTGGACGGCCGCTTTTGAGTTCTTTGCGTTCTTCGTGATTAAAAACATAATCTAACCGCAAAGATCGCAGAGAGCGCAAAGGGACCTGTTTTGCGGACAGGTGATTCCGGATAACTGCTCGAATTGGTATATTTGCCTCAAAGCGAATTGGCCCAGAAGCGGGCGAAGGCCTCGGACCAGTCGCGGTCCTGGACGGCGGCGCGGGCGTTTTTGCGCATGGTTTCGCGGAGGCCGGCATCGCCGACGAGGCGCTCGGTGGCGGTGCAGAAATCGTCGACGTCGTGGCTGCGGGTGACGTAGCCGGTGACGCCGTTTTTTACCAGTTCGCGCGGGCCGCCGGTGTCGGAGACGATTGCCGGCAGGCCGCTGGCCATTGCCTCCAGGACCACGTTGCCGAAGGTGTCGGTGGTGCTGGGGAAAACGAAAATATCGGCGGAGGCAAAGGCCTTCGCGAGGTCGCCGCCGCTCAGGTAGCCGGTGAAGATGGCGTCGGGCAGGGAGTCGCGAAGCTCCTTCAGGTATGGGCCGTCGCCTACAAATGCCAACCGCGTGGAGGGATGGCGCTTGCGGACTTTCCGGTAGGCGGCGGCGATGATATCGAGGTCCTTCTCCTTTGAGATTCGGCCGACGTAGAGCAGCACTGGCTCGCCATTGCGCGCGCCGAAGCGTTCCCGGAAATCGCCCGTCCGTCGCGCTGGATGGAAGAGGCTCGTGTCGAGTCCGCGCGGGAGGATCTTGATTTTCTCGGCCGGTATGCCGCGCTCGATCCAGCAGCGGCGGTAATGCTCGGAGTTCACGTAGATGAGGTCCATCTGCGAGTAAAACCAGTGCATGTAAACCCACGTCAGCGTCTCGAGCTGCCGGTCGTCAGTGAGGATGCCGACGTATTGCGGGAAATCGGTGTGATAAATGCCGCTGGTGCGCAGGCCGAGTGTCTTCGCGGCCATCAGCGCCACGAGGCCGACGGGGCCGGGGGTGGAGATGATGATCTCGGTAAATTTCTCCCGCTGGATATAATCGACGATCTGGAGCACCGGGGGGAAGGAGAGCTTTTGCAGCTCATACTCGGGCAGCTCGAACTCGCCGATGGGCTGGAAGTTCTTGATGGGGATCGTGCCCGGAGTGATCTCCACCCGGGAGGTGACGACGACGATGTCCTTGCCTGCGTTGACGCCCGCGGCGGTCATCTTGCGGATGGTGTTGGCGACGCCGTTCACGTCTTCCAGCGTATCGGTAAACCATGCGCGCTTTTCGTTCTGGAGCGGAGCGGGGAGACGGCCGGCGATGGGCTCGATGACGCCCTTGAGCCAGCGGCGGTCGGGCGTCTGGCTCTGGAATGCATACAGGTAAGGCGCCAGCGCCACGAGGATGGGAGTGAGCGAGCTGATATCCTCGATGCTCTCCATCAGGTTGCCGGTCGAGATTTCCTTCACGAAACGTGTGAAGACGCGGTAGGCCACCTGGTTGGCGAGGCTATTGGCGATGATGAATGCGCGGCGTTCCGGCTCCGCGATGCCTGCGGTCTCGCGGGAGAGCGACCCCTTGAAATCGGAATGGGAGAAGACGGTGGAGAATTGTTTCCAGAGCGAGGCATTCATCGGCTTGGCCAGCTCGAAGATTTTTCCCGTGGCGATGCCCTGGGCCAGGAAGCCCATCTTCTCCGGGAAGGAGAACTCCGTGGGATCGCGCCCTTCCATGAAGCGGGAGAAGACCTTCTCGATGAGGTCGCCGCTCTGGGCGGAGCTGCGCGAGAATTTGTCGCGGACGAATTGGTAAAGGATCTTGTAAACGCTATGGGAAATGGCGAGCGGGGTGCCGCCGGCGCCCTGGATCGTGATGCGCCCGGCGCGGAGATGCTCCAGCAGCTCATGGACATTCGCGGAGCGGGGCATCTCGCTCCATGCCTTTGCGGGGAAGATGCTGCCATGGTCATCGGAGCCGGCAGTGAAGACCTTGATCCATGGCTCAGGATGGGTCGGGGCGAGGCCCTGGTTCATGGCCAGCTCCTCCATGCGGGCGGGAGTCAGGCAGCCGAGCATCGACTGGAGCAGCTCGCTCAGGAGCGCGTCGCGCATGCCGTTGAGGCCCTCGAAATGGCGGAAGAGGAGCAGGAGCCGCTCGACATGGCGGCGGGCGAATTTCTCATCCAGCCGGTAGAACGGGTGGGCGACGGCGTGGGCGAGATTTTCCGCAGCGAGGTATTTTTGCAGGTCGTAGATATTCTCCCGGATTCGGAAGATGTCGCGATGCTGCGACTCGTTGAGGCCCCAGACGAGGATATGAACCTGGCAGCGATCCTCGGGGAACCATGTGGTCACCTGCTCCGAGATGAAGGTGCCGGGCAGGTCTGCGATCTCCAGGCAGCCCTCGATGCGGTCGTGATCGGTGATGGTGACAAAATCCATGCCGCGTTCGCGCAGCAGGGCGTGGAGCTTGCGCGGATCGGTATAGCTATCCGGGACATCGAAGCGGCGCAGCAGCCACTCCGGGGAGCGGCTGCTGAAGCGGGAATGAACGTGGAGGTCGACCTTCGAGATCATCGGAACGCCGGGTGGGAATGACTGTTATGCGAACCGATCCTGAAGCGGATGGCAAGGCGGCTTCTACGCGCCGGCAATTTCCATGGAACGACGGCCTGCGGCCTCGGAGTAGCGGCGGGTCACCTTTGCGAACTCCGCCTGGGCGCGGGCGTAATCGCGCTGGAAAACGGGATTCAACAGGAGCCGGAACGCGAGCGTCGAGCCGAGCTTCTGGCCGGCGGCGACATCCGACGGGAAATGCACGCCGCCGATGATGCGATCCTCGCCGATCTGCGCGCCGCGGGCGAGGATGCGGTCCTGGTACTCGGGCGCGAGCCTTGCCAGGATGATTGACCATAGGGCGCCGCGCATGGCATGGCCGCTGGGGTAGGAGGGGGAAGCCGGGACGGTCAGGACCGGGTGGATGTCATGATTCTGGAGCGGCGGGCGGGGGCGATTCCACAAGGTCTTGGCCGAGCCAGAGATGGTCTCGGCATCGGACGCCGCATTCTCGAGCAGCGCGAAGGTAAGGGGGAGCCGCTTGGGAGTAAACCAATGCCCGAAGACATCGGAGAAAACCGCTGGGGAAAGATTCTCCTCCATCTTTGCGCGGAGAATGTCCGCCGGGGTGCGCGATTGCTGGCGTGCGAGGACGCCGTCGATGTCGGCCTTGTTTTCCGGCGAACCGGGAGCGGGCGGGCCGGAGAGGATGGCGGTGATGTTTACCGAATCTGGCGCGAGGTAATGCGCCGTGGAGGGGGCCTTCGCGAGGAGGCTGCCCGGGAGGAGCAGAAACAGGACGACGGCGATGCGGGCGGGGTGCATGAGCGGGGAGATTATCGTGAGGTTCGCCAATGCTCAATGAAATCGCGGTAGGTGAGCGGCTGACGGTCTTTTGCGGCTTGCGAGGCGAGCGCCAGGATTTGCCGCCAGATGCCGGGGTGGGCGATATCCGGCGGATGGATGGAGATGCGGAGGAGGGGGTTGTGGCGAAGCTGACCGAAGAGAAAATGGTTCCACCGCAGGCTGACGATGCGGCGCGAGGCGCTGCGGACGCTCCAGCACAGTGACTGGGATGCCATGGTCTTGCGGCCCGGGAGATCGACGATGGTCTTGAGCCGTGTGGTGTATGAGAAGCCGAGGTCGCGCGCGGCTGTCTCGCCTTCGTCGCTGAGCAGCCATGCCGGTGCGATGAAACCGGACGATGCGGTTCCGGCGCATTCCGCGAGCGCGTCCCGGCCGCTGGTGATGAGGGCGCGGGCATCGGCCAAGCCGATATCGAAAAATTCGCCTTCGTCCGCGGTGTACATGCGCGTGAAGAATCGGGTGGAAACGGATTCGTGCGCCTTGCGCGCACGCTGGTGATAGTAGCCGTGCAGTACGGGCTCGTGGCCGGCTGCGACGAGGCTCTGGAGCCATTCCGCGAACGCTGCGTTACCGGCGATGGGCGCCCGGTGATGATGGTCCGGGACCACGAGCAGGGATACGCGTGGGACGACTGCTTTCGCCAGGCCTTGCAGGATGCCATCGACGGCCTCGCGGGTAACCGGCGACACATCATGGATGCTGACTACCAGCGACCGGTCGCTCATGTGCGCGGGCGCTCCTCTGTCGTCTCGCTCGCACTCGTAGGACCTATGGGACCTATGAGTGATGCCGCGGCTGCCAGTAACGTTACTGCCAGGGAGAGGTAGACCACCCAATCTCCCCATTGCATATATACCGTCGTGGGTGGATCGCGCGGCACCTGGACTGTGCCGAAGAGCACGCCTTCCAGGAACGGCGAGCCATCCTCTGAGCGCAGGCTCTGGAGCACGCGGCCCTCGGCATCGATGATGCAGGTCACGCCGGTATTTGCGTCGCGCACCATCGGGCGCCGATTCTCAATGGCCCGGAAGAGGGCGTTATCGAGGTGCTGGGTCGAGCCGGGCGAAGTTCCGAACCACGAGTCGTTGGTGATATTGATGAGCAAATGCGCGCCGCGGTCTGCCATGCGTCGCGTGAGATCGCCGACCGTATCCTCAAAGCAGATCAAGGGACCGACGCGCAAGGGCGGCGCATCGAGATCAAACGTGGTGTACTCCGTGCCGGCGTGCAGATCGCTGGGGACGAGCTGGCCGGCGATTTTGGCGAAAAGCGGGAATGAGTGCCGCAGCGGGATATATTCGCCGAAGGGGACGAGGTGCATCTTTTTGTAGATCTGCACGCGGGCTCCGTGGCGGGTGATGGCGGCGGCAATATTGAAATCGCCCTGGCCCGGCGGCGAGAGGAAGGAACCGAGGATGAAAGAGGCATCCGTGCTGGCGCTGATCTCCTTGAGATACGCGAACGTATCCGCGTCGAAGAGATCGGTGAGGGTGGCGGCCTCGGGCCAGAGAAGGAGTTGCGGGTTCCACGCCAGCGCGGTGTGGGTGAGCGAATCGTACCGGTCATAGATCTGCTGGACGTGGACCTGGTCCCATTTGTCCGATTCCGCGATGTACGGCTGGAGCGCGGCGATCCGGAGGGGGACGCAGGCGTCCGGGGGATCGACGGGATGCTGGAGCGCATGGACGCCGTAGGCAAATGCGCCGACCACCAGAGCCATCATCAACGAGAAATCGTAATGCGGCCGGATGCGCACCCGGCCGACCTCGGCGACAAACCGGCGGATGGTGATGAACGCGGTTACATTGGCAAAGGCCACGAGAAACGAGAGGCCCCAGATGCCGGTGATGTCCGCCACCTGGATGAGCGCAAGGTTCTGGTGAAGCGCGACGCCGAGGCCATTCCAGCCAAAGCCGCCCAGGAACCAGCCGCGCACCCACTCCTGCGTGACCCATGCGCATGCGGCGAGGAAGGCGATACCGATATTGCGGCCCGAAGAGAGGAATTGCGTATCGCCCCGCGGCAGCCGGCCGATAAACCACGACCATGATGCGATGTACAGGCCCATGAAGCCGGACATCAGGAATGGGAGGGAGATGAGCCAGGGATTCTGGAACAGCGTGGCTATCGGCGAGCCGAGCCAGCGAAATGTGATTACGAAAAAGAGAAATCCGGTCACATAACCGAGGAGCGCATCGCGCCGCCACTTCCGCCTGCCCGGAGGGGTGAGCCAGACGGCGGCGATCAGCGGCGTGAGCGCCAGCCATGCGAGCCAGCCCTGGTCCCACCACGGGAAGCACATTGCCAGGAAGACTCCGGAGATCGCGGCGCAAACCCATGGCCACAGGACCTGCAGCCAGCGCAGCCATGCACCGCGGATGGGCTCGCCGGAGAGGGAGGGTCGAGATTGGGAAGGTGGGGAACTCAATGGCGGGTGTGCGGGTAGGTTTAGCCGCAGATTAACGCAGATTACCGCAGATTATTTCAGAGGAATTTTTGGCTGCGCCCTTGCCAACGCGTTAGCTGGCGTCCAACCGCACTCGACTACGACGAATTTTTTACCACGGATTACACGGATATTTTGGATTACACGGATGGGGAATATCAGTGGTCAACGCGTGGAATAGCTCGTAGGCGCTGGGTAACGGCAGGCCATCCGTGAAATCCAAAATATCCTGTAATCCGTGGTTAAAAAAGCGCGAGCATGGGTAGAAACCAGCGTGGTCCGTTCCCCCAATCCCTATCCGCGGTACCCGCTTAAACACGCCGGACGCGGCGGTTTCTTTGTTCTTTGCGCTCGGCTTTGAGGCGGGGGTCGAGGGCTTCTTTCAGGTCGCGGGCGTATCCGGCGTTTACGCGGAATTCGGCGTTTGCGACATCCTTGAGGTCGTGGAAGGACTGCTTGTCGGCCATGATGTAGCCGAGGTTCAGCAGGCCTTTGAGGGTCGATACGAATTCCGCGTCTTCCATTCCGGGCATCAGGGTAATCAATTGCTCGCCGGAGATGGCGGTGCCGCCCATCCCTATGGCTTTGATCATCTGTTTTTCAACGCCGTCGAGTTGGATATCCATAATGAGGGGAGGAGTTTTTGACTAGGAGGCGATCCGGACGTTGACGTCATCCTTGATCGCGGACCAAAGTTTATCGACAGACGATAGTACCTGTGTTTTCACGGCATGCAACTCTTCGGCGGAGTACTTTGCGCCTGCGGGCGGGGTGCGATGCGCGAAGAGATAGAATTTGATCTTTGGCTCAGTGCCGGAGGGGCGGACGGCGGCGCAGCGGCCATCGGCGAGGGAGATCATGAGCATCTTCTCGGCGGGGAGCTTGTCGCCCTCGGAGTCGATGATTTCCTGGGTAGCGAAGTTGATAGTGGAGACCACCTCGCTGCCATCCAGGACCAGGGGCGGGCTGGAAGCGTAAGAGCCTACCAGGCGCTGGATTTGCGCCGCGCCTTCGGCCCCTTCCATGGTCAGGGACTGGCCCTGCTCCGTGTAAAAACCGAATTGCGCGTAAATTTCATCGAGCAAGGCGGGGAGCGTGAGGCCTTTTGATTTCGCATAGGCCGCCACTTCGGCAAACATGACGACGGCGCCGTTGCCATCCTTGTCCCGGACAAAGTCCGCGCCGCTGTAGCCGTAGCTCTCCTCGCCGCCGAAGACGTAGAAGCAGGAATTCTCCAGCCGCAGGCGGCGGGTTTCCGCCTCCGGCAGGGCGCGGTAATTCTTGCGGAGATCAGCCGGGATGGCGTTCTCGTATTTGCCGAGCTTCTCGCCGATGTACTTGAAGCCGGTGAGTGTCTCCACGCAATGGAGGCCGAAGTGGGTGGCGATGGTCTTCTGGAGATCGGTGGTGACCAGCGTCTTGATGATCACGCCATGCGCGGCATTGCTTGCAGTGAGAATGCCCTGCTCGAAGAAGGTCCGGGCGCGGTACCATGCCATGAGGGAGCCGATCTGGTTGCCGGTGAAGAGCTGGAGCCTGCCGTTCTCGCCGCGAACGGCGACGCCCATGCGGTCGCAATCGGGGTCGGTCGCGAGGACGAGGTCGGCATTCTCGCGGTCGGCGAGTTCCATGGCCAGCTTCAGCGCCTCGGCGTTCTCGGGGTTGGGGGATTTGACAGTGGGGAAGCGGCCGTCGAATTCCGCCTGCTCCGGGGGGACCGAGGCCTGGAAGCCGAGGCGTTTCAGCATCGGACGGATGATGACGCCGCCCGTACCGTGGATGGGGGAGTAAACGATGCGCAGCCCTGAGCTGGCGCGGACCATGGCGGGATCGAGGATGAGCGTTTCCAGCCGGTCCATGTAGGCATTGTCGATCTCGGCGCCCATGGCTGTGAGGATGCCGCGCTGGTTCTCGGGCACTGGCGTGTAGGCATCGGACTCGATGGCGTTGACTTTCTTGATGATGCCTGTCGCATGCGGCTCCACGACCTGCGCACCATCGGAGAAATAGCATTTGAAGCCGTTGTCATGCGGCGGATTGTGGCTGGCGGTGAGGACCACCCCGGCATCGGAGCCGGTGTGGCGCACGGCAAAGGAAAGCTCCGGCGTCGAGCGGGGCGCCTCGAAGAGCAGGGCGTCGCAGCCATTCTCCACGGCGACCTTTGCGCACAGTTCCGCGAAGGCGCGGGAGAAATGGCGGGTATCGTGCGCGATGCAGAGCTTGGGCCGGCCCGGGCGGCTCTCCGCCGCAAAGTGATCCTTCAGGTACGCGACGAGGCCCTGGGTGGCGCGCGAGATATTGAAATAATTCATCGCGTTGGTGCCCACGCAGGGGAATTGCGGCCTGCCCAGCTCCTGCGGGGTTCCGGCTTCCGCCTTTGTCACCACCTTGCCGATAGTCCGTCCCCGCAAACCTCCCGTGCCAAAGGCGAGCGTGCGGAAAAACCGGTCGTTGAGCTCCCCCCACGCCGCAGTCTGCACCAGCTCCTCGATGCTGGCGGCATCCACGGGGGAGCTGCTGCGGGCGAGCAATTGGCGGATATTCTGCGCGCTGCTGGAGAGGAGGTGTCCCGCGGCAACCGCGGCGTCCAGATCAAGGGATAGGTCGGTCATGGGTGGAATGATGCGACTCCAGTGATTAAATGGGAAAACCGAAATGCAAAATCAGAAACTTCCCTGCCTGCAAGAAACCGTCCTCTAAAACAGGTCCACTGCTTCCCTTGCCGGATGCGGATGCGGTGAGAGTGGAAGGAAAACGCTTTCGCGGCGGGCGGGTTTTCGCTTTGTTGGTGCCCCCCGCATGGCTACCCAACGCATTGTCCTCAAATTTGGCTCCGGAATTCTCGCACGCCCGAAGGGCAACGCACTCGACGAATCGCAATTCACGAAACTGGCGGACGCGGTGTCCGGACTGGTGGCGACGGGCGCGCAATGCATCATTGTCTCCAGCGGCGCCGTCGCAGCGGGGATGCCGGTGCTGGGGCTGAAGGAGCGGCCGGCGGATTTGACCACGCGCCAGGCGTGCGCGGCGGCGGGGCAATCGCGGCTGATGGGGCTGTACTCCGAGAAATTTGCGACTCACGGGCTGCGCGTCGCGCAATTGCTCCTGACGCATGGCGATCTCGACAGCCGGATGCGGCGCGAGAACGCCGGCAATACGCTCGAGTGCCTGCTCCAGCGCGGCAACGTGGTCCCGGTGGTGAACGAAAACGACTCCGTGGCGGTCGAGGAATTGCGGTTTGGCGATAACGATCATCTCTCCGCGGAGGTCGCGACGCTGGCGAAGGCGAACCTGCTCATTATCCTGACCAGCGTGGATGGGCTCATGGACGCGAACGGGAAAGTGGTGCCTGTGGTGAAGGACATCGATGCCGTCGCCGGCCTGGTGCGTTCCGACAAGGGCAAACTCTCCGTGGGCGGAATGGTGACGAAACTTGAAGCTGTGCGCCTTGCGCTCGCCGGTGGCATTACCACCGTGATCACCAATGGCCGGAAACCCCGCGCCATTGCCGCGATCGCGGCGGGCAAGGGCGGAGGGACAAGGTTTATTATTGCGGATTGCGGATTGCGGAATGCGGATTTTCCAGAAATACGCGGCGGCGGCCGCCCATAATTCAATCCGAAATCCGCATTGCCCCGCCCATTTACATTTTCGCTAAATCGGCCAAATTAAGACGACCTGCCATGACCGAACTCTCTGACCTCATCCTGGACTACGGCAAGCGCGCGCGGCAGGCTGCACGCGCCCTTGCGCGGCTGAGCACCGAACAGAAGAACATCGCCCTCCTTGCGATGGCTGATCAACTGGTGGCGCGCACCTCTGCGATCCTTGAGGCGAATCAAGCGGACCTTGAGAAGGCGACCGGCTCCGGCCTCACCGGAGCGATGCTCGAGCGGCTCACGCTGAATCCCAAGCGGGTGGCCGCCATGGCCGACGGGATCCGCCAGGTCGTCTCACTGGAGGATCCTGTGGGCAAGGTCATCACCGAGTGGACGCGCCCGAACGGCCTCCGCATCGCGAAGGTGCGCGTGCCGATCGGCGTCATCGGAATCATTTATGAGTCGCGGCCCAATGTGACCAGCGACGCCGCGGTGCTCTGCACCAAGACGGGCAACGCCACCATCCTGCGCGGCGGCTCGGAGTCGATCCATTCCAACATGGCCATCGCCGAGGGATTGCAGGCCGGCGCAGCGGAAGGGGGACTGCCCGGCGACAGCGTCCTGCTCATCCCGCGCACCGACCGCGAAGCGGTCAAATTCATGGCGCAGATGGACAAATATATCGATCTCATCGTGCCGCGCGGCGGGCACAAGCTGATCGAGACCGTGATGGCTCATGCGCGGATGCCCGTTATCAAGCATTACCATGGCGTCTGCATTACCTACGTGGACAAGGACGCGGACGTGGACATGGCGGTAAAAGTGGTGGTCAACGCGAAGACGCAACGGCCCGGGGTCTGCAACGCACTGGAGACGGTGCTGGTGCATCGGGACATCGCCGAGACCTTTTTTGCGAAAGCCGCAGCAAACCTCGCTGAGAAAAAAGTGCAGGTGCGCGGCGATGATACGGTGCGGGATATTCTCGGCCGCGCGCGTTACACGGATGTCCAGGCGGTGACGGAGGAGGATTATACGACGGAGTATCTCGATTACATCATGGCGGCGAAGGTGGTGGATTCCGCTACCGAGGCGGAGGAGCACATCGAGAAGTACGGCTCGCATCACTCCGATTGCATCGTTACGACAAACGAGGCGACCGCGGAGCAATTCCTGAACGCGGTTGATTCTGCGACGGTTTACTGGAATGCCTCCACACGGTTTACGGATGGCGCGGAGTTTGGGTTCGGGGCGGAGATAGGGATATCCACTGATAAGTTGCACGCGCGCGGGCCGATGGCGTTGGAGGAACTTACGACTTACAAGTATATCATTCGCGGCGACGGACAGATCAAAGGGTAGTCGCGGGTGGACGGTTTTGTTTTAGCCACAGATTAACGCAGATTAGCGCAGATTATTGGGAAGGGGATTGGGTTGACTATGGGTGGGACTGGGGCCATTGAGGGGAAGGAATAATTTATGCGTCTTCTCCCTGTTCTATTGCTGGCGATTTTACCGATGCTCTCGGGATGCGGCGTTGTGCAATCGGTGCAACCCCTTTCTTCACCGCGCGCGGCTGTTGCGGATAAGCGGCTGGCGGGTTTGTGGGAAGAAAAGGATGGGAAGGATAGCCGGATGTACCTCTATTTTTCATTCGCCGCCGATGGCCATGGGACTTTAATGATGTTCGGCACCGATCCCAAAACCGGGCTCGGCCAGATAAAATACGACTTTTTTGTGACTCCGGCTGGGAAGGGTGGTTACTTGAACCTCAGTCATGAAACCGAGGAAGGAACTGGGCAGACCGGATTCTTCAAGCCAGACGGTGACAATTATTTCTTCGTCAAGTATCGCAACAACTGGATGGGCCAATTGGAGTATTGGCCGGTGGCGGGCGATGCTGTTGGAAAGGCGGTGGATAGTCACATGCTTCGCGGCAGGACCGTCTATGACCAAAAGCATCAATTATACACGAATATCTACCTGACCGATTCCTCTCGGCATATCCTCGATTTTCTCGAGACATCCAAACTGGCTCAGACGTTGTGGGCGACCGAGCCTACAAAGCTGAACTGGGTTGGCGGGCCGTAAGTGCGGGTGGACGGTTTTATTTTAGCCTCAGATTAACGCAGATTAGCGCAGATTATTGGGGAGACTGAGGCTAAAACAAACCCGTTCGGGTGCCAGGACGCGGCCAATTCCAGACTGGTAAATCCCAACGGATGCGGGGCCAAGGGAGATTGGGCGATGGCATATTCGGGATACACATCCTCTTGCCATGCATACCAAAAGCGTTCTCCTCCCGAACGGAGCCGACATTCTTCACGATCCCACTTTGAACAAAGGCACAGCCTTCACCGATGCCGAGCGCGATGCGCTTGGATTGCGCGGACTGCTTCCGCCCCGGGTCCAGGCCCAGCCGGAGCAGGTGCAGCGGGTCCTGGGGAATCTGCGCAAGAAACCGAATCCGCTGGAGCGTTATATCTTCCTGCTGTCGCTCCAGGATCGCAATGAGACGCTCTTTTACAGGGTGCTCATTGATAACATCGAGGAGATGATGCCGCTGATCTATACGCCTACAGTAGGACAGGCCTGCCAGATGTATGGACATATTTTCCGCAGGCCGCGCGGGCTTTTTATTTCCGCGAATGACCGCGGGCGCGTGGAGGAGGTCTTGAAAAACTGGCCGCGCGAGGATGTGCGCGTGATCGTGGTGACCGACGGCGAGCGGATCCTGGGCCTGGGCGATCTCGGCTCCAATGGAATGGGGATCCCGGTCGGCAAGCTCTCGCTATACACGGCATGCGCGGGGATTAATCCACTGCAATGCCTGCCGGTGACCATCGATGTGGGGACAAACAATCAATCGCTCCTGGATGACCCGCTCTATCTCGGCCTGCATCAACGGCGCCTTACCGGGCCCGCATATGATGAATTGATCGAGGAATTCGTCGCAGCAGTGACGAAGGTCTTCCCGTACGCGCTCATCCAGTTCGAGGATTTTGCGAATCACAACGCATTCCGTTTCCTGGAGAGATACCGGAATCGGGTCTGCACGTTTAACGATGACATCCAGGGCACGGCTGCCGTAGCGCTGGCGGGGATTTACTCCGCGTTGCGGATCACAGAGGGGACCTTGCGCGATCAGCGGCTGCTCTTCTTCGGCGCCGGCGAGGCGGGAACAGGGATCGGCGAGCTGGTGGTCTCCGCGCTGGTGGCGGATGGAATGCCCGAAGCCGAGGCACGGGAGCGGTGCTGGTTTATCGATTCGCAGGGCCTCGTCGTGAAGTCGCGCGCGAATCTCGCCAGCCACAAGCTGGGCTTCGCCCACGAGCACGAACCGATTAACGATCCGATGCAGATCGTTGAGAAATTGCGCCCGACGGCGTTGATCGGTGTCTCGGGCAAACCGGGGACGTTCTCACAAGCCATCCTGGAGAAGGTCGCGGGCTACCTGAACCGGCCGATCGTCTTCGCCCTTTCCAATCCCACCTCCATGGCCGAATGCACCGCGGACGAGGCTTACCGCTGGACCGGCGGCCGCGCCGTGTTCGCGAGTGGCAGCCCGTTTGATCCCGTGACGTTGTTTGGAAAGCGTTTCGTGCCGGGGCAGGGGAACAACTCGTACATCTTCCCCGGTGTCGGGCTGGGGGTTATCGCCTGCGCGAGCAAGTCCGTGACGGATGAGATGTTCCTTGCGGCCGCGCGGACGTTGGCGGACGAGGTGCAGGAGAGCGACCTTGACCAGGGCCGTATTTACCCATCGCTGCAACTGATCCGCGAGGTATCCGCGGCCATCGCGCTGGCGGTGGTGCGGGTGGCGGAGAGGCGCGGACTGGCCCGGGAGCAACTGGGCGAGGAGGCGCCGTCGGTGATACGGTCGTTGATGTATGAGCCGGAGTATCCGGAGTACGCGTAGGCGGGAATCCGGATTGCGGCTTGCGGATTTGCGGAAGGAACGTCACGGGTGCGGGTTGGCTGAGACCCGCGACCCAGCTCACAAAACAAAAAAACCGCGTTTCTCAACGCGGCTCTTCGGTTAAAATTTGTCTCTCCGAAGCTGTTAGGCTGCGGTGTTGAAGCGGAACTTCATCTTGCCGCGCTTGGCGTTGGCCTTGGCTTTGCGGCGAACTTTTTGATTCGGGGTCTCGAAGGCGCGCAGACGGCGCACTTCCTCGAGGATACCCTCGGAATCAAGTTTGTTCTTCAGGCGCTTTAGCGCCCGATCGATCGGCTCTCCCTTGCGGACAATGACTTCTGGCATTCGGTTCTCCTGTTAAATTCGGTAAAATTACACCTTGCGGTAACGGGCAGACTAGATGGGCCCATTGGATGAGTCAACGCGATTCTGGTGAATCTGTTGGTATTGCCTCTGCATGAGCAGGTTGCATTCCATTTGCCTTTGCCAGTAGCTTCTTTTTGAGGGGTTGAAACGCAGGTGTGGTCACTTTTTCGAGGTATCCCCGGGCGGCAGTGCCATCCTGCATCAGCAGGCTGACCCGGGCGAGGTTGATGGCGGCGAAGTCCTTCTTGCCGGAAATATCGTACAAATGCTGCCACGCCTTGATCGCCCCCGGCCAGTCCGCCACCGGGACCGAGTAAAACGTCTCCGCGTATCCCTGTGCGTACGAGGCATTTAGCGGCTCAAGGTCGGATGCATGTTTGAGCTCCGCAAGGGCGCGCGCGACCACGGCTGATTCCGGATCGCGGGCCGTTGTCATCTGGTGCCGGAAGAGATAGAGGTCTGTGCCGAGGGTGAAATGCTGCATCGCATCCCGTGGCGCGAGCGCGGCGGCACGCTCCAGGTATCCGATCCCCTGCGGGATATCGCCGCTCTCCAGCAGCGAGGAGCCGAGATGCTGGCAGACATTCGGGTTGCTGGCATCCAGTTGCTCAGCCTCGCGCCACTTGGCGAAGGCGTCGCCCTCCCGATGCTGCCACCAGAGAAAGCTGCCGTGCTCGTCGCGCACCGAGGCGCTGGCAGGGTATTTTGCTTCCAGCGCGGCGTATGCCTTCTCCAGTTGCGCGACCGCGTCCCGCTCATCCGCCCCGGCGGCGCTCCTGGTCACCACGGCGGCCTCGATCAAATCGACTGTTTGCAGATCCGATTGTTCCGCGGAGGGAGCGGGCGAAGCATCCGGTGCCGCGCGCGAAACAACAGCCAGCGCACAAAGGGTAAAAAACAGCGGGCGCCTCAGCATCCAACAATTTCTCCCGGGGGCGGCGATTTTCCAATTTCGATTTTTCGCAATCACACGGTAGGGTTCCTGCGAATGGAAACAGGAATGGACCACGATACTGTCGATACCCATCAGAAGGCGCTGCGGATCAACCTTGACCAGGCGAAGTACGGCGCCTTTGCCGAAATCGGCGCCGGGCAGGAGGTGGCGCGGTGGTTCTTCCGCGTGGGTGGAGCGTCGGGGACCGTCGCCAAGAGCATCAGCGCCTACGACATGATTGTGAGCGATGCAATCTACGGGCACACCGACCAGTACGTGAGCCGGAAGCGGCTCCAGAAGATGCTGGATCACGAGTACGAGCTGCTGTGGGAGCGGCTCAACGAGAAGCGCGGGCTATCCACCCGGTTCTTTGTTTTCGCGGATACCGTCGCGGCACACAGCCAGTTTCACCCGGGCGAGTCACACGGCTGGATGGGGATGCGCTTCCAGCCGCAGCCCGGGGTCGAGCCGTCGGAGATCATGATCCATGTGCGGATGCTGGATAAGGAAAACCTCCAGCAGCAGGAGGCGCTCGGCATCGTCGGGGTCAATCTCATCTACGCGTCGCTCTACCTCCATGGAAAGGGCAACCTCATCACCTCGCTGCTGGATAATCTCACCAGCGAGCGCGTCGAGATCGACATGATCAAATTCTCCGGTCCGAGTTTTAGCCACGTGGACAATCGGCTCATGGCGCTGCAGCTCGTCCAGCACGGGCTCACGAGCGCGGCGATGTTCACGGCGGATGGGGAGGTCGTCCAGGCGGCGGAGGTGCTTTACAAGAAGCCTATTCTCGTCGCGCGCGGCAGCTTCCGGCCAGTGACCCACCTCACCATGGATATGATTGATGCGGCGGATGCCCTTTTCGTCCAGGAGCCGGAGCTTGCCGGGGAGGAGATTGTCGTCCTGATGGAGATGACCCTCAAGAACCTCAGCGCCGCGGGTGAGATCGATCACATCGATTTCCTCGACCGCGTCGATACCCTCGGCGCGCTGGGCCGCACGGTGCTCATCTCGAATTACGGCGAGTTCCACCGGCTGGCCTCCTACCTCTTCCGCTACACCAAGAAGATGATCGGCATCGTCATGGGCGTACCGACACTCAAGGACATCTTCGAGGAGAAATATTACACCGATCTGGAGGGAGGCATCCTGGAGTCCTTCGGGCGGCTGTTCAAAAATAACCTGAAATTCTACGTATATCCCTGGCGCGATCCCGCCTCGGGCGCGGTCATTACGGCCGGAAATATGCGCGTCGCGCCGCACCTGAGCCATCTCTACGCATACCTGTATGAGAACCGGTTAATCCACGGTTTACGGGAAATTCACGAAGAATATCTTCACATTCTCTCGAAAGACGTTCTCGCGAAAATCCATGCCGGGGACGACTCGTGGGAGTCGATGGTCCCCGCGCAGGTGGCGAGTGTCATCAGGCAAAGACGGCTTTTTGGCTGGCAACCGGCGGCGAATCCGGCCCTTGTTGCGGCCGGTCAATAACCGGGACGGGGCTGCGGGAGGGCTGTGAATAACTTGTGGAGCGATTGAAATAACTCCGCCACCCCTTCGTCATCTGATTGAAACAATTGCATTTCCGTGACCGCCGTGGGCAAAACTGGACCGTGTCACTGAATCGTAACATTTGATCTTTTGACCCATCGGCCCCCTGTAAGCAGCATTCGCACTCCTTATGACCTTTTCCAAACTCCTCGCCGCCCTGTTTGCAGGCTGCCTCCTGACTGCGAGCGCCATGGCCCAGCTCACCATGACCGGGGCGGGCGCCACCTTCCCGTACCCGATGTACTCGAAGTGGTTTGACGAGTATGCGAAGGTGGACCCGTCCGTCCGTTTCAATTACCAATCCATTGGCTCCGGCGGCGGGCAGAAACAGATCATCGCGCAGACGGTCGATTTCGGGGCATCGGACGGACCGATGAGCGATGCGAACCTGGCCAAGGCTCCGGGCAAGATTCTCCACATCCCGACCGTGGCCGGCGCGGTGGTATTGACATACAACCTGCCCGGGAATCCTGCCCTCAAGCTCGACGGGCCGACCATCGCCAATATTTTCCTCGGCACCATTACCAAGTGGAACGATCCGGCGATCGCGGGGCAAAATGCCGGCGTCCACCTGCCGGATTCCGACATCATCGTCGTGCATCGCTCGGATGGCAGCGGCACGACGTATATTTTTACCGATTACCTGAGCAAGGTGAGCCCGAGTTGGAAGTCGACCGTGGGCTCCAGCACGGCAGTCCGGTGGCCGGCCGGCCTTGGCGCGAAGGGGAATGAGGGCGTCTCCGGCCAGATCGAGCAGACACCTGGCTCCTTCGGTTATGTGGAGCTGATCTACGCCGCGCAGAACAGGCTGCCGATCGCGCAGATCAAGAATGCGGCCGGCAATTATGTGAGCCCCACGACTGATTCCATCACTGCGGCGCTGGCTTCCGCGCAGGTGCCGGATGATTTTCGTTTTTCAATGACCGACGCGCCGGGGGCGGCGTCGTATCCGGTCTCCGGGGTGACATGGCTGCTGGTGTACCAAAAGCAGCAGAATGCGGATAAAGGGAAGAAGATGGTCGAGTTCCTCCAATGGGCGCTGACCAAGGGAGAAGACATGGCCGCGCCGCTCGATTATGCGCCGCTGCCGCAGGCTTTGCGGGACCGGGTGCTCAAGCGCATCTCCGAGATCCAGGTGGGCGGCTGATACTGGTTGCCCGCGCAGTGCGTTTCATTTTTTTCTGATGAGCACAGCAGTCACGTTGCCGCGGGATAAGCCCGCCGCGGTTGCCCCCCGCATGAAGCCGCCTTCGCGCATGGGCGACCGGATTTTTGCGACATTCACGATGCTCATGGCCGGGACGGTCTTTCTGCTGATCTTGATTGTCGGCTGGCAGCTCTGGAACGGGTCGCGGATGTCGATCCAGAAGTTTGGATTCCATTTCCTGGTGAGCTCGGACTGGGACCCGGTGAATGATCAGTATGGGGCGCTGCCGTTCATCTTCGGCACGCTGGTTTCCTCGCTGATCGCGCTGGTGATCGCGGTGCCGCTGAGCGTGGCGACGGCCATTTATCTTACCGAGTTGGCGCCGCTCTGGGTGAGGCAGCCGATTGTTTCCCTCATTGAGATGCTCGCGGCGATCCCGAGCGTCATCCTGGGGCTCTGGGGCATCTTTGTGATGGTCCCATGGCTGCGGGTGGAGGTGCTGCCGATCCTTCAGCGGTATATGGGCTGGTGCCCGCTTTTTCACGGCACGATCTATGGTCCATGCGTGCTCGCGGGCGGCATGATCATCGCGATCATGATCATCCCCATTATTACCTCGGTCTCGCGTGAGATCCTGGTTTCCGTCCCGCACCTGCAGCGCGAGGCCGCATATGCCCTGGGGGCGACGCGCTGGGAGGTGACGCGAATCGCGGTGCTCAGTTATGCGAAGCGCGGCATCTTCGGCGCGATCATCCTCGGCTTGGGACGGGCGCTAGGCGAGACGATGGCGGTGACGATGGTGATCGGCAATACGCCGCAGATTTCCGCATCGCTTTTCGCCCCCGGTTACACGCTGGCGAGCGTCATCGCCAATGAGTTCTCCGAGGCGAGCGACCTTTACCTGCAATCGCTCTTCGAGATCGGCCTGGTGCTCTTTTGCGTCACCATCCTGGTCAACCTGCTGGCGCAACTCATCCTCAAGACCTTTGCCGGGGCCACGGTTAAACAATGACCACCACTGTCCATAATCACCGGATGCGGAAAGGGCTCAGCGCGTGCATTTCCGTCTTCACGCTCCTCTGCGCCTGCATGGTGGTGGCGCCGCTGGGGCTGGTGTTCATCCACCTGGTGCGGATGGGGGCCAGCGCGGTGAATCTCGATTTCTTCACCCACATCCCCAGCGGCCCCGGCGAGCCTGGCGGCGGCATGGCCAATGCGATTGTGGGTACGCTGATATTGCTGGGGCTCGCGTGCGCGATCGGCGTTCCCACCGGCGTCCTGGGCGGGGTGTATCTCTCGGAGTTCGGCTCGCTACGGGTCAACTGGGCCATCCGCTTCCTGTGCGACATTCTCAACGGCGTCCCGTCGATTATCTGGGGCATTGTCATCAATGGGCTGATCGTGATCCCGATGAAGAGCTACTCGGCTTACGCGGGTGGGCTTGCGCTTGGCTGCCTGATGATCCCGCTGGTGATGCGCACCACCGAGGAGGTGCTCGTGCTGGTGCCGAATGGTTATCGCGAGGCGGCGCTGGCGCTCGGGATTGCCCGCTGGCGGACCACCATCCACATCGTCATGAAGAGTGCGGCGCGCGGCATCATCACCGGCATCCTCCTGGCGCTGGCCCGCGTGGCTGGCGAGACGGCGCCGCTGCTCTTTACCGCACTGGGCAACAGCTTCTGGAATAACGACCTCTCCAAGCCCATCGCCGCTCTGCCGCTGCAGATATTCGCCTACGCGATCTCGCCTTATGACAACTGGCACCGCCAGGCCTGGGCCGGAGCGCTGGTACTGGTAGGGTTCATTTTCACCCTGAATATTTCCGTTCGCTTCCTAACGCGCGGAAAACCTGTCAGAGTGTAGCATCCTTCACACGCCAATGGAACGCACCCAGGAGATCACTCCGCAGCCCAAGCCGGCCGCCCCTTTAGCGGCGACCGAGCAGTCGCAACCGCCGGCTAGCCGCAACGCCTTTGAGGTCGCAAACCTGGACGTCTGGTACGGCCAGAAACATGCGGTGCAGGATGTGACACTGAATATCCCGGAGCGCACCATCACCGCCATTATCGGCCCCAGTGGCTGCGGGAAATCGACTTTCCTGCGCTGCCTCAACCGGATGCACGAGCTGGTGCCCCGGTCACGGATGACCGGGTCGATCCGGTTCTTTGGCGAGGACCTGTATGCGGCGCAGATCGATCCGGCGGTCGTCCGGCGGCGGATCGGGATGGTGTTCCAGAAGTCCAATCCATTCCCGACCATGTCCATCGCGGAGAATGTCACCGTGGGCCTCCGGCTCAATGGCATCCGCAACCGGGCCTTCCTGCGCGACCGCATGGAGCAATCGCTGCGGATGGCGGCGCTCTGGGACGAGGTGAAGGATGATCTCGGCAAGCCGGGCGTCAGCCTCTCCGGGGGCCAGCAGCAGCGGCTTTGCATCGCCCGGGCCATCGCGACCCAGCCCGAGGTGCTGCTGATGGATGAGCCGGCATCGGCGCTCGATCCCATCGCTACGATGAAGGTTGAGGAATTGATCCATCAACTCAGCCGGGATTACACCATCGTCATCGTCACCCACAATATGCAGCAGGCCAGCCGCGTCTCCGACAAGACGGCCTTCTTTTATCTTGGCAAGCTCGTGGAGTTCAACGATACCGACCAGCTTTTCACCCGCCCCAGGGAAAAACAGACAGAAGACTATATTAGTGGTAGATTCGGATAAGGATAGAAGACCATGGCAGATACGACCCGACACATTCTAGGCTCCTACGATGCAGCGCTCTCGGCGCTGCAAAACGATCTGCTGATGATGGCCAGCCTTTGTGAGCGCAATGTGCGGAATTCGCTGGGCTGCCTGTTCAACCGGGACGAGGACCTTTGCAATGTGACCATTGCCGACGATGAGGAGATCGATCAACTGGAGAAGCAGGTGGACAAGAATGGGATCGACCTGCTGCGGCGATTCCAGCCTGTGGCGACCGATCTGCGGCACGTGGTGGCGGCGATGAAACTGAGTGGCAACCTGGAGCGGATCGCGGACCAGGCGGTCAATATCGCGCGCAAAGCGCGCAAGCTGAACCGGGCGCCGTTGATCCCAGAGGTGCATTTCCTGGACCCGATGTATCGCGAAGTGACGGCGATGCTGAGCGATGTGCTGCGGGCTTACACGGAGAACGACATTGACCTCGCGATCAGTGTACCCGCGCGGGACAAAACGCTGGATGCGATGAACCACGAGATTACGGAGAAGCTGACGGTGCAGATGACCAAATTTCCCGAGCGGATTACGGAGTATCTCGACCTGATTTTCATCGCCCGGCACCTGGAGCGGTCCGGGGATCTTGTGAAGAATATCGCGGAGGACGTGGTGTTTGCCATCGCGGCGGAGGACATACGGCACATGGGCGCGCAGCGGCCGGGCTCGGCCGCGGATTTGCTGGGCGACAAGAATCCCGATGCGGAAGCCTGGAAGGCGGGCGAGACTCTGGCTTCGTGAGGTAGGGGACCGCGGATTTTTTGGGAGGGGATCAGGACGGATGCTGGTTCCGAGTTGAATGTTGTGAGGACTGTGCTGCTTTTTTTTACCACGGATTTTTACGGATGACGCGGATTACACGGATTCTTTTCTGGGGCGCGCAAATGAATCCGGGGCTCTTATAATTCTGGCGGCGGTCCTTCTTTGCCGGCTATGACGCGCTTCCATGTCAACTTTGCGCCTTTGAAGTTCAAAATCAGGCCTACTTCCAGACCGGTTACATTCAGATAGCCGAGCATTTGGGCTATGTGGTTTTCGTTGAATGCGGAGATGATTTTCAGGTCTACGACGATGGTGGTGTCGACGATTAGATCGGGGATGAGCTTTCCGAGGAAATGGCCTTTATAATGGACAGGGTATTCGCGCTGCTGCTCGACCGTGTGGCCTTGCGAGGCTAATTCGATAATTAGGGCGTTCTCGTATAGCTTTTCATCGAGACCCGGCTTCAATTCATTCAATACCTCCATCGCCGCGCCGATGATCTCGTGACTCAGCTCCTCATGCTTCATCTGGTTGCATTTCAACCACGGATTACGGAAATTGGATAGGGATTTTTTGGGGTTGTGGTACGACGCGCCCCTAAAGTCCGCGCCAGTCCGATGGTCGAGAGAAATTAACCACGGATTTGAACGGATGACGCGGATTACACGGATGAAGACTGATGGATATCGGGATGCTCACAATTTGAGATGGACGGCCTTACTCATTGGAAAAGGTGTCCGTAAAAATCCGTGTAATCCGCGTTATCCGTTCAAATCCGTGGTAAAAATTCTGCGTGACATCGTGGAGAGACGTAACTTGCGCCCGGCGTTTCAAAGAACCCCTCCCCTCATCCGTGGTCAATGCGGAGATGCGGTGGGGACTGGTGTTGGCTGGGGGGTGCCGCGGTTGCCTTCGTCAATGTACTCCGTGGTTCCGACGTGGCTGACTTTTAGGTATTGGTTCCAGCCGTTGGCGGGGTTGGCGGCGGTGAGGATGGATTGCGAGATTTTGCGGGTGAGGGTGTGGCCGGGCATGGCCTCCAGCAGGACACGGCCATCCATCGGGGGGTGAGGGACGCCGAGGATCCAGAGGACTGTTGGCGCGAGGTCGATGTTACCTGTTGGGGTTTGATCATCCCAGCCTTTGCGGAAATCCGGGCCGGCGGCGATCAAGGTGTTGTGCATCTCGTAGGCGCTGAGCGAGGCGTGGGAGCCTTTGCCTTTGCGCCTGCCGGCGTCGCCGTCAAGCATGCCGGGTACGCCCCATTGGTTCAAAGCTGCGGTCCAATGCAGTGCCATCACCACATCGGGCGCCTCCTTTGTGGCGATGTGACCGGCGTGGAGATCGAACGTCCCGGGAAACCCCCAGCGCGAGAAAATCACCCCGGCGTAATCCGTGGTTTGAAGAAAATCGGCGATCTTGCGTCCAATCGTCTCGTTGTGACCAATCACGTAGAAACTGTAGCTGCCGCCATTGCCCACGGCCAGGACCTGCCCGGGATGCGGCGTTGCGGAGAATGCGGTGCCGGTGATTTGCAATCCATTGGCGCGCAATGCGGCCACGGGGTCGTCCGGGCGGCTAATGGTCGAGAACCCGTGGTCTGAAATCACAAAAACGTCCGTGTCATTCCGCACCCCTTTTGCAACCAGCGCCGCCAGCACGACGCCCAGGCGGTCGTCCACGCTCTTGATCGACGCCAGCGCCATCTCCGAACCGGGAGCCATCTGATGCTGCGAGTAATCAGGATCGCTCATCCAGAGCATCGAGTAGGCGGGGACGCCATTCTTCCACATCCCCTGGGTCAGTGCGGCGGTGGTCCATTGATCCTGAGGAAGGTTCGGGAACTCAACCGTGTCCGGCCACGGGCCGAGCGTGCCGGTGAGAGCCGCCATGGCGGCGGGCGGATCCGTTTTGCCGTCGTCGAAGATCATCGAAGCGCGGGCGGCCTGGGTGTTCTGCTCATGGGCCCAATCTTGCAAGAGGGCGACGCCCTTCGTACCGGCGATGGCGGTTGCCATGCCGTCCGCATGGAGCAGCTCCACCACCGTGGGCACGGCCAGGTAATGCCCCTTCGACGCCGAGATCGTTGCCTGCAACTCCATGCCGACCGGCTGGAGCGGATCGGCCTCCGGGCGGTACTCCCGGTTTGCCATGATGCCGCTGTGCTCCGGGTAGGCGCCGGTGGCCATGGCGGTGCCATTGACCTCCGTGGAGCTGGTGTAAACCGGGTGATGATGGCGGAAAATGACTCCCTGTTGTGCAAGATTCCAGAGGTTGGGTGTCGTCTTTTGAGTCACAAAATCCGGACGCATCCCGTCCCATACCACCACCACCACGTGGTGAGCATGCCCGGCGGATGGGGTAGACCCCTGGCTGGTGCAGACAAAGACCGACAAGAAGATGAGAAAAATGAGCGATTTCATCAGGAAATAAGGCAGTACCCCAAGTTCGGCATATTCAATGCTTATATTTGGGCTCTTGGTCAGTGATTTACACAATCGTAACGAACGCGATGCTAAAAAGTCGCGGGAACCAATAATATTGAATTCAATGAAACGTAGCGGATGGGCGCCAGGGACAGCCCGCAGTGGGAGTGGCTCGCGGAAGAAGCAGCGGTCCAGGACGGTGAATCAAATCCTCAAGGATTCGTACCGGCTTTACGCCCGGGATCGCGACAGCAGGAAGGCCGTGAAGGCCTGCCTCGGGTAGACTGAATTTCCGCCTTATTTCGGCATTAAGCCGCGACCTCGCAGTACGAAGCTTGGGAGCGGGGCTCCGGAATCAGCTCTCCAGCCTGACGCAACCCGTCGATGTGGAACTCAATGGCGTCATGCATCCCGGCTTCCACCTCCCCGCGAGTAGGGGCGGTCGCGATACAACCGGGCAAATCCGGTGAATAGGCGGAGAAACCGGTGGAAGTCTCTTCGATGACAATTAGGTAACGGGTCATTTTAGTCCTGCCTGTTTGAGAATACTGTTTTTCGTGCCGGGGGCAAGTTCGTCGGAGGGTTTGCCGGCCACGGTGACGAGCCCCGGTTTACTGGGATGCTTGTATTGGCGATGGCTGCCTCGGGTCCGGTCGAGATACCACCCATCCCGCTCTATAATCTGTACTGCCTCGGGTACCTTCACTCATCCGGGATTGTTCTGCAAACAAGACTATTTTTGCAACACCCGAGAGGACTGTCTGTTCATGGAGGCCACCTTTCCACTTCCCGGACAGCGGCGCGTTACGTAATCGTTACAATTCCACTTTTGACCCCTTCGGGACGCCCCCGCAAAGTCTCCGGGCTTTGCCAATGAACCACTCCGTCCTCATCGCAGACGACGAGGAAGACGTCCTGAAACTAGTCGGGAGCAGCCTCAAGGTTGCCGGTTTCAAAATCGTTGAGGCGCAGGCTGGCGCGGAGGCCCTTGAGAAGGCCTTCGACCAGCGGCCGTCGCTCATCGTCCTCGATGTCATGCTCCCCGGGATGTCCGGCCTGGAGCTCTGCCGCATCCTCAAGAACGACACCCGCACGCGGCACATCCCAATCATCATGCTCACTGCCAAGGCGCAGGAGATCGACCGGGTGGTGGGGCTGGAATTGGGCGCCGACGATTACGTGACCAAGCCTTTCAGCCCGCGGGAACTGGTGCTGCGGATCAAATCCCAAATCCGCCGCTCACAAGGGAGCGACGAGCCGGCCGACACCCTGCGCGCGGGCGAACTTGTGATGGACCGGCTCCGGCATTCCGTTACCGTGAAGGGGAAGGCGGTGCTGCTAACGGCTACGGAGTTCAAGCTTCTCTCGCTGCTGATGGAGCGGGCGGGGCGGGTACAGACGCGCGATATTCTTCTTAATGAGGTGTGGGGCTACGACGTGGCGATCCAGTCGCGCACGGTGGATATTCACGTGCGGAGGCTGCGGGAGAAATTGGGCCGGGCCTCGGATTGTATCGAGACGGTGCGCGGGTTTGGGTACCGAATCGCGGAAGTGCAGTAGTTCAAGTAGCCTCGGCAGCCTTCGCCCGCGCCACGCGATACGCTTCCCTCAGCCGCAGGCGGAAGTGATCCCAGGTAAACAGGGCGGTCATCCGCGCACGGGCTGCGGCGCCCATCCGGCGGGATTCCTCCGGTGAGGCATAGAGGCGCTCGATGGCGGCTGCGAGCGCGGTGGCATTGTCGCACGGGATCACGCAGCCGGTCTCTCCGTCGACCACGGCATCGCCTGATTCATATGTCGTGATTTGCGGCAATCCGGCGGCGGCGGCCTCGAACGTCACCTTTGCGCTGCCCTCGCATGTAGAGGGGAAGATATGGACGCTGGCGGTGCGCAGCAGATTCTCCGGCTTCGCGCAAAAGCCCTCAAGGCGTACGCTCTCGTCCGCATAGCGCGCGAGGTATTCCTTGATCTCAGGATGGGGGTGGCCGACGAGGACGAGTTCGGCGTTTTTCAACTTCAGCGTGTGCCACGCCTCCAGGAGCGTGTGGACCCCCTTCCGCTTCTTGAGTGCGCCGAGGAAGATGGCGCGGAATTTCTCCGGCGGCTTCTCTGCCGGGGTGAAGCGGTCGATATCCACGCCGCGCGGCAGGTAGAAGAGTTTCTCCTCCGGGATGCCCGCGACGCGGAACGTGTCAGCGGCGCAATGTGAGAGGACTACGATGAGGGTGGCGAGGTCGTACTCCTCCACGGCCTGCTGGCGGGTGACGAGCAGGTTGTTCAGCATCCGCCGGGGCCATGGGGCGGCGAGGCGTTCGCGCTCGCTCTTGGTGAGGTCCGGTTTCGGGCGGCCCTTGTTCCGGTGCCACGTGGGGATCTCGATGATGGAGGGGATGCCCATCCGTTTCGCCTCCTGCAGGGTGTGCAGGCACTCGCCGGACCAGCCGTGGAAGAGATCGTGTCGGCCGCTCCTCAGCTCCGCGCGGGCCATCGCGTCGAGGTAATGCTTCTTCGCCCCGTAATAATGGGCGCGATCCATGAGGGAGAGGAGGCGGACGGGATGCCAGCGGAGCGATTGGACGCGGGAGGCGGGGACGAGCTTCTGGCGGTTCGCGTAGACAATGGCGCGGCCGAGGATGCCGGCCTCGTGCAATCCGCGCACGGTCTCGAACGCATCGGTGTCGAGACCGGAGCCACCGAGCCGGGCGGAAATGGAATAGAGGACGCTCTTCGGCAGGTCGGGACCGGCCAGGTCCGGTGCAGAAGTCGGTGAGACATCAAAGAGCCGCATGGGAAACCGGCAGTATCCGCCAATCGCCCCGGGGGTCAATACGCCCATCACGCGATGGAGCTCAGATCCTCCTCGAGCTGGGCGCGATCCTCGGCATCGGTGACCAGCGCCAGGAGGCGGCGCGCCTCGGCCATGTGGGTGGCTGCGGATTCGTCATTGCCGCCCAGCAACGCGGCGCGAGCGGCAGCCTCGTGGGCGGAGCCGAGGTAGAAAGGCTCGTCCCCCTCGCTTAGCAGCAGGCACTTCGTGGCGTGGAGGCTTGCGTTGCCGGCGTCGCCCAGCATGGCGTAGACGCGGGAGAGAAGGTAATTGCCGACTGCGAGATTGTGCGGCTTGCAATCGGGGCGCTGGGTCCAGTGCCACAGCGATGCCAGAGCCAGGAGGAGCATCTGCTCGTTCTCGGCGCTGGTGCGATCCTTCTTATCCATCAATGCCCACGTTTTGTTAAAGCATGTGGCCGAGAAATAACGATGCGCCGGGAGGGGATCGAAGGGGGCCGCGGGATCCATGGCGACGGACGATAAGCTATTGCGCCGGAAGGGGAAAGCACGAAACGCCTGGGCGTTTACGATAATCTTTAGGGCGACTCCAGCGGGCCATCGGCCAGGACGCCGTCGCGGATTTCCAGCCGCCGGTCGCCCTTCAGCGACAGGCCCCGGTCATGGGTCACCACCACCAGCGCCGTCTTCTCCTCGCGCACGATGCCGAAGAGCAGGTCCATGATCGATTCGCCGGTCTTCGAGTCGAGATTGCCCGTGGGTTCGTCGGCAAAGATGATGCCGGGCTTGTTCATCAGCGCGCGGGCGATGGCCACGCGCTGCTGCTCGCCGCCGGAGAGCTCCGAGGGGAGATGATGGATTCGGTCGCCAAGGCCGACACGGCCAAGGGCAGCGGCTGCGGCAGCGGGATCGGGCCGTTTGCCTATCATGCCGGGGAGCATGGCATTCTCGAGCGCGGTCAATTCCGGGAGCAGAAAGTACCCCTGGAAGATAAAACCGGTGCGGGTGTTGCGGAGGCGGGCCTGCTCGCTCTCCTTGCCCTTGTAGAGTTGCTGGCCATCGAGGAAAACGGTGCCGAATTCCGGACGCTCAAGACCTGCAAGTGTGTAGAGAAGCGTCGTCTTGCCCGCGCCGGATGCGCCGCAGAGGAAGACGCACTCGCCGCGCTCCACCTCCAGGGAGATGCCCCGCAGCACCTCGATGTTGCGATTGCCGAGACGAAAGGAACGGCGCAGGTTGGTGGCGGTGAGGAGCATGGTTTGGCCAATGCGGATTGCGGAGTGCGGAAGATGAATGGATTGGCGGCGATTAAAAAGCCTCTTTCCCGGCAAATTGACGGCGGGCCTCGAATACGGCAATGCCGACGGATACGGAGAGATTGAGGCTGCGGGCGCCATTGGACATCGGGATGGTGAGGCAGGCGGGCTCGTGCTCCGCAAGGAGGCTCTCCGGCAGACCCTTCGTCTCGCGGCCGAAGAAGAACCAGTCGCCGGGCTGGAAGGCGGCGGAGTAATAGGGCCGGGTGGTCTTGGTGGTGAAGAAGTATCGCCGGCCCGCGGCCTCCGGGGTGGCGGCGAAGAGTTGCTCCAGGCTGTCCCAGAGGCGGAGATCGACCTCGTGCCAGTAGTCGAGCCCGGCGCGCTTCAACTGGCGGTCATCAATGCTAAAGCCGAGCGGACCGATGAGGTGCAGCCGCGAGCCGGTGGCAAGGCAGGTGCGGGCGATGTTGCCGGTGTTGGCGGGGATTTCCGGCTGATGAAGAACGACGTGGAGGTCTGGCATTGGCTGCGCGGGAGGATGGTGCCTTGGTGGAGCGGCGAATTAAACCGGAATTTTCGATCATGAGCACGCCAACGGCGTGCAGCATGGAAGCCTGGGGCAAGTCAGTCCCGCAGGCACGGGGCTGACGCAACCCCAGGTTAGGCCTCGTTCCTCGCGCAGCCCTGGGCTTCCATGCTCCACGCCGTTTGCGTGGGGCGGCACAAAAAAAGCGCCCCGTTGCGGAGGCGCCCTTTCTCTTGTGGGAAGTGTTTGCCTTCAGGCCTAGCTGGCGCTGGCGGGCGTGGGCTCGACGTTGACCCGGCGACCACCGCGGTCGAATTTCACGCGGCCGTCGACGAGGGCGAAGATGGTGTAATCGCGGCCGAGACCGACGTTGCGGCCGGGCAGGAACTTCGTGCCGCGCTGGCGGATGATGATATTGCCGGCGATGACGGCCTCGCTGCCGAATTTCTTGACGCCGAGGCGCTTGCTGACGCTGTCGCGCCCGTTCTTGACGCTGCCTTGACCTTTTTTATGAGCCATAAAATGTGTGGGAGTGTGAGATTAGGCGGTGATGCTCTTGATGCGCAGGGAGGTGAGCTTGCGGCGATGACCGACGGTGCGGTGGTAGCCCTTGCGGCGGCGATACTTGAAGCAGATGACTTTTTCGCCCTTCTTCGCGCCGATGACTTCGGCGGTTACGGAGGCGCCCTTGAGATCGGCGCCATGCTTGAAAGAGCCGCCGTGTGAGAGGAAAAGGACCTCGGAGAAAGTGGTCTCGGCGCCGGCCTCGACGTCGAGTTTCTCGACCTCGATCACGTCGCCCTCGGCGACGCGGTATTGTTTGCCGCCGGTTTTGATGATTGCGTAGGACATAAATTTGGGTGTGCCGTGGCACGAAAAAATGGAGGGTGACTCTCTCACAGTGGCCTAACCGTGGCAAGAGGGAAATTTGGCGATTTTACCGGGGGTCCGGCTGGCTCAGGCCAGCGCGGCGGCAATCAGGGAGGAAACGGCGGCAGGGGTGGCATACGCTCTGCTTAGGTAAAGTGCGGGAGTTAGGGCACTCCCAGTTAGGGACAACACGCACAGAGTTGCGGGGTCGGCTTAAACCGGTCCCGCAACTTGTGTGCAGGCTCCCATTCAATCTGCGATTCCCAAAATGACTGGCGGCGCGAAGGGGTTCTGAGATACCAGTTGCGGCATGAAACGTCGTCCCCTTGGTAAAACAGATGTGATGGTCACAGAGATCGGTGTCGGTGCGTGGCAGCTCGGCGGTCCGCTGGTGCTGGATGGCACCGTGGATGGGCATCCGGAGCTGGGTCGCGATTTTTGCATCAATCTGATCCGCGAGGCGGGCCAGCTCGGGATCAACTTTGTCGATACGGCGGAGCAATATGGAAATGGCGAGAGCGAGCGCCGGGTGGGCGAGGCCCTGCAAGGCCAGCGCGATCAATGGGTGATTGGGACGAAATTTGGCCACCAGGTGGGGCCGAATGGCGAGCGTGTGCAGAATGCCTCGCCGGAGCGGGTGCCGGTCTCGCTGGAGGGATCGCTGCGCCGGCTGAAGACCGATTACATCGACATCTATGTCTATCACATCAACCCGAAGCCGGGCGAGGCGGAGAAGGCGACGCAATTTCTCACCAAGATGAAGGCCGAGGGGAAAGTGCGCGCGGTGGGCATCTCCACCAACAGCCTGGATTCGGTGAAGTACCTGCACAGCCTCGGCTGCCTGGACGTGGTGCAGTACCCCAAGAACATGATCGTCCCGGAGTACGAAATGTCGGATTGGTTGATGTTAAACAGCGTCGGCGGCATTGTGCGCGGGGCGTTTTATAGCGGCCGCTTGAGCGGGCGTTATTTCCGGCAGGCGCCCAGCTTCAGCCCGGATGATATCCGGCAGCGGGTGTTAAAGGGCGACGCGGCAGCGGACTTCGCGCGGTACGCGGTATTTGAGGAGTTGCTGACGCCGGAGCGGGGGATGATCCAGCTCGCGTTGCGCTACCTGCTGGACGACATAGGAACAGACACGATCATCCCCGGGGGCAAGAGCCTCGATGATTACAAAGCGGCGATCCGGGCGACCGAGCTGCCGCCGCTAACGGAGAGTGAGCAGAAGCGCATCGTGGAGTTGCGCAATGAAATTTTGGCGCAGCCTGTGGCGGGGTAGCTCATGAAATGCTTCCGTCATCGCGATGCCGAGGCGGTCGGCGTGTGCAAGTCCTGCGGGCGGGGAGTTTGCGCGGAGTGCGCGGTGGAATTTGACAAGGGGCTGGCCTGCCGCGGGCGGTGCGAAGGGGACGTCGAGGACTTGATCAATTTGATCGATAGAAATGTCTCGATGGCGCCCACCATCAACAAGCGGATGGCTACAGCCCGGCGCGGGAGCATCATCAGCTATGGATTCTTCATGGTCACGGGAGCCATCCTCTTCCTTGCCGGGGTGCCTCGGGGACATCCCAGGTTCATCGTATGGCTTGGAGCGGCATTTGTCGTTTATGGACTGCTCATGTTGATTCGGGTATTGCGGCAGCCCGTCGTGAGTGCTAACACGGGACCGCAGTAAATTAATGGGCATGATTTATGGCTAAATGCGCTTATTGTGGAACAGGCATCTGGATGGGGGGCGTGCGCGCCGGGGAGAAGCGTTATTGCAATAGGAAATGTTACGAGGAGGGGACGGTCATCGCGGCGGCGAACCAGGTTTCGCCGGACATCATCCGGGAGCAGACCGATCTTTTGCACCGGGGCAATTGTCCCAAGTGCAAAGGGCGTGGACCGGTGGACATCCATACGTCCCACCTAGTGTACTCGATGCTGGTTCTCACGCGGTGGAGCAGCACGCGCCAGCTCTCGTGCCGTGCGTGTGGAGTGAAGGATCAACTCTCGAAGGCTGGCATCTGCCTTGTGGCGGGCTGGTGGGGCATCCCGTGGGGGTTACTGCTTACGCCGGTCCAGATCACCAGGAATATCATCGGGTTGGTTTCGCCGCCTGATCCGGCGCGTCCATCGCCCGCGCTGGAGAGGCTCGTGCGTGTCCATATCGGGACTCAATTGCTGGCGCAAAGCCGCGCAGCTGCCTTGCAGGCAGCGCCCGCGCCGGCTGCTCCCACGCCGCCGCCGCTTACCGGCCCGCCTCCGTTGAAGGGGCCGGCTGCACCGTACTAAGGCGTCTTCTTCGCCGTGCTCTGGATGTAGATTTCGCGCAGTTGCTTGAAATCGACATCGACCGGGGAATGGGTCATCAGGTCCACGCCGCGGTTGTTCTTCGGGAAGGCAATTACCTCGCGGATGCTCTCCGCGCCGCAGATGAGCATGACCAGGCGGTCAAGGCCCAGTGCAATGCCGCCATGGGGCGGCGCGCCGAATGAGAAGGCGCGCAGCAGATGCCCAAACTTATGCTGCTGCTCCTCCGGGCCGATGCCGAGCGCCTCGAACATCTGCGCCTGCAACGCCGGCTCGTGGATACGAATCGAGCCGCCGCCCAGTTCCACGCCGTTCAGCACCACGTCATAGGCTTCCGCACGGATTTTGCCGAAGTCACCGGCTTCCAGCGCGGCCATGTCTTCCGCGAGCGGGCGCGTGAAGGGATGATGCACGGCGACCCAGCGGTTTTCCTCCGCGGCGAATTGCAACAGCGGGAAATCGACGACCCAAAGAAAGTTCAGATCATTGCGATCCTTTGTGAGCCCTTGAAGCTCGGCGACACGCAGCCGCACGCGGCCGAGTGTCTCGCAGGCGGGTGTCCATTTGTCCGCGCCGAAGAAGAGCACGTCGCCGGGCTGGAAATCCATGCGCTGCGCGAGCGCGGTTTTTTCCTGTTCGCCGAAGAATTTGACGATGGGCGATTCCCATTCGCCGCCTTCGCTCCACTTGATGTAGGCGAGGCCCTTTGCGCCGAGTTCGGTCTTGACCCACTCTTCCCATTTCTTGAGCTGCTCCTTGCTCAGCACGGCGGCGGAGCCTTTGGCGTTGATCGCCTTGATGACGCCGCCGGTGTCCGCGATGCTGCGGAAGACCTTGAACTGCGACTCTTTGAAGATGTCGCTGAGGTCGATCAATTCCACGCCGAAACGCGTGTCCGGCTTGTCGGAGCCGAACCGGTCCATTGCTTCATGAAATGTCATGCGCGGGAACGGCGTCGGGATATCGACTCCGCGCGACTCCTTGAAGATGCGCACGAGCATCCCCTCGATCAGCGTCTGGATCTCCGGCGCGGTGATGAAAGACGCCTCGACATCGATCTGGGTGAACTCCGGCTGCCGGTCGGCGCGCAAATCCTCGTCGCGGAAGCAACGGGCAATCTGGAAATATTTCTCGATGCCGCCGACCTGGAGCAATTGCTTGTACTGCTGCGGCGCCTGCGGCAGCGCGTAGAACGAGCCGGGATTGAGCCGCGATGGCACGAGGAAATCGCGCGCGCCTTCCGGGGTGGGGTTCGAGAGGATGGGGGTTTCGATCTCGAGGAAGCCGGCTTCGTCCAGGTAATCGCGCGCCGCCTTCGTGACGCGATGGCGGGTGCGGAGGTTCTGACCCATCTCCGCGCGGCGCAGATCGAGATAACGGTAGGTGAGCCGCAGGTCTTCGTTCGCGACCTTGGAATCGAGCGGGAAAGGCGGGACATCGGCCTTGTTCAGCACCGTGAGGCTGCTGGCGACGACCTCGATCTCGCCGGTGGCCAGCTTCGCGTTTTCCGTGCCGTCGAGGCGGGCGGAGACGATGCCGGTGACCTGGATGACATCCTCGCCGCGCAATCCGTGCGACGCCTCGGATACCTGCGGATGCTCCTCGGGACGGAAGACGACCTGGGTCAGGCCTTCGCGGTCGCGCAAATCGATGAAGATGACGCCGCCATGGTCACGGCGGGAATTGACCCACCCGGCGAGGGTGACGGTCTGGCCGATGTGATCTTTGCGAAGTTGATGACAGAGGTGCGTGCGGTACATGGGAAAGGTGTGAGGTTTTCTTTTAGCCTCAGATTAACGCAGATTAACTCAGATTATTTGGGAGGAAACGGAGCGTCTCCAGGGATGGCTGCGGTTGAAAAGTAGTTTTCCTTAATCTGTGTTCATCTGCGTTAATCTGAGGCCAACCTTTAGGCGAGCAGTGATTTGATGCGTTCGGATAGCTCTTCGACGGGGACCAGGAGTTCCTCCCGGGTGGCGAGAGTTTTGATTTTGATCTGCGGCCATTCGTCGCCGATGAGGAGGGCGAGGCGGGCGCCGGCTTGCTCGGCGGATTGGAATTGTTTGCCGACCTTCGCGGGGGCGAGCGGGAAGTCGAGGCGGAGGCCGAGGTCGCGCAGTTGCTGGATGATGGCGAGCGCTTGCGGGCGGCGTTCCTCCTTTGCAATGACGATGTAGAGATCGGCGGCGGCCTCGCGGGCGAGAGCGGCGGCCATGCGGGCGGTGGCATCGGCGTTGAGCTCGATCAATTGCGACAGTGTGACGTCGCCCATGCCGAAACCGAATGCTGGGAGTGAGAGCTTCCCGTCGCTCATGACGCTGATGAGATTGTCATACCGGCCGCCGCCGGCGATCGCGCGCAGGGTGCGCTTGCGGTCGAAGACCTCGAACACGACGCCGGTGTAATACGCGAGGCCGCGGACGATGGTGGGATCGAGCTCGTAATACGGCTTCATCCCGCGCGCATCGAGCTCCGCGGCGAGCGCGTTGAATTTCTCGAAATGGCTCCCCGGATTCGCAATGAAGGCGCGGATCTCCTCAACGGTGAGGCCGAAGGGCGCCAGCTTCGCGGCCAGCGCTTCCGGGGCTTCGCGCTCGATCTTGTCGATGATCGGCAGGAACTCCGGAGCCCGGCTGTCGTCGATGTCCTTCGCCCGCAGGAAGGCCAGCCATGCCTCGCGATCGCTCACGCGGACGACGAAATCGGCATCCGTCAGGCCGAAGGCGCGCAGCAGATCGATGGTGAGTGCCAGCATCTCAGCGTCCGCGGCGATGGAGGCCTCGCCGACGATGTCGCAGTTCAATTGGCAGAACTCCCGCAGCCGGCCTTTCTGCTGCTTCTCGTAACGGAAAAATTGGGAGGCGCTGAACCAGCGGAGCGGCTTTTTGTATTCCCGCTCGCGGGCAATGACCATGCGGGCGAGCGTGGGAGTCATCTCCGGGCGGATGGAGACATGGCGCTCGCCCTTGTCGATAAAGTCGAAGAGCTGGCCCACCAGTTCGCCGCCGCTCTTTTTCCTGTAGAGCTCCACCGGCTCCAGGAGCGGGCCGTCGTACTCGACGAAGCCATACCGGCGCGCGACCTCGCGCCACGTCGCAATGATGTAATTGCGGCGTGCGCAGTCTTCCGGGAAAAAGTCGCGAAAGCCGGGCAGGAGTTGCATGGGGAGGGAGAAGGTAAGCGGAAAATTCAAAAATCGAAGCTCGAATTTTGAGGGGGGTGGGAACGCGCTGGGGCAGGCGGACGGTGGGTTTTTAGCCTCAGATTAACGCAGAATAACGCAGATTATTGGGAGAGGCTGAATCTGGGGCTGCGTCTTCAGGGAAGTTAGTCCGCTTCTTTCATCTGTGTTCATCTGCGTTAATCTGAGGCTAAACCTCACCGCGTCGATGCCTTGCTCGCGCTCTGCCATCTTGGACTTCCCGCGAGTAGGCGCTACATAGGATGGGTGCTCACCCATCTTTCTCTTCGGCACTTCCGGTGCTTTGACTCGCTGGAGTGCGAGTTTGTGCCGGGGATGAATATCTTTGTGGGGGCGAATGCGCAGGGGAAGACCTCATTGCTGGAGTCCATTTGCGTGCTGGCGCGGTTGCAATCGCCGCGGACCAGCCGGCTGGGCGATGCGGTGCAGCATGGGCGGCGGGGGTTTGTGGTCGATGGGCATATTGCCACGCGGCACATGCAATTTTATTACGCAACGCAGCGGAAGAAGCTGGCGCTTGACTCGGTGACGCAGACCGGCACGGCCGATTACCTGGAGGTGGCGCGGGTGGTCTGGTTCGGCAGCGCGGATATCGATCTCGTGCGTGGCGGGGCGGAACTCAGGCGGCGGTACCTGGATTTTCTCGGGGCGCAACTCGACGCAACCTACCGGCAGACTTTGCGCGCGTACGAGAGGGCGCTGCGTTCGCGCAATCACCTGCTCAAGGCGCCACGGCTGGACTGGCGGGAGATCGCCGCTTTCGACGGGCCGTTGATCGAGCATGGCACGGCGCTGACCGTCTCCCGGGCGAAACTGCTGCGCGACCTGGAGCCGCATGCCGCCGCGGGCCAGCGGGCGATGAGCGACGCGGCGGAGGAGTTGCGGCTGAACTACGTGAAGGGGAGCGGTGAAGACTTTGCCGCGGCGCTAGCGGCGGGCCGGGAGACGGATGCGCGGCTGCGGCAGACGGGGACGGGACCGCACCGTGATGATGTCGAGCTGCTGCTCGGCGGGCGGCTGCCGGGATTTGCCAGCGAGGGCCAGCAGCGTTGCATGGCCATTGCGCTAAAGCTCGGCCAGGCGCGCCTGCTGGAGGCACGGTGGGGTCATCCGCCCCTGCTGCTGCTGGATGACGTCTTTGGCGAGCTGGACCTTGAGCGGCGCAATGCGCTCCTGGGGCATCTGCCGGCAAATGCGCAACAGATGATCACCACCACTCACCTGGACTGGCTTGCGGAGGTGGGTCCCGGCCGGGTCCATCGTGTGGACGCCGGCCGGGTGATCCTGTGGGACGGGACGGGCAACGTGGGCGAGGATCGCTCGCCCGCGTGGCGGGTTACTTGATGTGCTGAGAGACCAGCTTGGTCATCTCAAACATCGTGACCTGCTTCTTGCCGCCGAAGACCGCGGTCAGCGCGGCATCCGCGTTGATGTTGGTCTTCTTGGTCTCGTCCTGAAGTTTGTGTTTCTTGATGTAGTCCCAAAGTTTCTTGGTGACTTCGCTCCGCGGAATGGGCGTGGAACCGACGATGGCGGCGAGCGTCGCGTCGGGTTGCACGGGCTTCAGCAGGGCGGCGTTAGGTTTACGTTTAGGGGAATCGGGAGATGTGGCCATGGGCGCTTCTAATGGCATGCACGCGGGGTTCGTCAATGCCAAAGCAACGAGTGGGTTTTAAAATTTTTGCAACTCAAAGCTTGAATTTTCCCGGGAGAGCGTACTCGCATGGTCCTCGGGGATCGCAATTTGGACCGCAATTTCTCCACCGGTGCTTGCGTTTCCGGCGCGCGGTTGGGAAGGATTGGCGGCTGTGACTGTTGTGCAAATTATTGAATTGGCCACCGCCGCGATGGTGGCGGGAGCGATGAATGCCGTGGCCGGCGGGGGGACGCTGGTGACCTTCCCCACGCTGATCCTGACAGGCACGGGCGCAGAAGTGGCCAATGCGACGAGCACGCTTGCCCTGGTGTTCGGCACCTGTGGCAGCATGTTCGGCTACCGCGAGCATATCGGCGCGATCCGCGCGTGGCTGGCGAGGTTCTGGCTGGTGAGCGCGATCGGCGGCTTCCTGGGCGCAGTGCTGCTCACGGAGACGAGCGAATCGACTTTCTCGAAGATGGTGCCCTTCCTGATTCTTTTCGCGACCCTGCTCTTCATGGCGCAGGATGCATTCCGGCGGATCGGGCTGAAACAGTCCACTGCGGTGACCACCAAGGGGCGGGGATTCTGGGGCGCGATCGCGTTTCAATTCGCGGTCTCGGTCTACGGCGGTTACTTCGGCGCGGGCATCGGCATCCTGATGCTTGCGACGCTCGGCTTTCTCGGGATGAAGAACATCCACGAGATGAATGCGCTCAAGACCGTCCTCGGCTCGCTCATCAATGCGGTGGCCACCATCTGGTTTATCAAGGCTGGGCTGATTGACTGGGAAAAAATGTGGATCATGACGGCAGGCGCGCTGGTGGGGTATTTTCTCTCGGCGCATTTTGCGCAACGCATCCCGCAGCACCGTGTCCGGCAGTTGATCTCTGCCATCGGATTCACGATTTCCGGCGTAATGTTTTATAAGCAATTTGTGAAATAGCCCGGCAGGTGGAATAATGACGCCATGTCCTTGAGTCTGAATGATGAAAGAAAGCCGGCACTGGTGCCCCCAGTACCGGATGGTGCGGAAGTCATCACGCTGGGCGCGGGTTGTTTCTGGTGTACGGAGGCGGTCTTTCAGCAGACGCCGGGTGTGCTGGCCGCGACCTCCGGCTACACGGGCGGCCATGTGGTCAATCCCACCTACGAGCAAATCTGCGACGGAGATACCGGCCACGCGGAGGTGACGCGCATCGTGTACGACCCGGCCAAGGCGCCGCTGGCAAAGATTCTCGATACCTTCTGGAAAATGCACGACCCGACGACGCTGAACCGGCAGGGCGCGGATGTGGGAACGATGTACCGGTCGGCGATATTTTATGAGACGGATGCGCAGAAAGAGGCGGCCGAGAAATCGAAGGCCACGGCGCAGGGGAAGTTTTCCGAGCCCATCGTGACGGAGATCGTGAAGGCCGGAGCTTTTTACCCGGCGGAGCGGTATCACCAGGATTATTACCAGCTCAATAAGAAGCGGAATCCGTATTGCCAGATCGTGATAGCGCCGAAGCTGCACAAGCTGGGAATGGATCTGTGAAGCGGCATGTCCCTGCCGGCTGAGAGACAGGCGGTGATCCGGCGTACGCTGGGTCCCATCGAGGATCCGCAGGAGCGGCTGACGGTGGCCATCGGGTGGAAATCGACCATGGCGCCGCTGAAGGCGGAGGAGCGGACCGATGCACGGCTGGTGCGGGGATGTGTGTCGCGGGTGTGGCTGGCGGCGGAGATGGAGGAGGGGCGGTGCCGGTTCCGCGTGGATGCGGATTCGCCGATGGTGAAGGGACTGGTGACGATGCTGTGCGGGATCTATGACGGCGCTACCCCGGAGGAGGTGGTGAGGGAGGAGCCGGCTGTGCTGGACGAGCTGGGCATCCTGCGCAATCTCACGCCGACCCGGCAGAATGGGCTGGCGGCGGTGTGGCGGGTGATGGTGAAGTTTGCGGGGGGGTGAACCGCGGATTTTTTTTGGGGAATGGGGTTCTGGACAATGCGGGATCGTAATCCGGGCCGGGGGTGACACGGGGGAAATTTTACCACGGATGGGACGGATTACGCGGATTACACGGATGGGGAGGGGGTGGAGCGGACCGCTGTGCGCTTTCGCGGGTCACGAATTTTTTACCACGGATTACACGGATTTTTTGGATTACACGGATGGGGAGAATACGGGGTGCGCGCGAAAGGGCAGGGTTACGCCTTTTTGGAAAATCCCTTCTGGCATCTGTGTAATCCGTGTCATCCGTCTTATCCGTGGTTAAATTGCAGGGGAATTGTTCTTATGCGCCATGGTTCTATTCGATGCTCATAATCATTTGCAGGATGAATGGCTGGCGCCGCATCTGGCGGGGATAGTTGATACGCTGGAGGCGTTGGGCATTGGCGGGGCGGTGGTAAATGGGACCATTGAGGGGGATTGGGAGGGGGTGGCGCGGCTGGGGCGGGAGCGGGCATGGGTGATCCCGAGTTATGGGATTCATCCTTGGTACATCAAACGGCGCGGCGCGGATTGGGAGGAGCGGCTGCGGGCGCGGCTGGATGAGGGCGGTGTGGTGGGCGAGATCGGGTTGGATCGCTGGATTGAGGGGTATGATTTTGAGGATCAGCAGAGGGTTTTCCGGGCGCAATTGCGCATGGCGGCGGAGCGGAATGTGCCGGCGACGATCCATTGCCTGAAGGCGTGGGGGGCCCTTGTGGACATGGTTCGCACGGAGGCGGTGCCGGAGTGCGGGTTTCTCATTCACGCTTACGGCGGGCCAGCAGAGATGGTCCGGCCATTCGCGGAACGCGGGGCGTATTTTTCGTTTAATGGATATTTCCTTGATCAGAATCGGCGGGGGAAACTGGAGGCATTTCGCGAAGTGCCGATCGAACGGTTGCTGGTGGAGACAGATGCCCCGGCGATGCCGCTGCCGGCGGAGCTCAACCGTTATCCGCTGCCGGATACAACGGATGGGAAGAGGGTCAATCATCCGGGGAACCTGGCCGTGGCTTACGAGGGGCTGGCGGAACTCCGGGGGATGGGTGTTGAGGAACTGGCGAAACGGGCGGAGGAAAATTTTCGGCTGCTGTTTGGACAAAAGGGGGAGAAGGATTGCGGGTGACGGAAAATGCTGATGCAATCGCGGGCATGCGTATCCTCCTCGATGTCACCATCCCCCATGAAGACTTTAACGCGGCGGTCCGGGACGGATCGGTCGGTCTAAAAATCCAGCGCATTCTTGATGCGATGAAACCCGAGGCGGTCTATTTTACCTCGCATAACGGCAAGCGCGGAGCGTATCTCGTCGTCGATATGCCCGATGCTTCCAAAATCCCCGCGCTGGCCGAACCGTGGTTCCTCACATTCAGGGCCGACGTTGAGTTCAAGGTGATCATGACCCCAGCCGACCTGGCGAAGGCGGGGCTTGATGAGATTGGCAAGGCGTGGGCGTAGGTCAGCGCGGCGCCGGTGGCTTCGGCGTCCAGTCGCCGGGACCGAGGAAGACGGATGCGATGAGGCCGAGGCTGTCGCCGAGGTGCGCGAGGGCGGAGGCTTCGCCAGCGTCGGAGGCCTTTGCGTCCTTCACGAAGTCGTAAAACTCCTTGTAATCGCCTTGCATGTTATCAACGAGGATTTGAGCGAGGCTGTAACAGAGCCCGCCGCAATCTACGGAACTGAATGACTTGCCGCTCCAGAAACCCTGGATCGTCTCGCTGTTCCAGTGAGCCTCATGCTCGCTCAGTAAGTCGCGGGTCACGGCAAAAGAGTGGGCTCCCGTGATGGCGTTACTGATGTTGACGGCCAATCCTTCATTGACCCATTTGGGGATGCGCTGCTGGGCGAGGCAGAGGTGGACCAACTCATGCACGAGGGTGCCAGCACCGCTGCCGCGGAGCGGGCCCGCGGCGGTATGGCAGTAGCCTCGATTGAGAAAGGTGGCTGCGCTTCCGCTGAAGTCGCCTTCGTCGGGATAGAAATAGGAAATGTACCGATAGTAATTGTCGAGATCCTCAAAGAATACAACGGCATGCTTTCCGCACTTCCAATGCCACGCCAGCGATCCGAGCTGTTTGCAAATCTGGACGAGCGCGTTTTCGCAATTGTTGAGCGCATTCTTCGCATTCGGCGGTGTCTTTGCCGTGAGGAGGACGAAGTTCTGGGATTGGTAAATCTGGTACAGGTCCGTCCCCAGGACATGCTGCAAGGCGCCGAGCCATTGCATGCAGGCCTCGTCCCACATTTCCGGTTGATCGGCTTCCGGGTAAGTACGGCGGATGTAATCGCCAATGACGCGCCAGTCGGGTTGAGGGAATCCCTCGGCCACCTTCCAAGCGTCCGGAAGTTGGAGGATGTCGATGGTCAAGGCTTCTGGTCCAGCAAGGCAGTGGCGGCCCATAGGGCGGCGAATTCGCCATGGAGATTGCCGGCGGCGATGGGGCGGGCGAGGTAATAGGCTTCGTCTTTCGAGTGCTCGGTCAGGATGCTCACATCTGCGACGCTGCCTTTCGCATCGATCTGGCCACAGAGCGCGCCCCAGGCCTTCTCGACAGGAGCTTTGTAAGTGGTGTCATCAAGCCAGCCATGGTCCACGCCTTCGGCAAGCGCGAAGATGAAGTAACCGGTGCAGGAGTTTTCCTCGAAGGCCTTGGGATCGTCCAATACCTGCCGCCAGCGGCCATCGGGGGCCTGCACCTTGAGCAGTCCCGCCATCATTGATTTATAACTCGCCAGGATCTTCGGGTACGCCGGATCATTGTCCGGCAGATAGGTCAGCACCTCAGCAAGCGCCGCCGCGACCCAGCCATTGCCGCGTCCCCACGCGATATGCGCATCCGGTCCGTGAAAGAAGAGGCCGCTGGGCTGTTGGAGCTTGTCGATAAATGCAGTCAACTCCTTCACTGCCTGCGCGCTGTAGACCGGCTTGCCGGTGGCGTGGAAGGCGTGAATTTGCATCACGGAGATTTTATAGGCGTCATCGATGTAGTACCGCGTCTCCGAACTGAGGCCTTCTGGATTGAGCTTGGCGAACTGCGCATCGGCATAGCTCACGCCGAGCGTGAGATACTTTTGATCTTGTCCTGCATTATACAATTCCAGCGGAAGGATTCCGAAGACGCTGCTGTCCACATGGATCGGCTTTGGATTCAGCTTCGCGCCCTCGGGGGTGATGATCGCCGCGTAGCGTGCGACAACCTGCTCCCATAGACTCTGATTTCCGCTCAACGCGGCGAACCGCAAAGCGCCATAACCGGCACAGGTTTCCTGGTAGCCGACCGACTTGGAGAGATCGAGCTTCGGCCGGGCCAGCAGATTTTGAACGAGGAGCGCTCCTACCGCTTTAGGATCCTGGCCGGCAGGCCACGCTCCCCATGGATCAGGCGCCGCGTGGCATAAGGGAGATATGAGGAGCAGGACCGTGGCGAGGAGGGGTTTCATGAATGGGAGGGTTCAAGTTCAGGTTCAAGGGTAAGTTCGAGTCGGGGAATCGGTGATGCAGCGTACTATCTCCGCAGCCGCTGCGAAGCCGAAAGCGCCGGTCACGAAACTGGCCGCTCCGAAGCCGCTTGCACAATCCATGTGGAGATTGGAGCCGGGCTCGGCGGTCGAGCAGACCTCTCCGGTGGACCATGGGTAGACTTGCGGCTCGGAGGAATAAACGGCGCGGACCTGCATGACGTGGCCATTGCCCGGCGCCCAGCCGTGGGCGCGGCGCAATTTCTTGCGCACGAGCCGCAGCAGCATATCGCCGGAGGTCGCGCCGAGATCGCCCACGCGCACGCGAGTGGGATCGCGCCGGCCGCCTGCGCCGCCGATGGTGATGACATCGAGCCCCAGCGCCCGGGACCGCGCGATGATCAGCGCCTTCGGCGTCATCCGGTCCACGGCATCGACGACGAAGGTATATCCCGGCTGGATCAATCCTTCGGCCGTCGCGTCAGTGAGGAAAGCGTGGTGGCGGGTGACCTTGCACGCCGGGTTGATCCGCTCCACCCGTTCGGCGAGCACGTCGATCTTTGGGCGTCCATATTCCCCTTCCATGGCCGGGAGCTGCCGGTTGGTATTGGTAATGCAAACATCATCCAGGTCGATGAGCGTCATCCGGCCGATGGCCGACCGCGCCAGCGCCTCGGCGATCCATGAGCCGACTCCGCCGAGCCCCACGATGCAAACATGGGCGCGATCGAGCTTCTCCAATGCTTCCCGCCCATAAAGGCGCGCCAGCCCGCCGAAACGCTCGAGGCTCGGCAGGGGTGGGGTGGAGATCGGGGCGGCCATCAGGGGGACATGATAGATGATGCCGGGGGAAGATCAATCCGGGGGCGCCGTCCGGATGTTGGTCACGTGCGCAAGTGCGCGCCCCGCATCCGGGGAGGGGCGGGCGATACTGGAACGCTGAGCGGTGCTACTTCGCGGCGGTAGCCGCTGCGGCAGTGGCCTTTGCGAGCGCGAGGCGCTCGGTCTTCTTGCGGCGCGCCGCGCGTTTTTTGACGTTGTCTGAGCCTTTATTGTGTCCCATAGGGAGGGGCAACAGACACGGTTTGAGCTGGGGGCGCAATGTTTTTAACCGACGAGGGATGGGACCTATGGGACCTATGCTGGCGCCAATTGGAACGCGGAAATACCAGTACGGGCAGCGGCGAGCTATCAAGGGCACTCCTGCAAATCTTAGGTCGCCATAGAACCCATGCCGAATGGCAAGTCGCTACAGGATCGACCGCACCACGCCGCCCTCCACGCGGACTGCTGCTCCATTGGTCGCGGCGGCCACGGGGCTGGCGAGATAGGTCACCATGCTGGCGACCTCGGCGGTGGTGGCGAAACGCTGCAGCAGCGAGGTGGGGCGGACGCTCTTGAAGAACTCTTCCTCCACCTTGTGGGTGCTCTCGTTTTTCGTGCGGGCCATGTCCTTGATGAAGCCCTCGACGCCCTCGGAACGGGTCGGGCCGGCAAGCACGGAGTTGACGGTGACGCCGGTGCCGGCGGTGGTCTC
>Ga0302319_10000988_pt1 | contig 63745 bp, 44 predicted proteins | sample Bog_T0_2_FD_203319 | JGI IMG/M metagenome (GOLD analysis project Ga0302319, IMG submission 203319) | Peat permafrost microbial communities from Stordalen Mire near Abisko, Sweden - Bog_T0_2 | ecosystem: Environmental > Terrestrial > Soil > Wetlands > Peat | place: Sweden: Abisko, Stordalen Mire...
TCGCCTTCGCATATGGCGAGAGTCAGCAGTGCGAGGTGAAGGCCGGCTGTGCCGGAGCTGACGGCTACGGCGTGGGGGACTGTGTGGTAGGCGGTTAACGCGGATTCAAAGGCTGAGAGTTCCGGACCCAGGCTGAGATGCGGTGTGCGCAGGACGGCGGTGACGGCGTCGATTTCAAGTTGGGTTATGTCTGGGGCACTGAGTGGAATTCGCGCCGTCATGGGATATCCGAGTCCGGATTCTGTTCCAGCGCCGCCGCTGCACCTTCCAAAGTGGCCGCAAGCATCCTGGTATCCGGATCGGCCCAGCCTCTCTCTTCGCAAACCGCCAGAATCTGCCCCGCAGCTTCCATCGATTGCTGCGTGAGTTCACGAATGCGCGCATGAAAAGTTCCCATCAGTTTGTCGCCCGAGGCGTTGTGCCAGATGAACTCCAGATCAACCGCACCTTCTTCCGCGGATGAGATGTCGACTGAATACGGATTGTGATAGAAGCGGATGCGCGCGTAATTCCGTTTGCCGGACAGGATCTTCACAATTGCGTCGAACCACACGCTGATAAAAGCAACAACCAAGTCGGTGTACCAGGACGCAGGAAAGGCCTGATCCCCGAAGACGAAGCAGACGGGGCCAAAAATAGTACCTTGCCTGGAGCGGCTCATCGCCGGTGGATCGATGGAGATTCTAAATGGGTTGGGAGTCTGTGGGAGATTCATGGACTGAAGCAGGGTTCGAGCTTGATTGGCGGGCGGGGGCGGCGGTTCTTCAACTTGATCGGCAGCGAAAGTGTTGGGAGGGGAGTCATATGCGACGGAGGCATCTTCCGAGAGCTGCTGAGGCTGCTTGATGAGCAGGTTCGCGAGGGAGACGGTGGTGAGAACGCGGCCGATTGTGCTGGCGGCGGTACCGTTGCCGTAGGGGTTGGCCATGCCGGCGATGGATGCGCGAAATTCGGGGGCTAGGGCGCGATGGACGGCGGCGAGGATGGTTTGTGTTTCCGCGGGGGCGTCGATGATGTTTGCGGCGCGCTCGCGGCCTTGCTGGCGCATTCCGATGTTGACGACCGGAAGGGCAAAGCTGGCGGCTTCCATGATGCCGCTGGATGAGTTACCGACCATGCAATCGACGTGGCCAAGCAGGCTCCAGTAGGTGACGGGATCAAGGTTGATGAAGATATGCGTGTTGGGACGTGTGGCGGCGAGGGCACGTGTGCGTTCGACGAGAAAGTGGCTACCGGCGTCGGCGTTGGGATAGACGAAGATGAGTTGGCCGTGGAGTGCGGCGACGGCGGCGAAGAATGCATCCGCTTCGGCATTGGTGTGTTTGAGGATGGTAACGGGGTGCCAGGCGGCGAGGATGGTGGGCGGCGTCAGGGGGATTCCGAGGCGGGCTTCCAGCGTGGGCCGATCGAGGAGTGCCGAGTGGGTCAAGTGGTCAAGCGAAGGCGCGCCGGCGTGATGCACGCGCCAAGGTTCTTCACCCATGGCAATGACGCGGCGGCGGGCGGTTGGGGTGGAGGTGAAGTGAATGGCGGCGAGCTTGGTGAGGGCATTGCGGACGTGATCGTCGATGGCGCCCTGCGAGATTTCGCCGCCTTCGATGTGGGCGACGGGGATGCGCAACGCGAGTGCAACGGATGCGGGGGCAAGCATTTCGTAGCGGTCGGCAATGAGAAGGAGAATGTCGGGGCGCCAGGCGGTGAGTGCGTCGGTGAGACCGAGGATGGCGAGGCCGATGGTCTTGGCCATTCCGGTGTCGGTGTCGGAATGGAGAAGGCACTCGATCCGGGCCTGGATGGGGAATCCGTCGCGCTCGATCTCCTTGATGGTGCTGCCAAATGCGGGAGAGAGATGAGCGCCAAGGACGAAGACGCCGAGGTTGACTCCAGGATGGGCGGAGAGTTCGCGGAGTGGCCAGTAGAGATGGCCGTAATCGGCACGGGAGGTGGTGACGACGCCGATACGGCGGGTGGGCCTGGTTTCAATCATGAAAGGAGTCTCAGAGGGACACCCGGGAGCCCTGTTGCTGCGACAGCGCGAGGACGGACGGGCTGGGAGTGTAGTTCGGAACCAGGAAGGTGAGATGCACGAGAGCGGCGGCGAGGTTGCGAGCGTGGAGTGCTTCGCGGAGGTTTTCAAGGCCGGAGGCGAGTTGGGCGGGAGGCAGCTGGCTGGTTTGGATGGAGACCAATGCGGGAGGGTTCGACGACGCGCTGGGGAGAACAAACTGGGTTTGGTCAGCCGAGGACCAGAGTTGCTCCGTGATCTTGTCTCCGGGGCGGGGCGCGGTGAAGTCGATGGGGATTTCGATGCCCGGGGCGAGTTCGCGGATCATGAAGTGGGCCAGGTCAGAGACGTAGTGGAGTGCGGGGAGCACGGGCGCGAGCAGAGCGGATGGCTCCGGCAACGCGGCGGCGATCAGGAGCAGGTTAACGGCTTCGTCGAGGGTGAGGAAGTAGCGCCGGGCGGCGGGATCGGTGACCGTGATGGGGCCGCCCTGCGCGATTTGCTGGGCGAAGAGCTCGACTACGCTGTCGCGGGAGGCGAGGACGTTGCCGAGACGAAGAACGATGCCGCCGGCGGCGAGGACAATTTGTTCGGCGACGCGCTTGGTTGCGCCCATGACGGAAGCTGGTTCGACGGCCTTGTCAGTGGAGAGCAGGATGAGGCGCGCGCCGTTGGCGGCAGCGGCCATGGCCAGGGTTTCCGTGGCGAAGATGTTGTTGGCGATGGCGGCGAGGGGCTGCTCTTCCATGAGAGGAACGTGCTTGAAGGCGGCGGCGTGGAAGACGATGCGGGGACGGTGAGCGGCAAAGATGTGTTCGATGAGTGCGACGTCGGCCGCGTTACCGAGAATGGGTGTCATGAAGCAGGCGGTTCCGGCTTCAGCCCAGGCGCGGTTGAGGGCGTAGAGATGGCTTTCAGAGGACTCGAGGAGGAGCAGGGCCGGTGGTGTGAGCACGGCAAGGCGCAATGCGAGGGCGGAGCCGATGGAGCCGCCCGCGCCGGTGATGAGAATGGGCTGGCTGTAGAGGGTGTCAAAGACCTCGACTTCCGGTGACGGCAACCGGGGACGGGCGAGAAAGCTGCGCCAGTTGACGGATTCGAGGGACGGGCTCACTGGATAAGTATAAATTGTGCGCGTTTGCTGCAGGGTGTTGCGTCAAAAAGGTGCGCCTAAGCGGCGATGCGGGAGAAGCGCGGGGTCGCATACACTGGATGGGGCTTGCTGGTTGCGCGCAAGTGTTGGGCGGATCTCCGATTTGAACGCGAGGCCGCAGTTGGGGAAGAGACTTTGGGAAAGAGATTTTTGAGAATTTCGGGGCCGTTGGCACTGGTGTTGTGGATGGTTGTGGCGGCGCGGGGCGCGGAGACGCGCTTTGATGCGGATGCGGTGCGGGCCAACAATCGTGGCGTGGCGGAGATGGGGCAGCAGTTTACAGAGCGGGCGGAGGGCTCGTTCGCCGGAGCTTTCAAGAGAGATCCGAAGCTGGCGCAGGCGGCGATTAATGATGGGATTGCGTTGCTGACTTTGCAGAAGTTGGATGAGGCAAAGAACACGCTGCACGCGGCTATTATGTTGGACCCACAGAGTGCGCAGGCGTGGTACAACCTGGGGCTGGCGCAGCATGCGGGCAACGAACTGGAGCCGGCCCTGGTGAGCTTTCAGCAGGCGGTGAAGATCGATCCGAGGGATGCCGATTCATATTACTTTGAGGGCGTGTGCCTGCAGGAACTGAAGGATTTCGAGAAGGCGGTTGAGGTTTTCAAGCAGGCGCTGGCGATTGATGCGAATCATGCGTCGAGCGAGTTTGGGTTGGCGAAGGCGCTGCAGCGGTCGGGGCATCTGGATGAGGCGAAGGCGCATTTCAAGCGGTTTCAGCACTTGTCGAGCGCGAAGATTGGGACGCCGATTGGGCTGGCTTATGGGGAGCAGGGGCGCTATTCCACGGTGACGCCGGTGAAGGAGTTGGGCGGCGGTGTGAAGGCGATGATCCCGGTGAAGCTGGTGGCACAGAGCATGGAATCCCCGGTCCGAAAATCCGGACCGGGGGCCCCCGCGTATTCGACAACGGGTGGCGCTTGCATGATGGACGTTACTGGCGATGGACACATGGACCTGGTGCTGATGCAGGTGGGAGCGCAGGCAATTCGGGTGTTGCGGGCCAAGGGCGATGGGAGCTTCGAAGAGCTGGATGCGGCTGCGGCGGGATTGAAGGCTGCGGGGCATGCTGTGGCTTGCGCTGTGGGTGACTACGATGCGGATGGGTTGAACGATCTGGCGGTTGCTTTGGACGATCAGGTGTTGCTGTTCAAGAATCTGGGCAAAGGGAAGTTTCAGGATGTGACGGCGGAGGCTGGACTGGCGGCGAAGAACAGACCGAGCGGGATTACGTTTGTGGATTATGACCATGATGGGGATCTGGATTTGTTCGTTACTGGCGAGGGACTGAACCACCCCAACGACAAGGACCCGTCGTTGGGGGCCACGGAGAAGGCTGGTGATTCGGCGAACGTTTTGTGGCGGAATAACGGGAACAAGACGTTTACGGAGTGGACGGAACCGACGGGGTTGGGCGGGAGCGGCAAGACGAGCGCGGCGATTCTTACAGATTTCAATAATGATCGGGCGGTGGATATTGCGGTGACTGGAGATGGCGCTGCGCCGCTGATCTATGTGAATCCGCGGGAAGGGAAGTATCCGACGCAGGCTCTGTATGAGGCCGAAAAGTTGTCGCCTACGACCGGTATTGCGGTGTTGGATTACGACAAAGATGGGTGGATGGATATTGCCGTTACGCACGAGGGTGCGCCGGGATTGTCGCTGTGGCGGAATGTTCCAGGGACGGAGAATGTTGGCAGGCGGTTTGAACGCGTGGATTTGCCGCTGAAAGACGCAGTGCGCGGATGGGGCGTGACGGCTGTCGATATCGACAATGATGGCTGGATCGATCTGGCGGCGATTGTCGAGACTAAGGCGGGGCCGCAGGTCCGCGTATTTCGCAACAAGGGCGATGGGACGTTTGAGGATGTGAGCCATGCGCTGGGGCTGGATGCTTTGACGCTGCATGAGCCGCGGGGATTGATTGCGGCGGATGTTGATGGGGACGGCGCGCCGGATTTGATTGTTACGCAGGTGAATGCTGCGCCGGTGCTTATAAAAAATGTGGGCGCAAACAAGAATCACTTTGTACGGCTTGATTTGAGCGGGTATGCGGACAACAAGACGGCCCTAGGCGTGAAGGTGGAGGTGTTTGAAGGCGGCTACTGGCAGAAGTGGGAGCTGGCAGGGGCATCGGGATACCAGACGCAGGCCGCGCCGCAGATTCTTGTGGGACTGGGCGATGCGCAGGGGATCGATTTGCTGCGCATCCTGTGGCCTACGGGTGTGCTGCAGGATGAGGTGGATTTGCCGAAGCTGGCGCAGGGGCGCGCGGTGATTGCAATGAAGGAAGCGGACCGGCGTGGAAGCAGTTGCCCAGTGTTGTTTGCGTGGGATGGGCATAAATACAAGCTAGTGACGGATGTGATTGGCGCGGGAGTGGTGGGGCATTGGTTCACGCCGGAGCGGAGGAACATTCCGAATCCCGGCGAATGGGTGAAGGTGGATGGCGACAAGACCGCGCTGGTAAAAGGCAAGCTGAGTTTGCGCTTTGTGGAGCCGATGGAGGAAGTGAATTACATTGACCAGTTGCGCGTGGTGGCCGTCGATCATCCGGAGAATGTGGAAGTGAACCCGGATGAGCGGTTCCTCGATGATCCTCCGTTTGCTTCAGGGCGCGTTGTGGCATCGGAAGGCGCACGGTTGCCGGTGGGTGCGTGGGATGGCGAAGGGCGCGATGTGGTGGACGCGCTCAGGCGGCGCGACCACAGCTTTGCCAGCGGGTTCACGGTTGCGCCGTATGACGGGTTCGCAAATCTGCATGCGCTGACGCTGGATCTGGGCGAAGTGAAGCAGGGAGCGCCGCTGCGGCTGCTGATGACGGGGTATGTGAACTATTTCAGCGCGACTTCGTTGTATGCGGCTTGGCAAGCGGGCGTGAAGCCGGTGTCGCCGTATGTTGAGGCGCAGTTGGCGGATGGGACGTGGGAGAAAATTGCAGAAGATGCGGGATTTCCGGCGGGCCTGGAGCGGACGATTGTGGCGGACTTGACGGGCAAGCTGCCGGCGGGAGCGCGGAAGATTCGGCTGATGACGAATCTGCAGATTTACTGGGACCAGGTGCTGGTGGATCAAAGTACTGGCGCTGAGGCGCGGGCGACGGAAGTGCCACTGGCGGCGGCTACGCTGCATTTCCGCGGCTATCCGAAACAGATGGAAGGCGCGAGCCCTGGCGATCTGGATTACGACTACAACACAGTGAGTTTGACGGGGCCATTTCAGCATCAGCGCGGAAACTATACACGGATGGGCGACGTGAGCGAGCTGCTGACGGGTGTTGATAACCGTATGGTTATATTCGGGAGCGGCGAGGAGATAGCGGCGGAATTTGACACGGCGAAACTGCCGGCGCTGCCTGCACGCTGGAAGCGGGACTACTTTTTCTACGCGAATGGATTTGTGAAGGACATGGATTGGTGGGATGCATCGCCGTTTACTGTGGCGCAGTTGCCGTTCCATGGAATGAGCACTTATCCGTATCCGGCGAGCGAAGCGTTTCCTGACGATGCGGATGCTCTGAAGTACCAGTTGGATTGGAATGAGCGGTGGGATTCGGGAGAGCCGGTGCGGGCTTATCGGTTTGATTATCGGGAGATGCCGTCGTCGCCGCTGGATGACTTCTTGAAACCGCCTGGTGCGGACATCCTTCGTTGAGAGCGCGAAAGACAAATGCAAAAGCAACCGCAGGTCCTTCGACTTCGCTACGCTCCGCTCAGGATGACAGGTTTTTTGGTGTTTCCATGAATGATTTAGTGCTTGAGTCGGCGGTGCGGCAACTGGAGTTGCTGGAAGCTGGCGAGATATCCGTGACGGAGTTGGCCGAGGCGCACATCGCTCAGATTGAGTGGCTGAATCCTGCGCTGAATGCGTTTGCCGATTTTGATGCGGAGCGAGTGCGCGAGCGGGCGCGGAAGCACGATGCGTGGCGTGGTAGCCGGGATCGCAGGCCGTTGTTCGGATTGCCGGTGACGGTGAAGTCGTCGATTGCGACGCGGGGATTGAAGTGCGAGATTGGGAGCCTGCTGCACGAGGGCGAGATTCCGCGCGAAGATGCGGTGGTGGTGGCGCGGATGCGGGCGGCGGGGGCTCTGATTCTGGGCACGACGAATTGCCCGGAGTTTCTGATGGCGTACGAGACCGACAATCTGCTGCATGGGCGGACGGCCAACCCGTGGGATTTGACGCGGTCGCCGGGCGGATCGAGCGGGGGCGAGGCTGCGGCGATTGCGGCCGGGATGTCGGCTGCGGGGCTGGGCAGCGATAGCGGTGGGAGTGTGCGGGTGCCGGCGCATTTTACGGGGATTTGTTCGCTGAAGCCGACGCCGGGGCGAATACCGGGGCGCGGGCATTTGCCGCCGTGCGTGGGGCCGTTTCAGATACTTGGCGCGATTGGGCCGATGGCGCGGACGATTGCCGATGTGGCGCTGCTGTTCCGCTTACTGAGTGGGCAGGACGCGACTGATCCGGCGAGTGCTCGGGTGGAGTTGAGGGAGTCAAGGTTGGATGAGTTGCGGGCGAACCGGATTGGGTATTTTGAGGACGATGGGCTGGTTCCTGTGTCGGCGGAAACGCGGGCGGCGGTGCAGGCTGCTGCTGCCGTGCTGCGCGAGACTGGGTTTACAGTAGAGCCCTTCAGGCCGCGAACGCTGGAGGCACTGCGCAAATTGTGGTGGACGTTTTTTGTGCAGTGCGGGGCTATGTTTTATGCGCCGGGAATTGCTGGGCGAGAAGACGAATTGAGCCCGATCTTCAGGGAGTTTCTGGGGATTGCGGCGGGTGTGGCGCCGCTGACTGCTGCCGAATTGCTGAACGCGTGGGCGGAACTGGATTTGTTGCGGGCGGAGACGCTGGAAGAGATGAAGAAGTATCCGGTCTGGCTGTGCCCGGTGGCGAGCGTACCGGCGTTCCGGCATGGCGAGCGTGCGTGGGATGTGGAGGGGCAGACTGTCGAATACCTGGATGCTTGGCGGTATTCGCAGTGGTTTAACGCGCTGGCTTGTCCGGCGGCGGTTGTGCCCGTTGGTCGCTCGCCTGAGGGATTGCCAATTGGGGTGCAGGTTGTGGCGCGGCCGTTTGAGGATGAGATTGCGCTGGGGATTGCAGCGGTTGTGGATGCGGCATTTGGGTATCGAGCGCCTGTAATGGCGCTGGGGTGAGGGAGCTATAAAAAGCATTGAAAAAGCTGTAGATAGATGGGCACCCGCTTTATTGGGACGCCCGCTTAAGTGGGCGTCCCGCTGCTGTCCGGCAACCACTGCTTAATTACAAGTCAAGGTCATTCGTCACAGACAAGTGTTCATTCGGCCGTTAGAAACGAAGTGGCAGGTGCGCGGAGGCGTGTGCACCTCAACCTTTGGGTGGAGGCGGGCAGGGTGAGATCGAGTTAGTCTGATCTATCCGCTTCCCCAGAAACGGAGCGCACCGGGTGCGCGAAAACTGGCACGAACGATTTTCCGAGAGTCCCGATGTTTTGAAGAGTGCGCGGCGCCCACAGACATTGGTGCCCGTTCTTGATCTGGAAATCGGCGGGGACGAATTCATCACCATGGCAGGGCCGTGCTCGGTGGAAACCGAGTTTCAGCTGATGGCCACAGCCAACCACGTTCGCCGCGCAGGCGCGCGCATCCTTCGCGGAGGCGCATTCAAGCCGCGCAGTTCTCCCTACAGTTTTCAAGGACACGGCCTTGCAGGGCTGAAGATGCTGGCGCGCGCCCGCGAGGAGAGCGGGCTTGCGATCGTGACTGAAGTGATGTGCGAGGACGATGTGCCGCTGGTGGCCGAGTATGCGGACATTCTGCAGATTGGCACACGGAATATGGAGAACTACTCGCTGCTGGAAGCGGCAGCACGGAGCGGGCGGCCGGTACTGCTGAAGCGTGGGATGGTGGCGACGATTGCGGATTGGCTGCGGTCGGCACAACTGATTCTGGATTGCGGCAATCCCCATGTGATTCTTTGCGAGCGCGGCATCCGCACGTTTGAGACGGCGATGCGGAACACGTTTGACGTGGCGGCGATAGCGCTGTTGAAAAACATTTCGCACCTGCCGGTGATTGCCGATCCGAGTCATGCGGCGGGGCATCGGGAGCTGGTTCCGGCGCTGGCGAGGATCGCGGTTGCGGGCGGAGCGGACGGGCTGCTGGTGGAGGTGCATCCCAATCCCGAAAAGGCGTGGAGTGATGGGGAGCAGTCGCTGGATTTCGACGGATTCGACGCGATGATGTATGGGCTGGAACCGTGGCTGGAGTTGCGCGGGCAGGAGTTGGTGCGGCGCGGTGCGACAGGCGCGGAGCCGGTGGAGGCATTGGGATGAGGGTTCCCGTCCGAATGCTTGCAGTGGCTTTGTCGACTGTTGGCTTGATTTTGGTTTGCGGGTTTGGTCCGGTTGCGGAGAAGAACGTCGGCGCGACTACCGATTCGGATGTGATTGTGACGGCTGCGCCGGTGTATGTTCCGCTGGCTGCGCTGAAGGGTGAAGAGCGATTCCCGAAAGGTGTGCAGTTGCTGCTGATCCACGCTGGAAAGGTTGCGCCCTTGGTGACGGGGTTTGCCGCGACCGCGGATGCGAATGTCGGGTTTGATGGCAAGACGATTTTGTTCGCAGGCAAGCAGACCGCGGGCGATGGATGGCAGATATGGGAGATGACGCTCGCGGATCGGACTTTGCGGAGAATTATTGCGAGCGAGGGGGATGCGATTCGTCCGTTCTATCTGCCGGGCGGGCGATTGGTGTACGCGCGCCGTACCTCACAGGGGTTCCGACTTGAGGCGGCGGGCAAAGATGGCGGATTGCTGGATGCGGCGATTGACGCGAAGGCAGGCGAAACGGTCCTTCCGCTTAGTTATATGCCCGGCAATGCTGTCCCGACAGATATCTTGCTTGACGGGCGGATTCTGTTCGAGACAGGGTTTCCGCTGGGCTCGGGAGCGAAGCCTGAGTTGTATTTGATCTATTCAGATGGGTCTGGCGTGGAGTCTTACCGCTGCGATCATGGGCGCGCGCGTTGGGGCGGGAAGCAGTTGGCATCGGGCGATGTGGTGTTTACGCATGGAGATTCCCTGGCACGGTTTACTTCGCCGCTGGCGCATGAGGCGACGATTGCTGCGCCGCATGCGGAGTATGCCGGTGGGGTTGCGGAGAGTGCTTCGGGTTCGTGGCTAGTGAGTGCGCGGGCGGCGGCGGGTCAACATTATGCGCTGAAGTCGTGGGAGCCGGGCGATGGGGCGAAGGCTGGTGCGCCTGCGCTAAAAACGGTGCTGGCTGTGAGTGGCGAGGACGTTGTGGAGGCGGTGGTGGTGGCTGCGAGAACGCGACCGAAGCGGCATCCGTCCGGGCTGCATCCGTGGGATTACGCGAACATGATGGCGCTCGATGCTCGGCAGTCGCGCGACGGGGATTTAAAGGTTGCGCCGGTACAGGTGCGGTTGGAGACATTGGACGCGCAGGGGCGCGCGGTGGCGATGGGGATTGCGCCGGTGGAGCGGGATGGATCGTTCCTGGTGAAGGTTCCGGGTGATAAGCCGATTCGATTTGCGCTGCTGGATGCGAAGGGCGGGGTGGTACGGCAGGAGCATGGATGGTTCTGGATTCGCGGCGGTGAGCAGCGTTATTGCGTGGGGTGCCATGCGGGGCCGGAGAGGTCGTCGGAGAATCGAGTGCCCGCGGTGTTGTTGCGCACGACTACCGCGGTGGATTTGACCGGAGCGAAGCCGGTGGGGACGTCGAAGGCCGATGCGCCGAGGGGCAACTGAAATGATGATTCGCTTTCCCGTTTTGTTCGGTGCAGTTTCGTTTTTCGTCGCGTCAGGTATTGCGCAGTCTCCCAGTGCCACAGCACCTTTTGCCGTCCCGCAAGTGAGCGGAGCCCATGAACCGTCGGTCGCGCCGCAGCCGGTCGCATTGAATGCGCCGCAGATCAAATTTGAAGATGCGAGCGACAAGGCGGGCATCAACTTTACGCATAGTTTCGGATCGGCGAAGTTGGGTTCTCTGCTTGAGGGCACCGGCGCTGGATGCGTATGGTTCGACTTCAACAATTCGGGGTTGCCTTCGCTGTATGTTGCGAACGGACGCCCGCTGGATGACTCGATGCACCCGTTTCCGCTGAAGGAGAAGCCGGCAACGCCCCCGCACAATCACCTTTATCGGAACGATGGCGGCGGACACTTTACGGATGTGACGGAGAAGGCTGGGCTGAATCCGGATATGTATTCGGACGCTGTGGCCGCGGCGGATTACGACAACGACGGCAACGAAGATCTGCTGGTGACGGGCTACGGCAAGGTGGTTCTTTATCACAATGATGCCAACGGACACTTTACCGATGTGACACAGAAGGCCGGCATCAAGGTGGATGGGTGGGCGATCAGCTCGACGTGGCTGGACTACGACAAGGACGGCTGCGTGGACTTGTTTGTAGGCAGGTATGTGAAGTTCGATCCCAAGTATCGCGCATTTTATGCGCCGACGAATTATCCGGGGCCGCTGGATTACGAAGGCGAAACCAACCAGTTGTTTCACAACAACTGCGACGGGACGTTTACGGATGTGAGCGAGAAGTCGGGCATCAGCGCATTTGTGGGCCGCACGATGGGCGTGACGGCGGCGGACTTCGACAACGACGGATGGGATGACATCTACGTTGCCAACGACCGCACTGAGAACTTCCTGTTCCACAACAAACATGATGGAACGTTTGAAGAGATTGGCAGCGATACGGGAACGGCATACGGGCAGAATGGCGAGTCAACGTCTTCAATGGGGCCGGTGTTTGCGGACCTTGAAGGGCGCGGTGTGCTGGATTTGTGGGTGACGGACGGGCACTATAACCGGTTGCTGCATAACACGGGCAAGAACAGCTTCGAGGACATCGGCGCGGAGACCGGCGTGTCGCAGGTGAATGCGCAGTATGTGAGCTGGGGCACGGGGATTTACGACTTCGACAACGATGGTCTGTTGGACATCCTGATTTTTCACGGCGGGCTGATTCACCTGATTCCGCAGGAGCACACGCTGTTTCGCGGCATCGGCGGCGGGAAGCTTGCGGATGTTTCGCGCGAGGCGGGACCGGTGTTGAGCGAACGGACGACGGCGCGTGGCGCGTGCTTTGCGGACTACGACAATGACGGCAAGGTGGATGCGTTCGTAGTGAACCTGGGCGGTCGGGGGACGCTGGTGCATAACGTTTCCACTGGTACCGGGCACTGGGTGGAATTGAAGCTCAAGGGGACGAAGAGCAATCGGGATGGGATTGGCGCGCGCGTGGAAGTGGATGCGGCGGGGAAGCGATGGACGGCGGAGCGCGTGGCCGGCACGGGCTATTTATCGCAGGATGATGGACGGATTCATTTTGGGATTGGTGCGGCGGCAACAATCGACAAGCTGATTGTGCATTGGCCGAGCGGACGCGAGCAGACTCTGGAGAAGCTCGCTGTGGATCGCGTGCTGACGGTGGAAGAGCCTAAGTGAGGAACAGAGACACCAATCCGAAAGACAGACTACTGCTGTCCCACCCTAGCGACAAAGGCGAAAGCGTCGCGAGGGTGGAGCACTCGATCGTGTTGCCGGTTCGCGTGATGATGGGTTTGTCGATGCTGGCAGCGGCGTTAATTGCGGTAGGGATGTGGAAAGGCCCGGAAGTTCATGCTGGTGAGGAGGGACGCTCCACGGAGAGCGTTGCGTATGCATCACCGCTGGAAATGCTACTTTCTCCCGATGGTGCGCGGTTGTTTGTGCTGTGCCAGGGAAGCGAAGAGATTAGGGTCTTGGATGCGGCGAGTTACGTTGTGATCAAGAAGATCGCAGTGGGACGCGTGCCGCGTGGATTCTCGTTTTCGCCGGACGGCAAGCGGCTGTTTGTTACCAACTCATGGGACGACACGCTTTCGGTGATCGATACGACAACGCTGGCGGTGACAGCAACGTGGCCGGTGTCTGCGGAGCCATCGAGCGTGGTGGAGGATCGCGAAGGCAAGCGGTTGTTTGTGGCGAACCGCATCAGCAACGACGTGGCGGTGCTTGACGCGGAGACGGGCGCTGAAGAGAAGCGGTTGCTGGCTGGGCGTGGGGCAAGTTACCTGGCGATGTCGCCGGATGGGAAAAAGATTTACGCGACGCACGTGTATCCGAATGCTTCGCCATATCGGACGGCGCCGGAGTCGGAGATTACAGTGATCGACGCGGCACGCGGGGTGGTGGTGGAGAGGATGCCGCTGCACGCAATTGCGGGTGTGTTTCATGCGGCCTTCTCAGCTGATGGACGGCTGGGTGTGGTGGCCGAGTATCACCCGAAGAATCTTGTGACGCTGGCTCACCTGGAACATGGAGGCGCGTTCGAAGACACGCTGACGGTGTTTGGCGCGGACGTGGGCAGGGTAGTGGAAGTGCCACTGGATGAGTTGGAGCGCTACGCGTCGCAACCGTTTGGGGTGGCGATTGCGCCGGACAAGTCACGGATTTATGTGACCAGTGGCGGGTCGGAGATGGTGACGGTGATCGACACGGCGCGGCTGCTGAAGTACATTCACGCGGGACTTCACATGAGCGGGGCAGCCTTTGCGCAGGATCTTTCGGCGAGCTCGAATTATGTAGTGACGCGCATTGCGGTGGGGCTGAATCCTCGGGGGCTGACATTGACACCGGATGGACGGAGGCTGTTTGTGGCCAACCGGCTGGACGATACGATCAGCGTGATCGACACGCGCACAAATCGTGTGACGACGACCATCAAGCTGGACGGGCCGAGGGAAATCTCTGCGCTGCGGCACGGAGAGCAGACGTTTTATACCGCGCGCTATTCGTTTCAGGGGCAGATTGGCTGCGCCAACTGCCATATCGATTCGACGTTTGACGGGCTGACCTGGAACCTTGAGCCGGATGGGTTTGGCCGCAACATTGTGGACAACAAGCTGCTGGAAGGTGTGAAGGGCACAGAGCCCTACAAGTGGACTGGCACGAATCCGAATATTCCGACCGAATGCGGACCGAGGACGGAGAAATACTTCTGGCGTTCAGAGAATTACGATGACCTGACGCTGACGGATCTTACGGTCTACGTTCGCAGCAACGAGCCGCGGCCTAACCGGTTAAAGCTGCCCGGGTACGAATTGACGGCGCCCCAGGAGCGGGGTAAGGCGATCTTCGAGCGCAGCGCAGACAAGTTCAAGAATCCAATTGCGGAGACGAACCGCTGCGTGTATTGCCATAGCGGGCCGAAGGGAACCAACCAGAAGCTTTTCAATGTGGGGACGCATAAGGCGCTGGATAATGCTGGACTATTGAAGTCGCCGCCACTTACCAACATTGCGTTGACCGCGCCCTATCTGCACGATGGATCGGCTCGGACCATGGAAGAGATTTGGACGGTCTACAACCCCGAGGACAAGCACGGGAGAACGAACGACCTGACCAAAGACGAGTTGAACGACCTGATTGAGTATTTGAGGACGCGATGAATAAGGCACACAAGCTGGCAATGCTTGCGGCACCAGGGATGGCTGTTCTTTGCATGGTCGCGTTCGCTGCACCTGCAAAGCTCGCGCCACAACAGACTCACGCCACAATTGTGGCATCCGCTGTGCTGCCGGAGTTGCCGCGGTTCCGATTTGAGAATTTCACAACGGCGAACGGGTTGCCGAACGATCATGTGTACGCCGTGCTGGTGGATGGTGAGCGCGTTTGGGCAGGAACGGACAATGGCCTTGCACTCTATGAGAACCATACGTGGAAGGTGTACACAACCGCGGATGGGTTGGCGCATCGAGCCGTGCTTTCGCTGGCGCTGGACGCGCGAACAGGAGATGTGTGGGCGGGCACGATGGCGGGTCTGAGCCGCATTTCCGGGGGGCGTATCGACAGCTTTACGCAGCTGAACTCGGGGCTGAGCAACGACGTGGTGTACGGGGTGAGCGTGGAGGGCGAAAACGTGTGGGTGGCGACGGCCGCGGGTGGTTGCCGGCTGGATCTGCACACGGGGCAGTGGTCGCTCTACAACGAACGCAATACGCCGATGGTGGAGATATGGGCCTATGCGGTTTCCGCCACACCCACAAAGGTTTACTACGGCGTGTGGGGAAGCGGCGTGCTTGAGTATGATCAGAAGACAGGGCGCTGGGACAAGTACGACGATCCGGATGGCGAAAACGAGATAGTGCTTTTCAAGGATCAGGGGCTCATTCACGAGATTGTCACGTCGGTCAGTTATGTAGACAATGTTTTATGGGCGGCTACGTACTTTGGGGACAGCCACTACGACGGGCGCTACTGGCACAATTTTCTGACGAAAGACAGCGGGCTCCCCTCGAACTTTACGAATTGCGTAAAGGGCGTGGACGGCAAGCGCGCGTGGTTCGGTACGGACAAAGGGCTGGCGTACTTTGACGGCGTGAATTGGGCTGTCTATCGTCCAGGGCTGAAAGACGGCAAACCGGAGATGACGGTGCGCAACGAAGCGGGAAAGGTTACGTCTATTCCGGTGACGACAGCGCCGGCACACAACTATGTACTTGGCATCGACTTTGCGGGCGATGACGTTTGGGTAGCGACCGCGAAAGGGCTGAGCCACGGGATTCGACAACATCCATAAGAGAATAAGGAGAAGTTAAAAAACATGAATGCATTTGCAGAAATTCTGGAAGCCATTGGACACGCACCGATTGAAAAGCGAGCCATGACCAACCACGGTGTACTCAACGAAGCCTATGCCTATGCCAAGCCGAGTTCGTTTTCGCGCGGCATGCGGATCGACATTGGCGGCGTTGTCATTTTGCTGATCTCGGGCACGGCATCGATCGACGAAAACGGAGTCAGCGTCCACATCGGCGATTTTGCGGCGCAACTACGGCGGACGTTCGACAACATTACCGGACTGCTAAAGGCCGAAGGCGCGACCTGGCATGACATCGTTCGAACCAGCTGCTACCTGCGCGATATTGATCGCGATTATGACGTTTTCAATGCGGTACGCACGGAATTCTTCAAGGAGCAGGGACTTGATCCGCTTCCCGCATCGACTGGGATCGAGGCGCATCTGTGCCGGCCGGAACTGCTGATTGAGATTGAAGCGATCGCGATGTTCCGCACGGATAAGAAGGAAGAAAGCAAGGGCTAGTTGCAATGGGTAAGGGATGGTTGCTGGTTGCGGCCTGCGCAGTGGTTTGGAGCGCAGGCGTAAGTTGTGCGGCGCAGGATGTGACGAAGATCGCGGGTGGCAGCGCCAAAGTTTGTGAGTGTGGTGCGCATCCGCCGGGACCGCCCAGAGACCGCGAGGTTGCGCCGTATGCTGGTGAGCCTGCCGACATGAGTCCCTACTCAAAATTTGCGGCGCCGTACGACCGGAATTACACCCATCCCAATATCTACTCCGGGGCCGGACGGGACATTCCCGAGCCGAAAAATCTGACCGAGGTACGCATTGGTTTTTTCGGGCCGACCGAGCAGAATCCCGACTCGGTGTTTGGATTGCGGATGCTGCACGGGGCGCAATTGGCTGTGGAAGAAGCCAATGCGCGCGGCGGCTATGGCGGCAAGCCGTACAAGCTGATGCTCCACAACGACTACGACAATTGGCAGGCCAAGGCTGTGTACGGTGGGGAGCGGCCAACCGATCCGACCATCTGGGGCTCGGCTTCCAATGAAGTAGTCAAGATGGTCTATGACGACCAGGACTGGGCTATCTTTGGATCGATCAGTTCCGAGTCGACGCACATTGCGTTGCGCGTGGCACTGCGCGCAGAAATTTCCATTGTGAACTCGGCGTCGACCGATCCCACCATTCCGGAAACCTATATCCCGTGGTACTTTACCGACTTACAGGATGACAGGGTGCAGGGACTGACCCTGGCTCGCCACATCTACACGGAGCTGGGCATGAAGCGTGTGGCTCTGCTGCGGGTAAACAATCGCTACGGGCGTTTTGGCGTGGGTAAATTCATCGATGTCTCGCGGCGGTTGAGCCATCCAGTTGTGATGGAGCAGATTTTCTTTCCTGGCGATGAGGATTTCAGCAGGCAGCTCAGGGTCATTCGGAATTCGCGCGCGGACGCAATCGTGTTGTGGTGCGACGAGGCGGATGCAGCCCGGATTCTAAAGCAGATGCGGGCGGCGGGTATGAAGCAGCGGGTCTTTGGCGCGTATCGCACGCTGGGCGACACGCTGCTGAAAGAGGCAGGCGATGCTGCCGAGGGCTTTGAAGCCGTTTATCCTTACAACCCCACAAGGACGGACGCGCGCTGGCTGGATTTCAATCGCCGCTTTGAGGATCGCTTCCACGAAAAGCCGGAGCAGTTTGCTTCTTTGGCTTTTGATACGATGAACGCCCTGCTGGATTCGATCTGCAAGGCGGGGCTGAATCGTGCGCGGATTCACGATGCGCTGGCCAGCATCGATGAATACGACGGCGTAACGGGGAAGATGGTTTTCGACCCCAACCAGAAGAATGTCGCGCCGTTGTACCTGGGTACGGTGCACAACGGGGCGATCAGCTATCGGATTGCAACGATGGAGAAAGAACCGCCGCTGGCTAAGGAGACCATTGCGCAGCCACCTGCGGTGGGGCAGACGCCGCTCGCGCGTCAGGAGGTTCCAGCAGTGGGTAGGGGGCCTGCATTGTCGCAAGGGCCGTATGCGCGGGTCGGCGAGGACGGAGTGAGCTACAACGGACCGAGCCGGGGAGATGTGCCAGCGGGACCGATTCAACTAATCCTTTTCGGGCCTCAGGCGGCCGAGATCGCCGCGTCTCCAGAAGTAAGGGCGGAGATTGCAATTGCTTCCGCCAAGGGTCGCCCATGGAAGTTGCTGCCGGTAGCCAGCGATCAAAACTGGGGTGCTGCTTCAACTGCGCTTGTGCACGCATTGAAGGACGAGCATGCGATTGCAATTGTGGCAATTGACCGGAATTCCAGCCACTTGGCGGAGCAACTGGCACTGAAAAGCTTTGTGCCGGTGTTGGCGCTCAGCAGCGACAAGTCATTGACCACAAATAATGTTCCATGGATTTTCCGGGCGCCGACTGAGACCACTCCGCCCAAAGCGCTGCGCATATTGATGGCAGCGGTCTGCCGCAGCGGGGCCAATCCGGAGCGGTTGAGGGACGTGCTGGCTTCGGGAGTCGAGGTCGCCGGAGTTGCATTTTTGCCGACGGGAGAGGCGAAAGGTCAATAGGATTTAACTTCACCACCAGCTTTAGACTAATCAAATCAGAATCATAGAAAACCAAAACTCTTGCAAAACATCCCCCGAACATCAAGCCTTCTGCTCATGACCCTTCGATTGAAGTCTTGATGCCTAATCCAGCGCAGCCCGCAACGGTTTTCGGGACGCTATTGCTTGGAGCAGGATTTTTTCGAAGCTCCGGAGAAACGATTCTTCGGAGAAAGATTGAGCGTGCCGTCTGAGCTCGCTCGCCGAAAACTCGCCCTGCCTAATTTCGAAATCCTGCATTGCCCCCATGAGTCCGCGTGCGCTCTGCTCGGTATAGAAAACCGCGGTGCGCTCATTCATCGAGTCTAGAATTCCTCCTTTCGCGTAGGCCAGAACCGGGCATCCGGCGGCGATCGATTCCACCGGCACGATTCCGAAGTCCTCGATACCAGGAAACAAGAGGGCTTTGGCGCGGCAATAATAATCGGTCAGTATGTCGTCGGGCACAAAGCCAAGAAAGTCCACTTGGGCTTTCATATCTTCCGCGATCCGCCGTAACTTTTTCATTTCCGGACCGGATCCAATGATTTTCAATCTGCGGCCAAGTTTGGCGCAAGCTTCGATACCGTGTTCCACGCGCTTATATGGAACCAATGCAGAAACAATCAAGTACCAGCCTTCCGGTTTGCGCTCGGTGCCTGCAAAACGCGAAATGTCCACAGGGGGCGGCAACACAGCGGCATCGCGATCATAGATGCGCTTTACCCGCTCGGCAACGTAGGAAGAGTTGGCCACGAACAGATCCACTCGGTCGAGTGTCCAGATATCGTAAAGCTGTAGCATGCGAATAATCGGCTTGTAAATGAATGTGGAGGCAATGATCCCTACGCGGCTGGCGCCGAAGTACTCATCGAACAAGTCCCAGGCATAGCGCATGGGCGTGTGAAGGTAGCAAATGTGGAGTTGGTTTTCCGATTTGCCGCGCCGCACCATGGATTTAGCGACCGCGTGCGAGGTGGATATAACTAATGTGCCGTGAGCCTTGTTAGTTTCGGCAAAGAGCGGAAAGAGAGGGAGATAACTTCGATATCTATTTTTTGCGAACGGACAATGCTGAAGAAAGCTCTGGTGGATGACTCGTTTGGCAATCCTTTCGCTCACGGTCCCTTGGTTGTAAAGCAATGTCCAAAGGGGAGCATCGGGGAACATTCTGCAGAGCGCATCGAGCACCTTTTCCCCGCCGCGCATTCCTGTCAGCCAGTCATGAACCAGGGCCACGGAGGACAAGGCGGCCGTCTGCGATTGCATACCGGGCATGCAATCGCCGGAGGTTTCAATTGCCAAACCCGATTCCGCCATCTCAATCCGCGCCCGAGGTACTTCTGTCCGACTCACTATACCTCACTCTATCCACAGTTTCAGTCTGCTTCGAGTCCCACATTTTCCTTTTGCGGTGGCATGAAACCAATCCAATGCGAATGCTGAAAACACCGCAGGCTACAACAAGAACCACGGCACGGAATAGCCAGAGTCGTCGAACGACAGCAGGCGCGATTGCAAAAGCAACGCGCGAGAAAAACCGTTTACCAGGAATGAATCGTGGCAGCGAGTAACGTATTGAATTCGCGTTCCCAAAACTCTAGTGCGAGCCCGCCGCTCAGGTTGTTTGAGGTACTCGTCGGGGCCCAAATTGGCGTACCATTATGTTACCACCGGAGCAATAAAGGAGCGTTCACGATTTGGAACTGCGATTTCTGAAAGAAGTTAGACGCGCCGGGATTATGGTTCTCCCGCCAACTTCCGAGACACCTTCGGTTTATGCGATGTTTTTGTTGGAAGAAAGAGAGAACTGCTGGCCATAAAATCCGAGACTCGGATGGGCTTTGCGCAGACGGAATGGCGCGGGGCGGCGTCTCAAATCGCGAGGAATGACGGGCCGAAACGTTGCAGCAGATGCTTGAACTCGGTTATTTGGCTTGATGGGGTTGTAGTATCATCATCCCAGCCAAATCAACGCGCACTGCTCGTTCTATAGTATCTGGCGGCTGCCGGTAAAATTCTGCAATCAATGGAGGAAGTGAGCATGAAGGCCGTGATTCTGGCGGGTGGGCTGGGTAGTCGCTTGAGTGAAGAAACCGCCCTTCGCCCCAAGCCCATGGTGGAAATCGGGGGCAAGCCGATTCTCTGGCACATCATGAAGATTTATTCTCATTTTGGTATCAACGACTTCATTATTTGTCTTGGATACAAGGGATATACGATCAAGGAGTATTTCGCTAATTACTTTCTCTACTCCGCAGATGTAACGATCGATCTGGTCAGAAACACAGCGGAATATCATCGCAGTGACTCGGAGCCTTGGCGGGTAACGCTGGTGGATACAGGTGCGGCCACGATGACCGGCGGTCGTTTGCAGCGCGTATTGCCGTATGTTGCGGACGACGAGGCCTTTTGTTTTACCTATGGCGATGGCTTAGCAGACGTCAATATCGATGACCTACTTGCCTTCCATCGGCGGCATGGCAAACCGGTAACCTTGACGGCTGCGCAGCCGAGCGGCCGATTTGGTTCGTTGAGCATTTCCGACGATGGAACATTGAAATCTTTCGCGGAGAAACCGCGGGGTGATGGGCGTTGGGTGAACGGCGGGTTTTTCGTTCTCTCGCCGAAGGTTGGCGAGTATTTGAAAGACGATACCACGGTTTGGGAACGGGAACCGATGGAGTCACTGGCACGCGAGGGGAATGTCTCTGCCTTCAAGCATGAAGGATTCTGGCATCCGATGGACACAATGTACGATAAATCCGTACTGGAAAACCATTGGGCCAGCGGTAAAGCGCCGTGGAAGGTATGGTCATGAACTGGAATGGCAGGCGCGTGCTGCTGACTGGACACACCGGCTTCAAAGGAAGTTGGCTGTCGCTTTGGCTGCAGCGGTTGGGAGTTGATTTATGTGGCGTTGCCCTTGAGCCGCCCGGTAAGGAAAACCTTTTTGAGGAAGCCTCTGTTGCGCCCGGAATGCGCTCGATCATCGGAGATGTTCGCGATATTGGCAAGATGAAGCAGGTATTTGCCGAAAATCGTCCGGAGGTGGTTTTTCATCTTGCGGCGCAGCCACTGGTGTGTGCTTCGTATGAAGATCCACTTGGCACCTACTCGACAAATGTGATGGGCACAGCGAATGTCCTCGAGGCTGTGCGACATACCGAGAGTGTCCGTGCAGTTGTTGTGGTGACTACGGACAAATGCTACGAGAATCGTGAGTGGGAGTGGCCATACCGCGAGACAGACCGGCTTGGTGGCTACGACCCGTACAGCAACAGCAAGGCTTGTGCCGAGTTAGTGGTCTCCGCGTACAGGAACTCTTTTTTTCATCCGGAGGAATTCAGTCGGCACGGGGTTGCGCTTGCAACCGTTCGCGCTGGAAATGTGATCGGTGGCGGCGACTGGGCGGAGAACCGGTTGGTGCCGGATATTATTCGAGCCTTCATCGGCGATCGTCCGGTTCTTATTCGCAACCCCCATTCGGTTCGTCCCTGGCAACACGTGCTTGAGCCCTTGCGCGGCTATCTTGCTGTCGCTGAATCGCTCATGTTGGAAGGCATCGCAAGTGGCCAGGCATGGAATTTCGGTCCGGAACAGTCCGATGCGCAGCCAGTGGAATGGATTGTGCGAGAACTGGTGGAGGCATGGGGCGGCGGCGCGCGCTGGGAAGTGGATGGCGCCCCGAAACTGCACGAAACCGGTAGCTTGAAATTGGATTGGTCGAAGGCAGAAGCGTGCCTTCATTGGCGCCCGGTGCTGCGATTAAAGGATGCTCTTGCGATTACGGCCGAATGGTATAAGGCAAAACTGCAAGGGGAAGATATGCATTTGTTTACCAATGCTCAGATCGGGAGCTACATGGATCGCCTCGAGTCAGTGATGATCCCTCGCTCGCAGGGGATCGGAGTCTCCAAATGAGCTCTAGCCGCAAAGAAGAGTTACGAGAAGCAATTCGGCAACTTACAACCGAATATTATGACGAAGCTTTCCCGGCAGCACCGTTCACGCCGGACCAATCACCCGTTCCCGTTTCAGGCCGCGTATTTGACGCTAGCGACCTGTTCTCGATTGTTGATTCGGGACTTGATTTCTGGCTGACAGCGGGTCGATTTGCCGACTTATTTGAATCAAAGTTCGCTAAATTTGTAGGTGTCCGAGATGCCCGCCTGGTTAACTCGGGTTCCTCGGCGAACCTGGTGGCCGTGTCGGTGCTAACCTCAGCTACGCTCGGAGAACGACAACTCAAGCCTGGTGACGAAGTGATTACAGTCGCGGCGGGATTTCCTACGACTGTTAACCCAATCATTCAGAATCGCCTGGTGCCGGTGTTTGTGGATGTAAGTCTGGGGACGTACAACGTAGACGTTTGCCAATTGGAAAAGGCCTTGAGTCCGCGAACGAAGGCGATGATCTTTGCGCACACGCTGGGCAATCCTTTCAATGTGGCAGCAGTATCAGCGTTTGCGCGCAAGCACGGCTTATGGCTCATTGAGGATTGCTGCGATGCGCTCGGCTCGACTTATGCCGGCCGACGAGTCGGAACATTTGGCGATATTGCTACGTTCAGTTTTTATCCTGCGCACCATATCACGATGGGTGAAGGCGGGTGTGTAGCAACTAATAAGCCGCAGCTCACGAAGTTAATCGAATCATTTAGAGACTGGGGTCGCGACTGTTGGTGCGCGCCGGGGAAAGATAACACCTGTGGAAAGAGATTCGAGTGGGAGCTAGGTACCCTGCCTTACGGATATGACCATAAGTACTCTTACTCGCATCTTGGCTACAATCTGAAAGCGACTGATATGCAGGCGGCAGTGGGTGTGTCGCAACTGGGAAAACTTCCACAATTCATACAGCAACGCAAGGATAATTTCAGATTTCTGAGAGCGCAATTGGAGCCGCTAGATGAATACTTAATCCTGCCGACCGTCGAGTCAGACGCGGATCCTTCATGGTTCGGCTTTCCCATTGCGGTCAGGGAAAATGCGCCATTCGGCCGCAACGATCTAACACGCGCTCTCAACGACCGGAAGATAGGCACGAGGCTCCTCTTTGGGGGCAATCTATTACGGCAGCCTGCGTATGCAGGGTGCGAGGTTCGCGTGATCGGTGACTTGCCAAATTCCGATTTCGTGATGAACAACGTTTTCTGGATCGGCGTATTTCCGGGATTGACCGAACCAATGCTTGAGTTTGTGACGGCTACAATTCATGCGTTTGTTTCACGAAGAACAGCAAGTCGAGTGGATGAAGGAGTGCCGCAAAGTCCAGGCATTTGATGTCGCGTTATGCAAAGGAGTAAGTTCGATAAAGTGATGAGGTAACTAGTACCCGGCGCGGTGGAAGAAGCTACCGCATGTAATTGCCGAGTTTCTATCGATCCAAGGGATTGTTAGAAGATGAAGGCGCAGCGCCAGGCAATGGGAGTGATAGCGCATATTCGGAAACGGTAGACGCAGGGCAGAATGCAGGTATATACTCCTGTTGCCTAGAATGCCGACTCGAAGTTACTAAGAAAGTTCAATACAAGGAGCAACAATGGGTGCAGATTTTAAAAGTGTAAAGATCGGCGATCGTATTGTAGGGGAAGGCCATCCCTGTTACGTTGTTGCCGAGATCGGCATTAATCACAATGGCGACATCGATTTGGCGAAGCGCTTGATTAGCGTTGCAGTGGGCGCCGGCTGCGATGCGGTTAAGTTCCAGAAGCGAACCATTGAAGTGGTATACACTGCCGAAGAATTGGCTAAGCCCCGCGAGAATCCTTTTGGGACGACGAATGGAGATTTAAAACGGGCTCTGGAATTTGACCACGAGGACTACGCCGAAATCGACTTCTTCTGCAAATCGCTTAAGATTCCCTGGTTCGTTTCGCCTTGGGATGAAGAATCGGTCGACTTCATGGAGCAATTCGACACGCCGGTCTACAAGATCGCCTCCGCGTCGCTCACCGATGACAATTTGCTGAAACACATTCGCAAAACGGGCAAGCCCATAGTCGCCTCGACTGGAATGAGCACATACGAGGAGATCGACCATGCGGTAGGAGTGCTGGGCAAAGAAGACCTGATTCTGTTGCACACTACCAGCACCTATCCGGCCAACTATGATGAACTAAACCTGACGGCGATTCCGACGATGGCCACGCGCTACAATGTGCCGATCGGCTATTCGGGGCATGAGACGGGGATTCCGACGAGTGTTGCCTCAGTGGTTCTGGGCGCATGTATCGTGGAGCGACATATCACCATGGATCGAGCCATGTGGGGCAGCGATCAGGCGGCATCTCTGGAGCCAAATGGAATCACGCGCCTGGTACGGGATATCCGATTGTGGGAGCAGTCTAGGGGCGACGGCATCAAGCGTGTGTATGATCGCGAGATTCCGATCATCAAGAAGCTGCGCCGTGTGGGAGCACACGTTTAACGGTGCAGAATGCGGATAATCTTCAGGCAAGGCTGCGTACGATCAGGGCCTTGGCGCTCGATGTGGACGGCACGCTGACTGATGGCGGTTTGTGGTGGGGCCCTGCAGGCGAAGAGATGAAGCGATTCTCCTTTGCCGATATCATGGGAGTTTCCCTGCTGCGGCGTGCCGGATACGTGCTCGCCCTCATTTCCGGCGAGGACAGTCCTCTTGTTACCCGGTACGCAGACAAGCTTTTGATCAACCATGTGATCCGAGGCTGCCGCGACAAGGCTGCGGCCCTTCGCGGCTTTGCGGAAGAAAACCTCCTGGAGCTGAGCGAGGTGTGCTTTATGGGCGACGATGTCAACGACATACCCGCGATGGAGATCGCGGGCGTTGCGGCGGCGCCTGCGAATGCACACAAGGAGGCGGTTGCAGCCGCCGGATTTGTGTGTTCGCGACCCGGCGGTGATGGTGCCGTACGCGAACTCGCGGACGCTTTGCTATATGCACGTGGAATGACGTGCAGTGAAGTCTTTCGGACGCGATAAGCTACGTTCCTGATCCATTCCACCAACCCTAGTTGCCGAAATGCATTTACGATTGAGAATATGAAGCTATCCGATTATGTCCTCCAGTTTGTTGCCGATCAGGGCGTGAAACATGTCTTTCTAGTTACTGGCGGCGGTGCGATGCACCTGAATAATTCATTGGCTCAGGAAGCCCGCTTGACGGCCGTATGCAATTCGCACGAGCAAGCAAGCGCTATCTGCGCGGAGGGCTATGCGAAAGCGACAGACAATCTGGGCGCCTGCATGGTTACAACGGGTCCGGGCGGAACAAACGCAGTCACGGGAGTTGCCGGCGCGTGGTTGGATTCAACACCTGTGCTCTATATTTCTGGCCAGGTGAAGCGTCCTGACCGTATGTTCGACGCGCAGGATAGGCCTCTTGGGATGCGCCAGTTGGGTGTGCAGGAGGTGGACATTGTCTCCATCGTAAAACCCATCACCAAGTACGCAGTCACAGTGCTGGAGCCAAGAGATATTCGCTACCACCTCGAGAAGGCGGTTTATCTGGCGCTGCACGGTCGTCCGGGTCCGGTGTGGATTGATATTCCGCTGGACGTGCAAGCGACCCCCCTCGAGGATGTCGATTCGCTCCGCAGCTTCGATCCCTCTGAAATGCAGGAGCACGGTTCATCTGCGGAACTCGTGAGTCCATCGCTGGAGGGGCAGGTTCTTGCCGTCATCGAAAAGCTGAATAGCGGTGAGCGCCCTCTGTTGTTTGCCGGCAACGGGATCCGCCTAGCGCGCGCTACTGCCGAGTTTGAGGCGCTGCGAACATTGCTGAAAATCCCTTCAGTGGCTACATGGTGCGCCGCGGATATGGTGCCAAGTGACGATCCCACTTTTGTTGGCCGCCCGGGATCCGTTGCGGCTCGCGGGGCCAATTTCGCGCTTCAGAATTGCGATTTTCTGCTGGCTGTGGGCGTGCGGCTCGATTTTGCCATTACCGGTTACGCTCCGCAAAACCTTGCGCGCGAAGCGTGGAAAGTGGCGGTCGACATCGATCCGGCGGAATTGGGAAAGCTGCATCCTCACCTCAAGCAGCCGATCGTTTCCGATGCGAAGGCATTTCTGACTACGCTGCTGAAGCACAAGGACAAAATCAGGCTGAAGGATCACAGCGCGTGGGACGCCCGGTGTACCGACTGGAAGACGCGTTATCCGGTAGTGACTGAAGAACACCGCAAGCCCGAAGGCCGGGTTTCCATCTTCAACCTGGCGGAGGTGCTGGGGACTGAGGTTAAGGCATCGGACCGGCTTGTGGTGGGCAACTCCGGCTCGGCCATTGAGATCTATTTGCTTGCCTGCCCTACGCTGCATTCGCAGCGGCTTTATCATACCGCTGGACTCGGCGCGATGGGCTACGCGATTCCGATGGCGATCGCTGTTTCCATTGCCAACCCCGGGCGCGAGGTGATTGCCGTGGATGGCGACGGCGGCTTCATGTTCAACATCCAGGAGTTGGAAACGATTCACCGGCTGCAGTTGCCCATCAAGTTCTTCGTCTTGAACAATGATGGATACTCATCCATTCGCGCATCCCAGGCAGCTTACTTTGGCAAAGCCAGCATCGGCGCGGATAAGAGCACTGGCCTCACCATCCCGGATCTGAGCAAGGTGGGTTCTTCCTATGGCCTGAGCACGGCGGTAATTCCCGACCAAACGAATCTCCGTTCCGAGGTGCGAAGAGTGTTGGAGATGAAAGGTCCGGTGCTCTGCGATGTGCTGGTGATCCCGGATGAGGTTCGCGCACCTCGTCTTTCCTCTTATCAGAAGGCAGACGGAAGCTTTGTATCTAAACCTTTGGAGGACCTCTTTCCGTTTCTGCCTCGGGAGGAGTTCCTCGCCAATATGATTGTTAAACCGCTTCCGGAATAGGATTCCAATATGTCGCGGACTCAATTTGGAATTATGCAAGGTCGCCTTGCCCCACGGGAAGATGGACGATTCCAGTCGTTTCCGCGTAACTCATGGCGACAAGAGATTGCTTGCGCACGAGATGCAGGTATTGATTTTATCGAGTGGATCTATGACGATTATGGAGCTTCAGTCAATCCTCTCGCTTCAGACAACGGCATTGAGGAACTGAACGCTTTGAAGCAAAAGCATGGAGTTGCCACGCCCGCGTTATGCGGCGACTGGTTTATGGATTTTCCGCTCATTCGATGTTCGGCTGATGATCGTGCGCAAAGGGAGTCAATGCTTCATGATCTTCTTCGCAAGGCGGAGAAAATAGGAGCCTGGCGGATCGTCCTTCCCTTTGTGGATAATTCCAGGATTCAGACAGAACAAGAAAAGCAGATTGTGCTTGAAATACTTGAGCGTGCGCTGCCCGTGGCGAAAGAGGCCGGCGTCGAATTGCACCTTGAGGCTGATTTCGGTCCGGAAGAATTTGCTGCATTCATAGCTCGGATTCCGCACCCAATGGTCAAAATCAACTACGACACAGGCAACAGTTCGGGCCTTGCTTATATTGCACATGAAGAGTTTGCGGCCTACGGGGAGCGCGTTGGCAGCATCCACATCAAGGACCGGTTGCGCAAGCCAGATGGCGGAGTCACCACGATGCCTCTCGGGGAAGGTTCAGCCGATTTCGAAGATATTTTCGCAAGTATCAAAGGGATAGGCTATAGCGGCGGTTTCACGCTGCAAGTAGCGCGCGGCGAAGATGGTGACGAAGTAAACTGGATAAAGCGGCAGCTTGCCTTTCTGCGCCGCTATTGGACCTAACCATCGATGGACCTCCAATTGAATCGTAGAGTTGCACTTGTTGCCGGATCGTCTCGCGGCATCGGAATGGCCATTGCGGCCGGTCTGCTCCGCGAGGGCTGCCGCGTGTGCATCACCGGCCGTGACCCTGCGAGACTCGAGGTTGCAGGCGAAGAATTAGCGGCCCGCTTCGGCGAAGAAAATATTCTGAATGTGTCAGGCGACCTCACCGATGAGAAGGTCATTTCAGGAGTGCTCAGCCGCGTCGTCAAGGAGTGGGGGAGCATCGATGTGGTCATCGCCAATCTCGGGACCGGAAGCGGAAAGCCGGGTTGGCAGCAAGACGAAGCCGAGTGGGAACGGCTCTTCGATGCGAATTTCTTCGGCAGCGTTCGCCTAGCGCAGGCGGCAATCCCGTATATGCAACAGCATGGGGGCAGTATTGTTTTTATTTCATCCATCGTCGGAGTTGAAGCGACGCCAGCCCCGCTGCCCTACAGTGCTGCCAAGTCCGCACTCATCAACTACAGCAAGAACCTTGCCCGAGCCGTTGCGGAACATGGGATTCGTGTTAACTGTATCGCGCCAGGGAATATCCTGGTCCCGGGCGGATCGTGGGAGAGGCACCTGGAGAACCGTCGCGAGTCGGTCGAGAAATACATCTCATCCGAAGTTCCATTGCGCCGTTTTGGCACCCCGGAGGAGATTGCGAATTTGGCGGTATTTCTGGCTTCTCCAATATCTGGTTTTGCGACCGGCAGTTGCTACATTATGGATGGGGGGCAAACCCGCACCGTTTAGAATAGTCTTAAACAAGCCGGTTTCGAATTCTTATGACAAACAAGAAGTCTAATCGCGCGTCGGAACTCTTCGACTTATCTGGTCGTGTTGCCATCGTGACAGGCGGAGCAGGTCTTCTGGGCTATCATCACGGAGCTATTCTGGCCGCGGCGGGAGCGCATGTTGTGCTGCTCGACCTTGAAGTTGCGAATCCGCAGAAACGTGCGGATCAGATATCGAAGGAATTTGGCCCGGAATGCATTGGGGTTAGTACGGACATCACCGTTGAGGCGTCTATCAAAGAGGCGCGGGACAAGGTCATAGCAAAATTCGGCCGCATCGATATACTGATCAACAACGCTGCAAACAACCCGAAGGTTGAGGATGCGAAGGGACAGATGTGGTCGCGCCTGGAGTGCTTTCCGCTGGAAGTCTGGGACGCGGACATTCGCGTGGGGCTAACGGGCGCCTTTCTTTGCAGCCGCATATTTGGCGCGGAGATGGTCAAGCGTCGATCGGGAGTTATCGTGAATGTGGCCTCCGACCTCGCAGTGATTGCGCCGGATCAGCGCCTCTATCGCGTTGAAGGTGTTGCGGAAGACCAGCAGCCCGTGAAGCCGGTGACTTACTCGGTAGTCAAGACTGCTCTGCTTGGCCTGACGCGCTATCTTGCGACTTATTGGACGAGTTCGAATATACGAGTCAACGCGATTTCGCCAGGCGGCGTGCTGAACGGACAGCCGGAAGTGTTTCTGAGCAAGCTCAATCAACTGATACCTATGGGCCGCATGGCTCATCGCGACGAATATCAAGGCGCGATCCTCTTTCTGTGCTCCGACGCCTCCTCCTATATGACGGGTACAAATCTTGTGGTCGACGGAGGGCGCAGTTGTCTGTAAAGCCATTTGGACTGAATAGTTCGGAGCTCTTTTCAATTGCCGACAAAACCGTTGTGCTCACTGGAGCGTCAGGGTTTCTAGGCCGCACTTTTGTTCGAACGCTCTTGACCAATGGTGCCCGCGTGATTGCGCTCGGCCGTTCAGAGCGGCTACAGAGGGAAGGCGAGAGTTGGGCGAAAGAATTCGGTGCGAACCGAATCTCCATCCGGCGGGTCGACATGTACGATACGCAGGCATTCGAGGCGCTTTTGGACCAGATTGTCGCGGAAGAGAAATCGGTGGATGTTCTTATTAATAATGCGCATGAACTTGGACCGGGAACGGGTTTTAACGTCCCCGAGGGTTCTCTCGACAACGCCACTATGGAGACGTGGATGCGCAATCTTACAGGCGGCGTCTATTGGGCAGTGCAGACGACGCAGAAGCTAGGCGCCAAGATGAAGCAACAAGGTTCGGGCAGCATCATCAATATTTCCACGATGTATGCTCTGGTTGCTCCACGGCCTCAACTCTATGCCGGCACAGACTTTATAAATCCCCCTGGGTACTCTGCGTCGAAAGCAGCGTTGCTCAGCTTCACACGGTATGTTGCTTCTTTCTGGGGACCGTACGGTATTCGTGCGAATGCAATCTTGCCCGGGCCATTCTCGAACACAGAAGATGCGGGTGGAGCAAATGCCGTGCAGGAGGAGAGCCCCTTCCTGAAACGGTTAAGGGACTATACCTGCCTCGGACGTGTGGGCCTTCCGAGGGAGTTAGCCGGCGCTCTGATTTTTCTGGCCTCAGATGCTTCAAGTTTTATGACCGGACAGGCAGTGGTTGTCGACGGTGGCTGGACCGCGGTATAAGTCATGCGCATCAATCGTAACCTATACAAGGGATGTTATGAAAAAGCTGATTCTAGAGAAGCTAGCTAACTCGGTGTTCACTTTGCAACGGGTGATGGCCGATGATGCCTTGCTCGCAGCCGTGGCCGATGCCGCCGAGGTAACCGGCAAAGCAATGCTCGATGGACACAAACTGATGGTGGCAGGCAACGGCGGCAGCGCTGCGGATTCTCAACATCTCGTTGCGGAATTCGTCAGCAGACTCACGGTAGATCGTCCTGCGATGCGTGCCATTGCGCTTACCACGGACACTTCCATCCTGACTGCGATCGGAAACGATTACAGCTATGACAACATTTTCGAGCGGCAAATTGAGGCTCTTGGTCAGGCTGGCGATGTCTTCCTCGGGATCTCGACGTCGGGAAACTCCAGGAACATTCTGAAGGCGTTGGATCTGAGCCGGAAGCTCGGTATCACGACCATTGGTTTCAGCGGGCGGGATGGCGGAAAGATGCCAGCACTCTGCGACTACAACGTGATCATTCCGTCCGAAATTACGGCAAATATTCAGGAGGCGCATCTCGCTCTTGAGCACATTTACTGTCATCTCGTTGAGATTTCATACTTCGGCAAGAGTTTTTTCTCGATGACTTAATTTATCGATGCACAGCACCAAAGATGCGGTAGATTCCAATTAGGTGGTGTGCTCAGAAGGGGATTAGCGGTGGAGATAATCGCCGTTCATGATGCGGTTCCAGAAGATTGGACGGCGGATAAAGTGACGGCGAATACGGACCAACGCATATCGACTGGGGATAGGCGTAGCGGCTCGCCAAAGAACCAGTACGCAGTTTCCCTGGAAGGTGAGCCGACCACCAACCATCTCCTTTGAATCTTCCTTGAAAAATCGAGATCAGCTCAGTTGTTGTACTTGAAAGGAGTTAGGATGGGCGCTGCACTTTCGGCCGCGGACCTCGATCTAGTTCTCGCGGGTACAAAAGGGCTCTGGGACGAGGTGCGCGGCGAGCACATTTTCATTACCGGAGGCACAGGCTTCTTCGGTTGCTGGATGGTTGAAAGCTTTGCTTGGGCAAATCGTAGCGAAGAGCTTGGCGCACGCGCAACAATCCTTACGCGAGACCCATCGGCCTTCGCACGAAAGTGCCCTCACCTGGCGTCCAATCCGGCGATTACTCTGCTTTCAGGGGATGTTCGCGACTTCATGTTCCCGGACGGAAGATTTAAGTACGTGATTCACGCCGCAACGGATAGCGGCGGGAGACAGGCATCCGCATCGTCGATGGAGATGCTCGAGACGATTCTTCAGGGGACAGAGCGGGTGCTGAAGTTTGCCGCGAGTCACGAGACAAGAAAACTATTACTCACAAGCTCGGGCGCGGTTTACGGAAGCCAGCCCGCCTCGATATCGCATCTCCGGGAAGATTTTGCGGGGGCGCCCAATCCACTCGAACCTTCGTCCGCGTATTCGGAAGGGAAAAGGGTGGCAGAGTTGATGTGTGCGGTTTACGGCGCAGACTCCGGGATAGAGTGCAAGATCGCGCGGTGTTTCGCTTTTACAGGTCCGCATCTGCCGCTCAATGCGCACTTTGCAATTGGGAATTTCATTCGCGACGCAATCAGGGGGGATGTAATCATGGTGAATGGAGATGGCACCCCGAAGCGCTCATACATGTATGCTGCCGACCTGGCGATCTGGCTTTGGTCGATTCTATTTCGGGCTCCTTCATTGGATGCGTTCAACGTCGGCTCCGATCAATCCATCAGTATCCTGGAACTGGCGCAAAAGGTTGTGAGTTCATTGCGATCGACTGCCACGGTGAAGGTGGGTCAAATGCCAATTGCCGGTGAGCCGATGAAACAGTATGTTCCCAGCATCGAGAAAGCGCAGCAGCAGCTTGGTTTGAAGCTTAGGGTATCGCTTGAGGAAGCGATACGCCGGACTGCAGCTTGGCACGGATACGCTACGCCAACCCAGCAAGCATAGGATATTCGCGAATCAGGATTGCGGATAAGGCTCAACCTCGCCGTTGATCTTGATAGAAGGTGAACCCGAATTCGCCGAGATATACGGGACATTGTTCGCCATCACAGTATTGGGAAACCGCCAGCCGGTTGCCAGCACGCCCGTTCCGCTTACTGACCCAACCTTCGAGAATCCGCCGGACGAAACAGGGGCCGTGATGCCCGCCGGATTTACAGCATTGAGTACTAGTTGTCCGATCGTTCCCGAGTTAACGTTAACCAATTGCTGCGCCAGAGGGAAAGATTTTCCGGACGCATTGTGAATCGCAAACCCATTGAATACCAAGTTGTTGATAGTCGAATTGTTCTGGAGAATAATTCCTGCATCAACGAAATCTGTATTCTGTGTGATTACACAATTGGTTAAGACGAGATTCTCACCGGTATATGTCATTCCCGCAAAAATTGAGGAGGTTCGCACAAACGCCAAACTGGGCGGTGTGGGGGTGCGGAGGGGGATCTGGGTTACGTTATTCAGCGCGACGGTTCCGAAATTTGCCGAAATATCAAGGATAGCTGGGGTCGTCAAGCTGCAATTGGAGATCGTCAGACCGTCAACCGAGTGCGGTTTGCTGCCCATGCAATCGCCAATCAAGAAACCAGCACGCGCAAGCCTTCCGCTGCAACCAGTTACCGACACTGTGTCAATGTTGTATGCGAGCCAACCCGTCGCGGGAATTGTATATAGCCTTAACAGGTAAGTAAAGCTGTTGAAAGTGCAATTGGTAACTGATACGCGCGAGATGTCACCCCTGTAACCCTCCGGACAGTTCAGCGCGATCGCATCATCACCAGTGGTGAAGTCGCAGTTCGAAATGGTGATGTCATTTGCGGGCCCGTCGAAATGCAACCCATCCGTGTTCGGGCCGGTGCTCACCATCACGCATCCAGATACGTTGACATTTCCAACGTTTGAAAGCAGGAAGTGAAAAGACGGAGAATTGACCACAACCACATTTTCAATCGTTATATTGTTCAGGTTCATCAGGTTAATGCAGAAGTACCAACCCAAGCTTGGGTCTCCCTGCTTCGCGCCTGTTGTTGAATCTCCGTTACGACCAGTGCCTGCATTACCGTTTAGAGTGAAGTTGCTGAGCGAGACGCTACTTCCTCGGGCGGGAACTGGCGGTCCAGGATTCTGCGGAATTCCCGCATTTGGAGGCCCGTTGTGGATACCGTCGCTGTTCGCTCCCGTTTTGATGAAAAAGCCGGTGCCGCAGCCCAGACCCGCAATGCTCCAGTACCCACCCGCCGGTGGATGCAATCCCGAGATCAACGCACTTCCGTCGATGATGAACGTGATCGGATTGGTTGCGCTTGCGCCTGCCATCGCCGCATTGATGCGCGGAGCATCGTCGGTGGCGGCCCCGCCGGTGTACTTGTTGATCCCAAGGCCCAGGTCGCAGTCGAGTGCGCAACCTATCTGCGATGCACGGATGTAAGTCATTCCGGGAACCGGTACAGGGGCGGCGGCTGGACCCAGGCATGGTATGGCAGACCCTTGTTGAATCGAACCGCAACTCATCAAGGGTGAGGAGAAGGCCGAGCCAGCAGCGACCAGTCCCGCCTTCAAAACAAAACTACGCCTATCCATCGAATGGCCCCTGCCGTATCTCTTTTTTCCCTAACCTTCATGAATTACTTTGGGGGACGCCTCTCCTCTTTTGTTCCTCTTTTTCGAGAACACTGATATTGGTCCACTGAACCGGTGCGAGGGGTATGATCTACATAGGCTCTACATAACCACTAAAGCTGCGGCGATGATGAAATTGAACCTGAACACTTCTCATCGGCCCAAGTTCTTATTGCTGCAAACATTGATAATGAAGGGCTTGCGGAGGAAGTAGCTGAAAATTGGCAATGCGAGTTAGGCGTAGTTTACACTTAGAGAGTCTTTTAACGCAACAACGACAGCAAGTTTAAGGCTCCTCATGCAATATTGGCCAGCGCTCTGATTTCGTTGGAGATTGATGGTAGTAATCACGACCTATATCGGAGCCGCACATTGTCTTTGGCAAGCGTATCTTCGCAAAAAATCGAGCCGGAAAACAACATGGAACGGAAAAGGCTACGTGAAGGGGCCGCGCGAGATCGTTCATCTTCGATTCGCCTGCGCCTAATTCACTGGATCGGATTGGACCGAGCGATAGTCTACACCGTGCTTGGACGGTTTTGGTCGTCTGCGGCCGGTGTTATTACAGTTTTACTGATTGCCCGGTATCTAAATCCAACGGAGCAAGGTTATTACTACACGTTCTATAGCCTAGTGGCGCTTCAGATCGTTTTCGAATTGGGATTCTCATTTGTTATTCTGCAACTGGCGGCTCATGAGCGCGCGCAACTCACGTTTTTGCCGGATGGTCGGATCCAAGGCGATGCGATTGCACACTCCCGCCTCGCATCGGTGCTTCAAAAAGCTGTTCGTTGGTACTCTGTAGCCGGGTTGATTATGGCCGCAGCTTTGCTGCCGGCAGGGTTTTACTTTTTCAATGCGCATCGGACCGCGGACGCAGAAGCGGCGTGGAAGGCTCCTTGGTGCTTGCTGGTGCTGGCTGCAATGCTGGCATTTCAGATTGACCCGGTCTTTTCATTTCTAGAGGGCTGCGGATTCGTTACACAGGTTGCTCACCGGCGTCTTGTCCAATCCATTACAGGAGGCATGCTTGCCTGGGGAGCCTTGATAACCCACCATGGGCTGTATTCGCCTGCAATGGTGATCCTCGGTCAAGTTGCCGTAGGATTGGCTTTCCTGCTCTCACCTGGTCTTCGTCGTTTGCTTCACGGCCTCTTGACCTACCCGGTGGGTGAGAATGCCGTTGGATGGCGGAGAGAAATATGGCCTTTTCAATGGAAGATCGCTATCAGTTGGCTGTGCGGCTATTTCATATTTCAGCTTTTCACTCCAGTTCTATTTGCCTATCAAGGGCCTGTTGCAGCGGGGAGAATGGGTATGTCGCTTACCATCTCCACCGCCATCGGGTCCGTGGCACTGGCATGGATGAGCACCAAGGCTTCTCCATTCGGGGCAATGGTTGCACGAGGCCAATTCAAAGAACTGGATCTGCTATTCTTCCGAACCTTGTGGCAATCGACTGCGCTGCTCGTCACGGGGGCGACGGCGTTCCTTCTGGCGTTGCTAATCGGCGGACCCAGCTTTCCAAAGTTGGCCATGCGTGTACTTCCACTTTGGGTTTTCGCCCTGCTGCTACTATGCACAATCATGGGTCATATCGTAACCTCGGAAGCTCTGTATCTGCGCGCGCATAAGCGGGAACCATTTCTCATCCAAGCCGTTATTTCGGCAATCTTGATCGGACTATTAACCTTCTTTCTCGGCAAGTACTACGGTGCAAACGCCGTCGTAGTTGGCCTTCTAGTCCAAGGAGTGATCTTTGGCTTGCCGTCGGGGACATATATCTTTGTAACAAAGAGGCGCGAATGGCGCGACGAGCGCCTCGGGGCGCTCGGGACGGTCGTAGGCGCCGATAGGTGAGAGCGAAAATGAAAGAACCTGATGATGCAAGGCCCCTGCTAACAATAGCAATCCCTACGTTTAACAGGGCTTCTTTTCTAAAAGAGCTTTTAAGTACATTGTTCGATCAGCTCATTGAGGAGCCGCGTGTCGAACTGATTATTTCTGACAATGACTCTGCTGATGAGACGCCCTCTCTTGTCGAGTCATATCGTCAGCGTGGCTTTCGGTTTCGCTATATTCGCAACGAAACTAACGTTGGAGCTGACGCAAATTTCGTGCAATGCTTCGGGCTAGCTCAAGGGAGGTACTTCCTTTTGGTTGGGGACGACGATTACATTACATCCGGCGGGGTCGCAAAGATCCTGAAGATGATCGAAAGCGCCCACAACTATGACCTGATTTATTTGGTTCCGCGCCATTATGGAGATCTTTCCGTTGATAAGACTGACGCCAGAAAACGGGCGGGACGTTATCGCGTTGTCACCGAACCTGTGGGTTTCGCTAAACTCGTTAATGCGGTCGGAGATCTAATTTGTATAAGTTCGATTGTGATTAACAAGGATAAGATTCCGGAAGTGACATCGGCATCCTGTGCGGTCATGCTCGAATCAAACGTAGTTCAGCTCGCCTGGGTGTTCGCCTCGCTGCGCAAGATGGAGAGCGGTCTCTACGCTGACGATTTCATCCTTTATGGGGGAGCTGCGCCCCGTTTTGGAGAACTCAACGCGGCCAACGTTTTCTCTGTCAACTATCTACGTGCCATGGAACTGTGGATTGGAGAGTACGACTCTGAACTAAAGAACGCGCTAATCGACGACCTGATTGTATTCTGGTTTAGGAACTGGGTTTGGCTAAGAACACGTGCAGCGAATACGTCGGCAAAGGAAGCGAGTCAGGTTGTGCGGGCTTTGGCTGGGAAGAGCCTTCTATCGTCTAGAGGATTAAAGTATTTGATTTTTGCCCTTCCACTTGTATGCCTACCACTTCCCTTGGCGCATGTATGGAACCGAATGCTTGGAGTCGCGAGAAGGGTCATCAAGCGCAACCGGTTATCCATTGGCACAACGGTGGAGAATTGGTGAATGGGACTGTTGGACGGGTCAAGTTAGTGTAAGTCCTGGGAGGAGTGGACGGGATGTCGGGCCAATCAATCTGCGCGGTGATTGTCACTTATCACCCCAGTGCCAGGATGGTCGACAAGCTATCCAATATTCTCGTCCAGGCACAGGGACTTGTTGTCGTAGACAATAACTCTGCCGAAGAAGAGCTCCGCACATTGCGCGCAGCAAGTCAGCGTTCCGGCTTTCGGTTGATTGAAAATGAAGAGAATCTTGGTATTGCCGCAGCCCTCAATCAGGGAATCCAGTGGGCGATTGCAAAAGGGTACCAGTGGGTGATCCTGCTCGATCAGGACAGCACCATCACCGATGAATTCGCTTCTCATATGTTCGCGACATGGAAGTCACACCCTGAGCATGAGCGGGTATGTTCGATCCACCCAAAGTATATCGATCCGGATACCGGCCGAGAAGCTTTAGTGCGGCGTGCAGAGGATGGCGGCCCGATCATATCGATGACATCCGGTGCGTTGATGCCCACATGGGTATTTACGCAACTCGGGTTGTTTGCTTCCGACCTCTTTATCGACGAGGTGGATACGGAATACTGCCTTCGAATTCGGGCGTCAGGTTACCTTGTCATAGATTCGCGAGAAGCGGTTCTGCTTCATAGCGCGGGACATTCTCAGGGCAAGGTCGTCTTAGGATTTCGTTTCCGACCGAGTTTTCACAGCCCGATGAGGCGTTATTATATGGCGCGCAATCGCGTGGTGGTGTACCGGCGATATTTTCGTACGTTCCCACGCTGGATTCTGCTATTCACTATGGTTTCCTTAAGGGAAACGCTTAAGTGTTTACTCTCGGAACCTGGTCGCGCCCGAAAACTTCGCAACATGGCACTCGGCACCTGGGATGGGCTCACCGGGCAAATGGGCAGGCGAGAGGGGTTGGAATAAATAATTTGGCGGGTGCGCTAAAATCTAGTGTGAAGTTACCAGACTGAAGGCAAGATGCGAAGTTGTGTCATTCTTCTCAATTGGAATGGATGGAAGGACACTATCGAGTGCCTTGAGTCGTTGTTTCGGCTTAATGCTTCTGGATTTAGAGTCATTGTTTGCGATAATTCTTCTTCGGATGGATCGCTGGAGAAGATCAAGGAGTGGGCACGAGGTGAGCTGAAGGCAGAGGCAGCGAACCCTCAATTGTCTCATTTGAGTGCACCGCCTTTCCCTAAACCAATCCCGCATACCGAATTAATGCGTGAGCAGGCAGAGTCGGGAAACGGGATCTCTGCGGAACAGCTTGTGCTCATTCAAAATGGCGGAAATCTCGGATTTGCCGCTGGTACCAACGTGGGCTTGCGTTATGCCCTTGCTGACAGCGACTGTGAGTTCTTTTGGATGCTGAATAACGACACAGTTGTTGACCCCGGAGCGCTTTCTGCGATGTTAGACCTCATGGAGTCGCGGTCTGAGGTCGGTCTCTGCGGCTCATTGAATCTCTCATATTACAAGCCACGGGAGGTTCAAGCGCAAGGTGGTAAGTCCTATCACACTTGGACGGCGCGCGTGCGCACCCCCCCTCTGCGTATGGTCGGTGAGTTGGGTCCGGAGTCTTCGATGGACTTTGTCAATGGCGCTTCAATGCTTGCCAGCCGCAAATTCCTGGAGAGAGTTGGATTGATGGATGAGTCCTATTTTCTTTATTTTGAGGAGCTCGACTGGGCAATGCGTGCCAGGGAAAAATTTAAGCTCGGCTACGCGCGTGCGAGCGTGATCTACCACAAAGAAGGAGCGACTATCGGATCGAATTCTGATCGCATGAAACGCAGTCCGCTTTCGGACAAGTACCTCACGCGAAGCAGGGTGCTGTTTACTAAGCGGTTCTTGCCGTGGACTCTCCCAACTGTTCTACCCTGGATTTTGCTTGCTGCGGGATACCGCCTTTGGCATGGAGATAAGTCACGTGCAATTCTGATGGTCAAGTCGATGCTTGAGGGCCTGGCGATTCCGACTTCCGCGGAGCGGAGCAAATGACCCCACTCGGCTATGTCGTATTACTGCCTGGAGTTGCAGGATTCCTGTTCTCAAAAAAGTGGCTTTATCGTTTACTTGTATTTTGGACCTTATTCTCCGCTTCAACTGCAATGAATTTCGGGGAAGGCGAGAGCGGATCTGGGCTTCAGGTATGGATGTTCTTTGGGTCTCTTTGGCTTTTGAGACTGCTGATCGAGCATCTCTCGACGTTTTCTTTCTCCATCGATCGGCGGATTTCGCGCCAGTGCCTCTGGTTAATTGCATTTCTAACTGTCGCTGCAATCTCTCTCATTATGCCTGCATATATCAATGGGGAACTGGCAATCACATCTGCGCATCTAGGAAATAACTCGCAAACACCCCTTAATCTAACTTCGCACAACTTCACACAGTTACTTTATCTTGTATTCGGAGGTGTTATTGCGATTTGTGTCGCCCATTCGAATTTACTAGATGAGGAAAGACAGGACACGGAGCGAACCATACTGCTTTCCGCGACATTCATCGCGCTGTGGGGATTGTTTCAATTCTCTTGCAATCTGACGGGGATTCCGTATCCCTATTTTATATTCAACAATTCAGCGTCTGGTTCCGCAACCGGATATCTGCAAACTCTCGATGTCGGAGTCGGCAGAGTCTCGTCTGCCGCCGTTGAGCCTTCGATTTTCGCAGAGAGCCTCGTTACACTGCTACCGCTGACTTTTCCAGCCTGGTTGCGAAGGGGAGCAGTCCTATCGATTCCCATGGACCGTTGCTGCGCGGTCCTATTCGTTCTTATGCTGATTCTATGTACCTCTTCAACTGCGCCGCTTGGCTTGTTTCTGCTTGCGCTGGTGACTTGGTTTTTGCTTTTGCGAACGCGCACCATATCATTGGCAAGAGGTTTGAAATTTGCAGTCCTCGCTGGCGTGCCTTGTCTCGCTGCAGCCGTGCTTGCCGTGTCCTCGATTCCGACTGTGCGGGATGTTGCCACGTCGATGCTCCTGGACAAGTCCAGCTCTGGCTCTGGCTTGGAACGCGCAATGACCGTTCAACTAGCCTTTGGATATTTCCAGAAGTATCCGATCCTGGGTATCGGATGGGGCAGTGGCACTTCTCACGATCTGATCGTCAACCTCTTGTCAAGTGTGGGGATTATCGGCACGATCGTTTTTCTTGGCGCCATGCTGAGTGTAGTTCGCGCCAATTGGCGAGCATTGGATTCGCTAGTCTTGCCCAGGAGCCTCTCTCGATTTGCGTGGCTCATTGGGATTGTTGTGTTTCTCTCGATAAGCGTCTTTGCCGGGTTTCCGTATGTTTTTGGTAATTTTTGGCTTGTTGTGGGTATGGCAATATCCGTGAGTTGGAGGGGAGAGCCGACGCGGGAGCGTCTGCTCAGTCACCAGCAGGCCTAAATCTAAGCGAGACTTCCTGGCCGGATCAAAACCGTCAAATGGCTCCCTGTAGAAGTTAATTGGTTGCGATCTTGATTGCGTAAAGAGATGGAGCTATACTCACCTTTCGTGCCCAGATTTAGTCTTATCGTTGCCACCGTCGAGCGTTCCACGGAATTATCCGTCCTGCTACATAGTCTGGCGATGCAGAAACTGCGTGACTTTGAGTTAATTATTGTGGATCAGAATTCTGACGATCGGCTGCTGCCTTTAATCAAGGAATGGACTAGCGCGACGGTTGGCCCCAATGACGATGGAGCGCGCTCAATTCAAGTGAAACACCTTCGTTGCGAGCCGGGCGTCTCACGCGCAAGAAATCTAGGTTTACTGAACTGTACCGGTGAGATACTGGTTTTCCCGGATGACGATTGCTGGTATTTCCCCGACACGCTGCAGAAAGTAGATATCTGGTTTAGAGAGCATGTAAACTATGGGATTCTCAGCCTCGGTTCCAGGGATGAGAAAGGAGAAGTCAGCGGAAACCGCTGGGTGCAGCAGGAATGCGACCTCACGAGGACAAACGTCTTCCGCGCGTCTGCTACCTACACTTATTTCATTCGGCGCCCAATTGATATGACCTCGCTTCGCTTTGATGAGTCCTTGGGCCCCGCTGCTGGTACAGCGTACGGTTGTGGTGAGGACACGGATCTACTGTTGACTTTGATGACCGGTGGGATTCGTGGGCGATTCAATTCACTTCTCTATGTAGGCCACCCTTTAAAGATGGGCTTCGTCAACGTGCAGAGAGCGAAGAGGTACGGAGGCGGGTTTGGTCGAGTTCTTGCGAAGCACTCTAATCCACTTCTCTTTTGTGGGCTTGTCATTTTCGACTTCGCAAGAGCTGCATTGCGATTGCTCATCGGCGACCGCCAGGGAGCTTCCCGGTTCTGGGCCCATGCTAACGGAATGATTCAAGCGTACTTTTCTAGAAACGTTTGACAAGAACAACCTATTCTTCGAAGACAAGCGCAGAAATTCATGCAGCCATCGCAAATCAACTATGATCCTCGGTCCAACTCGTTTTCGCGACTTCATGCTGATGCTTATAGCGGGTGCTCCATCGCGGCGCTCTTACCGCGCAATCGAGAAGCGCAAGCGACAATTGGTCTAATGTTTTTTCAGGTGTAGTGGAACATGTCGTCAGATTCACGTTAGTGAGAGGGCATTGATGAAGGAGACAGCGGAGCATACCGAGTCATCAAAATTGGGGACCAACTGGTGGGCGATGCAGCCAATAGGCTTGGTTCTTATGGTTCTGGCCGTCTGCTATGCAGTGATGGCAACAAAATACAGGGCCTACGACACTGATGACCCATGGTACCAGGCAATTTCCTATAACACGTGGAACTTACACATCGATACAGATACTTTTACAAACTGCCGTTTCCCGGCAGGAATGGGAGGTTCGAGGAACTTTGGGGAACTGGCATCCCTGATTCAAGCCACCTTTCTTAATCGTGTTGGTTGGTATCAATGGAACGGCGCGATTCTGAGCGCTTTCTTCGTGCTCTTGTCCTTTGTCTTTTGGAACTTCTTTTTGAAAAACCTCGGCTGGTCAAGGGTTCAAAGAGCGCTTTACATTTTATCCTTGGGGTTGCTGGAACCTTTTGTTTCGATGGCATGTAAATCGCGATACGACTTCTTTAGTTTTTTTGTACTGTCTATCACTTTGTGGCTAGCGTCGAAGCGCCTCAACTACCTGGCGATAGTCATTTCGTTCCTTGCCGTAGAAACGCAGCCAATCGGGATCGTGGTCCCGTTTGCAATTCTTCTGTTCATTCTATTCAGAGAGCAGGCGAGGGTGCGGCTTGTTCTGTTTTTCGTATTGGCCTCGATCATAGGGGCGGGGGTACACATATGGATACACCCTCTTGCAATAGCGACAATGACGCACGCTGATTGGCACAACAGGACGAACGATCCCTTAACATTCGGGTTTCTGAACTCCTACTTCCTTGATCGAAAGCGTCATCTTCCAGAACTAATTGTGCTTTTATTTGCCGGGTTTATGTACTGGAGGCGGAGGTCAACGGCCCAGAACCATTTTGCAGTCGCAATTTCTTTGGTCGTATTTATTGTTTCCTGCATTCTCCGAGCCAACGTCGCATATATGGTGTTCTTTTATCCATTCCTCTTATTGGCTGCTTGGCCGTTGCTGAAGACAACCAAGTCAATGTTGCTTGTGACAGGGCTGGCTGCACTCTATCTTCTTCCACAATATGGGGTACTCTTATACATCAATCGTCACGAAGGATACGATCGCCAGGATATAGCCTCAGTAAGCCGCGCAATTTCGAGCGCAGGGACGTCTATGCATGTATCGGACGATCAGGTTCAGGTTTATGGGGAATACAGCTTATGGTACGCCCATCCTCGCAATTATGTGGGTAATGGACCGTGGACGCATGATTCGGTACTAAAAGCAAATGTCCTGCTGTGCTTCGACAGTCCAATAGAAGGCTATGGCCTTATCGAACCGCTTCACCTGTACTGCCCGGACATATTGCAGATGGGAAGATTCCAGCAAGTCGAGCAATTGTCTGTCAGGGGTCACTTGCTGCATGTGCTCACGCCGGCTCAATCGAGCGCGCAGGGAGCGATGTAGTTAGATGGAGTTATTGGGCTTCGAGGAGCGTAGCTAGCGTCAGCGGGGCAGAATCGGCACCGTGGGAGTAAAGAGTCTTGCAAGGAATGGTATATGAATGAATAGCAAGGATGTAATCACCACAGAGGTCACAATCAGCTCAGTCATCAGAACCGGTTCGCGATATAGCCTTTCCGGGTTCTGCACAGCGCTATGTGATTTAAATGCGAGATCAAAATAAGTGGCCATCATAATTGCGACGAAGGGAAAGGCAAGGATCAACTCCAGCCTGTAGCGAGTTATGAAGGCTCCAAAGAGGAGCATTGCAAAGGACGCGTAGAAGGTAACGGACTCAAGGAGGGTGCGCTCAGTGTACTGCTTGAACGAGTTGCGATAAGCACCCGCGGCCGATGCATTTCCGATTTCCCTAAATTCGCTAAAGCGCTTCAATGCCATGAAGTAGCAGCCTATCATCCAGTAGCAGCAAAGCAAAGACGCCGGAGGAACGAGGGATGGCGCAATCATGTACCACCCAAGGAGCATGCGCAGGGGGTTATTGATTGACTCAGTAAGAACATCGAGATAGGCCACATCCTTTGTGCGAAATGGGCGAATATTATAGACGCAGCCCATGATCCAAAGCGCGGCGGAGGCGGCAGTAAATTGCGGGGATATTTGCCACGATACGGCAATGCCGCAGACCATCATGGCGATCCACTGAATATAGGCAAACGGGATATTAACAATGCCGCGCGCAGCTGGCCGGAACTTCTTTACCGGGTGAAGGCGATCGAAAGGGGCATCAAGCACCTCGTTGATGACATAGTTGCTGCATGCGATCAGCGTTGTTGCCAGAAACCCCAGCAAAATGGTTCGAGCCATCTCCAATGTGAATGGACCGGCAGTCATGCTGAATGCAACTACGATGCCGGGGAGAACAAACACATTCTTGATAGAGTGATCAAGCCTTGCAATTGCGACATGTGCAGCTACGCGATCAACGAAAGAATCAGGACGCTCCACCACTTGTTGTTCCTCCTGTGGGACTTGGAATCGGCATGCGCGGTCCTCCAAGTTGAGAATGTTATTGCCGGAGTTAACGACAGACGTGGCGCACACTGGCGTTGATCCAAGGGCCAGCAGGATGATGCACATGCCGGATTCTAACTGCGGAAGGTAGCCTTAAATGATTCAATGCGACTAAGCGTCTCAGGGTCCTGGTTTATCTTCTCCAAGCCATTGGCAAGAAAGCACCATGTGCAGGACAGGATGAAGCTAACGAGAAAGGCCAGAATGACAGTAGTCGTCCGTTTTGGATAGGATCGTCCATCGGGCGGCACTGCCATGTCAACGACTTGAATTCCTGTCCCCTGGTGTGCTTCATCCAGCTTTGCCATTTCAAACTGTTTGGCAATGAGATCCGATATTGTCTCGAAGTACTTCACATCGCGAACCTTGCGTATGTACTCCATTCCCGCTTCCGGGACTTTGCCTTTGGGGATCTCGAAATCCGAGTCCGAATCCGGGCTTGAGCCGGTAAGTTTGGTGAGTTGGCTTTGCAGAGCGGAAAGCTGTTGCCTGGTCTCGACCATCTGCGGGTTGTCGTCAGTTGCGTAGGATCGCATTCCCTGCAATTGAACCTGTTTGGCCACGACCTGGGCCCGGAGGGAAGCGGCGGCCTCGATTAATGCGCGTGTCTGGCTGTCGATTTGCAGGACTCCTGTCGACTGTTCCGTCGTCTTGAGCGCATTTTCAGCCGCAGCAAGATTCTCCTGCGCCTCAAGCAATTGTTGCTGGAAGAAAATGCGACGTTGGGACGCTTCTGTAATCGCGAGGTTCGAAGTAAACTTGCGGAACTCGTCGATGTAGCCGTTGACAATTTCGGCAGCCTTGTTGGGATCACGGTCCGTCGCGGTGACAGTAATGAGTCCGTCCTTGGCCCCGAGAACCACTTTTGAGTGAGCCTCGAGAGCAGCGCGCGCTCCGGATTGCTTTTGTGCATTGTATCTTGCGAATAGCCCGAAACGGCGGATGACGGAGTCTTCAACAGTCCGACTGCGAAAGAGCGAAAGGTAAATCTCACCTGGATTCTTTATCCCGAGACTTGCACCCGCGACCGAGGCCAAGGCTCCCGCCCCGCCAAGTTGCTGGAGCACGGCAGAACTGCCGGAAGAGTTCAGACCAGGAGGAAGGAGGATTGAAGTTGCTGTGTACTGGCTTGGGAGCAGGAGTACGATGATCGTGGTCAGGATCGAAACGCCGAGAGTGAAGAAGAAGATAAACTTCCGCCGTCTCGAAAGAATAGTCAAGATGTCCAACAAGTGCAGGTCTTTTGTTGGCAGGTCCCTTGTTTTGGATTCTGATAAATGCTCAATGTTTTCTTGCACCTGCATCCTGGCTCTTCTCCTCGATCCATTCTACCGTTTCCAAGCGCAGTTCTGCCCGCGACATAAATCCTTGGATAGGCCTGACAAAGACTGATGGACCGGTTCGGTAGGAAGGCCCAGCATCTCTTCCTTTGAAGGATACTCTGGGTGCTCACTAACGTCACAGTTCGAAACTCGTCGCTAGAAAATCGATAAGTCGCGCAATCTTCTCCGGGGAATCCATCGCGCCCGCCGGACTCGAATTCAACCTGAGGATTAATGATCCAATCGCCTGCTGTTCGCAGAAAAAGGAATCGCGCCCTGCGCCTTCCGGAAGCACGTTAGGCCCCGAACATCCATTGCCCGATTGGTTTTCGTGGGTAGGAGCCTAATGCTACTGTCCACCAAATGCAGGTATTTTTGCCCCCGAAGCTAATGTTCCGGTCAACGACAACCAAAACTCCCTCGGGAAATTTGATTGTCGCTGATCAGTAATCCGAACGAAAAGGAACACGTGCCAGATAGAGAATGCGTTTGCCGCCACGAGAGAAAAGTTTCGATAATACCCTCAACCAATAATTCGTTTCTAGGTCGAACTTTGTCTAGCACACAGAGGTACAGATGTGATTATCCGGGAATAGGAGAATTAACAGCGATTCCCCGGGGTCCCACAGCAGGCGGTGCCTAACGATGTTCCCGGCAATGTTATGTAAGTAATCAACATGCACATAAACATCGAATCAAAACTTTCCTCACGCGACACTTTTTCTTGCCGGTAGGGTTTGTACGATGTAGTATTTAGGCATGATCAGCACCCGATAGTGAATCTCAGATCCTTATGATTACGTTTGGATTCTGCGCAATGCACAAGGGGGAAATTGCCAGTTGCAAGTTGATCACTTCATATGGCTCACCGCGCAGAGTATTTGCGTTTCGACAAGTTCGCGCAAATCCTGGCACTCCAAAGTCTCATTCGACCGTCCAAAGATCGTGGTTCACCGGGGCATACTTCCCGGACATGGAGAAGAATCGATTCTTTGCAGATAGAACCACCGGCTACTAGGCCGGCTCTTGTTTCGTTGGTTGTCGTGGCTGTTCCCGTCAGTTCGCGGAAGACGAAAAATGGAATCTCAGACAGCGCAATCGGTGGAAAGGGTCTGTTGATCATCGCAAGAGAAATGCAGATTGATCAAGCAGAGCGTTCCATGACCCTGTATCGATTGACGATTAGAAAAGCCACTTTTATGTCCATGACGTCCAAGGGGGGGGATTTGTGAGAAGGACGCAATTTCAAACTCTGAATGAGAGTGCCGTTACGGTGCAGGACGGAGATGCGATTATCTCCGAGCACATGTATTCGACGGATTTTTCACTCTACAAAGATGCGCTGGTGGATACTTGGCGCTACCGGTACGCGAAGCGGGCAATTGACATAACATTCTCGCTGATCATGATCGCTGCATTTGCGCTTCCCGGACTCGTGATCGCAATCGCGATCGGTGCAACATCAAGTGGGCCGGTCTTTTATCGTGAAAAGCGGATTGGCCGTGGCGGCCGGCTTTTTCGCATCTGGAAGTTCCGTTCGATGCACCGGAACGCGGCCCAGAAAGCGCGTATTGCGGATACGGAAGGGGGAGCAAAGATTCTTGAGTGGAGGATGCACAAGCATCTTCGCGACCCGAGAATTACGAAGATCGGCGGATTTCTGCGCAAGTGGAGCCTGGATGAGCTGCCTCAGCTCCTGAATGTACTGACCGGGGACATGGCATTGATTGGACCTCGACCGATTGTGGAGGCAGAGGCAGTTCTGTACGGCAAGCTGATTTCAGCTTACATGAGTGTAACTCCTGGGTTGTCGGGGTTGTGGCAGGTTTCCGGACGAAGCCATATCGACTACGATAAGCGTGCCAAGCTGGATGCGCAATACGTGCGGACCTGGAGCCTGAGCACAGATTTCATGATTCTTCTTCGGACGATTCCGGCGGTGCTTCGCCGCATTGGCGCATCTTAGGGCTCAAATGTCATCGCGAGGCGGAGTTCAGATTCCAGGTTCGGAGTACAGATTCTGTCTGCTCGACGCTTTGGGTGTGCACTGTTTAGTCTAAGCATCCGCCCGGGTTGGAGAATATAACCCGTGGGCCTTGTCTCTATAATCGAAACGTAGAAAAGCCGGAGAACGCAGACATCCACAGCTTAAGGCCGCGTTCTACCGCACGGCGCAAAAGCAGAAGACTATTTGCTGCCTGAGGGTAGAATGCAGGAAAATAAATCACGTCTATGAAAATGCGCATTTTCCGGTGCATCGCGCTGTTTTTGTTTTTCTGCGCGATTTCTCCACAAATCCATGCCCAAAGTCAGAGCCTGGATCAATCCGGCAGTCTTCAGCAGAGTTCTTTGCCTGACTGCACGGATTCCTTAACGGCAACGAGCGCGGACTGCGTTCAAAGCCGGGAGCAGACCCTCCAGTTATCCACAGGTGAAACCGGGACGGCGACTCCAAGGCGGATGGCAGCGCCGGAAGCGGAAACATCTCCCCTTCGTCAGGGGAACAGGCAGGTTTCGGGTCCGACGCAACAAATGTATCCGCCCGCACCGCCGACCGAGTTTCAGAAATTTGTTGCCTCGACTACTGGTCAGCTGCTCCCCATTTTTGGAGAAAACCTGTTTCAGAATGTTCCATCTACATTTTCGCCCGATGATCTGGCCCCCGCGACGTCGGATTACATAGTTGGGCCCGACGATGAATTGCGGATTCGGATGTGGGGCCAGATTAACTACAGCGGAAATGTGCGCGTGGACCGATCAGGGAGCATTTATCTGCCCCAGGTGGGATCAGTGCAGGTGGCCGGCTTGCACTTTGCAGAACTTGATAAGAACTTGCGCGTGGCGGTTGGCCGGATCTTCCGCAATTTTGATCTTTCGGTGGAGCTTGGGCGGATTCGCTCGATGCAGGTGTATGTGACCGGGCAGGCGCGTCGGCCGGGTGTGTACACGGTGAGCTCGCTGAGTACGCTCGTAAATGCCTTGTTCGCCAGTGGTGGTCCGTCTCCGCAGGGATCTCTGCGACACATCCTGGTGAGCCGCGATGGGAAGACTGTTGCTGACTTTGATTTGTATGCGCTGCTGGTGCGAGGCGACAAGTCGAAAGACGTCCGGTTGATGCCGGAAGACGTACTCAACATTCCGCCGGTTGGCATGCAGGTAGCCGTCGTCGGCAGCGTTCACAATCCGGGAATCTATGAAATGCGCGCCGGTGAGACCATTGGTAGCTTGCTGGATGCGGCGGGAAGAACGACGGCAATTTCCTCCAACGCACGGGTTTCGCTGGAACGCACGGGGCAAGAGAAGCTTCGCCAGGCGGTGGAATTCCCATTTGACGCTACGGGTCTGGCTACGCCGCTTGCCGATGGGGACATTCTTCGGATTCATTCGATTGTGCCAGCATACGAGAAGACCGTTACTTTGCGTGGGAATGTGGCGAACCCTGGACGATTCGGCTGGCATGAAGGTATGCATTTGAGCGACCTGATTCCCGATCGGGAATCGCTCGTGAGCCGGGACTACTGGTGGAAACGGAGCCATCTTGGCTTGCCTGCGCCGGAGTTTGAAGCAGCGATATCGGCTCTCGGGGAGGAGCGGCGTCCGGCAGGAGCCTCCGACAGGGGCTTGAACCCTTCGGCTCCACAACAGACTGCGCAGCAGACTACGGAACAGGCCTTGACGTCCGCTTTGACGCAACCGTCTCAAACGGGCAACGAGCAGCAGGGCGGCGTAGCGGGAAGCAGCGGCACAATAGGCTCACAACTCACCCAGTTGCGCGCCAGCGGCCCAGGAGGACTAGGGCAAGTAAAAGAGAACGAAGTGCACCTGGCGGCTCCCGACATTAATTGGGACTATGCGGTGATTGAGCGCCTTGACGCGGGGACCCTGAAGACGTCGCTGGTCTCATTCGACCTGGGCAAGTTAGTGCTGAATCACGATGCCAGTCAAGATCTGCTATTGCAGGCCGGCGATACCATTACGATCTTTTCGCAAGCCGACATTGTGGTCCCGCTTGACCAGCAAACCAAGTATGTGGATCTGGAAGGCGAGTTCGTCCGGTCCGGAATTTACAGCGTGCAGCCGGGGGAGACTTTGCGAGACTTGGTGCGCCGCGCGGGAGGCTTGACGACCAGGGCATATCTTTACGGATCGGATTTCACCCGGGAATCTACGCGGGTGTTGCAACAGCAACGTCTTGACGAGTACGTGCGCGAGGTGAGTGCGGAGTCGGCGCGAGGCACGCAGGCGCTTGCAGTTTCGGGAACCTCCTCTGCTGGAGCCGCTTCAGACGTAACTGCCTCCCGCACAGCGGGACAGGAATTGACCGCACGGCTAAGTCAGATTAGAGCGACGGGACGTATTGTTCTGCAATTCCAGCCGAGCAACTCAAACGTCGATGACATACCAGCCATCACCCTGGAAAATGGGGACAAGTTTGTAGTTCCATTCGCGCCATCCATGATTAATGTTGTGGGCGCGGTGAACGACCAGAATTCATTTTTGTACCAACCCTCCCGGACTGTGGGCCAATACCTGAAGCTGGCGGGTGGAACGAATCGCAACGCCGACTGGCGTCATGCATTCCTGATCCGCGCCGATGGCTCGGTGGTGGGCAGGGCGGGGAACAACGGCTCTACGCTGTGGAGCGGGAAAGGCTCGTTCACCGAGATCCGGCTTAACCCGGGCGATACGATTGTTGTGCCGGACAAGACGCTCCGTCCCACGGCAATCCGAAACGTACTGGATTGGACGCAGGTGTTCTCACAACTTGCGCTCGGGGCTGCTGCGATCAACGTGCTTTAGCATTGAATGTACTCGAAGGTCACTCATGACGCCGGGTCCCGGTAGCCCAACACGAAAGGTGGAAGAAAATGCTGGTGAATGCGCCCATTCTTGTAACCGGAGGCGCCGGTTTCATTGGCTCTAATTTCGTGCTGCAATGGCTGGCCGAAGAGAGCGCTCCGGTGGTGGTATTTGACAAACTGACCTATGCAGGCAACATGGAGAACCTGGCTTCTGTGCAGCAGGACAGCCGCTTCCGGTTTATTTGCGGAGATATTGTGGAAGGTGCGCTGGTTCGCAGCGTGCTGGATGAGCAACGGCCTCGAGCGGTGGTCCATTTTGCGGCTGAGAGTCACGTCGATCGGTCTATTCTGGGGCCGGCCGAGTTCATTCGTACGAACATCGAAGGGACCTTTCAGTTGCTGGAGGCCGTTCGGGGATACTGGCGAGAACTATCGGCGGAAGAACAGAGCGAATTCCGGTTTCTGCATGTTTCAACCGACGAGGTTTATGGATCTCTGACACCAACCGCGCCGGCATTTACAGAAGAGACTGCGTACGCACCGAACAGCCCGTATTCGGCATCGAAGGCGGCTTCGGATCATCTTGTGCGGGCATACCATCACACTTACGGTCTGCCGGTGGTGACGACGAATTGCTCGAACAACTACGGTCCTCGCCAGTTTCCTGAAAAGCTGATTCCGCTGATGGTGATGAATGCGTTGAAGGGCCTGCCTCTGCCGGTATACGGCGACGGGCAGAACGTGCGCGACTGGCTTTATGTTGCGGATCATTGCGACGGCATCCGGACGGTTCTGGCCGGCGGTGTTCCTGGCGAGACATACAACATTGGCGGCCGGCAGGAGATGTCGAACCTGGATTTGGTGAAGCAGCTCTGCGAGCTCTTGGACGAGCTGCAACCATCAGGGGCACCGCACGCGCGGCAGATCACATTCGTGAAGGATCGCCCGGGCCACGATCGCCGCTATGCCATCGATATGGGAAAAATTGAGCGGGAACTGGGTTGGCGACCGCGCGAGACCTTTGCGGGCGGATTGCGCAAAACGATTCAGTGGTATCTCGACAATCTTGAGTGGGTGGAGCACGTAACGAGCGGATCGTACCGGGATTGGATCAAGCTGCAGTACGCTCCCGCAGGCCACGAGGGAGCGAACTGATGAGCAAACGGAAGGGCATCATTCTGGCGGGGGGATCGGGAACGCGTCTTTATCCGATTACGCACGCGGTATCGAAGCAACTGCTTCCCATCTACGACAAGCCGATGATTTATTACCCGCTGAGCGTGCTGATGCTGGCGGGGATTCGCGATGTGCTGGTGATCTCAACTCCGCAGGATACGCCGCGATTCGAGCAGTTGCTTGGGGATGGATCGCTGTGGGGCATGTCGTTGCATTATGTTGTGCAGCCCAACCCGGAGGGACTGGCCCAGGCCTTTATTCTTGGCCGGGAGTTTGTTGGGCAGGACGACTGCGCATTGGTTCTGGGCGACAATATATTTTTCGGAAATCAGCTGGCGGCGATGTTGCAGGCGGCGGCGGCGCAGACTTCGGGCGCTACCATTTTTGCCTATCCGGTGAAGGATCCAGAGCGCTACGGGGTGGTTGAGTTGGACGCTGCGGGCAACGCCTTCGATCTGGTGGAAAAGCCGACGCATCCGAAATCGAGATATGCCGTGACAGGGCTCTACTTCTACGACAACCAGGTTTTGGATATTGCGGCGAACCTGAAGCCATCGCCGCGCGGCGAATTGGAAATCACCGATGTGAACCGGCGTTACATGCAGCTGGGTCAGCTTGCGGTGCAGACCATGAGCCGGGGCATTGCGTGGTTGGATACCGGCACGCATGACTCGCTTTTGGAAGCCAGCTCGTTTGTTCAGATTATCGAGAAGAGGCAGGGATTAAAGGTGGCTTGCCCCGAAGAGATTGCGTATCGCGCGGGATTTATCGATAGAGAACAACTTGAAAAGCTGGCGAAGGGCATACGGAACGGCTATGGCGACTATCTACGCGAGATATTGAAAGACGGGAGTGTGATTGCATGAAAGTGCAGGCCACAGAAATTCCTGACGTGCTGATTATTGAGCCGGCTGTGTTCGGGGATGAGCGCGGTTTCTTTATGGAGAGCTTCAATGCGCGCGAGATGCGGCGCATTGGTATTGACGCCGAGTTTGTGCAGGACAATCATTCGCGGTCGCAGCGGAACGTGCTGCGGGGCTTGCATTACCAGATCAGTCAGCCGCAGGGAAAGCTGGTTCGGGTTGTGAGCGGGGCTGTATTTGATGTTGCGGTTGACATGCGGCGCGAATCACCAACGTTTGGAAAATGGGCGGGCGTCGAGTTGTCGGCGGAGAACAAGCGATTGTTCTGGCTGCCTCCGGGGCTTGCACACGGTTTCTACGTGCTCTCAGAGTCCGCGGACTTTGTTTACAAGGCTACGGATTATTACGCTCCACAGTTTGAGCGCACAGTGTTATGGAACGATTCCGACCTAGGAATTGTTTGGCCGCTCACGGGCGATCCAATTCTCTCCGGGAAAGATGCGGCGGGGACATCACTTCACAAATCGGAAGTGTTTGAGGCGGGGTTTCTTGCAAGGGGAGCGCATGCGCAATAGCAGGATCGTGGTGATTGGCCGCATTGGGCAAGTGGGATGGGAACTGCGCCATAAGCTGGCTTGCCTGGGGCAAGTTACGGCGTTCGATTATCCCGAGATCGATTTCAGAAACCCGGATTCGTTGCTGGCAGCGCTGCGCTCTGTGGACCCAGCGGTGATTGTGAATGCGGCGGCATACACCGCGGTGGACAAGGCAGAAGAGCAACCCGATGTGGCGATGGCGATCAACGGCACGGGGCCGGGTGTAATTGCCGAAGAAGCCAAACGGTTGGGAAGCTTGATGGTGCATTACTCGACCGACTACGTTTTCGACGGAACCAAGCTGGGTGAATACGTCGAGACTGATACTCCGAATCCGCAAAATGTTTATGGAAAGACAAAGCTGGCGGGCGATGAGGCGATTGAGGCGTCCGGCTGCGAGCATCTGATTCTGCGGACCAGCTGGGTGTACGGGGCGCGGGGCAATAACTTTCTGCTGACCATGCTGAAACTAGCTGGGGAACGAGCTGAGTTGCGTATTGTGGATGATCAAACGGGCGCGCCGACCACCAGTGAATGCATCGCGCAGGGCACGGCGAATATTCTGGCGCAGGTGATGGGGCCAACTGGTGCAGGACTGGACGGGCGGAGCGGAGTCTATAACCTGACGAACACGGGAGCAACAACGTGGTTTGGATTTGCGCAGGCCCTGCTGACCCAATCGGCTGCGAGCATGGGAACCAAGTTGCCGAAGCTAATACCGATCCCGACGAGCGAGTTTCCGCGACCTGCCGCGCGTCCTACGAATTCGCGGCTGTCGTGTCGACGGCTGGAGGAGACATTCGGTGTTCGGATGCCGGCATGGGAAGATGCGCTGGCGCTGGTTCTGGAGACGTTGACGGACGGGGCAGCGCCAGTGCCGGGCAAGGCTTAAGAATCTTCTGAAACCTGGTATGGTGAGCGGTAAAACAAAATGGGCAGCCCCTCTGAGGGCTGCCCATTTTGTTGTGAAACCAAACCGGAGAGTTTGGGCCTTACGGGAGGAAATAGCGGAGGCTGGTGAAGACCATGTTTTCGATGCCCTTGGCGCCGATGCCGGAAGCGCCCGACCAACCTTCGCGGACAACATAACTATACTGGAAGCCCTGACGGAGACGGCCCCTGTCGCCCTTGTAGATGTCGTACCAGTAGCCAAGTGTTCCTTCCTGCACGTCGCGCGTTTGCGCGCCGCAGGAAGCGCCAGCGTAGTAGCCGGTTGAGCTTCCGTTGTAGCCGGGAGCGGTAGTGGCATTGCAGCCGGAGTTGTTGAGGAGCCGCGAACCGTAGCCCACGGCAGCCGCGGAAGGTTTGCCCCAGTGACCGCCCCACTTTCCTCCTGCAGCGACAAGGGCGGCAGTGGATGTGGTGCTGCAGGTGATTACGCCGCTAATGGTGGCACAGAAATCCGCACTGGGAGCTGCCAGACTGGTGGCGGAGGAGTTGGTCTCATCTTCGCGGCCGGCGTAGTCGCCGCCGTAGTACGTGTAGATTACAAGGCGAGGTGTCGGTGTCAATTCGGCAGTCACCAGGCCGGAGAAGTTATGGATTGGCACGAGCAAGCCGTTGGCGCTTGAAGTGGCGTCGGAAAGAACAGAGGCGCCGTAGTGCCCCACGCCGGGCCCGAAGAGGGCCTTGGCGCCGAAGGTGAATTTGTTGGCGATGTTTGGAGTGCGCATGCTTCCGCCTACGCCGCCCAGCACGATGCCGTTGGAAACCCCTCCAGAAGTGCTAAGGGCCGGCGCTACGGCCAGGCCGGTAGCGACGTCAGTCAATCCGCCGTAGAGATTTCCATTGGTGGTTTCGTTGGGGTAAACGGTCTCGTGGAAGAAGCGGGAAGTGCCGAAGACCTCGTAATGTCCCCAGCCTGGGTCGACTGCGAGCTTGACCAGCATATCTGGCGCTTCATTGAAGGAGATGTTCGCCAGATTGGCGCAGGAGTTGACGGTCTTGTACACAGGGACGGCGATGTTGACCGTGTTGCCTGCCGAGTCAGTCTGCACCTGGTTGCTGTAGTTGACGATTGAGGTGGAGGGAGAGCAGGCGCTGATGGACTGGTTCAAGAAACTGGCGCTGACGCCCGCGGATCCCACTACCGCGTACGGCGTGTTGCCTGCGATTGATGCGGTGTAAAGGAGTTGCGGATTCTCGGCCGCGATGGCGAAGGAGGCCTTCTTGAAGCCCTTGGTCAGGCGGATGCTGCCCATACGATCCCATACGAGACCGGCAACGTAGTTCGAGTCGATCTGGAGCGGCAGAGCAATATTTGTTGCCGCGGTGCTAATGCCGACCCTGTTCTCTGTCGCCAGTGTCCAGCCCTGCCCCCCAGAGAGGGTCCAGTGGTTATTGGTCTCGAACTCTCCCAAAGCGATCCGCTGGCGAAGGACGTAGCTGTTCGACTCGTTGTTGTTCGAGCCAGTGCCGACGCCGAGGAAGTCGCCCTCGAAGTATGCGCGCAGCGTGCCCCAGGAGACCTTGCCCTCGGCGCTGAACCCGAGTCGGGACTGGCGGCCATCTATGGCCATTTCGCTCATCGAATAGGAATCCGCATGTTCGAATGGAAGCGAACTCCACGGCGTGACTAAATCCGCGCCTGTGGCGTGTGAGCGGTAAACCGCCTCACCATTGAAGAAGCCGTAGGGTGTGAGAGTGATGCCCTTGTAATGAAGGGTGGAGGGGTTCTCAATGGACTTCTTGATCTTGGCTGTCTCGTCGGAGACGGTGGTGGCCAGCGAAGCCTGGTTGCCCTTCAGATCTGTGACGGTGGACTGCAAGGTGGTGACGGCTGCGGCGTTGCTCACGATGCCCTGTTGCTGTGCGGTGGCATCCGCTTCGGCCTTTGCGGCTTCGGCTTTGGCTTCAGCTGCTTCCTGCTCGGCGCGCTTCAACTGTGCGTCTTTGGCGGACAAATCTGTCTGCAGGCTGTTGATCTTGCTTCCCTGGGCGTCCAGAGCGTCGCGCAATTCCTTGATCTGGTCCTGCACCGAGGGTGGCTTGGGCGCGGTGGCCTTTTTGGTTGCGACCTGCTTCTTTGGCTTTGGAGCCGGGTCGCTAGCGTATGCGGCTGTAGCGGCCAGGGCAACGGTCAGAATGGCCGCGGCTGCGGTCTTGAGCTCGAAGTTCATTGGGCCTCTCTTCTCAAAAATCAGTTGGTACATGACTGCAAACCTGCAAACAGATCGTGCACGGGGAGGTCCGTGCAATTTCGGCAACTCAAAGAGTTTTCCAACAATCTTCTGAAGGATGTCCTGAGTCGAAAGGTACCCAGTGCGAAGGAGGTCTGGCCGTGATCCACATCACGTCTTGTGGAGAGACGAGAGACAGGGAACAGGGAACAGGGAATAGGGAATAAACACCGAAGCGATGATCCGACGACCGCGCGAAATGTTCAATCGGGGGGTTGCGCAACCTAGCTGAAATGATCGCTTAAGTGGTTACAAAACATACGAAAGGGTTGAACCTGTGGTTGCGATTCGTGGAGACACGTACCTTGCGGGCAGCCTTTTCGAGATGCTTAGGTTGCAGAGAGTTTCACAAAACGAGGGAGAGGGTTGTTTAGAATTAGCCGCATTTTTGGAAAATGGGCTGATTTTGCAGGGCTTAGCGACGTAAGCCATTTATTATCAGTTGTTTATTTGGATTTTGTTTACTGTGCGATTGCGCTTGCGATACAGGCTGGAAGCCAGGGCGCGGGACGCCCTGAAAGCGGCTTTCACGAGGGCTATACACTTCCGTCAGAGTCGTGGCGGCAGGACGTAGAAGAGGATGGCGAAGTAATGGGCCACACTTCCAGCCAGAACGAACACATGCCATGTGGCATGGAAGTAGCGCAGCCGATCCAGGGCAAAGAAAACGACGCCCACGGTGTAAGCCAGTCCCCCAGCGCCCAGCCACATGGCCCCATGCCAACCAATGGCTCGGAGCAGCGGGTGGGCAGCGAACACCACGAACCAACCCTGAAACAGATAGACCAGCGTCGACGCCACGGCAAACCTGCCAACGGCCAGGCTTTTAAAGATCACGCCGGCAATGGCCAGTGCCCAGACGACGCCGAAGAGCACCCAGCCGACCGGGCCACGAAGGGAAACCAATGTGAACGGCGTGTACGTGCCGGCGATAAGCAGGTATATTGCCGAGTGATCCAGGACCTGAAACACATGCCTTGCTCGTGTTCGAACCAGCGAGTGATAGAGGGTGGAGCAAACGTAAACGAGCACCAGAGTTGTGGCAAAGACGGCGCAGCCGACTATCTGCCAGGCTGTACCCCGGGTTGAAGCTGCGATGAGATATACCGCGCCCACTACCGCAAGAATCGCTCCGACCCCGTGCGTGATGGCGTTCGCGAGAATGTCGCCCAGCTTGGCTTGCGATTCCACATTTAGATGATAGTCCGCGAGAGACCTACGCTCTGGGGGTACCGTGCCCAAGGGGCAAGCGTGTGCGAGGCGAGGCCGTTGTTGCAGCAGGTCTCCGAGGAGAGCATCCATTCGCGGATTGGTTCGAAGACCCGCTCATCCCGATAAGGCTGGGATGAACGGGGCACAGTCCCTATTGTCCGGATGAGTGGGGCACCTTCCGGGTTGGGGAAAGGGTCAACCTAGTTCAATCCCCAGTCCCCAAATGCGAGGGACCCGGGGGGGCACCCGCTTGTTGGTCCGGGTGCGAGGCTTATGATATTCTCGGTTTGTGATTATTGCATCCAGCCCATCAGCGACCCGTGGCGGTGCCTTCAAGGCGCGCACGGCTTGTTGTTGTCCGCGCTAGATTTCGCAATGATCTGCTACCGGCATAACGCCTGGTAGGAATTTCCCCACCCAGCAACGACGTGTTCAGGAGCATCAGGTTTGACCGCCTTCCCGCATATTTTTATGCCCGTTGCCTGCGCTTTTCCCCTCAAGGGAAGCCGGGAACGCTGCAGCATTTCGACCGAGTTCAGGGTCGATGCTCGCTGGGGTGCGCGTCGAAATGTGCGACTGGCTGAGCGCGACACCGTTCTTGAAGTCGCTTCAAGACAGGGCGCATCCGCCTGTTGTTGTCGCTGATCTATCCTTTCTTCCCCCCGAAATTCAGATATCCATCCGATTCCCCTTTTCAGGAGCCAGCCATGCACCATTTGAATATCTTCGCCAGAGTTCGTTCCATCCTATTCGTTGTCACGTTGCTCGCCGCCGCACCGCTGACGCAAGCCCAGTTGGTTGGCGGGACCATTGGAGGCGACGTAGTGGACCCCTCCAATGCCACGGTGAATCGTGCGCAGGTCATCATTCGCAATGAGGAGACGGGCGGAGAGCGAAGGCTGATCACCACCGGAGATGGCACGTTTTCCGCGCCCTCCATTCCGGTTGGCGTTTATACCGTGTCAGTGACGCGCGACGGCTTTGCGCCGCTTCACCTTACCGGGATCGGACTCACCGTGGGGCAGAGCATCCATTTGCATCTCGCGCTCACGGTCGGCGGCGTTGAGCAGGTGGTTAATGTTGTTGACACTCCCACGAGCGTTGATACTTCAACCCTGCAATCGCAAGGGCTGGTGAACGAACGCCAGGTGAAGGAGCTTCCGCTGAACGGACGCAGCTTTGACCAGCTTCTGCAACTCAACCCTGCTTCAGTGAGTTACACGACACAGCGCTCAGGCGGTGTGGGTACGTCGAACTCTTCAGTGGGCAACATGTATTCCATCTCCGGACGCCGTCCCCAGGACAATCTTTTTCTGCTGAACGGCATTGAGTATACGGGCGCCTCGCTGATCAACGTAACACCTGGAGGCACGAGCGGTCAGCTTCTGGGCGTTGAGGCGGTTCGCGAGTTCAACGTGGTGAGCGATACGTACGGCGCAAATTACGGTAAGCGAACTGGCGGTCAGGTATCCATCATCACGGCCTCGGGCAGCAACCAGCTTCATGGCTCGGTGTATGAGTTTTTCCGCAACAGCGCGCTGGATGCGCGCAATTACTTTGACCAGGCGCAGATAGCTCCTTTTCAGCGCAACGATTATGGAGTTGCGGTGGGAGGCCCGGTGCGCCACGACAAGCTGTTCGCTTTCGGCAACTATGAAGGCTATCGACAGCACCTGGGGTTGAGCGACCTTACGTTTGTTCCGGATGCGGCCGCGCGCGCGTCCGCTGTGGCCAGCGTGAAGCCGCTGCTGGCTCTTTGGCCGGAAGGAACCACTGAACTGGGCAGCGGCATTGCAGAGGCGTTCTCGAATCCTCCGCAACATGTGCGTGAGGATTTTGGAACCACGCGCATTGACTCCAACCTTTCGCAGAACGATCTTCTTTTCGGCGTTTATACCGTCGACGACAGCGATGCAACCACGCCGTCGGCAAACCCTTATGCGTCGATCTACGAGCGGCTGAGAGAACAGGTGCTGAGCGCGCAGGAGCAGCACATTTTTTCGCCGAGCCTGCTGAACACGTTGCGCGTCGGCTATTCGCGCGCGGATTTCTTCTTCAACAGCTTGATCAGCAGCTCGGTGCCGGGGTGGGTGGCCAACGGTCCTGTGGGCGCAGTGGTTATCTCCGGCAGCACCGCATCGAATGGCGCCTCGCAGATTACGCTGGCGGGCGCAAACACCGGCAGCAATAACGCAACCGCGCGCAACCTGTTTACTTTTGACGACCACATCTACTGGACACACGGGAAACACCAGGTGGAGGCAGGCGTGTGGCTGCAGCGGTTGCAGTCGAACGATTTTCTGGCGCAGAGCCAGTACGGACAGGCCTCATTCTCCACGCTGACGAGCTTCCTGGCGGGCACGGTTTCGAAGTACACCATTGTTCCCGCACCCACGGAACTGGGATGGCGCTCGCTGTTCAGCGCGGGCTTTGTTGAAGATGCGTGGAAGGTTACCCCGCGGCTCGAGGTGCGTGCAGGGTTCCGGTCTGAGTCAACGAACGGGTGGAACGAAGCGCAGGGACGCGCTTCCAACTACGACTTCACCAACGGCGTCATCAACAGCACTCCAACTGTGGGCAACTCGGCCCTTTCCGATAATCGTGCAAAGTTTCTGCCCGAGCCCCGCGTCGGCATTGCCTACGACCTTACCGGGAACGGCAAGACGGTGGTGAAAGCCGGGTTTGGAATTCATCGCGCATTGCTGGACACGCTCGACTATCGTCTGGATCAGACCGCGCCCTACAACACGACGCTCTCTTTCAGCAATACCACCGTCGCCAAGCTGCCGGCGCTCTCACTTGCCTCGGCAACGGGCGGCAAGGTCTCACCCAGCAACGTGCAACGCAATATTGAGACACCGACGGTGCTGGCGTGGACTTTGAAAGTGGAAAGGGAAATTGCGCCGCACACCACGCTTGCGTTGGGCTACGTGGGCTCACATGGCTATCACCAGATTCTCTCGGAAGACCAGAACACGCCAGCCTACGTGGTATGCCCGGCCGCGCCAGGATGCGCTACGGAGGATCTGCCGGCAGGAACCATCTTCTATCCGTCTACAACGTTTGCGAACCCGGCATTGGCTAACTCGACCTCGTGGATCTCAGAGGGCATCAGCAATTACAACGCCCTCGAAGTGGATGTGCACCGCCAGTATGCGCGCGGGCTGCAATTGCGGGGAGTTTACACATGGTCGAGGAATCTGGATGACGGGTCGGCATGGAACACGAGCGTCTCCGCGAACACGCCGGCTTTTGTTTCTTTCTCGGGGAATCCCAAGCTGGATTACGGGTTGGCCGCGACGAACATCAGCCAGGCAGCGGCAATCAACGGCTCGTGGGAATTGCCTTTCGGAAGCGGGCACGCGGCATTGGCGAACGTGCCCCAGGTTGCGCAGAGAATTGTGAACGGATGGAGCCTGAATGGCATTGCAACTTTCCAGACGGGCTTCCCGTTTTCTCCGCAGCTCGGCTACAACCCGACCGGGAATGGAGACTCCCGCAACCCGGCTCGTCCGCAACTGAATCCCAACTTCAGCGGAAAGCTTTATCCGAAGACCGCTGCCCAGTGGTTTGACCCCAATGCGTTTGTTGCGCCGGCTCCAGGCACGTTTGGCAATACCGGGCGCGACTCGCTGACCGGGCCAGGGCTGACGGATGTAGACCTTTCGCTGGTGAAGAATGCAACGCTTAGAGAGAGGCTGCACGCGCAATTTCGCGTGGAGTATTTCAACCTTCTGAACAGCACCAACTTCACCACGCCGAATGCTGTGGTCTTCAGCGCTGGTCCCACGCCGAGCAGTCCCAAGGCGGCACCGGCGCTTTCTCCCACGGCAGGTGTGATGACGGCAACGGCGACTACATCGCGGCAACTGCAGTTCGCTTTGAAGTTTCTGTTTTAGAGTAGTTGAGTTTTGATCCCATCCTCGCCGCGAAGACGGAGACGTAGCCAAGATCATCCCTCGGTGGCTAAAGCCATCCTGATATTGCTGGATATGTGGCACGGATAAATCCGTGCCCTTTCAAAACCTCGGAGTTTGTCATCGGCCAACAGCAAAATGGGCAGCCTGGATTGCAGGCTGCCCATTTTGTTTTCAGGCGAATCTTCCGATTCGCGGGTTATGGGAGGTAGTAGCGGAAGGTGGTCCAGAACATGTTGTCGATGCCCTTGGCTCCGATGCCGGATGCACCTGACCATCCCTCACGGACCGCATAGCCATACTGGATGCCCTGACGCAGGCGGCCGTGCTCGCCCTTGTAGATGTCATACCAGTAGCCGCCGGTCATTTCCTGAACGTCGCGGGTTTGCGCGCCGCAGGAGCCGCCAGGGATGTATCCTGTGGAACCGCCGCCGTTGTAGCCGGGAGCGGCGAGCGTGTTGCAGGCGGAGTTGTTGAGCAAGCGTGAGCCGTAGCCTACAGCCGCTGCCGAGGGAGCGCCCCAGTGGCCGCCCCATGTGCCGCCAGCGGCAACCTGTGCAGCGGTTGGTGATGTGGTGCAGGTAAATGCGCCTGCAGTGGTGGGGCAGAACTGCGCCGTGGGAGCGCCGAGGGTGGTGAGGGTGGGGTTGGAGTAGTCGTCGCGACCGGCGTAATCTCCGCCGTAGTTCAGGTACATGGTCAGGCGGGGAGTCGGGTTGGCTTCGACAGTGAGGAGGCCGGAGACGTTGTGGATGGCCTGAAGGCCGCCCCAGGAGTTGGTGGTGACGTCGGCGAGGGTTGAATCGCCGTAACGGCCTATGCCGGGTCCGAAGAGTCCCTTTGCGCCGACGGTGAGCTTCTTGGGGATGACGGGAATGCGCAAGCTGGCGCCGCCTCCACCAAGCACAATCGAGTTGGCGATGTTACCGGCGGTGGTGAGAGCCGGTGCAACGGCAAGACCGGTGCTGATTTCCTTGTTGCCGCCATAGAGGTAGCTGTTGGTGGTTTCGCCGGGGAAGACGGTTTCGTGTGCGAAGCCCATGATGCCGAAGAGCTCGAAGTGGCCCCAACCCGGATCGATGGCGACCTTGCCGATGATATCGGGCGCGTCGTTGAAAGAGAGAGTGGCGATGTCGGCGCATCCGTTGACGGTCTTGTAGACGGGAACGGCGACGTTGATGGTGTTGCCCGCCGAGTCCGTTTCCTTCTGGTTGCTGTAGTTCACGATGGACGTAGAGGGCGAGCAGGTGCTGACGGCGGCGTTGTAGTTGCCGCCATTGGCCCCGGCGCTGCCGAGGACGGCATAGGGCGAGCTGCCGGCCAGCGATGCGGTGTAGAGGAGCTGCGGGTTTTCAACGGAGAGACCGAAGGCAGCGTTCTTGAAGCTCTTGACCACACGGAAGCCGTACTGGCGGGTCCAGACGAAGCCCGCAACGTAGTTCGGGTCAATGGTGAGCGGCGTGAGTTCGTTGCTGGGGACGGCGGTGATGCCTTTCCCGTTTTCGGTAGCGAGGGACCACATCTGTCCACCGGTGAAAGCCCAGCGGCTGTTGGTCTCTGCCTGGGCGTAGATGACGCGCTGGCGAAGAACATAGCTATTGGACTGGTTGTTGTTGGAGGTGATGCCAGTGCCGAGCCAGTCAGCCTCATAGTAGCCGCGCAGAGTGCCCCAGTTGGTTTTGCCGTCGGCCGACAAGGTGATGCGGGACTGACGGCCGCTGCCGTAGAACTCGCTCAATTGGTAGGCATCCGCGCTTTCGTAGGGAATTGCGTTGAAGGCGGTGGGAATGTCGCCGCCGGTCGCCTTGGCACGCCACACGGTTTCTGCCGCGGCGAAGCCTCCCGGGGTGAGGGTGATGCCCTTGTAATGGAGGACGTCGGGGCTGGCGATGGCTTTCTTGAGAGCGGAGGTCTCGTCGGAGATGGTGGTGGCAATCGAAGTCTGGGTGCCCTTCAGGTCAGTGACGGTGGACTGCAGCGTGGTGACTGCCGCTGCGTTGTCGCTGACTGCCTGCTGCTGCGATGTGGCCGCCTCTTGCGCCTTGGCTGCCGCGGCTTGCGCATCGGCTGCTGCCTGCTGCGCCTGCTTCAACTGGGCATCCTTGTCGGCGAGGTTGGACTTGAGTCCGTCGATCTGTCCCTGCATCTCCTGCCGCAGAGACTGGATCTGTTCTTCGACTGTGGGACCTGCGGGCTTCTTTTCCTTCTTGGGGGCAATATGTTTTTTTGCCGGCGGTGCACCGTCGGCGGCATATACGGGCGAGCCAATCATACTGGCCGCCAGAATTGCTGCGGCAGCGGTATTGAGCTTGAATTTCATTGAGCCTCTCTTTTTCCTCTCAAATACAGGTTGAATCGTGTATGCGCTCAGTAACGCAGCGAACGCACAGTACTCCCGCGTGCTGAAAGCGTGAACCCTGGGG
>Ga0302319_10000989_pt1 | contig 63659 bp, 78 predicted proteins | sample Bog_T0_2_FD_203319 | JGI IMG/M metagenome (GOLD analysis project Ga0302319, IMG submission 203319) | Peat permafrost microbial communities from Stordalen Mire near Abisko, Sweden - Bog_T0_2 | ecosystem: Environmental > Terrestrial > Soil > Wetlands > Peat | place: Sweden: Abisko, Stordalen Mire...
CCGGCTACGGCGACGGCTACGGCTCCGGCTCCGGCTCCGGCGACGGCTACGGCTACGGCGACGGCTACGGCTACGGCTCCGGCTCCGGCGACGGCTACGGCTACGGCGACGGCTACGGCTCCGGCTAAACCGATGTGGTGGGCGTTCTTTTGGAGGCTTGAAAATGGGCATTGTCAGTTGGCTGATGGGCTTGACGCGTGGCGGACGCCGGACGCCGGAGGGCGCGATGGACGTGGTTTCGCGTATGCTGCGGGATCGGCAATCGAGGGCCGACTTCCTGGTGAATCTCGACCACGAGGACCTGCCGGATGGCGCGGCCTTGCCGGCTGAGTTCCGCATCAAGGTCAAGGTGACGGAGCACCATCCGAGCCTGGATGAGCCGGTCCTAGCTTATCCGCGGAGCCTCCAGCCGAAGGACCGGGGCGGGCCGCTGTCGGGTGGCTTCCCGCACAAGTTCACGACGCTGGCTGTCCTTCTTGCCGCTGCGGTCGGCGGGACGCTATCGGGGTGCAGCTCGACGCCGACCCCGGCGCAGGTGACGGCTGGTGCGCAGGCGGTGCTGACGTTGGGCGCGTTGGCGGCGCAGACCAACACGACCGCGGACAAGTTCGTCGCGCAAGGTGCGCTGTTCTGCCAGTCGCCGGCCGGGTCGGCGCTGCCGGCTGTGTTTGTGCTGGCCAACCTGGCGGGCGCGCCGGTCGCGGTGACGGGTGCTGCGTCGACCGCGGTTGCTGCCGCGTGTGCTCTGTTCCAGGCGATCCCGACCACGCCGCCGGCGAATGCGGCTGCGGTGCCCGTGGTTGTGGCGCCCGTAACGACGCTGCCCGCCGTTCACTGACGCGCTGTGCCGGCTCGGGGTCCAACCGCGAAGGATATCCCGCCTGTCAGGATAGCCGGTCATGACTTCGTCCTGGGCCGGTGTGTGCGGCCAAAGACTGACAATACCCCGTGTGGCCGGTTCTGGTCTGATATCAGGCCATACGGGGACGAGAAATGGGAGACCTACATCGACCAGCTCGACATCGCCCACTACGGGAAGGCGACGCGGCTCGAGATGCATGAGATACACGTCGCCCGGGCGGCCGAGCGGAAGCAAGTCTGCATTGGTAGCAATTGGAGATACGAGTGAACCACCGTGAGCACCGCTTTTCGCACTACGTGAACGCCTATTTCGAGCGCGTTTTGGTGGGCGATTGCTGGTTTACGGCGGTGGAGACCGGCGTTTACATGAAAGGCGCCACCGACGAGGCCAGGATGCGAGCCGAAACGCTGCGCAAGGCGCGCGGGATCAAGCCGGCGCATCTGGATTGGTATGTTTACCAGCGTGAAACGGGCATTTTTGGGCAATTGGAGCTAAAAGTAGGGAACAACAAGCCGTCTGCGGGCCAGGAAGTGACGATTCGGCTGCTGGAAGAGCGGAAAATACCGGCCGGATGTGCCTGGACGATCCCGCAAGTGCATGATTGGGCGGTTGACTCGGGGTTTAAGCTGCACGGGAACGCCAAAAACATCGTCCGGGAGCTTCACCAGCGCCATTTGGCGGCCGATCTGGAGGCGGAGGGGAAGGTTTCGCCTGTCGCGCCCAAGGATGTGGGTTGGCGGGAGCAGAAACGCGGAGCGCAGCGGCAGAAAGAGGCGCTTATGGCCGAGCGGGAGTTCGAGAACATCGTTTTGGGAGGTTTGACGTGACCCCGGAATATCTGGCCTTTCTGTCAGCGAAAGCGCCTCGGGCCGATCCTGTTGGCATCGATCCCCGCCCTATGCCTGGCCACATGTTCGATTATCAGTCCGCGGCGACAGAGTTTTGCCTGCGGCAGGGGCGATCGGCGCTGTTTCTTGATACAGGTCTGGGCAAGACCATCTGCGAGCTTGAGTTTGCCGATCAAGCTAGGGCATTCACCGGATCACCATCGCTGATACTGACACCTCTTGCGGTCGCACGTCAGATCGAAGCAGAGGGTCATCGTTTCGGTTACGATTGCCACGTCATCCGCGAGATGTCTGATGTGCGTATGTGCATCAATATCTGTAATTATGACCGGATTGATAAGCTTGATCCGTCCGCGTTTGGATGTGTCGTGCTGGATGAAAGCTCGATCTTGAAAAACTTCGCGGGATCGACAACGCGCGCTCTGACTTCCATGTTTGCCGACACACCGTTCCGTCTGTGCGCCACCGCCACCCCCGCGCCTAATGACCACATGGAACTTGGCACGCACTCCGAGTTTCTCGGGATCATGCCACAGGCCGATATGCTTATGAGGTGGTTTATCAACGACACGAGTGATACCGGCACCTGGCGGCTCAAGGGTCACGCTCAAAACCATTTTTGGGATTGGGTCGCATCGTGGGCCGTCATGGCATCATCGCCGGACGATCTTGGGTTTGACGGATCGAGGTTCGTCCTGCCGCCGATGTCCATCCATAAGCACAAGGTAACGGCTGAGATCACACCCGACGACGGTTTGTTTGGTTTCAACGTCTCTGCGACTGAGATGTTTAAGCTCAAGCGGCAGACATCTGATGTGCGCGCCGACGAAGTTGCGCGGCTTATCGGGACCGAACAAAATGAACCGTGGTTGATCTGGGTAGATACCGACCATGAGGCTGACGCCGTCCTGAGCCGGTTGCCGGATGCCATCGATGTTCGTGGATCGATGACACCTGAGCGCAAGGAGGAAGGGCTTTTGGCGTTTCTCACATCGGGGCGCCCTCTTGTGACCAAAGGCAAGATTGCCGGCCAAGGACTAAACTATCAGCACTGTGCGCGACAGGTATTCGTCGGCCGATCGTTCTCTTACGAGATGTGGTATCAATGCGTTCGCCGATGCTGGCGGTTCGGGCAAACACGCCCTGTCCACGTCCACATCATCGTTGCCGAGGGCGAGGATCAGATCGGCCGCGCGATCGATCGCAAGGCCGATGGCCACGAGCATATGAAGCGCTCGATGCGTTCTGCCGCACGTCGGGCGATGGGCCAGTCATCGAATATCAAGGTTGCCTATGATCCGCAGCACGATGGGAGATTGCCGGCATGGTTATCCGCTGCTTGAATGATGCGCACGGTCAGGACTGGAGCTTGTATAACGGCGACTGCGTGGACGTTTTGCGCCAGTTGCCGGATCGATCGGCCGGATTCAGCGTCTACTCCCCTCCATTCTCAAATCTGTTCGTCTACTCGGACAGCGAGAGCGACATGGGCAACAGCGCCAACGATGCCGAATTTTTCCGGCATTACGGCTTCATGCTCGAACAGCTTACGCGTGTCATGAAGCCCGGGCGCCTCGCCGCCGTCCATTGTTCCGACCTCCCGTTGACTAAATGGAAGGATGGCGTAATCGGTATCAAGGATTTCAGCGGCGATCTGATCCGCGCTCACGAGGCGGCAGGATGGATACTCCACAGCCGTGTTACCGTGTGGAAAGACCCAGTGGTCGAGATGACGCGGACAAAGGCGTTGGGATTGCTCTATAAGCAATTACAGAAGGACAGCACCCGCTCGCGCCAAGGCATGGCCGACTACGTCCTTGTGTTCCGTGCGCCAGGCGAGAACGTGGAGCCTGTTGGGCAGGATCGCGACACGTTCCCTGTCGAGCAATGGCAGCAATGGGCATCGCCTGTCTGGATGGATATCCGCCAGACCGATACGCTCAACGTCCAGCAGGCACGTGAGCATTCGGATGAACGGCACGTCTGCCCGCTCCAGCTTGGTTTGATCGAGCGTGCCATCCTGCTTTGGAGCAACCGGGGCGATACAGTGCTTTCCCCGTTCACCGGGATCGGAAGCGAAGGTTTTGGCGCGGTCAAGCTGCGTCGCAAGTTCATCGGCGTGGAACTAAAGGGCGGCTATTTTGCCATTGCGCGAAAGAACTTGGCAAACGCGGAATCCGGCGCCGTGGATCTGTTCGACGCCGCTTAAAAAACCCCAGAAAAAGGAACACACGATGGCTGACGAATCATGGCGTCCGTGGCATGGCCGGGAAAATCCTCTTGAGGCGATGTATCAGCACTTCACGGCGCAGATCGAGGCGCTGAAAGCGCAGATCAACCCGGCGCCAGCGCCGACGCCAGCGCCATCGCCGCCTAAGCCGGCCGCATAACATGGCCGACGACGGCGTCCCGCCGGCCACGATTGCTGACGCGTGTCCGCACTGCGCCGCGGGTCACCCGGTATCCCTGCACAACGGGAACGGGACCCCCGAATATGTTCACCGCATGTCGGCGCAAGCCGGAACGGGGTCGCGTTGGTCGATCACCATCTGCCGAGCGGACAAGATCAGAAAGGGGCTTGTGAAGTAATGAACGTCCAGGCGAGGGGATCGAGCGTCCAGTTCCACAACGACGCGGTGAAGGTGTCCGAGCAGGACCCGGAGTTGGCCTATCGGCTGCTGTGCTCATCGGTGACGATCGACCCGACCAACGCCGTGGCATGGGCTGCCATGGGCATCTGCCTGTCCAAGCTGGGGAAGCTGCCAGCGTCGATCGCGGCGTTCCGCCGGGTATTGTCGATTCCCTACGGGCCGAACCATCAGCACGGGGACAACTCGCCCAAGCTGCAATACACCGCGATGGTGAACATCGCGCACCAACTGAAGAACGACGGCGCGATCTATGAGGCGGTCGACGCTGGCTATCAGGCCAGGGACTTCTTTGACGAGAACGCCGAGGCAATCGGCGAGGACCAGGAATGGTTTCTCTACACCAACCAGAGCCAGGTTCTGTCCATCATCGACCAGACCTCGATGTCTATCGATTACGCGCTGCGCGGCTGGAGCCTGAACCCAACGTCCCCGGAGGCGGAGCTGGCGCTCGCGTTGTGCTACCTGTGGGACGGAAACTATGCGACCGGACTGCGGCACTTCGAGGCGCGGTTTGCGATGGAGAAGGGGCTGAAAAGCTTCCAGAATTACCCTTATCCGCGGTGGACCGGCGGGCATCTGGACACCCTGTTCATTGCCAGCGAGCACGGCATAGGCGACACGCTGTCGATGGCGCGGTTCGTGCCGCGCACCACGCAGTTCGCCAAGCGGGTGCTGTTCCAGGTGCATGCGGAGCTGCACCGGATGCTGACCACGGCGTTTCGGGACTGGCCGAGCGTGAGCGTGATACCTGCCACGACGATGCTGCCGCTGTCCGACGCTTGGTGCCCGGTGATGGGCCTGCCGACGGTGCTTGGCCTGACGACGGAGCAAATCGCCAGTCATCACCAAGCGTGGCGGATGCCGGATTTCCCGACCACCATGCCGACCGGATGGAAGGCGACGGATGCCAAAATCCACATCGGGATCGCGTTTGGCGGGTCGCCTGGGAACGGGATCGACCGGTGGCGCTCGATCCCTGTCACGCAGTTCCTCGACCTCTACGATGTGCCCGGCGTGCAGCTTTACTCCCTCCAGATCGGCCCCAGGGCGCAGGACTTGCACCTGTCGGGCTGTGCAGCGCTGATCCGGGACCTGTCGCCATACATCAAGGATGCGACGGATACGGTGAACATCATCAAGGAACTGGACCTCGTCATCACGATCGAGTCGTTCCTTGGGCACCTGTGCGGTGCGATGGGAAAGGAAACGTGGGTCGCCTACTCGCGCCGCGGTGGCGACTGGCGGATCGGTCGCAAAGAGGGGCCGGCGCTCTGGTATCCGAATCATCGTATCTTCAGGCAGGAGGCGGACTTCGAATGGAACCCAGTGTTCAAGAGGATAGCGCAGGCGCTACGGGCGAGGCTTGGTCTGCCGGAAGTCTGAAATCGAGGCCGAACTGGCGCGGCGAAGCGTGGACGCCATGGATGATGCAGCGGGCTTTGGAGATGAAGAGCGCCGGGAGTAACCGGGCTGAGATAGCCCAGGAGATCGGCGTCAGCTACAACGCGGTCGTCGGGAAGCTGTATCGGTGGGACATGGCGCAGAAGGGAATAAAGCCATCACACCGCAAGAAGCCAGGCGGGGCCGAGAGACGGGCGCAGCGGTTGGCGCAGAAGGAAGCGCAGCCGGCACCCGTCGAGGTCGCCCCGGCCGTGACGCTGCCGCCGCTGGTTTCTCTCACGGAGCCTGTCGAGGCGGCGGTATCGGTTGCTACTGTCAGGAACCATACCGAACCGTCATCGGACGAAAAACCTACTCTCGGGTATGTCTGGTCTGCGCCCAAGCCAAAGCCGGTGAACGTGAGCACGGCGGTATGTCAGTGGCCGAGCGACATCCCGGGCACCCGGCGCTTCACGTTGTGCGGGTGTCCTGTAGAGCGCCACGGGCGGCCGTATTGTGGCGCGCACGCCGACAAAGCCTATATCCGCAGGAAGGTGGTCTATGCTGACTGACAACGAAGCTGTGGCGATGGAGATACTGTCGCACGAGGACATGCTGGCCATCGGGCGCTGGGAAGATGTCATCAAGGGACTGGCCAGCAGACGCTTGTGTGTGCGCGTTATGGACCAGTGGCACCGGATCACGCCGGCTGGGATCGTCGCATTCGAGGCGCACGAGCGGGCGCAATACGCGCCTGTGATCGAGGGGGAGTTGTGATGGCGCTGGCGATGCAGGACGTGTTCTCGTCCCACATCAACCAGATCGGACACGACCCAGACACGGGGGAGTTGCACGTCGCCTGGGACAGCGGCAAGCGCTCGATCTACAGTGGCGTGCCGGCGGACGTGGCGCAGACGGTCATGCGCTCATGGTCTGTAGGCAAGGCGCTGACGACCAAGGTGAAGGGTGGGCAGTATGAACACCGATACGCATGACCATGCGGCGAGGTTCCGCGCGATTGCCGACAAGATCGACCTGAACGGCAGCGCGGACTTCGGCGGTGCCTACGTGATCGTCGGCCCCGAGGGCACGTCGATCGACCTTCTGATGCTGGACGGCAAAGCCAACCCGGCGGTGTTCTGGTCGACCGTGCAGACGCGCGTGCAGATCGTGCTCGCCGAAATCGCCGACGCGGAGCGGAGCGGTGGCATGTTGCAGGGGGTTAGGCGGTGACCCGTGCCGTTTGATGGGGCTTGGACGCCGGAACATGCCGCTTCTGTCAAGGCGGCGTTCTACGAATTCCTAAACCACACGTGGGTCAAGTCCAAAGAAAAGGGCTGGATCATCCTTGGTGAAAATCTATATGGCGCCCAGACCACCGTCATAGAAGGGATATTCGACGGTCTGGGTAACGATATCCACGACTTTAAGGTCCTGAAAAGCCGGCAGCTTGGCGTTTCAACCATTATCCGCGCGCTGATGGCATTTTGGACTGGGATATTCGACGTTACAGCCTCTCTGATGTTTGACACATCGGCTCATTTGATGGAAGCCCGTCAAGAGCTAGTGGATATGATACAGAGGTTCCCGGCAAGCTACAATTTCCCGAAACTGATTGGAAATAACCGGAACTTCCTGATCCTGGAGAACAAATCACGCATAAACCTGATAGCGGCCGGCGTCAAGGAAACCAAATCGTCTCAGACGCTCGGAACCGGCTCCGCTATATCAGTTTCGCACCGTTCCGAGTTGTGCAACTACGGCAATATCGTCGGCATGGAGACATTTCGCCATTCTTTGGCGAGGAAAAATCCAAACCGTTTGTTTGTCGATGAGAGCACGGCCAAGGGGCCGAATATTTGGCAAGAAATCTGGTATGAGGCGAAGGATGATCACCACGCAAAGTGCATTTTCTGCGGTTGGTGGTCGCATCCGGACCAGAAAATAGAGCAAGACGACCCCGATTTCCAGAAATACGGCATTCAACCGCTTTCGCCGCTCGAAAAGCAGAAGATACGGCAGGTTTACGAGCAATACGGCCACGAAATAACGGCCGAACAGCTTGCATGGATCAGGAAGGAGATGAATCCGACCGCTGATGCGGACGGTGACGCTGATCCTGACTTCTCGGGCGACAATTCGCGGCTTGAACAGCAGCCTTGGACTGAGGAAGACGCGTTCCAGATGACGGGCGCGGTGTTCTTCGATCCCGAAGAACTGACGAAGCAGATGAAGCTTCACGTCAGCCGCAAATACAAGACCTACCACTATACCGCCGGCATCGAGTTCAGCGACCTGCGTGTCTATCCTGCGCCCAACGCCAAGTCCGTGCAGCTCAAGGTGTGGGAGGAGCCGGTCGAGGATTCTGTCTACATTATCGCCACCGATGTTGCCTTCGGCCGCGCCGAGTTCAACAACCGGTCCTCGATCGAGGTGATGCGCGCCTACGCGGACGGGCTCGATCAGGTGGCCGAATACTGCTGGCCGCTGATCAACACCAAGCAATTGGCGTGGGTCATCGCCAGCCTGGAAGCGTGGTATGCCGGCGAGCGGTCGACTGTCTACCGGATTGTCGACATCAACGGCCCCGGCGAGGCCACGTTCCGGGAGTTGCAGGACTTGAAGCTTCAACTGCGGCACGGCTACTTCGGCTCGACGCTGACAGAGCGCGGCCTGCAGGACATCCAGCGCAACGTGCGGAATTACATCTACACCCGCACGGACAGCATGGGACGCGGCCACGCGTGGCAGTTCAAGGCGCAGTCGCAGCTCAAGGTGGCGATCATGGAGCGCCTGCGCGACTTCGTGCAGAACGGCATGCTCCACATCCGATCGCAGGAGTCCTTGGATGAGATGCGGTGGATCACCCGCGAGGGCGACAAGATCGAGGCGCAGGGGACCAAGCAGGACGATCGGGTGTATTCGCTTGCGATGGCGGTGCGTCACTGGGAAGAGAACGCGCGCCGTGCGCTGATCCAGGCCAAGCGGACTCGGGCGTTTGAAGAGGCGGCGCGGCGCATGACGATCAAGGATCAGGTGACGTTGTATAATCAGAACCAGCTTGATAGCTTCATCAGCGGGCAGGTTGCGTCCCGGCGGCGTATGATGGCGGCGGCGCGGCGGCAGAGTTGGAGGGGTTGATGCCCAGAGCACGCACTTACGAATGCCCGGGCACGGCGGCGCACCCGCCGCACCAGTTCACCTTTCTCCACCATCCATCGGTGGCGGCCGACCCCCTGCCGCGCTATTGCGGTGTGTGCGGCTATGATAGCCACGAGGAAGATGGCTACGACGAGGCTCTGACCTCGCCGCACATCGGGAAGTCCATCAAGATGACCGTGGACCAGATGCACCGTCAGATGGAGGACGGCGCGCAGTTCCGGGCTGACATCGCGCAGGAGAAGTTCGGGCTCGACAGCCAGGACGCGTCGATCATGAAGATGACGGACATGCGGGACGGCCTGCGCATGGGCGACACGTCGGATGCGAAGCTCGCTCCAAGCCCGGTGACCCAGGTCATGGACGCGGCGCCGGTGGGTATGTTCGGTTTTCAGGGATCGGCCGGGCTGGGATACAGCGGCGCGGTGGCGGAGGGTCCGTTCCCGAACGCCGGCGCTAGGACGCAGGCGATGGTCCGGCAGCACCACGCAAATTTCACCGCGACTTCCGGCCAGGTGGGGGCGACGACATCCTCAATGCCGGCGCTCGAAACCACATCGCCTAACTATCGGCGTCGTGTATGATTGATGGATGAGCGATAAAGCGAAAGTCCTAGACTTCCCGTCGAAAAAGTCCATGGCGTCGCGTCCCGACGCCTTCATGGAACTGCCGCAAGACAACAAGCTACTCGTCCGGCAGGTCATGGAGATCAACGAAATCTGCCGGTCGGATGTCGGCCAGCGCGCTGCCTATTATCGCCAGCTCAACATGATCGTGGAAAGCGGCAAGTCCGATGGGTCCCGATCGCTGATCAACCTGCTTTATAGCCTGATCGACCGGCTCGCGTCGCACCTGTTCTCGCCGACTGAAATCCGTTTCTCCATGGATTTCGAGAACGAATACCCGGAAGAAATCCTCAAGCGCGGCAACGTCGCGACCCGGCTCCTGGCGCGCTCATTCGAGCGGACGAACACCGACATCCTGTTCGCCCAGGGGGTGTTCGAGGCGCTGAAATACGGTTCATGCTTCCTGAAACAGTGGGTCACGCAGGACGGATCAGAGAAGCTTCCGACCTACCATTCCAGCCTCGTGATGCCATGGCAAATGGGGGTCTACAGGCCGGACACCAACTCCCTGGACGACCAGCCGGCGATGACCCAGAGCGTCACGCTGACGATGCCGGAAGTGTGGCGACGAATCTACCACATGCCGGACGCGCGGCAGTTGTTTGACCGGATCAAGCAGCATGCCGCGCCCGGCGCGACGGACGTTGCGAACAGCTTTTTCCACCAGGTGCTGAACACCTCGCAGATCAACACCGGGGCCGGTGCGGCGTCGCGGCCGGTCCCCGGCGGCATCGTGCAACTGTCCACGGACCCGAACTATGGCGGCGTCGGCCCGTCCGGCGCGGCGCCGATAGCGGTGATGCACGAGACGTGGATGTGGGACGGCGACGATTACACCACGATCCAGATCATCGAGCCTGACATCCTGATCGCGCCGCGGTGGAAGCGGTCCAACCTGCTGATATCGGGTCACCAGTGCGGTTTGCACCCGTTCACGTTGATCCAGGCCAACCCCACGTCGGGCAACCTGTGGGGGCGCAGCGAGATCGCCGACCTGATCAACCCGCAAGACTTCCTTGCCGAAACCGCGTCGGACATTCGCCGGCTGTTCGGTCTGCAGGTCGACAAGCTCCTGGCGTTCTCAGGCGACGGGCTGACGGATGAGCTTTACGACCAGATGCGCCAGGCCGGGTATGCCAACCTCGGCCCGAGCGGAAGCGCCGTGGACCTGACGCCAAAGTTCCCGGCCGAGGCGTTACCGCTTCTGGAGAAGCTGATCCAGATCATTGAAATGATTAGCGGTTTTGACAACATGCTGTCGGGAAAGGGCGAGCCAGGCGTGCGCAGCGGCGTGCAGAGCAACCCAATGATGAAGGCGGCGGGTGCGCGTCTGAAGGACCGGTCCTTGCTGATCGAGCGGCAGTGCGCCGCGGCGGGTGATCTGCGTTTGAGCATCATGGAGGCGAAGGACGGCCGAGCCTACTGGACCGATCCGAAGCACCCGAACGAGACGCAATTCCTTCTGGCCGACCTGCCGGAAGATCGGCGTGTGACGGTGGACGGCCACACCACGTCGCCGATCTTCGCCGACGATCATCAGTCGCTCATCGTGGGCGGCCTGAAGCTGGGCATCATCGACCCCGAATCTGCCATCGAGATGCTGCCATTCCAGAATAGGGACATCATCCTGACGCGTCTGCGCGCCAAGGAAGAGAAGCAAGCGGCGCTGATGCAGCAGCTCCAGAAGCAGAACCCGGAGGAATACGCGAAAATCATCGAAAAACAGGCGTCGTCTAAGAGACGGTAGTTGACCGTCAAAGATACGTCTGTTAGACGTATTCAAGCCGGGCGGGATACGGAGCGCTGTGTGGGGATAAGAGACCTCCCCTCTCTCCGCTTCACACAGCGTCCGCCCGGCGCATTCAGGGGGGTTAGAAATGTCGGTCACGAAGAAAAAGGCGAGCAAAAGCAGCAGCAAGCCCATGGGCCGCCCAAAGGGTGGTTTGGACAGCAGGCTGAACAGCCCCAAGGCAATTCGCCGCCAGAGTAACAAGCATCTGTCCGGGCTCCGTGCGCTGGCGATAGCGTTTTGACTGATACCGCAACCCTCGATATCGCCACTCTGGCGTGCCAAGTCTGCGGAGGCGGGTGGTTTGCATGCTCGCCCGGCACGGTCGCTGAGGATCAAGAGCATGGTAATTTGTTCAAGTTAAAGCCGGCACCCGAAGTTCCCATGCAGGTTTGGTGCCTCGACTGCTGGCCGCTCAGGAAATAACAGTTGGTTGGAGCCGATTTGACCGGCGCCGATCGGACGCCGCTACATGGCCATCCTCGCTAAGCGAACGGCTCCGAACGTACACGGCCGTTGCGGTGCGCAAACCGGGCTCCGTAAAACCATTGCGGAAAGGATGGCCGCCGATCGCTATGGAAGAGGGAAACCAAAACGATGCCCATACCAGCCGAAGCCGATCACCACATCGTATGCGAATGCCGAAGCCTGTCCAGTTTCACTTAGGAATCTAGGCGGTCGGACCAATGGTCGAGTCATCCATAGTGGTCACCACGAGCGGTGGAATGCAAACAAACGCGTTCATCATCGGGTAGAAAGCGTTCATCATCACGTCCACGCCGACGTTCAGCACCTGCGTTTCCCCCATGTCGGGAAACTGGATCACCACATCCTGCGTGATGGCGTCTTGCCGGCGCAAGAACTTCGCCCCTGACGGCGAAATCGCATACCCGACCGTCCCCCATGCCCGATATAGCTTCGAGGCATTCGCCGCGAGCCGGCAGTTCTGGTAGCGATCGATGTGCCGGCGCAGCTCGCCAAGCTCGCACTGCATGCCGCCCCAGGCGCCAGGGACCATATCAAACATCAGGAGCGCGTTGAAATTCCATCCCCACAGGATGATGTCCCAGTCCTTGGGGAGCGATTCCAAGACCTTCCGGTGCGCGCCCATGAACGACAGATGCACGATCGCGTCGTCCTCAAAGATTGTCATCGGCCGGCCTGCCTCGATCACCTCATCCCAGAACGCCATGTGCGACAGGAGACACCCGAGCGCGCCGTCTGAATGCTTCAGCGACGGGTAACGTAAGCGGTCCACTGTTTGACCGTCGACCGCGGTCTGCACGACGCATGGGACATGCGGGTTGCGGGAATGGAATAGCTCCAGGCGATGGGGGGTCCGTTCCAGGCTGAGAACGCGCAGGTCTTCCATCATTCTATCACGTCCTGTGATGCCCATTCGGTGAATGCCTCGATCGGCAGGAGCCATTTGCGGCCGATCCGTCGATGCGGCGGCGGGTTGGGGCCGCGCAGGCGGGTATAAAGCGTCGTCAACGACACCCCGACCATGGCCGCGCCCTGCTTCGGGCTGAGATATTTCGGGATGTCGATATCCAGCGGTTCGGCCATCACACGCTTTTACCAACGCGATCAAAGCGCGCCTAGCGAAATAAGCGAACGCCGCCATTGCGCCGCGCGCGCGTGTAAGCGCTGACTGCGGCGCCCGGACTTAACTGTCTCCCGAGTCAGAAATGACCCGAGTGGCGGCGATAACGAGGAGCGTTCGGGCATCGTGTCACTATTCAGGAGATCGCTATGATTAAGGAAATTGGCGTTCGCGGTCGTCGTCCCAAGGGCCGCGGCCGGAAGCACTAATATGATCCGCTTCAGGAATATGAAGCGCGGTCGTCGGATGTAGTCCAGAGCCATGCCGATTCCGGGCGAAGCCCCGCCGACACCACCGCCTGAAGCTCCCGGTGCCGCCGCACCGCCTGGAGGAGCGCCAACGCCGGGTCAGCCGCCTATCGGCTCCTCCCCTGCAACGGCGCCGACCCAGAACCTCGGCCACGCGGCGCAGGGTATTCAGATCGTCGGGATGCTCCTGAACGGCATGGCAATGGCTATTGCCAAAGTCGGCGCGTCTACGCCGGTCGGCCAAGCGCTGTCGAAAGCCTTGGTCGATATCGGCAAGCACGTGCCGCCTGGCAGCAGCACGCCGCAAGGCGAGCAGAACGCCATGCAGGCGATGATGCAAAAGAAAATGCAAATGGCGCCGCAGATGGCCGCCATGGGTGCGCAAGGTCCGCGCCCCCCGATGCCGGGAGCCCCGCCGGGCGCTGGCGCACCTCCACCGATGGCAGGGTAAGGTATTCAAATGCCGAATATTTTCCAGGACAACACAAAGTCTATCCCCAAGTCTGACGCGCAGATCGTCCGCGTGAACATGGAAGAGATGGAGATCGGCGGCCGGAAGTCGCACCTGCCGGGCGGCTCGAAGGCGACCGACATGAGCATCAGCCACGTCCCGAACGCCGGATCGAAGACCTAATCCATGGCGGTTCGCGAGGTAGACGAGTCCGAATTCCTGAACGCGCAGGCCGTTGTCGCCGCCGTCAACAAGATGATGGGCGACAAGGACGCGCGCAAGCTTCTGCTCCAGGCGCGGAAGAAATCCGACCCGAGCGCGGTTATCCCGGAGCTTGACGCGGCCGAGCCCGTCAATGCGCAGGTCAACGAAATCCGCGCGATGCTCGCCGAGGAAAAGGCAGCACGCGAGGCTGAGAAAGCCGAGCGCGCCCAGGCCGCCCAGGTTGCCGAGTTCACCCGCTCATGGGAGCGGCAAAAGAACACGCTGCGCCAGGCGGGATGGCGGGATGACGGGATCGACGCAATCGAGAAGATGGCGCAGGACCGCGGTATCCCCGACCTCGAAGCCGCTGCCGCGCTGTTTGAAAAGCTGCACCCGCCGGCCGAGCCGGTCCAGCCGAACGGTCATGGCTCGTGGGGCTTCTTCGATGGCAACGCGGAAGACGACACGTTCATCAAGTCAATGATCGCTTCGAAGGGCGATGACGAAGGCGCGCTCGATCGGGAGATCAAGGCGACACTGAAGGATTTTCGGAGCCAAACGGGCGCCAGGCGCTGAGTAGGAGTGTAGAGACGTGCCGATCCCCGGTTTAGGCGTCGCCCCCGCAGCGGGCAATATTTATAACGAACTGACGGCCACTACCAGACGCGCGTTTGTCCGGAAGTTGTTCGTCCAGATTTATTTCGCCTCTCCGTCTCTGTTCTATCTCTGGGGAAATGCCCAGAAAGCAGCGGGCGGCCTGAACCAGATCACGATCCCCATGCAGGGTCAGAGCATGGTTCAGGGCCAGTTCACCGGATACGGCGGTGGATTTAACTCGCCAGTTATTACCCCCGGCATCCAGAACGGCCAGTGGAACCTCGCCTACTGGGTTGTTCCGATCCCCCTGCCGTTCGGTGAAACGATCATCCAGGCGACCGATCGGGAAATCTCGCTGCTCAAGGCGCGTATGAATGACGCCTATGCGGTGACCCGGCAGAACATCGCCCGGCTGCTCTATACGAACAACACGGCGAACCCGCTGTATCCGAACAGCATGGTCGATGCTTTCGACAACGGCACCAACGCGCCGACCTATGGCGGCATCAACCGCAACGCGGCGGGCAACTCGGCCTTCCAGGGGCAGTATATCAACGCTGGCGCCGGCACGACATGGGCAACGAACTTCACCACCAATACTACGGGCTTCAACCGCAAGGCGATGGCGACGCTGATCCAGAAGGTGACGGACGCCGCGGGCGGCGAGGCGCCAACCTACATCGTCATGAACCCGGCTGACTTCGCGACCACGAACAACGACTTCATCGGGGTGGAGCAGGGCTACGTCGAGCCCGGCAACCGGTTCTCGATCGATACGCCGATCAGGTCGTCATTCCCGAATATGAACATTTCGGGCGTGCCGATCTTCGCCGACCATTTCGTGCCGGTCGGCAACATGTGGGGCGTGAACGTAAAATACAGCAATATCTACATCAGCGAAGACGCGGCAATGGACTTCAGCGGCTTCTATTCGCTGGTTCCTCTTGGTCAGATCGGCCAGCAGGGGATTGTCGTGCTAGGGTATGACTTCGTGTCGGCGAAATCAGTGTCCGGGTTCTGGTGTTACGGATTTGGTGGGAATGCCTATTAAGGAGTCGGAACGATGAGTATCATTATTTCGGGTCCGGGCGTTGGCCTTCCGTATCCGATGTCCCTGTATCCGGGGAATCTGAACAACGCGCCGCAGAACACCCCGGCCAACTTCGTCGGCATCTCGCCGGGCGATGAGATCGTTATCCCGAGCACGGGCACGAACGGCTGGATCGTCGATACCGGTGCGGTGTGCGTCCTGCAGTGGCTCGACCCGATCACCGGCATTTGGCGCACGGACCAGCGCCCTGGCAGCGGCGCGCAGATTGTTACAAGCGACGGTTTCACGCGGCGGATCGCGAACCTGACAGGGTGCCCGGTTGGTGCGGCGGTGACCGGCGGCGGTTCCGGCTACGCGCAGGCGACGGCGACGATCACCCCGAACATCGGCGGCTCCACCTGGCAGGCCATCGTCGGCGGGGCGCTGTCGATTTCCACGATCGCGGCGACCGGTGCGAATTACACGATGGCGCCTCTGGTCCATATCCCGGTTCCGCCGAACCCCGGCATCCAGGCGACGGCTTACGCGGTCATCACCTCGGGCACGGTGTCGTCGGTATCGCTGCAGGACTTCGGTGCCGGCTACATCTCCGCGCCTACCGCGCTGATCATCCCTAACCCGGCCGATCCGAACTACGGCACGATCACCACGGCGTCGATCACGCTCGTGCTGAACGCGGCGCAGTCCACGGCGATCACGGGCGCGCTGCTCACGAACAACGGCGCCCCGATCACGTCGAGCCTCACCGGCCTGACACTGACGGCGACCGGTGGCGCAGGGTCCGGTGCCACGCTGGCGGCTCTCGTCATGCAGTGCATCACCGCGGCGACGGTTACGGCAGGCGGCGGCGGCTGGGGCAACGCGGCGGAACCCCCCACCGTGACCACGGCCGGCGGATACTACAACGGCGCGGCCTCGGTGAACCCGAACCCGATGGTGGAACTGACCAAGTTCCGCGCCAGGCCGGGCGTTATCACCGTCACCGCATCGAGTGCCGGTCTGATCTCGGCTCCCGTCGTGCAGGACCCGGGTCTGTTTGTGTCCACGCCGAGCGCTGTGATTATCCCTGGCGGTGCGCTGCCGACCACGCTGGCGTCGGTCACGCTTACACTGGGCGGATTCCAGGATACCATACTGCTTCAGCCTCTCTGAGTTGCGGGGCCGGGAGGTGGTGACGCATGCTGACAACCTACCTCACGGCCACGCAGAGTCTGCTCCAAAACCCGGCGGCCCCCATCCCGCTTTACGCGACCACCGCGCTTACCACGTATATCAACAGCGCCCGCAATCAGCTTGCGGGCGAAGCGAAGTGCATCCGCTATATGGGAACGCTGGCGCTGACCGCCGGAACCCAGGTCTACCCTTACAGCGCAATCGCTTTAGCCGGGGGGACTGCGGCCGGTATAGCTGGTGTGCTGGATGTCGAGACGCTTTGGTATCAAGTCGGCGTGGGGCAGAAATGGATACGTCCTCGCCCCTGGCCGTGGTTCTCTCTTTTTGAGCTGAACAACCCGGTCCCTGTCGGCGGCCCGCCGAAGGTCTGGGCGCAATATGGGCAGGGCGCGAGCGCGCAGGCATCCCCCCTGCCGGTCGGCGGTGGCTCGCTGTATGTTTCTCCGCCGCCTGATTTCGCCTATGCGGTGAACGTGGATTGCGTGTGCTACCCGATCGCGCTGGTGAACGACACGACGGCGGAAGCGCTGCCGTTCCTGTGGACGGACGCAATACCCTACTTCGCGGCGTATCTGGCTCTGCTGAGCGCACAGACCGGCATTCGGACGCAGGAAGCGCTTGGAATGTATAAGCTCTATAGCGAGTTCGTGGACCGGGCGCGCAAGGCTTCCACGCCGATGGTGCTACCGTCGATCAACCCGCAAGTCCCGAACCCGACCCGGCAGAACCAACTTGGCGTCGGCGGCGGATAATGCCCGCCACGCTCAACACTTACCTCAAAAGCGTCCAGCGCTTCTGCCGTGACAGCCGGCAGGAGCTGTTGGACCCGGCCGACCTGATTGACTACATCAACCAGGGCCGGCGCGAGGTCGCGATGCGCGCGCAGTGCATCCGGGTGCTCCCTCCGATCAGCGGCGCGATCACCACGATCCAGGTGACGAACGGTGGCTCGCAATACACCAACCCCCAGGTGGTCATCACCCCTCCCGACAGCCCGACCGGCTTCCTGCCGTTCCCGAACGGCAAGCAGGCCATTGGCACGGCCACGGCGATCGGCGGCGTCATCGTCAACGTGGCGGTGAACTATGGCGGCAGCGGTTATTTCGCGCCGCAAGTCACGATCAACGACCCAACGGGCGCGGGATTTACTGCGACCGTCAACACGTCTCTGAACAACACGCTGAACGAAGGCCAGGAAGCTTACCCATTTTCCGGGATTGATCTATCGTATTTCCCTGGCGTGGCGTCGGTCTATTTTGTCCGTAGTGCGTCGATCATATACAGCAATTACAGATATTCGCTACCGATGTATGCCTTCTCGACTTACCAGTCGTTGATACGGCAGTATGTTGCATCGCAATATCAGTATGTCCCTACGTTTTGTTCGCAGTTTGGCCAGGGTGTGAATGGCACGCTGTTCATGTATCCGGTGCCGTCGCAGAGTTATCAGTTGGAGTTCGACTGCCAGTGCTTGCCCCAAGACCTGATTGATAATCAGAGCGTCGAGGCGCTGCCGGACCCGTGGACTGATTGCGTTGGATATTGGGCGGCGGCTCTGGCCTATCTGGAACTACAGAACGGCAACGCTGCGCGCATGTATTTCGACTTGTTTGACAAAAGGGTATCCGCGATTTCTGCTCATGTCCGCCCCGGAAGAATCTCAAACCCCTACGGGCGCTGGTGATTATGCGCTTACTTCTGATCAATTCACCGGCTCTGCGTGGGCCACGGTAACGGCGGTCAACTGATGAGCGGCAGCAGCATCCAGCAGAGCGGCAGCGTCACCCCCGGCCATCCGGCGGTCTGGGTGCAGGATGGCGTCTGCCAGGACGCCGGGCCAGCGACATCGGGCATTCTCGGCGAACTGGGTCTTCAGAACAACGGCGGGATCGCATTCGGGATCAACAACGTCGCCCCGAACAACCCCAACGGCTACACGCAGTTCGGCATATCGGTCGCCCAGACGGGCACCATCACGCTGTATGCGGAGAGCTACAACGGCGCCCCGCCTGCGGTGCTCAACTTCAACATCAATGGCTTGGTCTATCCATTTGCGCTATCGGGCAACGTCACCGGCCCGTCGTCTTCGGTCAATGGCGATCTCGTATCGTTCTCCGGGACCACGGGCGTTCTGATCGCCGATGCCGGGATCAATGTGACCGGTATCACCATTTCGGTGGCGACGATCGCGGCATTGCGGGCCGCCATGACAAGCAGCTTGCCGCAACAGCAGGTCTTTGTTCTGGGATACGCCGCGTTCCTGGATGGCGGGCAAGGCGCTTTCTACGTCGATGCAAGCGATGTGGTTTCGGCCGACAACGGCGGGACAATCATCGTGGACGTGTCCGGGCGCCGCTGGTATCGCCAGACGGGCGGCGGGTCGTGGTCTGTCAAATGGTTCGGCGCCAAGGGCGACGGGAGCACCGTCGACACGGCGGCGTTCACCAACGCCATCGGCGCGCTTTTGACTGCTGGCGCCGGGGTGCTGTTCTGCCCGCCGGGGACCTATATCGTCTCAGCGATCTCCGTGCCCAATGGCATCACCATCCAGGGCGCGCGGGCAGCGACGACGCTGAAGCTGGCACCAGGCGCGGAAACCGACGTGATCGTGTCGCAAGGGGCGTGGGCGCAACTGAATCGCCGCATCACTGCGACGGTATCCAGTGGCGCGACATCGGTCACCGTGAGCAACGTCACCGGCATTTCGGTCGGTGACACCATGATTTCGCAAGCCAATAACGGCATTTGGTATAACTATTCGGTCGGCTCGATCAGTGGTGCAACGATCGGAATCGCGGGGTCTTTGACCTTGCCGGGTGGCGCGACGCTCGCGGTCGGCGCCCCGGCACTGGACGCCACGACGATCTATACGGCCACGATGACGATCCGTGACCTCACCATCGATGGAAATGTGTCAAATCAGCCGGCGGGGCCATCCAACATCTGCCTGTCCCAGACCGCGGCGCCCGGCTCGCTCTCAATCAATGGCGGACTCGCGATCGGCGGGACTGCTTACCTCTCCTATGCGAGCAATCAGTATCTCATCATCACCACGACGGCGGCCAACACCGCCACGGTGACGATCACCGGGACGCGAATCCAAGGAAACTACACGTCAAGCGGCCTGTCGGAGACCGTTACTCTCGGCGCGGCTGGCGCGATCACCACGAATAACCAGTATGTCACCGTGACCTCGGTCGTCGCGAATGCTGCGATCACCGGGCAGATCAGCGTTGGCGCGGCGGACGGAACGGCGTCCTGCAACGGGATTACCGTCATCATGGCCAACCCCATCATTGAAGATGTGTATATACAGAACGCCCGGGGTTGGGGCGTGCGAATGGGCTTCACGACCGGGTTTAATGACATCATCCCCTACATGACGAATGTCGCGGTGAATTCCGCGTGGGGCTTGGCCTGGATCAATGCAAACGATTGCCGGTTCAGCCGGTTGATCGGCAACTTTCTGAACCCGCTCGGCATCTGGTGGGACCGGGAGTCGTCAGGATCGATGCTCGACCAGGCGCATGTATCCGGCGCCTACACCGGCACGGTCGCGGTGCAGCCAGCCTGGGGCATGGTGGTCGATGGCGACACCGTCAACTGCACGGATGTGAATATCGAGGAATCGGTCCTCGCCCAAGTGCTTGTCCGCGCGAACAATTTCCAGTTCAACGGCGGGAACGTCTTTTACACCGGGGCAAAACCGAACGACACCACCGAGTCGGCCGGGTTCCAGATCGGCGACACGACCAACGGGTTTACCGGGATCGAAGCATACGACATCGTGACCCGGGCAAAAAACTGTTCGGCCGGCGCGATCGACTTCGTCAGCGACGGAGGTTATGGGCGCGTCCGGCTCACGGGGTATGATCAGCAGTCGACGGTGGCCAGCAATGCGCTGAGTGGCGCCACCAGTATCACGCTCAACGGGGACATCGCCGCGTTCGGGGCCGGAAACAACGTCGTTATCCAACTCAACGGGCCTTCCTACCAGCAGGTCAATCTGACCGCCTACAATCAGACCACGGGTGTCGCCACGATCTCGCCGGCTCTGAGCGGAGCGGCCAATGGCGGGAACAAGGTCTATCGGGGTCGCTCGATCACCGGCACGCTGGCAACCGGGGCGGCGCAATCGGACATCCAGATCAACATGATCGGGACATTCCCGCAATCCTTCATCCAGGCCATCCCGAACGTCTATACCGTGGCGTTTCTGCCGTCCGCGTCGTTTGCCGTGGCAGGGGCGCGGGCCTTCGTCAGTGACGCCACCGCGACCACATTCGGCTCAAACGTGAGTGGTGGCGGCTCCAACTTCGTGCCGGTGTTTTTCACCGGCACCACATGGGTCATCGGATAAGTGTCCGATAGCCAGTCAGGGGGCGGCGGGCAAGGCGGGCCTCCGTTCCAGCCATTAGCGTTCGAGGGCTTCACTACCCTGAACACTGACGGCTCTCGGCCGGGGATCAAGGATCAGGAGATGTATTGGTGCGACGGCTTTATGCCGGTCGGCGCCTCGCAGCTTCGGACAATTCCCGACGTGGGGGCGCCAATCTTTGCAGTCGCCTCGCCGAAAACGATCGTGTTCTTCGCCTTTGCGAACATAGGGTCGGACCCTTACGCCGTTGTGTTTATCTCGGATGGCAGCGTGGAGTTGGTCAATACACAGACCAATGTTGCAAAACAGATCATGATCCCGGGCACGCTGATTAACCCGCTGCCCACGAATACCGGGATCGCGCAGTGGGGCAACCAGTTCATCATCATCGTGACGGAACTGGTCAACGGCTATTGGATAACGGACGGTCTGATCCTTTACTCGGCCGGGGGGATCGGGCCGACAGCCAACGATCTGACCTCGGGCGGCACGGGTTACACCAGCGCGCCGGGGCTCGCGGCCTTCGGCGGCTCCGGGTCCGGCATCACCTTGACGCCGCTCTTCACCCCGGGCGACAACGTCTATGAGCTGGTCGTTGGCAATCCGGGGACCGGCTACAAAGCCGGCGACTTCGTCCAGTTGCAGTTCAGCGGCGGCGGGACCGACACGGGCGGCATCCTGACGCCGAACGTCGTGAACGGCTCGATTGCGTCGATCAACATCGTGAACGGCGGGACCGGCTACAAGATATCGCCGCTGACGCTGTCGTTTGCCGGCGGTGAGGGCGGCGGCGCGGCGGCGACGGCCACCGTGACGGCAGGGGTCATCACGGGGACCTCCGTCACGACCGGCGGGGCCTTCTACAACAACCAAGCTGCTGTCATCATCCCGCCAGGGTTCAACAACGCCGCGTCCGCCACGCTCGCGCTCATGCCGTTCGGCCTGAACGGATCGGCGGTGGAGACCTATCAGAACCGGGTCTGGGTGTCCTCGGTGAGCGATGTGCCGGTGACGGAATCACTGATCACGTTCAGCGCGCCGGAGAGCTACACGGACTTCAGCGCGGCGGACGGAGGTGGCTCGTTCAGCTCCGCCGACAGCTTCCAGAAGGTTAGCTACATACAGCCGAGACAAACGAACGGCTTTCTGTATCTCGTGTCGGATTCGTCCATTAACTACATAGGCGGCGTGACCACGTCCGGCGAGCCGCCCACAACCTCGTTCAGCAACCAGAACGCCGACCCGGAAGTGGGCACGCCGTGGGCGACCACGATCAGCACCATCGGATCGAACCTCGTGTTCGCCAACGCGTGGGGCGCGCATGTCAGCTACGGCGGGCAGGTCACGAAGATCAGCTCGCAATTGGACGGCTTCTACAACACCGTGCCGATCAATCCGGCTTTTACGCCATCGGCCGCCAAGCACATTCTCTACGGCAAGGCCGTCTGGGTTCTGCTCTACCCCGTGATAGATCAATACACGTTCGCGCCGGTGAACAAGCTTCTGATGTGGGATCGCGAGAAAAAGGCATGGTGGACAAGCCAGCAGAGCGTCAGCCTGACGTTCATTGCGGGGCAGGAGTTCAACTCGGTTCTGTCGGCATATGGGACAGACGGCACGTCCCTCTATCCGCTGTTCGCGGTGCCGGGGGATGGCTTCACGAAGGTGGTTCAGTCCAAGATGTGGACCGCGCCGGGCGGATATCTGACGGCAAAGTCATCGGGTCGGGCGTGGCTCCTGGCGCAGTATGACAGCCTCACGTCGCCGGCGCTGACATTCCTCGTGGATACGGACGCGGGGCCGCTGTTCTCGCAGAGCATCACGTTCGCAGGACCCGCGACAATGGAGGGGTTTTATGTTACGCCGCCGACCGCAACGGGACAGGTCGGGGTCATGCTCGGGATGACGATCGCAACGAACGCCGCGGACGTGACGCTGATCTCGGCGTCTATCGATTCCGTGCCGGTCGGGTATCGCGGCTAATGGCTCTCGCGGACCTGTTCAATGTCCCATCAAGCCCGGAAGAGATGGCAAAGTGGAGCTTTGCGCACCAAGCGCACCATCGCGAATTGAATGATGAGATATTTCAGAAACACGGCATATCCATCCCGGAGTATATTCTTGATCCGGTAAATCTCGCGGACCCGGTCTCCTTCTTATATCGACACACAACTTGGCACAACGATATCGATCAGGTATTAGGTGTCTCCGGATACGACCTGACATCGGTGGATTTCACGGATAAAGAGCAGTTTTCCGGGTGGATATGGCTGAACGCGCAATTGCATCTGGCCGAAGCTGACGCAACCGAGGTGTTCTGATGCCGATTCTAATGCCGATGAGTGCGACACCCCCGGAAGACATTCGCCGTGTCGAGCGGGTGGACCTGGAAATGATGGCGGCGTGGCTGGTGAAGCGCCTGCAGGAACGCCACACCGAGGCGGGCTATGGCGTGATCATGGGATGGCTTGGCGGCTTGTTGGCAAGCAACGAGTATTTCTTCGTCCGCACTGCGCGGGCGGTCGCCCTCGCACAAGTGGTCCGCCTTCCGCTGGAGGTGCAGCCCGAGGTGCATGTGCGGTTCTGCTTCTGCATGGCGGAGGAAGATGAGCACGAGGCGGCCGATTTATACCCGCGCATGGCGTCATGGGCAGCCAATCTGAATGCGTCCAAAATCTTCCTTGCGGGCTGGAGCGACATCACCTTTAAGCGGGCCGGCGCGAGGATCGGCCGGAACACGCAATTGAAGACACCGGAACACTATGTCCTGCTGGGCCGAGTGGTATGAGACTGCCGTTTGCCACCGAGTCCGAAGTCCACGCCTTGGCTGCCCGCGTAACCGCTCTTGAACAGGAATATACCAAGATGAGCACTACGATCACCACGCTGACCGCAGATATCGCAACGCTGACCGCGACCGTCCAAACCGCTGTGACCGATATCATGGCGCTGAAGGCCACGATCGCATCGCTGGATGCGTCTGGTTCCGGTGCAACCGCCGAACAGATTTCCGCTCTGGACGCGCAGGTCAACACCGCCAACACGAACCTCGCCGCTGCCCTGTCAGCGATCCCGGCGGCCGATCTGACCGCGCCGGCGACCACCACGCCAGAGCCGACCCCCGAGCCTACTCCTGCGCCGAGCACCGTTCAGGCTGGCTAACGCCAAGTGACCGAGGCGGGGCCGCCGTTTATCGTCTACGCGCTGCCCCGCTCTCGGACTTATTGGCTATCCCGCTTCCTCTCCACCGAAGGGTGGCACTGCGGGCACGATGAGATTCGGCACGTGCGGAGCCTGGAGGATGTGAAGTCCTGGCTCGCACAGCCGTTCACCGGCACCGTCGAGACCGCCGCCGCGCCGTTCTGGCGGCTGGTCGAAACCTATTGTCCCGACATCCGCACTGTCGTCGTTCGCCGGCCTGTTGCAGATGTGGTGGAGAGCGCCATCCGCCTTGGCGTTGGGATCGACCGCGCGAAGCTCACGAAGGGCATGACCCTTCTGGACCACAAACTTGACCAGATCGAGGCGCGGGCGCGGAACGTCATTTCCGTCAGGTTCTCCGAACTAGGCGACTATTCACAGTCCGGTCTTGCTTGTGGGCGCGTGTTCCAGCACTGCCTCGGTCAGAGGATGAACACAAGATATTGGATAGAAAAGGATAAAGAAAATCTCCAGATAGATATGCTGCAATGCCTGAGATACTTCCAGGCGTTCAAACCTCAGATGGACAAAGCAGCAAGTATAGCAAAGCATAAAATGTTGCGCGACATGGCGCGCCACGCCCCGGTCGAGAAAGACGGCGTGACCTTCCAGCAAGAGGATTTCGATACCTTTTTCCGGGATTCTGAATCTCTGATGCGGGAACATTGCGCGCAGATCGGGGAACGCCCGGACAGCTTCCGTTCGAAGAACGTTCCCTTGGCGCGGCGGCTTTACGAGAAAGGTGTGATGCAGATCACAACGGCCCGCTGCAACGGCCGGATGTTCGGCTACCTGATGACGCTCTATGGACCTTCGATGGAGAGCGAGACCGAGACCGAGGCGCTGAACCTCGCGTTCTTCGCGTCGCCGGACATCCCGCTTCTCGGCCTGAAACTGAAACAGGCGTGCGCGGCCGCGCTACGGGAAAAGGGTGTGAACCGGGTTTTCTCCCGCACGGGCCGCGCCGGGCCGCGCATGGGCGTTCTCGATCGTCGGATGGGTGCGGAGGAGATCGGCATCATGTATAAGCTGGAGTTGGAGGCGGAATGACATGGGCTTGGCAGCAGCGGGCGCGTCGCTTTTTGGAGTAGCAGACGCTGGTCTTGCGGCCGGTGCTGCTGAGGGTGCCGCCGACTTGGGTGGCTTGTCAGCTCTCTGGGCTGCCCCGACAGAAGCGGCGCTTGCAGCAAACGGGATTGGCGATGTGGCAGCCGGCGCGGCTGGACTGGCTGGCGCAGGGGACGCACTCGGAGCGGTCGGCGCAGGCGCGGCTGGTGCAGCCGACGCACTTGGTGTCGGCGCAGGCACCACGGCAGCCGCCGGGGCGGCGGACGTAGGCGCTGGTGCCGGGGCATTGGCGGCGCCGATTGGCACGACCCCGCTCGCCGCCGCCGGTCCGGCCGCGGCATCAATCGCGGCTCCGGTCGGCGCGGCTCCTGTTGATCTGACATCCGCGGCCGCGGGCGTCGGCGCCGGTGGCGCTGGTGCTGCGCCGACAGACGCGTTGACGCTGGCGAGTTCCACGGTCCCGGATGCCGGGGCCGCTGCGGGGGCTTCGCCTGCTGCCGCAGCAGCGAACGGGATTGGCGCCCCGGTAACGGGCGCCGGCACCATCGGCAACTCGGCCTGGGAAACGCCGGCAGCGGCGGGGGCCGCGGGCAACAGCGGGGGCGGAGGGATCGGGAGCTTTCTCGGTTCGGCCGGCAGCGCGCTGCAAGCGCACCCGCTACAATCGCTTGGGGTCGGCGTGGCGGGCCTCGGCCTGGCGAAAGACCTGTTCGCCGATCAGGCGCCCAAGGGCACGAACGCGCTGAACAGCCTGGCGGCCAATTCCGCCTCGCAGGGCCAAATTCTGCAATCCTACCTGGAGACGGGCACCCTGCCGCCCGCGATCCAGGCGTCGGTCAATGCCGCGACGCAGGCTGGCATCTCCGCGATCAAATCGAAATACGCCGGTATGGGCGTGGCAGCGGGGTCTTCCGGCGAGGTGCAGGACATCGCCTCCCTCCAGCAGCAGGCCGTCTATCAGGGCGCGACGCTCGCGGATCAGCTTCTCCAGCAGGGCCTTAGCGAAACGCAGCTTAGCTCCTCGATTTATCAGAGCCTTATCCAGAACCAGACGGCGATGGACGGCCAGACGACGCAGGCGATCGGTGGCTTGTCGTCGGCGCTCGCCGGTGGGATCAGGCTGGGTAATAGCGGCGTGACGGTTCAGCAGTAATGTCAGGCAGCACGACCCCCGATCCGTTTGCGCAGGCGGTATCCGGGACACCGGTCCCGCCATGGATACTGGCCGGCCTGGTGAGGACCGAATCGGGCGGTAATCCGAACGCGCGTAACGACCAAAGCGGCGCATTCGGCCTCGGTGGTTTCCTGCCATCGACCGCTTCGCAGCCAGGCTTCGGGATGCAGCCGTTGCCGGCCGGTGCCAACAACGACCAGCAACTGAAATTTGCGGCCGACTACCTGTCGGCGCGCGGAAAAGACCTCGGCCTGAAGCCAGAGGATTGGCAAGACCCGACCAAGGCAGCGGCGGCGCTGATCGCCTATCATGGGCCGCAGAAAGACGCGAACGGCATCGACGGCGTCACCTATGCCATGAAGGCGCTCGGCCTTGACCCGCTCACCGCCTCGTCGGCGTTCGGCACATACCAGACCATGACCGCCCAGACGGTGAACGACATCCGCGCGGCGGGTGCTGAGAAGGCCAAGGCGCAGGGGCCGATCTACGATCAGATGATGGCCGACGTGGCGGCCGACAAAGCGCAGTTCAACAAGGCGGCGAAGGACTATAAGCCGGTCGAGGCGATCCCGCCGCCGACGCCGCCTGAGACGGACCCGCTCAAGAGCTTTGGGTCAGCCGCATCGATCTTCGCCGTGATTGCAGCGGCGTTCTCGAAGCGCCCGGGTCTGAACGCCATGGTCGGCCTCACGGGCGCGATCAACGGGACGCGCGAGGCGGATCAGGCGAAATTTGACCGGTCATTGAAGCTGTGGAAAGACCAGACGACCATTGCCATCCAGAACCACCGCTTGCAGTCCGAGGATATGGCGCAAGCGCTCGAGAAGATGAAGACGGACATCACGGTTGGCACCGCCATGGCGAAAGCCGTGGCCGCTCGCTCAGACGACCAGATCGCCACGGACATGCTGGCGAAAGGCCAATACGAGGACCTGGCCAAGCTCCAGGACAGCCGCAACGCCGCCGTTACCAAGATGGTGGAGAGCTACCCGCTGACCCGCGCAACGCTGGAATTGGCGATGGCGCAGGCGTCGAAAGACCCAGCGAAGATCGCCGCGGCGCAGCAAGCTGTGGCGGAGGCGAAAAGCCCGACCGGCAAGGCCGGGATGATGGGTTCCCCCGAGTGGAAGTTCAAACAGTTCTACGATGAGGCTGTCGCGCACGGAAAGGCGCCTGGCGCCGAGGCAGCGGCTGCCGCGCAGCAAAAGATGAACGAGGTGGGCGCCGCGGGCAAAGGGGGCGGGTCGGCCGTCACGCCTGAGCAGCTTAAATCGCTCGGCGCGCAGGCCGCGACCGGCCAGCCGTTGACCCAACTCGTGCCGGGTTATGGTGCCGCCGCCGCGTCCGATCGACAGAAGGCGCGGCAATCTGCGATCGACTACATCAAGACCACGACCGGCAAAGATGACGAGCAAGCCGGGATTGAGCTGGCGAACAGGTCTATCGAGTTCCAGTCCGGCAAGCGCAGCTCGGGCCAGCTCACGACCATGCTTGGGGCGACTGAGCAGGCCGTCCAGCAGTTGGACTTCAACATCAAGAAGACCAAGGAAGAGCTGGCGAAACTGCCATCATCCGACCTGTCACCGATCCTGAACGCCATCGCCCGCGGCGAGGAAAAGTGGACCGGCGATCCCGCGTATTCGTCAGCGTTCTACTACATGCACGCCACGGCACTGGAGTCGGCGCGCATTCTCGCGGGCGGCCAGGCGTCCGTGGCGCAACTCCATCAAGGGGCGATGGAAGAAGCGCAGAAGTGGGCAAGCCTCAATATGACCCCTGCCTCGTTCGATGCCGTCGCTCACGCCATGACCGAGGAAGGCAACAACCGCATTGATACCTTCCGCACGGCGCTCAAGGGCCAGGCGCTTACGGGACAAGGCCAAGTCTCTGGGGCGCCACCGGCAGCAGCCCCCGCGCCGGCGTCGCCCGCCGCCGCATCAACGAGCGGCGGCGTCCAGGTTATCAGCGACAAGGCTGCCTATGACGCTTTGCCGGCCGGGACGCACTACCGCAAGCCGGGCGATCCGCCGGGCAGTTACCGGACCAAGCAGTGATGGCTGACGACTGGGGGAATGACCCGATCCAGCAGGGCGCACCGCCGGCACCAGCCGCGGCGCCGGGTGCCGCCGATTGGGGCAACGACGCTCCGCAGCAAGCACCATCGCGCCTGGAACGCCTCGGCCGGGAGTTCGCCAAGCCGTTCATTGGGGCAGAGCAGTTGGCGGGCCGCGTCCTGCCAATTCCGGCCTACGCCCCCGAGAAAGGATGGATACCACGCGCGCAAGCCGACGACGCCATGCAGCGGGAGAACGACCAGAAAATCCAGGCGGCCCGTGGTTTCGACAAGGGCACCAACTGGGAGCAGATGGCACTGGATGTCGTCAATCCAATCAACTACGCGGGCGGCCCGGCGGTAAAGGCGCTCGGCCTTGCGCCGAAAGTTGTGGCGCCTGCCGCGGGGGCGATCAGCGCGCTGACAGAACCGGTGACAGGGAACAACTTCTGGCAGGAGAAGGCCGGGCAGGTGGCGGGCGGCGCGGCCGGCGGGAAGGTCATGGACGTTGCCGGCAAAGCGATTGCGCCGCAACTTTCAGGCGCCGCCAAAACGCTGTCAGACATGGGTGTCAGGATGACGCCGGGCCAGATGGCTGGGGGCTTCTGGAAGAAAGGCGAGGATGTGCTGTCCAACATTCCCGTCCTGGGGTCATTCGTGAGGGGCGCGCAAGGCACAAGCATCAAGGACTTTGACAAGGGACTGATAAACGATGGGCTGAAGTCGATCGGCGTCAGGATGCCCGACGACATTGAGGCTGGCAGACCTGCTATTCAGTTCATGTCAAAGGCCATCAGCGATGCTTACGAGCAAATCGTCCCGCGCATGAGGGGGCAGTATGATCCCGATTTCAGCAAGGAAATGATGGGCGTAGTCCAGGACGCGCAGCGGACGCTTTCGCATCGGCCCGACCTGCAGAAAGAGCTTCTGGGCGTGATCAACCATGACATCGGGGATCGTTTCGAGAAGAACGGCACGATCTCTGGCGAGAGGGCGCAGAACATCGGGACCGATCTGCAAAATATGGCGGACAAGATGCTCGCTGATCAAAGCCCGGACGTGAACCGCATGGGGCGACTGATCAAGCGTATCGACGCGTCCGTGGATAGCATGCTGGATCGGACTAACCCCACGCTCGCGCCGCTCAAGAGGGCCATTGATGAGGCGAACGCCCACTACAAGACGATCGAGCGCGCGGCTGGTTATCTCGGCGCAAAGGATGGCGTATTCACACCATCGCAACTGGCGGGTTCGATCAAGGCGCGGGACAAGTCAAAGGACAAGCGGGCCTATGCAAAGGGCGAGGCGCTGATGCAGGATAAAGCTGCGGCCGGGGAAAGTGTGCTTCCGCAGACGGTGCGGGACAGCGGGACACCGGAGCGGCTCGCTTGGATGGCCGCCCTCGGGGGCGGTGGCGCATTCAGTCTCCCCGGCGCGCTGGGCGTCGGCGCCGGCACATTGCCCTATACCGGCCCTGGGATGACCGCCCTCCGCAGCTACGTTAACCCTGGCCAAGTGCGGCGCGCGATTGGCGCGGGGATTGGTCCGGCAGCGGCGCCGGGGGTGGCGCAAGTTCTTGGAGATAGCCAATGAGCGCCAAAACCGTGAAGTCCGGCCTGGACAAGCTCGCCCTGGACCTTCTCGCCCGGGCCGAAGCCGCGGAATCGCTCCACGACAGGGTGGACATCTTCAAGGCTGTGTCGGCGTTCCATATCGCCACCGCAAAGGTAGCGAAGGGTCAGCCGTCTGAGGATGAGACTAGGGCCACATTTGGTGCTATACGGCAAAAAGTGAACGGCGTGCAGACGATGGAGAAGTCATGAGCGGTGCGAAGGGTTTCAAACTCATCAACGATGAGGAAGTGGCGCCCCCGGCTGCTGAGCCGAACAAGTCAGCGGCTCTGCTCGCCCTGGCGCTTCGCTCCCTCGCGGCACGCACGCTCACCGCGATTACCAACGCCTTTACCCTGATCCTGGTCGGGTCGGTCTGGGCTTTGCTGTCGCAAGTGCTGTGGAACGGCGGCGAGCCGACGAACAAGCAGCTCATTGCCCTCGCGGGATATGCCACGTTCTGCCTGCTGATCGACATCGTGCGGAGAAAGAAATGATCCTTCGGCTCCTCGTCTTCCTCGCGCTCTTGCTGGCGGGCGCGTCGGCTAGAGCGGCGGAGTCGGATCTATACTGCCAAACCGGGACCAGTAGCACTGGGGCGCCTATATTTCTTCCCGCGTCATCAACAAACCCGTGCCCGACCAGTGGTGGAGGCGGAGGCGGTGGAGCGGTGACGCTCCCGACAAGCCCATCAGTGGCCGCCGGCTCTGGCGTCGTCCCGACGCAGGGCGGAACCGCTCTATCGGCGACGAACGGCGGTTACACCAATATACTCCAAGGAAATGCGGTTCTCTCTACTAGCAATCCGACGTTTTCCCAGTTGACGACTGGTGCGGCTGTGATTGGCGCCGTTACTGAAAGTGGGACTTGGACCGTGACTACCAAGCCGACTGCTGGGACATTCACGATTGCTGGGTGCAGTGTCGGGACTTCGTCTGCACAGTGCATCGCCACCTCGGTGGTCACAAATCATGTTCTGGTCGAGAACACATCCGCATCTGCGAATATGGCATGCGCCTGGGGCGGCGGGACAGCGATTCTAAACTCGAACGGTTCTGTTCAATTGGGGCCATCGCAAAGCGCGCTGTGGGGGCCGACCACGAGTGGCGTTCCGAGTGGCGCGATGAATTGCATCGCCAGCAGCGCGAGTGCTCCGCTTTATGTGGAATATAACTGATGACTGCAACTGGCTTCCGCAAAGTCTTGATGGCAGTCATAGTATGGCTTTTGCCATGGTGCCGGGTCGCCGATGCGCAGATTAGTCCGCCTGGACTGAATGGGACGGCTTTAATCACTGGCGGGACAATAGACGGAACAACAATCGGTGGCACGACTGCGGCCGCGGGATCGTTCACAACGCTAGGTGCGACAAGCGGAGGCGCGCTCGCGGGCACTTTCACCGGGACGCCAACATTCTCGGGTAATCTATCTCTTTCCGGTGGGGCCACGACACTCACTAACGGCACTTCGAATATAATAAACTTCGGGACCGCTGGAGCTACGAATCCATCGTTTACCACCCGTAGCGCTGGTGCGAAGGTTGTCCTTTATCCGATGGAGGCAAGCAATACGGTTGACTATGCACTTGGTATTTCGTCCACTATACTGTGGACATCAATCCCAATGGCAACATCAGGGTTTTCTGCGATGTGGTATGGTGGCACCACACCCATTGCATTTATACGAGGCGACGGACTATCAGCGTCGTCCGGCTATTTGTCCGAGGGGACAAAATTCACTACCACGGGCTGTTCGGTGTCCGCGACCACTGGCGGTGCAACAGCCGGCACCATTACGTCAGGGACATCAGGCACATGCACACCGGTCGTTACGATGGCTGGAGCATCAGGTTTGACGGCAGCGACTGGATGGTCCTGTTGGATGAACGATGAAACAACGCCGGCTGATGTGATGCACCAGACAGCGCACAGCACGACCACGGCGACGTTCTCGGGGACAACGGTATCAGGAGATGTTCTGTCGTTTGGATGCGAAGGGTATTAGGATCGGAGGCATTTTCCTAAGATGAAGTATCTCGTTCTGTTTCTTGGCTTGGTATTTGGCCATGCGGCCTTTGCCCAGTCCAACCCGGCCTATGTGGTCGCGATCGGCCCAACCGCAGTCAAGGGATTCGGGACGCTCTCGGCAGGCAATTCCAGCACCCTGCTCTCGACGCTGACAACCGGCCCATCGTCCGGCGCTTGGCCGTCACCGGTCCCCGGAATGCTCTACGTGCTCAACAATGGGACCACCACCATCTACATCTGCCCGCTCGGCGGCAGTTGCACCAGTTCGAACGGTCTGGCCGTTCCGGCGGGGCAATATTACGGCTTCTATCAGCCATCCACCAGCATGACGTTGATATCGCCGACAACAGCGACCGTGCAAGCACAGTGGTAACGCGCCTATAAGGAGCTTGACAGGCGCGCGAGGAGGCGCGGTGACTTGGGTTTGATCGCTCGTTTCCTGGTGGCGCTGCTTCTGCTGACCACCGCCGCGTCGGCCCAGGGCATCCTTCAGTCAGGCCTTGTCACCCCCGGCCACGGCTTAGCAGTCGTCACCAATGGAGTCGCCGGGGATGCCGGACCCGCCACGCCGGCCACGGGGGCGTTAACCGGCGTCGGCGTCATCAACTCGGGCCTTGGTATCTGCGACCAGTCGGCGCCCACATACCAGACCTATCAAACGCTGTGCATGGGCTATGTCGGCGGCGTGCCGACCATCAGCTTGTTCGGGCCTGGCGCGGGCAACACGCTAAACTTCAACGTGAACGGCACGATTTTTTCGCTGCCGATCACGACGTTCAGTCCGACCTCACTCGTCGTCGGCAACCCGACCGGCGGGAACATGGGCTACGGGACGATCAACGCGCCGGAAATCTTCATCAACGGCGTAGCCGTTGGGACCATGGGCGGTAATGTCTCCAGTTCTGGCGTGCCAACGGCTGGGCAGGTCGCCGTCTGGACCAACTCCAGCACCATCCAAGGGGTTAGCCCGACCGGCACCGGCAGCCCGGTCCTATCGTCCGGGCCGACGCTCGTGGCGCCCATCCTCGGCACGCCGGTATCGGTCACGCTCACGAACGCCACCGGGCTCCCGCTGACGACCGGTGTAACGGGCTTCCTGCCCTACACCAACCTGACAGCGCTGTCCGCGAACCAAGTGCTCGGGGCGCTGACCGCGACCACGCCCAGCGCGCTGAACATGCCGTCGTGCTCCACCACGCAGAGCGCGCTGACCTGGACATCCGGCGGTGGCTTCGGGTGCAACATCATCACCGGGGGCGGCGGTGGCGGCTCCGTCATCTCGATCACCGCGGGCGTCGGGCTGTCCGGCGGGACTATCACCACGACGGGCACGATCGCGCTGGCGGCTGTCACTGCGAACACGGTTCTGGGCGCAGTGACGGCGACGACGCCGAGTCCTTTGAGCATGCCATCATGCTCCACGGCCACGAGTGCGCTGACGTGGACCACGGGTGCCGGCTTCGGGTGCAACGCGTCGGCGAGCGTCGGCACCGCGGTGGTCCAAGACTTCCTGGCCGGGACTAACTTCACGCCGGGCACGACCACATCGCTGTCATTGTCGTCCACGCCCAGCAACACCGCGGCGATCAGCGTGTCATTCGACGGTGTCCACCAGTCGGCGAACACGTGGTCGCTGTTCGGCACAACGCTGACCTTCGCATCGGCCATCCCGCTCAATACCCAGGTGGTCGAAATCCAGTGGGTGCAAAGTTCGGGTTCGGGCGGCGGCGGGTCAGTGACGGCGATCACCGCCGGCCCAGGGCTCTCAGGCGGCACCATCACGAGTTCCGGCACGATCAGCCTTGCGTCGATCGCGGCGAACCAAATCCTCGGCGCCGTCACGGCCACGACGCCCGGGCCGCTGAACATGCCCTCGTGCTCGACCTCGAATTCAGCGCTCACATGGGCGACGGGTGCCGGCTTCGGGTGCAACACCATCACGGGCGGCGGTGGTGGCGGCGGCACGGCTGTGGTCCAGGACTTCATTGCCGGCACAAACTATACGCCCGGCACGACCACGCAACTAACGCTTTCGACCACGCCTAGCTCCCCCGCGGCGATCTCCATCACCTTCGATGGCGTGCATCAGAGCGCCAACACCTGGACTCTATCGGGATCGGTCATCACGTTCTCGGCCGTCATCCCGCTGAACACGCAGGTTGTTGAAGCGCAGTGGGTCGCCAGCAGCGGCGGCGGTGGCGGCGGGGTCACGAGCATCACTGCAGGCGCAGGCTTGTCGGGCGGCACGATCACCACCTCCGGGACCATTGCGCTCGCGCCCGTGTCGGCCAATACGGTGCTCGGCGCGGTGACTGCGACCAACCCGGGGCCGCTCACCATGCCCTCGTGCAGCAATGCCTCGAACGCGCTCACGTGGGCCAGCGGCACTGGATTCGGCTGCAACACCATCACAGGCGGCGGGACGCTGACGGTCGGCACGTCGACGATCGCCAACGGCGTCAACGGGCAGTTGCTCTACAACAACGGCGGCGTGCTCGGGAACGAAACGCTCGCCTCGATCCTGACATCTCCGCCACCGATCGGCGGGACAGCGGCGGCGGCGGGCAGCTTCACCGCCCTGGCGGCGACATCGGTGAGCGGCGGCGGCTTCTCCAACTTTCTCGCCTCGACGGGGATCGGCCTGCTGACGCAACCGACAGGCGGCGGTTGGTATTGGGATTCCGGCCAGACCATCTACAACACCACAGAGCAGATCGAGCCGTGGGAATACACATCCGGCACGATCGGCACGGTGACGACCTTCACGAGCGGCACGACGCCCAGCTTCACGGTCGGCCTCTACATCAACGGCGTGGCCGTGACGAGCTGCACCGGGATCGTGGTCACATCCAGCACGCCCGTGACCACGACGTGCGGCAGCGCGGCGAACACGATCACCCGCGGACAGACCCTCACGGCGGTCATCACCGCGGCCAGCGGCACGCCGCAAAGTGCGGGGGTCTTCTGGGCCGGAACGAGGACGAATTACTAAGTGCGCCGGCTCGGCACATGGCTCCTGCTGTTCATCCTGTGCGCGAGCGTCGCCCGCGCGCAGGTCACGGCGCAGCGCGCCGCGGACTTCCTCAACCTGCTGTCAACCCAGGCGGGCATCAGCGGCGGCGGAAGCCCCTACGGTTCGAACGGAGCGCAGCTACTCGCCGACTTCAACTACCTCGGGATCACCCACGCACGCGACGGCCTGAACATCAATCTCACGCCCGGCACCAATCCCTACATTGAGTTTTCATCTCTGGTGAACGGCGGCGTGACGTTTGACGCGGAGGTGCCGTATCCAAGCTCTGGCACGCAGACGCCAGCGACATTCGTGTCCCAGGCGCATGCGTTCCAGGCCGTGAATGCAAACGCCATCTTTGCGCTGGAGGGCATCAACGAACCGGGGTTGTTCTATCCCACAGCCGACTATGGAAGTTCCGGCTACGCCAGCAGCTCCGCATGCACAGGGTCTGGCGGATACGGCGGTGGTGGCTGCACGTGGCTTCCGGTGGCGCAGTATACCCGCGACTGGGTGCCGGCCATCCTTGCAGATAGCGCGCTGAAAAATCTGCCCATATTCGCGCCATCCAAACCGGGGCAGGAGAGTGACAACGTCGGGATGCAATTCCTGACGATCCCGACGCCAACCCCGTCCGGCGTCATCATGCCGGCGGGGACCAACTTCGGACAGTATCTGAACAACCACATCTATCCACAGGACCAGCAGTTCCTTCACTCCCCGGGCATCCTGCCGGCCTGTCAGCCGAATGACAGCAATGCCGGCAACGCTTTTGCGATCGAACAGACCTGGGACAACGTCACGACCTACAATGGGAATTACAGCGGATACTCCAGTCTTGCCGCAGCGCAGGCTTTCCCCAGGGTCGCGACCGAGTTCGGCTATCACACGTCGAATGGCGGCACGACCAACATAAACGAGGATAAGAAGGGCCGCTGCATCGTCAACGGCACCCTCGTCGCCTGGCAGTATGGCGAGACTGTCCTGAGCATTTATGCGCTGCTGGACACGTCAGGTGACGGCTTCGGCCTGATGTCATCGCCTGGGACTCCTCTTCTTTCAGGGACTTACCTCCACAACTTCACCACGATCCTGAAGGACACAGGACCGAACGCAAGGACGTTCACAGTCGGGTCACTGTCCTACACGCTGTCGGGCATGCCCTCGACGGCGCAAACCCAGCTCTTCCAGAAATCGAACGGCCATTTCGAGCTTGTCATCTGGGACGACGCTTCGAACTGGAACTTCACGACCAGCCAGCCGATCACCGTGGGGCCGACCAGCGTCACGGTCAGCTTCGGGCCGGCCTACGGACTGACCGCATACGACACAGTCACCGGCACATCGCCGACGCAGACGATCGCAAGCGGCAGGAGTATCACGGTCCCGGTGGCCGATGAGCCGGCCATCATCGACATCGCGCCGCTGACACTCGGGAACTTCAGCATCACGAGCGCCGGCCAAATCTTGTCCCCGAACGGCCTGGCCTTCCAGGCGCGCGGCGTGACCATCGACTCGAATGATGCCGTTGCCAGCGCCGTCCTGAATTCGCTTGGTCAGCCGCTGACGACCCTCTTCCCAGGGGTCAATTTCGTAATCCTCGCATCGGGCCTGAACGGCGCGTCTTGCAGCAACCCGTATGACTGGTCACTCGACTTGCCCGCGACGCTGGGGACGGTCGTGAACAGGCTCACGGCGCTGGGCATCGTGACGGTCATCGAGAATTACGCATTCCCGCAGACATGCAGCGTCCAGACCGGCAGCAACCTCACGTCCGAGGTGGGGTGGTATACCTCCTGGGCGACGTGGGTAAACAGTTCGGCGACAAACCCCGCCCTCGTGTGGTTCGCAACGCCGAACGAACCTGTGGCAGCGGGCGGAACCGGTGTCTCCCAGGCGCCGGTTACAGCCGAAGAAGTCGCTATTTACAACGGGATACGCGGCGTTCCTAACAACAATATCATCCTGCTGAGCACGATTGCCGGCGGGACACCAGGGTCGATCGGGAAAAACTGCACGTCCGGGTTCTGCCTCACGCCGATCTCGGCCTATGCCACGATGACCAACGTCGTCTGGGTGCAGCACCAGTATTCGTGGGTCGTCGGCGGCCAGTCCTCGGTCGTGCCGGTGTCCACGATCTATAACTACATCCTGTCCGAAGTGGCTGCCGACCAGACGATCCCGACCGGCGACAGCAACACGCCGCCGGTGGGCATCTTCGAATATGGGCCGTCCACAACCGGCACGTCGCAGGACGCCAGTGGCCAGAACAACTACATCGCCGTCCAGGAAACCAGTTTCTCGACTTCTGCGTGGAACTGGGATTCGGGGGACTGCTGCAACAACCTGACGAACGACACCAACGCGCTGACCTCGCCCTACGGCACCACGACCGCTGCCTACATCGCAGCCGGGCAGGGGCCGCTTGTGCCGAAGCCGTCCATAAGCTCGCCGATCAGCGTGGCGACTGCGGTAAACGCGTCGGTCGCCGTCAACCCGATCACGGCCACGGACACTGCCTATCCGAACGACACACAGACCTTCACCGGCACGTCCACCGGCAGCGGTAAGCTGACGGCCACGGGTGCCACGGGCAACGGCACCAGCACCATCACATTCACTGGCTCGCTGAATGCACTCAACACGCTACTGAACACCGTGTCGTTCATCGATGCCGTGTCGGAAAACCCCACACTGACGTTTACCGTCGAGGACGCCCATTCCTTGAGCGGAACCGACACGACCGCCGTCACGGTCACACCGCCGGTAAGCTCGAACTGCACGATCATCACGACAGTCGGCCCGCAGATCATCTCTGTCGGCCCGCCATCGGCCACGTGGTCGCTGACCGGCGTGCCCGGCCAGGTCGTGGTGGACGGGACAGTCGATTCGACCACCGCCAACGTGACCGAACTGGCCTACGTGAGCGGCGTGGTGTGGCAATTGAACACCGCCGGCAACTGGTATTCAAAGACAATACCATCGCAGGCATGGTCGGCGCCGACGACCACAAGCCCGACGGCGAGCTGCACCGTTGGATCGCTCACCATCACGTCGCCATCCGCCGTGAGCGCGGTGACCAACACAGCGACGGCGATCTCGCCCGTCTCGGCGTCAGATACCGCCAATCCGGCTGATACGATGACGTTCAGCGCGACGGCGACCGGAAGCGGGAAGATGACGGCGACCGGCGCGGCGGGGTCCGGAACAGCCTCGATCTCGTTCACGGGCACATTGAACGCACTTAACACGCTGCTCGGGACGCTCTCGTTCACCGACTCGGCTGTCGAGACCTCGACGCTGGCCTTTACCGTGTCCGACCAGCACTCACTGACGGCGCATTCCTCGACACCCGTGACGGTTGCTGCTCCCGCCGGACATCCGGTGGTGACCGCGCCCGCGAGCCTGTCGGCGGTCACCGGGGCCGTCACCGCAGTGAGTTCCGTGTCCGCCACAGACTCGACATACCCCAACGACACGATGAGCTTCACCGGCACGTCCACCGGAAGCGGGACACTCACAGCGACGGGCGCGACGGGCAACGGCACTGGATCGATCAGTTTCACCGGCTCACTCACGGCGCTGAACACGCTCCTGGGCACGATGACCTTTATGGACGCGGTTGTCGAAGACCCGACGCTCACCTTCACCGTGGAGGATGCGCATTCGGCCACGGGATCGGCCACCACCGCTGTAACCGTCACGGGCGCGATTTCGCCCAACTGCACCATCGTGCGCACTGTGGGACCTGCGATCACCTCCGCCGGGCCGCCCTCCGCTACCTGGGCGCTGAATGGCTCCAACCAAGTCGTGGTCAACGGCTCCGTCGACGGCACGATTTCGAACGTGAACGAGTTGGCCTATGTGAGCAGCTTGGTCTGGGCAGGGCTGACCAACGGCACATGGGAATACAAGAGCATCCCCGCCAATTCCTGGTCCTCGCCGACCTCGACCAACCCCACGACAAGCTGCGGCACGGGGGTAACCGTCACGGCGCCAAGCTCGATAACCGCGATTTACAACACCACGACACCGATCTCAGGCGTGGCCGCCGCGGACCCGGGGAACCCGAACGATCAGATGACGCTGACCGCGACCGCTTCGAGCGGCGCTAAGCTGTATGCCGGCGGGCAGCCGTCCGGCCAGGGCACAAGCACCCTCATGTTCACCGGCCTGCTGTCGGGGCTGAATTCCCTGCTGAGCACTATGGCGATCGTGGTGCCGGGTCCGACCATCATCTACGCAAACACGGGCGAGACGTTCGTGGACGGCAGCGGTTACATCTGGTCGATCGGCACGGGGTCCGGCGGCCAGTCGCTGCGCAACGGCGTGCTCCCGAACGGGCAGTTCACCGCCAACGTGACCGAGATGGCGCTGGTCAGCGGCGTGGTGTGGTCCGTGAACGCAACCCAGATGTGGTATATGTGGTCCGGCAGCGCGTGGGTCGCCGGCACGAACCCGATCGGTTCACCGGCTGCTGCCACGATCGAAAACGGCAGTCCAGGCTCCTTCATGGACACGTCCGGCAACACCTGGACGATCGTCAGCGGCGTTGCCTATGAGAACGGATCGTCGCCGGCGTTCAGCGCCAATGTGCAATTCCTCTATCTGGTCGGGACCATGGTCTGGCTGGAGAACACATCCAGCCAGTTCTACTACTTCACCGCTGCGTCGGGCGGGAACCCGGCATCCTGGACAGCGGGGCCAAACCCGATCGGCGCCGCGGTCAGCGTCACGGTGTCCTTCTCGGTCACGGACCAGCACAACAACACCGGTTCCGCGAACACCTCGGTCATGGTCACGGGCTCGGCCGCGAGCCCGAACTTCACGATCACGCGGAGCGTCGGGGTGCCGATCACCGATGCCCTCGGCGAGCAATTCTCGATCACGTCGGGCGGCCAGATATCGGTCAACGGGGCAACCGACACCACGACCGCAAACGTGGTGCAACTTGTCTGGGCAAACGCCCTGATCTGGCAACTGAACACGTCCGGGAACTGGTATTACAAGGCCAATGCCGCCGCCACTTGGCTGGGGCCGACCAAGGTTGGGCCGATCAATAGACCGTCTGGGCTGCACTCGAAATGAGGTATAAGGCCGTCATGCAGAGACTTTTCCTCATCCTCGGGTTGCTGACGCTGCTGGCGACCGGCGCGCACGCGGCAACCCCGACGACCACGACCGTGCCCACGACGCTGCAGAACACCCCCTGCACCTCCACGCAGCTCCTGTTCGGCAACGGCTCTGGCGTTCCCCCGGTGTGCGGCACGATCGGACTGGCGAACCTGCCGTCACTGTCAGCCAACACCGTCCTGGGCGCGCTGACCGCGACCACGCCGAGCGGCCTGGCGCTTCCTTCGTGCTCGACCTCGGTCAGCGCCCTGATCTGGACCAGCGGCACCGGCTTTGGGTGCAATACCATCTCCAGCCCGTCGGCAGGGACGCTGAACCTCGCGACTTACCCCGGCGTGACTGTCGGCGCCGGCCAGACGACCGGCGTTAGGCAGACCAACTGCACCAACATCAACGCGGCGATCAGCTACGCCGAGACGAACGGCCTGCAAGTTCTCGCGCCGATCGGCGTGTATGAGATTTCGTGCGCGGGCGGCATCTCGATCCCCTACGTCGCCGGCGGCTTCTCGTGGCGCGGCAACCGCTCTGGCAGCGTGTTCGTCCAGTATTACAGCACCTCGCCAGGCGGGCCTATCCTGACGATCGGCGATGTGACGGGCACCAACGTATTCAACGCGGTCGATTTCGACGGCGGCGTGTTCAAGTATGGCGTGTCGCAGTCCGGCCTCACCTCGAGCGAGACCGTGCAGATCGGCGCCATGACAAACAGCAAGGTCAGCGGTCTGACGGTGGGGGCGCCGAGCAACCCGTATCCAGGCTACGACGGCTTGCTGCTGAACAACGGCAGCAATGCCAACATCATCGCGTCCTCGTTCGGCGACATCACCGTCAACGGTGCGCAGCGCACATTGCTGAACGCTTCCAATGCTCTGGGGCCGAGCAACACCTTCAGCAACACGTATCTGTCCAATGGCGTGTCGGGGACCTACGGGACGCTGTCCGGCTACTGCCTGACGCTGGGCACCACCATATCGACCGAGCCGAAGTTCACCGGCCTGACGTGCTCCTGGATCAGCGGCAACGTGATCCTCGACCTGGAGGACGCGGTCGGCGCGGTCCTGGAGAACGTCCACCTCGAAGGCATCAAGAGCACGGGCGCCTCGCCGATTTTGGTGCAGACCGTGGCCAGCGACGTGCGCCTTGGCGCGGTGAACGTGAAGAACTGGGTGGTGCAGAGCGCCAACTTCACCGGCACCGCCAAGGCGTTCCGAGACGCGTCGGCCACGCCATCGAACGTCCAGGTGCAGTCCCTGAACTTCCTGCAGACCGTATCGGGGAACGTGACCACCTCGTTCGTGGTGAACAGCCCCGACGCGCCGGCCGATGACAACGGCACCTATTCGATCCGCCAGATGCGGTTCCAGGACACGACCGGCACGGGCTTTGCCGGCAACGTGGTCATCGATAGCCACATGCCATCGGCAAACTTCCTGACGCCGGAACGGACGGGACTCTACACCTGGGGCGCCATGGGGTCCAATCTGGACAAGGCCGTGATCCCGGTGTCGGCCACATACACCTATTATGGTGAATTGACGGGCGCGACGCTGGAGGTGCCTGTCTCTGTCACCAGTTTCACGCTCACGCTGCAGGCTGTCCAGGCGGTCACCGGCAATCAGCCGGTCGCAGTGGGGTCGACGGTCCACGTGCGCCGGCAGGCGGGTTCGGCGTCAGGGACGCTCACGATCCAGGATGATGCGGGCGACACGTTGGCGACGAACACGACGGCCGCCGCTGATTATTGGTTTATTTTCAACGGCAGCCACTTCATCAGCTTCACGCCTGTGACCTAAGCCCTTACTTCGGCGGCTCCGCCGCCGGCTTCTCCGCGGCAGACATCAGCTCGTTGTTCTTCATCTGAAGGTCCGCGTTGACCTTGGTGAGTCGGTCGATCTCTTCCTTTTGACGGAACCAATCGGCAACCTGCTCCTTCAGGCTCTGTTGTTCGCGCGCAAGCAGCGCCTGGGCGGCAAGTTCGCCGGGGCTCGCCTTGACCGGAGGTGGCTGCATCGGCATCCCGTGCTGGGGGTCACCCGCGAAAGCGACCGGCACATATAAGGCTGGAAGAATGACGATGGCCAAAATACCACGCATATTAGTTGTCCCCTTGTTGGCGTTTGGTCGAGGCATCTATCGCCTTGTGCGCGACCTCGAATATCTTCATCTTGATCCACGTCCGGAGCAAAGATGCGTGAGACAAGGCGGCTGCCCGCTCAAGCACGCGTTTTTCCTCGTCGGTCACTCTAAATTCGATCCGATGTTCCTTCATAGACGTTGAATTAACGTGTCTTTGACGCTATGTCAACGCTTCCAACCGTTCAGGTTCTGTTTACTGGCAGGAGTTGATAGAGTGCAGAGCGCGGAACCAATCGGGACGATTGCAGTTGCCCTCCAATCTGGAAGTAGACCTCGCGAGACTAGAAGGCCGTGTCAGCAAGCTGGAAGAATGGTCCAGGCGCGCTGAGGTCGAAATGAGGTCAGCGCTTGCCGAGCTTTCAAAAAAAATCGACGGGCAGGACGAGAAGCTGGATCGTCTTCTGGAGCTAGAAGCACAGCGAACGGGTTTGGTCAGAGCGGTAACCTGGATTTTCTCGTCGGGAGTTGCTATCACGGGTATCGTCATCGCTTGGTACACCAGGGTATTTCATTAATGAGCGACCAGCCGCCGCCGTCAGCCTTCCCGCTCCCGACGCCCGTTGTGCCGGTGGCCGCGACTCATGACGAACCATCATGGGCAAAGACGGTCATCAGCGCGATGGCCCTCCTGATTTTTGCCGCGGCCTTCGTGATCGCCTACCTGACCAAGACCGGCCTGGAGCTGATGCAGGGCGCGGCTGTGACGATGGGCGGAGCGGTGGTGAACTACTGGCTCGGTTCGTCGGCCGGCAGTGACAAGAAAACCAACATGCTCAATGCGAAGGTCCCGACACCATGAACCCCAAGGGCGAGCCGGGCGAACCGGATTGGAACCGCGACCACGACCATGGCAAGGGCGGATACGGCTGGGGCGGTCTGCTGAATGAGACATCCAAGCAGAGCGTGACCCCCATGAAGCCGTGGACGGGCAAGAAAGACGGATCGGTCAGGAATATCCCGAACGGGGAGGACTCGAAATGACGAGCGAGCTGAGCGTTCAACAAGTGAGGCCAAGATACGGCGAAATCGTCACGTTTTCCGACGGCGAGTCGTATACTCGGTATAGTCCAGATATATGGACATGGTTCGTCGGGGAAAGTGAAGAAGCATGGTATGACTGCGAAGACCTGGAAGCAGCCTATCAGGCATGGCAATCGGTCAACGCCGACTGATTTTGTCGAATAAGCGCTGGGCGAGGTCAACGCGTTCCAGCGCTTCGGATATCTTTTCGTCCTCTAGATTTAGCTCCAACGCGAGACTGAGATGCTGTCGGGCATTATTCAGGTCGTGCTTCGCTTTATCGAAATCGCTCCATTCTTCCATCATTCAAAAAATCTCCTTGACCGTAAATGCGCCGTCTCATATACGTCTCTTTGACGGCAATGTCAAAAGGGACAAAAGGGAAATGAAAGCGCTACTTGCAATCGCGGCTGTCGGTTTATTCGCAACACCGGCATTTGCGTGGGACACTACGAACAACACGGCGAACGTCAACAACAACCACGCCACCAGCCAAGCCGACCAACAGCAGTGGCAGACGCAACTGTCAACGTCGAATGCGGTGGGGAAAGCCAATGCAACCAACACTATTTCCATTTCTGGTGCTGGCGGCGGCAATTCCGGCGGCAACTTTCGCATGGCTCCCGACATCGCACTACCATCGATCGGCGGAGGCGGTAACGATTGTCCCACGGTCGGGTTCGGTGCCGGCGGCAGCGGCCTTGGTGGGGGAGGCGGGTTCGGCCCCTCTTGGATCAGTTCTGACTGTAACAAACGGAAGGTCACTGAACTGCTATTTCGGCTCGGTAATCAGGCCGCTGCCATCGCCTACGCCGAGCAGAACATAGACGGCGTGAAAGAGGCGTTCGCCGCGGTGCAGGCCGTCCCTGTTCCCGTCGTCATGCCGGTCATCCAGCCCGTGCCTGTCACGGATTGCACGATGCCGAAATGGCGGGACGCAAGCGGCGCCTGCCATTCTCCAGAGCCAGTGGTGAAGAAAATCAAGCACCCGAAGGCCTACTGCCCGCCTGCCCCGTCGGGGATGATGACCGACGGCGTGAAAGAGTGACCGACGATACCAAGGGCCTGGCGGTGATTCCGCCGTCAGGCCTGGCTACCCCCGCCGATGCCAGTCCGATCTTCGCCAAGGTGGTCGAGCTGGCGTCCAACCCAGGCACCAACCCGGAGATGTTCGACCGCCTCGTGGCTTGGCAGGAGCGGGAGCAGGCGCGGCAGGCTGAGACCGCGTTCAACGCGGCCATGAACGTCGCGCAGTTGGAAATCCAACCGGTCGCGCGAACCACTGAGAACAAGCAAACCAACAGCTTTTACGCCAAGCTGGAGGAGGTCGATCGGGCTATCCGGCCGATCTACCTGCGGCACGGCTTCTCGCTCTCCTACAACACCGTGGCGCCGCTGACGCCCGGCCATGTCCGCATCGAGTGCCGGTGCGCCCACGTCGGCGGGCACTCGGAACGGTTCTACCGCGAGGCGCCGGCTGACACGCTGGGGCCAAAGGGGACGCCGACCAAGACCGCGCTGCATGGCGGCGGGTCAACCGAGACGTTTCTGAAGCGCTACCTCGCATGCGGCATCTTCAACGTCGTCTTCAAGAACCAGGACGACGACGGCGTGCGCGGCGGGATGGTGCCGATCGGCCCGGATCAGGTCGAGGTGCTGCGGGCTCTGTGCCACGAGGCAGGGCAGGAGGAGACGACAGTGCTGGCGCGGCTGTTCCTCGACGCGGACTCGTTTGAGGACGTTCAGCAGGGCCAGCCGTTCCTCCAGATCAAGTCTGCGCTGGAGGCGAAGATTGCCCAAAACCGAAAGAAGGCAGCAGCACCATGATGAGGATACTCGGCTGGGCGATCGGCGGCGTCATCGTCTTCTACGTCTGCGCTTACTCCATCATAGGGGCCTATATCTGGGCATGGCTGAGCGTAAACAATCCTGATCCGGGAGACGATGATGCCAATCTTTGATTTCCAGAACCTACAGGGAACACCGGGCTGGTATAAGGCGCGGGCCGGCGTCCCAACAGCGAGCATGTTCCACGAGGTCATGACGCCCAAGACCCACCGGATGAGCGAGAGCCGGAAGAAATACGCCTGCCGGCTGATTGCAGAGCGATTGCTGAACTGGCAGTCAACGTCCCTGGACAATTTGGAGAACATACAGAACGGCAAGGCCAACGAACCGATTGCGGTTCGCAAGATGGAATTCGTATATGATATCGACACTATCCCCGTTGGCATCGTCAAGACCACTGACGGGCGGTTCGGCGCGTCACCTGATCGGATCAGCGCTGGCTGGGACATCGTTTGCGAGGTGAAGAGTCCGACGATACCCGTCCAGATGGAGCGGATCATCTTCGGTGACAACGACGCCTACATTTGCCAGCGCCAGGGGCAGTTGCTCGTGTGCGAGGCGGATAAGGCGATATTCTTCTCGTATGAGCCTCGGTGCCCTGACTACATGGTCGAGAGCGGGCGGGATGAGGTGTTCATCAAGAAGCTGTCGGATTGCCTGGAGCAGTTCAGCGATGAGCTGGAAGAGTGGACACTGCGTGCGAGGGCGGCGGGTCCATGGCAGGCCATGGTAGAAATATTGTCGCCGCACGAGACGGAATATGCAGATAGACTTGCAGAGCCAGAGTGATATCGTTAGACAGTCGCCTCCATTCAACGATCGGACGAGATATGAACGACGGACTAGTGGTTGAGCAAGCAGATGTGGAAACCGCCCCGGTATCCGCCACGCCGGCAGAGAGCACGCGGAAGAAGCGGAAGCTGGTTGTGGACCACGCCCAGAAGACTGTGGCCATCCATGACCCGAGCGGGGCTCACATCGCGACATACGATCTCGGGAATGTCGAAAGTGCGGATATCCGCGCTGCCCTGACCATGAAGGGGTTTGTGGCACATCTCCGGGACTCTGACGATCACGCAGCGGCGTTCGATGACCTGGTGAATAGCCGGGTTGCTGTCGCAACGCCGGGTCTATCGAACGATCGGCTCGCCATCGCCCACGCTCTTGCGCATCACAGCGCGGCCAAGAGCGGCGAGAAGCCCGATGTGTTGCTCCCAGCGATGATCCAGCATGCGTCCCGTCTGGACAAGGACGCGGTAAAGGTTCTGGTGAAGCGGCCGGATGTTCGGGCGCACGCCGCTCGACTGTTCGGGGCGGAGCAGGATCTGTTGCAGGTGGCGGGGCTGTAAAGCCGCTGACGACTGATCGCGGAGCGTTTAAGATAAAGGGATGACGATGAACACCGTCATGTGCATCGACGCTGCCATCTCTGCGATGAAAACGGCCGGCGGCGGCACCATAGCTTTGCCGCCCGGCGTGGTTGCCACCGATCCGACGACTGGATGCTTGACCATTACGCTCACGCCAGGCACCGTAGCCGCGCCGCCCGGCACGCTCGACGTGGCCGCGACGATCGGCCATCTTGGCCTTTCGATCGTCGACCTGCTTGTCATATACGGCGCGCTGGCGTGCGTCGTCTATGCCTTCGCGGCATTCATGATGTGGCCTCGCTTTCCCGGGAAGCTCCGGTGACCCCGAGACCTCGCTTGCACCACGGTCCAGCCGGTGTTGCGGACTGACGAGCCGGACCTATGGAACGGCCGTGGGAGAGGTCATTGTGTCCAGCTAAATCGAACAGTTGCCATGGTGGAGATATAATCCGAGTTGCCAGATGGCGGCGTGAAGCTGAGATTTAGACATCCGTTGGTCGTATCGGCTGTCGCACTGACTGAAGCGGACATCCCACCACCCACAATCGCTGCGGCGGTTCCTGACGCAGTATAGGTCGTGGTAGATACTCCCCCCGATAGTTCCCGCAACACGGCCTGGGGTTCGTGCCAAGAATACCAGAGATTAGTATTCGATCGATCGTATGCGGTTAATTGAATATCCAACGTCGCCTGTGATCCAGGTAATATATTGATGCAATTATTAGAGCTATTAGTCCCCGTGGTGGCCGCATTCCCATCGCCGGTCAATCGCCATGCCGATGAGCTATTGCTCACTTGATTGAGTGTCGCTGTGCATGTTTCGGCCTGTAGATTGTTACCCGCGTTATTGCTGCCATGGCAATCCCAGCCGAAACCATAAGCGTAAGCCTTAGCTCCGCCAGCCGTGCTATACGACCCGAACGCTTGGTTTTGATACCCGTTTGTGACTCCCGAGCCGTATCCGCCCGAAGCATTGGCATATCCCCCGGCTATGCTAGAATAAGTCCCCGCCGCAACCTCGCCCGACGTGTCCCGCACCGTTTGTAAATCTACCGCGTGCTGGCCCCTGTTCCCGCCCCTAGTCGCCGTCCCATCCGGGAGCTGCGCCAACACACCATTCAACGACCCGTCGATGCTCACCGCGATATTATAATCGCTGGCCGAATACGATGATGCCCCGGTTCCCAATGTCGGCAACGGTGTCCCGTTGTTATAATCCATCCAGGCAAACTCATCGTTATTAGACCCGTAGGTGTAGGTATCGGTGCCTCGAATAATTATCGGCTGCTGGCAGCTTATATAATTCGTTCTGTTGCTATAAGCCGGTCCATTGCTCGAAGTGGATAGGTTTGATCCGTTCGAGATTACGCAGTCACCGTATCCTGTGGCCGGCGTAACGTAGTAATTTTGTAACCACTCAAAATAGTCGTGGTCAGCGTTTCCGAGGGATAAACAATCGCCATATTGGGTATAGCAGATCACACGGTGGAAGATATTCAGCGCATTGTTGCCCACGCCGCCGCCGCTGCCCGTAGCTGGGCCAGACCCGCCTGCAACAATAAGTGGCGCGTGACCGGTGGAGTTCAGTCCTTGAACACTGATGTCTCCCCACGAAATCGTATTTGTCGTGTAGGTCTGAGCGGTATCGAAGCGAGCCCCCTCGCCAGCTATGCCGATCGAGGCGCCGCTTGCGACACCTCCCGTCGTGGTCATGGATTCGCTGCCGACTGTTTGAGAATTATTGACTGTCCATGTTCCCGCACCCTCAACAGTGCCAGCCGCGCGACCAGTAATCACAGTGCCTGCGGTGACACCCGATCCGTTAATGGCCATACCAATGTCAAGAGTTCCGGTTACAGCGCTTGTCGTCAGCGTCGTCCCGCTAATTGCTCCGGTGAATGACGCAGACCCCAATACGTGAGAGCTTAGAGTGATACTTCCGCTGGTATAGCCTAAAACATACGTCCCGCGCAGTATGTTCGTTCCTGTTATTGCTGCGCCCAACTCCAGGCCGGGATAAGCTAGAGTAGAGGAAAATGTGAGAACATTGCTGCCAGCGCTAGTAGACGCACTTGTAGTAGATACGTATTCAGCGGGTTCATTGACCGCGATGTCGTCTTTATAAAAAGACGTAGATTTTTGGACAAATGCTGTGCAGCCTGGCATCCGGTTACAATCAAGCATTACACCCTGGAGACCTGATCCAGTCAGCCCTACACTGCTAGAAGTATTTTCCACCGGGGAAATACGGTATATCGTTCCGGTAAACCCGGTGTAATTAAGGAACCTTGAAGAGAACCTTGACCCGTTATCTCCAACACTGTATATTAACTGATTACTATTTGTAGACGCAACGACGTTGCATTGATTATATGGGTTAACAACGCCTTCAGAAAAGTTTCCCGTCCCAGGGGGAACACGTATGGTGGCACCATCTACAAGAGTGCCGCAATAATTTATCGCAGCCTGAACGCCGACGCTATCCGATTGCTGAGTTAGCGACGTAACAAACGGATATACAATCTGGGCCGCCGCCAAAGAAGAAAATCGCCCCGAAAGCGGATGCGAGTTACCGTCAAAAATAGCGCCAAAGTCCAGCATAGAAAGTTGGTCGCCAGAATGTGACGCCAACGTGCGCGCCGTTATCGCGCCGGTCGCCGTCACATTCGCCCCTGTGGCATCCGTTCCCGTCATAGTGCCGGCGGTAATCGTTGGGTTTGCAATCGCGAGTATTGTCCCGGCGGTCCAGGTGAAGTTGACCGTCAGGTTCTGGTTGCCCATGCCATAGCGCAGGGTCACCGGGTTGGATGGCGTCGATCCCACCGGGTAAACGTCCGGCGAGATGATCGACAGGGACGTGACCGCGTTCCCGGCACCGAGCCCGGTGACGTGGTAGACGCCGCCGTTGGGGCCGTAGACGTAGTCGCTGGTCGTGTAGTTGGCCCCGCCAGTCGCGACCGCCACGGCGCTGACCTGGCTCTGGGTGGTCACGTCGATCGACATGCCGGTGGATGTCGGGGCGATGGCGCCCGTTCCCACGTAGACCGTCCCGGTTGGGCTGACATCGAATCCAGACCCAGCGAACTGCCACTTGGTCGGCCGCATGGTCGTCGCGTCGAACGTCGTGGTTAGGCCGCGGTTCGGGACGAGTCCGTTCGGGCTGACGCCTGCCTTGTTCTGGAACGCGCCGTAGGCGATGCCGGCTCCGCTCAGGAACGGCCAGTCCCCCGCCGAGTAACCGAGGCAGAACGCGCAATCCCAGCCCGGTGCGTTGGACGGTGTCTGCGCCGCGACATCGAACGCGACGGCCCCGATGGTCGCGGCATTGGCGTCATCGAACGTGTCCAGGACATAGACGCCAAACTTCTGCTGACACGTGACGTTTGTCTGGCACCCGATATCATACTCGTTGCCCGTGACAGCGTTGTAGTAGCTGCTACCCGATGCCGGCGTGTATCCCTTGACGATGATGTTCTCGCCCCAGAACGCGCCGCTCGGGGTCCCGGACGTGCCGTTGTCGTTTGCGTCCGCCGACGTATAGACCTGGAGACCGGTATAGTTGCCGTTGGTCTGGCCGCTTTGGGCGGTGAGCGTGCTCTTGATCTGGAAGGTATTCCTGCCCCCCGTCAGCGTTCCGCCGCCGTAGTTGTGCAGAATGTTGAAGCAGGACGCCCCGCCACTGCTGGTCAAAGCGTCTGATGTGCAGAAGATCAGATTGGCGTCTGCCTGGGCGCCCGTGAGCGCCGGCCCCGTGAGTCCTGCGAAGTAGAGCAACCCGGGCACGGTGCCCGAATTTAGGAAAGCCCCGTCGCCCAGCTTCAGTTCGCCGTTCGACTGGAGCGTCGTAAACACGCCGGTTCCCGGCGATAGCGCGCCGATCGACGGTGTGTTGATGCCGACGGTATCGTCAATCCCCGCGGTCGTCGTGATGCCCGTGAACGTGCAGTTATGCGAGCAGCCTCCGCCTGACGACGGCACGACTGGCGTAAGCGGTATGACCAGTTGCGCGTGCGCGGTCGCGCCCAGCAGCAGGAACGCCAGCGCGAAGAGAAGCCTCTTCACTGGGTTTGGACGGTGAAGTTTGCCGTGGCGCTTTCTGTCTTGTGCATGCAGTCCGCACCGACCGAGAACACCAGCACAAGGCCCGTTTGGAACAGCGCCCCGTTGTTCGGCGCCCCGAGTCCGGACCAGCTATATCCCTGGCCGAAGTTGGCCGGGAACGGGAAGCAGTATTTCGGCGCGGCCTGGCGGGCACCGGGCACGGGCTGCACAAGGGCGCCGTTCGGCGGGTCCGAGGGGGCATCGAAGATCATGAAGAACCCGCCCACCCCGCCGGTCGTGATGGACGCTGAGTAGAGCTTGCACGTGCCCTGGCAGAAGACGTGACTGCCCTCGAGCATGAGGCTCGATTGCGGCACGAGGGCGTAGTTCTGCGCGCTCGCCGCGAACGGCAGGAGCAGCAGAAGGGTCAGGAACGCGCGCATCAGTGCGGCAAACTCAGGAGAGCATTCCAGCCGCCCGAGCCAGAGCTTATGGCAACGCCCACGTAGGAATTGCTCGTGTTTGCGGTGGAGGCATTCCCCGACGCTGCGGTGTGGAATCCGAGGTCGGCGGTCGGCGTGCCGGTCGTGGTCACCAGGACCGGTCCCTCATAAGCGATCACGATGAAGTTTCCGCTTCCCGGCACATACATGGCCACGCCGGCGACTTGCTCCGTTCCGCTGCCCGTGCTGACCGCGACGTTCTGGCCGCCGCTGTAGACCATGACGTTGCCGACGCTGGGCAGGCTCCCCGCGTCGACCACCTTGCCAATCCAGTGCCCTGTGCTGTCGCCCCCATACTGCTCGAGTCGGGAGCTGTAATAGTCCCAGTCCCCGGAGGCGAACACGTTGACCTGGGGGGACACCGCATTCGTGCAGTTCGTCAGCATGAGCCCCACGTCGCCGCGGAGATCGAAGCCCAGGTTGCCGCCGATGCGGAACATCGAGATCGTCCCAGGGAACCATCCTTCGGGGTTGTCGATGCCGTCCAACAGAAGGCCGTTCGCCGATCCGAGGGACATGACGGCATACGCGCTCGCACCAGCAACCTTGATGCCTGAGTTCCACGAGAACTGGGGATGGCGGAAAATGCAGTTGTAGACCTGGACGAGCGGCGTGGTGGACGCCTGGTCGTCGGCGATCATCCCCTGGCCGATGTTCTCATACTGGCATTCGTCCTGCTCGACGCCGCTGAAGATCACCGATGTGTAGTGAGCGCCGGACCCGCCGTTCGTCTCTTTGTAGCAGGAGAATGGCGCGGTCCCCAAAAAGCACTTCGTGAACACGATGTTCGAAAGTGCCCACTGGTAGTTGACCGCCAGCGCCGCGAGCAGACACGTCCCCACGACCACGCGCTCGATGTGCATGTCGCCGAAGTTGCTCGTGTTGTAATAGTCCCAATACATCCCGTAGTAACCCTGCAAGAACAGGTCCCGCCAGGATGTTTGGCCGCCGACGACGTTAATGGCTTGCTTGAACCCGTTGATATTGCACTTTTCCAGCACACGGCGATCATTCGTCGCAAGTCCCTGCATGTTGGAGGATGAAGACCCATACGTGCCGCCCACACCGGGACCCACCATCGTGATGCCGACGATGAACCCGCCCGACGATCCGCCCGTCCCGCCCGCGCTGCCGCGCCCGCCGCACGTGATCGCGGCCACGCCGCTTCCGAGATCATTCGGCCAGTTCAGGACGCTGCCAGGCCAGTCGCCCAGGATCGACACGCCGTCGCTGTAGCTGATGGTGGTGGTCGCCGGGAGGGTTAGCGTGCCGCTGCCGTCGCTGACCGAGTTCGAGTTGGTGAACTGGTAGCCGGCGCCCGATGGCATGTAGATCACGCCGCCGTAGACCGATGCCTTATAGAGCGCCAAGCCGTAAGCGATCCAATCCAGCTCCATGGTCGTGGCAACGGTCACGCCCTGCAGCGTCGTGCCGCCACCGCCTGTCACGGTCGCGATTGCAGCCTGGAGTGCCCCGAGCGACGCATAGCGGCCCGACGCGGGGTTGCTGCCCCCGTTGTTCGGCGCTCCGAAATCCATAATGTTGAACGGTGTGCCGAACCGGTTCGCCAGAGTCCGCGCCGTCAGGGCGCCCGTCGTGGTGACGTAGGAGTTGGAACCTGGGGCTATGTAGGGGGGCGCTGGTTGGGCGAGTGCCTGCGATGCCGCCAAACCGGAGACGGCGCCCAAAAGTGCGTTTCGCCGCGATAAGCTCATTGCGCCTTGCGTCCCATTAAAGCTATTTTGGGGTCGCAAGTGGACTTGTGTTTTGGTTTCCTCCCCCTTTTTAAACTAACCGGCGGTCACACGCCGGTTTTTTTTGCCTGGAGCCCCTTGCTCTCCCGCAAGGCCCGACGCACCGCGCGGATGGTGTTGTAGTGACATCCCCAAATCGCAGCCGCCTGCTTCGATGTTAGGCTCATGTCGGCCGCGATTGCCCGGAGCGCGGGGTCAGCAGCAGCCCTCGCGGTGGGGCCGTTCTTGATCCGTGGCTTCCGGTCCGCATCCCACGCTTCGAATGCGTTCCGCACGTCACCCAAGGTGGAATCGACGTGGGCCGGGGCTTGTTCCTTCAAAGCGATTTCCAGCATTCGCAGCGCACCCATGTCGTCATTGTCTCTGATCGCATCGCAGCACTCACGCATGACCATTTCCAGATGTGAAACGCGCCGCCACCGGTCCTCTGCAGATCGCTCACGCTCAGCGTTCCGGGCCAAGTGCCTACCGACCGCCTCGCATACCGCTTTGGCCAGCACATAGCGGCTGTTGCTCACGGCCGCACCACCTCGAGCACGACCGTGCCTATAAGATTGCCCAACGCCATGCCGACGCCAAGCGCCGGATAGCCCGCCCATATGGCCACGATCGCTGCCACGGTTGGCGTAAGAAGAATGATGGATGCGCGCTCGCGCCACCGCTTGCGGCCCTTGCGGGTGGTGATGACCGGCTCGCAGAGCCAGCACGCCTTGTCTGGCCTGTCACCTCCGCCATGGCAGCGAGGGCAGCCGACCTGTTCGCTAATGTATTTGCTCCCATCTTTGGTCGCTAACCATTCGCAGTCGCGCCTAACCCACTCTTGAGCTTCTTTATCTGTCATTTTTTCCCGACCGGATGGAAGGCGACGGATGCCAAAATCCACATCGGGATCGCGAATAGCGCGGGGAGACCGATAACGATCGCGAACGCGATCCATATGATCCAGGTCATCATTTACCTCCGTTTAAGATGTAGTTTCGGGCCGGTCAGCGGCGCACTGCCACGCCCGCACATCAGGCGGGCGGATAATTGCCACCAGTTGACCGCCAAGCATGACAGAAGCAACGACGCCATCACGCGTCGCCCTGACCAAAAAGACTTCGCCGTAGCTGCCCGCTCCCACATTGTTTCCTTCTGTCGAAATAGGCATCCACGTTCCCAAGCATATCGGCATGTCTACCGCAGTGGACCGCTCAACGACTGCGGTGCTCAACACGTCAATGCAAGTGTGGATGTTAGGCGGGCAGTCCATCATCGCCTCCGTTTGAGCTATGTTGATTGGCGCGCAAATTTCTCTTGCTATGCCGCTATCGACCGATTTTCGGCCGTCCGCGCGATTGATAAAAGCAAGTCTCGAAACTCGATCGGTGTGGCGTTCCTGATCTCGGTCTTGCGCTTGCCACCGACCATCGAGACCAGACCTTTTCGCCGGGCATATTCGTAACCGTAGCGCTCGACCATCACGGGATCGAGGCGCTGTTCACCCTTGCCCCAGCGTAGCGATGGCAAATCGACCCCATGGGCGTAGAGCCATGTGCCCTTGCGTGCCGCGTGGCCGTAGAAACCCTGCTCGACGTAGCAAGTCCAACCGCCCTCAAGGTCAGCCACATGCCAGCCGCCAGAGCGCGGTGGCCGCGTCAAACCGTGGTGGCGCCATGCCAAGCTGTCGGCGGGATGTTCAAGCACACCACCCCAGGCGCGCACCGAGGCCAGCGCTGCGGCGAAGCAACCGCCATCATCGCCGATCGTAAACTGGTGCGGTTTCCGCGGACTTCCGTGCCAGAATCGCCCCCAACGCTGGCATGGCGGATGAGCCACAACCGGGTGCGGGCCGGCATATAATCTGGCATCTCGCACCGCGTCCCAGGGGTCAACTCCGGGCAGTCCAGAGTAACAGCCGCCGGCCTCGATATAGAGGGCAGCGATCACTGCACAACCTCGACCCAAGCCGTGCTCCAGTCGTTGATCGGCTTGAAATTATAGGCAAATTCGACAGGTTCGACCCTGACTACGCCATCGAATGAATCTTCAATCGCGACATGCAGGGCGTTATTTTCGCTGGGAGTAAGATATTCGCCTTTCAAACGAACGATCTGGCCCTTCTTGATATCCATGGCATCATTTCTCCGTTTAGAGTTTTTCAGTTACCTGCTTTTCGGCGGCATCCAGGTCATCCCTGATACTGCCCAACAGGTCTAGCGTCGCATCGTGGTCGCCGCGCTCTAGCGCCTGCTGCGCCTGGACTGCGGTTGCCACGATTGATTGCAGGTATTCCAGCGTCGTTGCCATCAGGCTTCTACCGGAAGCGCGTTGTAGGCGTCTTCCAACTGAGCAATTCGCGCATAAAGGCCGTCAACCTGCGCCACGAATGTCTTGCCGATGGCTTGTGATCCCATCGTCAACAGCGCATCCAGCTTGGCTTTCTGGTCCCGAATCGCAAGACGCAGGGCGTATCCGATGATTTCTTCTTGGCTGGTGGTCAGGGTCAGGGTTGCCATGCCACTTTCTCCGTCCGTCTTGGGGTGTTTCGATTTCCTGCACCCCTTATGACATGACCCTTGACTCCGTGCAAGTGGATATGTATAAAGTGCATAAATAATTTATGCATGGGCGCCGAATGCTAAGAGGCTACATCAGAGAGCGGAAGAAGGGGCCATCGGTAGATGAGCAACGGGCGGCGCTGATTAAAGCCGGCGTTCGGGTCGATGGAACTCATCCGCCGATCTATGTGGACATGGTGCCGAGGCGCGGCCAGCCGCCGCAACCTCAGCTTATAGCGGCGGTCCAGTCGCTTCGCTCTGGCGATACCCTGGTGGTGTTCGATGAAGCCTCGTTGGGGCTGACGGAGGGCGGCCTGTGGGAAGCGCACGCGGCGATAGGAGAACGCGCGGCGTCGCTGATGATGGCTGATGGGCGGATATTTGACTTCACGCCGCAGACTGCCGAGATCGCCGGTCTGATCGCCAATGGCGCCAAGATACTGACACGTGAGAATGCGCGGGTCCGGAACAACAGTGGGCCAATCTTAGGGCGGCCGAAGCTGCTTTCCGGCGATGTGATGAGGCTGGCACGGGAGTTGTGGGGCCGCCAAGACCTGAGCGCGCGTCAGATTGCTGCTGAAATTCAGGCACAGACGGGCGTAAAAGTCGGCATCAGAACCCTATTTCTTGACCTGGGCCACAAGACCGATGCTGTCGAGAAAGCAGCCAAGGAACTTCGAAAAGCGAAGACGCCAGTGGTCAGAAAGCAACCCAAGCGCCGGAAGCGGCGCGTCGCGAAGAAGGAGAAACCCAATGAGTGACGAACTGTGCCTTCCACCAACCGGAACTGACGACTTTACGATGCACTGGCTGTCTGCCGAGGTCGGGGATGGCTCTACCCGAGAGGAATTCGAAGCTCTGTGGACCGGCGGTCTGTGGCAGACCAAGGGGATGAGCGATCTATCTCCGCGCAAAGCAGCGTGGGCAACGTGGCGGCATGAAAGGATTATCCCCGATGTCTAATACGACCGCGCGCACGCGCACAGTATGGACGCCAAACGGCTGGCTCAAATTCGATTGGCACCCTGATCCCGGCTGCTCGATCTGTCATGGCGTCGGCGCAGCGGAGCAATGGCGCACGTATGGCGATCGGCAATATCACGGATGGTATTTTGAGGATTGCGATCGTTGCTCTGCCCCTCCAGCCCTCGATCAAAAATAATCCGCAGATTGCGCATATTTCCTGTTGACCGTTATCCGCAATATGCGTATATCTATCTTCACCGAGGCGATGATGCCCGGAAACGAGGATTATCCCGATGACCGCAACCTTCGAATGCTTCAAATGCTCCGGCTCCGGCAAGATCGCAGCTTTTTCCGGCATCGCGAACGGCGTGTGCTTCCAGTGCAGTGGTTCGGGCAAACTGACGAGCAAGGCGGCTGGTGTTCGCTTTGAGCCGGTTGCGCCGGTCATCCCCGAGGCCATGCAGGCAACAATAAAGCAGTGGGAATTTTTGGTTCGGCTTTGCGGCGACGACGACCGCAAGTTCCGTGCAGCGCTAAAAGCGGTTGGCCACACAGCCCCGGCGGCCCAGGTTTATGTTACGCGCCAGATCATGAGCAAGGCTATTGATTACGCGAGGGGAATGGGGGCATGACCCCCACCCGCTTGCGGGAATGCTTGGAGGCAATCGGCTGGACCCAACGGGGTCTAGCCAGGATGCTTGGGCGCCAGGAAGGCACCGTGCGGCAATGGGCGAGAGGTGTAGTTCAGATACCTGATGAGATTGCAGCAGCGCTCGACAAGCTGGCTCGATACCATGAACGCAACCCACTACCAAAGCGGAGTGCAGAAAGTGAATGATGAAATTAAGACGACCAAAGAAGCCCTATGGACATCGACACCAAACTGGGACTGTCTACACTGCAAGACGATGAACCTCGCTATCCGCGAGTTCTGCCGGTCATGTGGCTACGATTCCAACGCCGGCGAGTTTCCTTACTACAACCCGCTGCCGCCATATGAAGGAATGCCGATCGATGAGTGAAATCACCAAAATAATTTGCGCTGATACGCATTTTGCGGTGGACGAAGATACGCAATATGCGTATTGTCCTGGTTATCGGAAACAGACACACCACGGAGACTTCAGATGATCCATCCATCCCGCTTCGAAGCCCGCCGCGAACAAATGCTTCGCGAACTGATGTCAGACCTCTGCAACATGGTTGAGAGCGGCGACATGACCGACCTGGAAGCTAACGAATGGTATTCGATGAAGGCAGACCAGTGGGCGCAGGAGGGCTAAGAAATGCAAATCGTTCTCGCTTGGTTGGATGAGGATTGCGTGATGGTTCAAGAGGGGCAGCCCGACATAGGGCGTCCCCACAAGTTCAAAGCAGTGCCGAAGCCGATGGCCTGCATGTGGCTCAACAAGGGCACCGAGGCCGATCTAGCGAAGGCTAAGGCATACGCTGAAAGGGATGGCCGCACGGTGCTTTGCTACGAAAATGAGAAAGAGCCGCTGCAAAGAGCGAGAAAGGATGTTCTTCGTGACGCCGGCTCGGATCGCTGAGTGCATCGCTATCCTGGGATGGACCCAGCGCGAGGCGGGACGGCAGTTATCCAGGCAGGAAGCCGCGATCAGGCAATACCTCGCTGGCAAGGTGAAAATCCCGGATGCCGACGCCGCTTGGATTGAAAGACTGGCCCGATTTCGCGAGCGCAACCCGCCTCCAGCACGAAAGGAAAACAACAGTGCCCAAGCCTGATACGACGACGCCGGCAACCCGGCTGCGCAAAAGCCTGGCGCGTATGGGTCAGGAGCTACGACGGCCCGGATGTCTTCTATGCGGCTACGGCGGGCAAAGCGAGATCGCTAGCGTGGCGCACCCTCTCCGACACGCTAGACATCCGGATCGTCGATGTGCTCACCGACGCTGGCAAGCGCGTCGCGCTATCCCTCGTCCCGGAGTATGCGAAATGAGCGACGATCGGAACCAAACGACCCTGAAACCGAAAACATGTTGCAACGGCCACTGACGGTGATAACATTCCCGTATGCCAGAACACCGAACAACGCGCCTGAACCGCACCATCAACTTCAAGACCGTAGACCTATTGCGGCGGATTGACGACTTCCGTTTCAACCGACGCCTGAAATACGAAAACGACGCCTTGATCCTGCTGTTGGAGGCGGGATTGAAGGGATACGAGGCCGATCCCCCCGCCGCAGCTCAAAAGACCGGCCAGTGCGAATCTTGAAATGGGCAGCGTTAGCCCGACGTAGCGGCGCTCTGGTCGGCTTCGTCACCGTCGAGATGCCATCCGGGATGACGCTGCACGAGTGCCCTGTGTTCGAGCGGGACGGCGCGCCATGGTGTGCGCCACCGTCGCGCGCCCGGATCGCCGCAGGCGGCACTGTCGTCAAGGACGCTGCCGGCAAGGTGCAATACGATCGCATCGTCTCGTTTATCGACAGGGAGCGTTCGGACACGTGGTCTGTGGCCGTGATCAAGGCTTTGCAGGCCGCTGGCCATGTCTGATTTCGCGCGCACTTTTCGACGGATATCGATGCCGAAACTTTTGCGAGAAGTGCGACTTCAGGCTCTAAGTGTGGCGCGCAATCGTTGCACCTTTGACGAGGCGGTTGACTTCGTGGCGTGTCGAGCCCGCGCCTTGGGCGCCAACAGGCTTGGCGACAATGGCTTGGCCGAAATCGACGACTGGATCGCGACACGGTTTCTCGATGTAATCGACGACATTGATACGCGGCCCGAGGCCGCCGCAGAGATTGTCGACGAAGCGTTGCATTGGCTGCTGGGGTATGAATGACCCCACTCAACCCGCTGGACGACGATGACGACAACGAACCGTATGTAGCGCCGCCGCCGCGCGCGGCATCATCGCCCAATCCGCCGCCGAAACCGGCACCGAAGCCGCGACGCCCGGCTAAGGCATCACCTTCACCGTTTCCCGGCGACACCGGCAACGCGCGGGCAGAATGGCGCAAGAAGATACAGCTTTCAAATAGCGCGACCCCGATCCCCAATCTCTACAATGCCAAACTCGCGCTCGATAATCACTGGATGTTCCCGATCGTCAAATATGACGAGATGATGCGCCTTCCATTTCTCGTCAGGGAACCAGACGGATCGCGCGGCGACCTGCCGAGGCCGCTCGCCGACAATGACGTAACGGTCGTGCAGCATATCCTCCAGGATATTGGCTTCCGGCGAGTCGTCAGTGGCACTGTTGCAGACGCCATGATGATGCAAGCCGTGGAGCATAAATTTCATCCGGTGCGTGACTACCTCGAGAAATTGAGGTGGGACCATAACGACCGGATCGACACATGGCTGGTGAACTACCTCGGCGCCGATGTGCCAGACAATGACGACCTCGCCAAGAAGGTCCTCTACTATGCCGAGATCGGCAAGCGCTTCCTCATCGCCATGGTCGCCCGCATCATGCGGCCAGGCTGCAAAGCCGACCATATGATCGTGCTCGAGGGACCGCAAGGCGCCAGAAAGTCGAGCGCATGCCGCGCGCTCGCGGGCGGACTGTGGTTCAGCGACAATCTGCCCGACATCAAGCGCGGCGACCCAGTCCGCGTGTCAATGCACCTCCGCGGGAAATGGCTCGTCGAAATCGGCGAAATGTCGTCATTCGGCGCCGCGGAAGTCGAGGATATCAAGAAATTCATCAGCCAATGCGAGGAAATCTACACCCCGAAATACGGACGATACGAGGTCCACGAACCACGCCAGTGCCTATTCATCGGCAGCACCAACGATGAACACTACCTCCGCGACGCAACAGGCGCGAGACGCTTCTGGCCCGTCAAATGCGGCACCATCGACCTCCCCGCACTAACCGCCGACCGCGATCAACTCTTCGCCGAAGCCATGCACCTCTTCATGCGCGATGAGCCGTGGTGGCCCCATCCCGAGCTCGAACGAACCATCATCGCACCCGAACAGGCAGCACGCTTCGATCAAGACGCCTGGCAACCAAAGGTCGTCATGTTTTTAGCCCAAAATGCCCTGCAGGTCGTCACCGTCGGCGACATTTTTGACCATTTGAGTATCCCCATACCACAACAAACACGATCGTTGCAGATGCGTGTTTCTAACATTCTCAAACACTTAGGCTGGAAACTTATGCGCAACACACAGCGCAGATGGTATGCAAAACCAACCTAAAACCCCTCCCAATGACGACCTTTTGCCAAAAAATGACGACCTTATGACGACCCGTCGTCATGCCTGTGATCGGCCATACAGGCCGACTTTTTGCCCCTATGACGACCTATGACAACCTTTTTCAAAAAGACACATGAACACGAATCCTAGTTACAATAGCTAAGTACGGAAAAGGTCGTCATAGTCGTCATGGTCGTCATAGAGGTCGTCATCCGATGCCACCCAGGGACGCCCAAATTCACCCCAACATCCACCGTCGCCGGGCGCCCAAATGGCATCCGTCATCACCGGCGAAAGGGCTCTTTCTCAACCCTGAAGAAACCCTGCAACGGCTTCACGCGCGCATCCTCGGCGGCCGCATACTCACGCAGCTCCAGAATCAACGCCTGACCCTCAATAACCCGAACCTCAATCGCAGCAGCTAACGCGCGAGCCGACGAGGAAGGCATACGGCGACGATCCCGACGCCAATGCTGCACCGCGCTCCATTTATACGGTCGAGGGAGAAGTGACAGTATGTGGCGCTGGAAACCTGGAAATGTCCTGCCCGTCCAAGGACATAGCCAGTGGAACGCACGTGACGCGATTGTGTAGTGGCCACTACAGTTTAACGCCACCCCCCGACCATACAGAGCAGTGCCTACGCGGATTGCGCCACGTTCTCGTACATCCATTGTATATCCGTCCTTAGGGCTGGCAGGCGGCATCGCCGTCCATCTACCCCGATCTACCCCGCACTCGGCGCCCGGTCGACGCATGTTCGGCGGCAGCGCTTGGCGCCAGGAGCCAGAACGCCACGCGAACCAAATAAGGCACTAGCGCTCGACTTAACATAATAGCCATTATACGGTCGACCTCCTGACGATTCTATCAGTGATATCAACGGCATATCGTTACGAACAAATCTTGTGAGTGCCACTAACGCTCTGTTCCCATTTTGCCGGGTCCTCCCGAGCTCGAATGCGGCAGTGCGCCATTGAAATGCGCCATTGAAATCCAATGGCGCAAACGGCCTTGGAGGCCGAGTTTTTCGGGTCGAGCCGTTCGGGGCGGGGGCCGGCAGCGGGGCGCCAGGCCATGGGTGAATCTGCGAGGCGATGGGACCGCGCTGGACCAACGCTCTAGCACGCACCTCGATGTGGCCCCCGGAGAATCCCATAGACACGTCAAAGATACGGTGCTATGACGCATCCACGGAAAGAGAGGGGAGGGTTAGATGGGACAGTTGATAGACGACGGCGAGCGTCTGAAGAGTGGTAATAGTTGGTCGTATGCGTGGCGTTTTGGTTGGCTGCGTGTGCCGCATTTGGATGTCCCGAATGGTCGTTTGGAGGCTTGGGAGCAGCCGGACGGTTGTTTGTATGGGCAGCCGAAGGGTTATGGCATTCCGAAGATAGAGGTGATTGCCACGAATTTGGTAGAGGCTGCGGTGTGGGATGGTGGGATGGTATATCGCCTGCCGGGCGGGAAGTTCGGGAGGATTGTGCCGTGACGGAAATAGCGATGGTGTCTGAGTTGGTTCGTGCGCTGCGGGAGCGGTATTGTGACCCGCAGTTGCACCCGCTGGTGCACGAGGCGATCCGGGAGATATGGCGCCTGGAGGCATGGCAGAAGCGGGCGCTGGAAGAGAACACGCCGTATTTTGCCCGGGACGATGGCGGGGCATCTGTCTGATGGAGGTCACCGGCCCGGACAAGACGCCGAAGCGTTGGGTGTGCCCTGTGTGCCGGGTTGAGCGGTGGCACGTGGTTGGCCGCTGCGAGTCGATTGATATGCACGTCGAGATATTTGATGAGCTCCGCGCGATGGCGCGCGAGGCGAAGGTGGGAGGGTAGAATGAGCGACGAACTGAAGGGCTTGCGGAAGGGTTATCTGGTGTCGGGCGGGGTGGATCGTCCTGTGCTGAACGACCGGGAGACGGAGATCAATTACGCTCTGGACGGCCGGCACACGGTGACGGAGGCTTGGCCGCTGCGCGAGGTGAGGCGGGATCGGGAGAAGCAGTCATGCCGTTAGACGGCTGGGTTTCGACCGAGGTGACGGCGTTGCTGCGGCACGCCAGGTCGTTGATACCGGCTCCCCTGTGGGTCAAGGGATCGATGCATGCCGGGGCTTCGTCGGTGCGCCATTGCTCGATGGGGGCTTTGGTGACGGCGCTCGTCGAGGCTGATCTGTATAAAGCCGACATGGCGATGGCGCGGCACCACCTCGACGCGGCGGCGCGGATGCGGGGGTTTCACGGGATCATCCACATGAACGATGCGGACGAGACGACGCATGGCGACCTCATGGCAGCGTGGGATGATGCAATCGCGATGTCGGAGCGGAAAATATGTCTGTAAGGCCAACGTCGATCGAGGCGTGTTTGTAATCATCGTTGCCTCGATACTGATTGCTAGTGGGGCGGTCATACTAATGGCACTGATCGCTTCGTTAGTTGGTCTGTTTTGATGGGCTGGCTGTTTCTTTTCTGCGTCGTGCTTTTGTGCATTTGGTCGGAGGTTTGAAAATGAATAATCCACTGATTGGTAAGCGAGTGATCGTTCGGACGTATTCGGCTGGCGTTCATATCGGGACGTTGGTATCGGCGGACGGTATGGATGCTCATTTGGTAGACGGTTATCGTTTGTGGAAGTGGGATGGTGGGGCTCTGTCTCTTTCGTCTGTCGCGGATAATGGTGTTGGCAAGGGGAGCAGGCTCAATCGAACGACTGAGGTCGTTTTGACGAATGCGATTGAGTATTTGCTTCTGAGTGAGAAAGCGGAGGCGACATTTGCCGCATATGTTGAAAATTAAGGTTCGCCACCAGGGCTGCGGCTACGGCTCCGGCGAAGGCGACGGCGACGGCTCCGGCGACGGCTACGGCTCCGGCTACGGCTACGGCTCCGGCTCCGGCTCCGGCGACGGCTACGGCTACGGCGACGGCTACGGCTACGGCTCCGGCTCCGGCGACGGCTACGGCTACGGCGACGGCTACGGCTCCGGCTAAACCGATGTGG
>Ga0302319_10000990_pt1 | contig 63656 bp, 59 predicted proteins | sample Bog_T0_2_FD_203319 | JGI IMG/M metagenome (GOLD analysis project Ga0302319, IMG submission 203319) | Peat permafrost microbial communities from Stordalen Mire near Abisko, Sweden - Bog_T0_2 | ecosystem: Environmental > Terrestrial > Soil > Wetlands > Peat | place: Sweden: Abisko, Stordalen Mire...
CACGCGACGCGACTTCCTTGGATATGCCGCTGCCCTGCCGTTGGCCGCCGCCACGCAAAAACCTCCCGTGCGGGTGGTTATCATCACTACCGTCTACCGGTATCTCTCGCATGGCCAACACATGGGGGACCGGTTCTTAATTGGTTATCCTTACGGCGGCGAATGGCATCACCCTAACGTGAGGGTCGTCTCGCTTTACGTGGATCAAAAGCCCGACGGCGATCTCAGTAGCCAGCGTGCCAACGAATTCGGTTTTCGTATTTACCCTTCGATTGCCGAAGCGCTTTGTTGCGGTGGGCACAAGCTAGCCTGCGATGCGGTTTTAATCATCGGTGAGCATGGCAAATACCCTAGAAATGACAAGGGTCAGATTCTCTACCCACGGTACGAGTTCTTCCAGCAGTGCGCCGCTGTCTTTCGGGAGAGTGGCCGAGCAGTGCCGGTGTACAACGATAAGCACCTTTCTTACAGCTTTGAAAAGGCTCGGTCCATGGTGCAAACGTCGAAGGAAATGGGTTTCCCCATGCTCGGCGGCTCTTCACTCCCGGTGACTTGGCGTCTTCCTGACGTTGAAATTCCCGTTGGCGCACGCATTGACGAAGCCGTTATGGTCGGCGAGGGTGGATCGGATGCCATGGATTTTCACGCCCTCGAAGCGTTGCAGTGCATGGTAGAAAGACGCAATGGTGGCGAGATGGGCGTGAAGGCGGTGCAAATGCTCATCGGACCAGCGGTTTGGGAAGCGTTTGCTGAGGGCAGGATCTCAAGAGAGTTACTGGCCGCTGCTCTATCGCGGAGTGATACGCCGCTGGGTCTAACTGAGAGGGACGGCCGCGTGCAAGACCTAATGGCGGACGGTGTTCTTCCAGGCCTTGCGAACAACCCAGCAGCATACTTGATTGAGTATCGCGACGGACTGCGAGCCGCACTACTGATGCTCAGCGGCGCTGTCAGAGACTTCAACTTCGCCGCCCGCGTTCAAGGAGCCGGAATCGTCTCGACGCAGTTTTTCTTAACACCGGAACCAAACGTTACCTATTCAGCCTGCCTGGTCCATAAAATCGAAGAGATGTTCACGACGGGCCGAGCGCCTTATCCCATCGAGCGAACCTTGCTCACAAGCGGCATTTTGGAAAGCTGCCTTGACTCCAAAAAACAGGATTCCGCTCGCCTGGAGACACCTCTTCTATCCGTCTCTTATCAGCCACCGGCCAAGTCGCAGCGCTGTACGTTATAAGATATGCTCCTCCAGAACGCGCGCTGGCCCGACTTGAAAGCTTTAGCAGACTGCGTCTTCGTGTTGCCGCTTGGTTCGCTCGAACAACATGGCCGCCACTTGCCGGTTTTTACGGATTCGCTGATCATTTCGCACGTGGCCGCGCGGGTGGAAGAATTACGTTCAGAGAAGATTGCCCTTCTACCCACCCAGTGGCTGGGGCATTCGCCCCATCACAGGCGATTTGGCTCCGTGAGTCTCGATCTCATGCCATACGTGGAAATGATTTGCGGCATGTGCCGCTCGCTGATTGGCATAGGCGCGCGAAAAATATTTCTTATGAATGGGCATGGCGGGAACGACATCCCTTGCAAAGCCGCTCAGCGCGAACTCAAGAGTGAATTCGAAGAGATCCATGATCTTTACGTCGTTTATGCCGCGTATTGGAACTTGGCCGCTCAAGAATTTTCGGCAATCCGCAGCTCTCCGGTCGGCGGCATGGGGCACGCCTGTGAAATGGAAACTTCGGTTTTGCTTACAACAAATCCGGAGCTAGTGGACATGAGTCAGGCGCAACGCGGCGGTCCGGGGCCACACATGGGATATCGCGCGACGGACATGCTGCACCCTTTGCCCTTTTGTATGATCAACGAATTTGACGAACTCTCTCATAATGGCGTCATTGGCATGCCGGAGTACGCGACCGCGGAGAAAGGTTCACAGTTTCTTGAAGCAGCGGCTCAGTCCGCGGTTGCGCTCATCGATGAAATGAGGAAATGGAACTTTCAAGAAAGAGGCCCAGTCTAGCCGTGAAAAAAATTCTCGCTATCGCTTTTCTCTCGTTAATCTTGCTTTTAGTGGCGGCTTTCAAGAAGGCTGAGCTTTCCCCAGCCGAGGAGTTGCTACAGGGCTTTCGCATAGTGGAAGTGGCGTCCGTGGCCGATGCCATGGAGCAACTCTATGGGACAAGGGCCTATATGTATCACGATATGCGCCCGCTCAGCGCAACCAAGTTCGTTGGTCCGGCCGTTACGGTAATGCTCAAGAAAGAAGAGCACCAAGAAGGCCCCAAGGTGCTGCAAGGCATGCTAGATGAGATTGATGAAGCGCCCGCCGGCTCCGTTTACGTGATGGTGGTGGAGGACGGCTTGGACTATGCGGGAATTGGCGGACTGATGAGTACGGCGATGAAGGCCCGCGGTCTGGCGGGCGCGGTGGTTGACGCGAGCGTGCGCGACACCCCGCAGATCGCCAAAATTCAATTTCCGGTTTTCTGCCGCGGCGTGGTACCCTCTTCCACCGTGAATCACTACCGTTTCGCGGGCAAGAATATTCCAGTCAAGTGCGCCGGCGTGGCCGTCAGGCCGGGTGACATCATAACCGCCGATATGGATGGCGTAGTGGTGGTGCCCGTCGAAAAAGCAGCGGCCATTTTAAAGCGGGCTCAACAACTGGACAACACGGAACACAGCACCCTGCCGTTCATCGAGAAATACCGTTCGATCCGCGAAGCCGTGGCTAAATTTGGAAGAATCTGAGAATCCGACGGCGATTGTTCTACGCCGCCGGATTGCTCCTTGGCCAGCTAATTACCGATGCAGATATAGCTGAAGTTATCGATAGCGCTCCCCGCGGTGATCGAGAAAGTCACCGAGGTGCCGCTAGTTTGTGAAACGAACACCGCCGTCGCACTCGATAGATCGTTGGCGGTACAAGCATAGCTATTGGAGCTGGTAAACGCCGCCGAACCTGAAAAGGTCACCGTTGCTTGAGACGAGTTGAATGAATTGCGTCCAGATACAATGTGTTGCGTCATAACCGTGCCGGCTGCGTTGTAGACAGCCAAGGGTGAACTGCCGGAACCTTGCGCCAGTTCCCAGGCATAGACGCCGCTGCCTGTTTGGGAGCAAACGTAGAAGCTTGCGCCGGTTGTTTGCGCATCGTTGCGCATGTAAACCTTTCCAACATTGGCCGACGTTGAACATGCCGCACCCGCGGGAACGCCGCTGCCCGTTGCTACTCGCAAAAACGTTGCGTTGGAAAAATCGTTGGCGCCCGTCCAGGTATTCGCCGACGCCTTGAATGGCACAACGGCGGTAACAACATCGCAAGTGCCTGGCACCGAGGCGCAATCGAGCGCTCCCGATCCTCCGGTTGTTATGTTGCCCCAACTGGAGGTTACCCCGTTTGTAACTAAATAACCCGCCGTACCGGTTTGAGCCGGCAGATTTCCGGAGGCTGCCGAGGCAGCCGCTATCGCTGTGCGTACCGATTTCTCGGTTGGAATATTGGTGTCCGCGCCGGGCGATCCAATGATTGTGACAACTCCCAAACCAGCGGATAACGCCGTACCAGTGGTGTTGCTGTATTCGGGTACGTTGCCGACGGTGGTGGATGAGGGTGCCGAAATGCCGCCACCTCCGCTCCCCGACCCGCAAGGCGCTCCCGCGTCAACTACGTTGCCGTTAGCGTCCCACTTTGCGCAGTCATTGGCGACCAGAGACCCCGTGGAAGTAGCCGTCTTCGCTCCGCTGCCCGTGAACGTGAGCGGCGTTTGGTAGCTTAAGGCGGGTATGTCGCCCGCCACTAGTGTATGCCCCACAATTGTGGAACCAGCGGCAGAGTAATAGCCAAACTGCCCGGCGGTGGCGCTTGACACAGTGCCACTTCCTGAGCTGCCGCCAAGAACCGTCCAAGTATTCGCCGGCGCGCAAGCATATAAATTTTGACCCGGTGTGCTGCCAGTATTAAAAAACAGCTGACCCGGAGTGCAGGTTGCCGGCAACGTCGTACCAGTCTGCGCTGGAATGGTTGATGCGGCGCCCGAAAAATTAACGTTTTTGGTCTGCGTCCGAAGGTCGACCAAATTCTGGCCGTTCATCGACGAAATCAGCCAGAGTACACTAACCAAATGGTATTTCTTCACAAAATTGAAATCCTTTGAAAAAACTTGCGCGCCTGTCCAACAAGCTGTCGGGACCTGACATCGCTTTCTGGCTAAATCCTGACTTCCCCCCGTACGACAACACGTGTCGAATCCTCGTAAAGTTATGATTCTAAATGAAATATAGTTTTAGCTAAAGCTGTGACTGGAAATTTGGGCTGTTTAAAAAGCGATTTCAGGAGAACTCTGGGTCCGCCACGGGACGTCGGCTCGGCGGCAGAAAAAGCGCACCCTCACTAAGCGTGATGGCCGAAACAGCCGATGAACGAAGTTGAGCTCCGAGCTTGTTGTCAAATAGAAGAACGGTGCGCAGGTACAGATGAAGATTCTTTGGGTCAATCCCCATTTCTTGCACCCCACCACCAAAGGCGGCCAAATCCGCACTTTGGAGATGCTTCGTCATTTGCACCGCTGGCACGAAATCCATTACGTTGCGCTGGAAAACCCTGCCGAGCCTGAAGGCGTAGCAAAAAGTCAGGAATACAGCAGTCAGGCTTATCCCATACCGCATTCGCTGCCGCCCCGCGGTTCGGCTTCGTTTGTTATCCAGGCGGCGGGCAACCTGTTGGACCCGTTGCCGCTGGCGGTTACCCGCTACCGTTCCGCCGAAATGAAAGCCGTGGTCGCGCATTTACTTTCCACTGGAACCTTCGACCGCTTGGTCTGCGATTTTCTGTTCGCCGCGCCCAACATTCCCTCTCTGAGCCAAGCGGTACTGTTTCAACACAATGTGGAAACAACCATCTGGGACCGGCATCTGGAAAACGCTCATAGCGCCGCTGCGAGAGCTTTTTTCCGCATACAACGCAAACGTATGGCGCGCTACGAAGGCGATGCTTGCCGCCAGTGCGCCCACGTCGTTGCCGTGTCTACCCAGGACGCGGAAAGGTTTCGCGCTTTATTTCACGCCAAGCGGGTTTCCCAGGTTCCCACCGGCGTGGACGTTCCATCTTTCACGCCGCCAAACCGACCCTCTGAACACAAGGCGGACTTGGTCTTTGTAGGGTCGATGGATTGGTTGCCCAATATTGATGGCTGCAACTACTTCGTCCGCGAAATACTGCCCATAATTCGCCGCACGCGGCCTAGTTGCACCTTCGGCATCGTTGGCCGTTCGCCGGGAAGCGGAATTCTCGAAATGGCGCGCAACGACCCTAAGATTCTGGTTTCAGGTACCGTGCCCGATATCCGGCCCTACTTTTGGGGTAGTTCGGTTTCTATTGTTCCGCTACGTATTGGCGGGGGAACTCGGCTTAAAATTTTCGAAGCGATGGCCGCACAGTCTCCCATCGTCTCCACCACGATTGGAGCCGAAGGGCTGCCCGTTATCCATGGCCGCAACCTTTACCTGGCCGATACTCCCGAAGCCTTCGCCGAACACTGCCTCGCCCTTCTCGATTCCGAATCTGCTCGCAAACAAATGGCGCAAAATGCTTACAAGATGGTTTCCTCACAATTTTCCTGGGAACACGCTGCCCGCGTTTTCGAGTCCATTCTGGAAAAACAGGCGCCTTCGTTACGACGGCCGCGCTCGTTGACCGGTTCGTTCACTGGTTCGCTGAACTGATGATCTCATTGCCCACAATCCTGTTCGGCCTAAGCTGCGCTTTTCTCCTTTACGTAATCGTGGGATATCCAATCCTGCTACGAGTTCTGGCGCAAGTCTTTCCGAAACCGGTCAAAAAAGCCGATATTTTGCCGTCTGTATCGGTTATCATTCCAGTCTTTGATGGGGCTCAATATATTCGCCGCAAGCTCGAGTCCGTCTTGCAGTTGGATTACCCGCGGGAGCTTCTTGAAGTTTTGGTTATTTCAGACGGCAGCACTGACTTGACGGAGGAATTAGTGAAAGAATATGCCGACCATGGAGTTCTGCTTCTGCGCGTCCCGCACGGCGGCAAACCAGCGGCTCTGAATGCAGGCGTCCCAACAACCCACAACTCAATCCTGCTGCTCACCGATGTCCGCCAGGTTTTAGAACCCGGGAGTCTCCGCGAAATCGTGCGTTGCCTCGCCGATCCAACGGTCGGGGTTGTAAGCGGTGAATTGATCATCCGGAGCGGCGACAATTTGGCGGAAGAAAATATTGGCCTGTATTGGCGTTTCGAAACCTGGCTGCGAAGCGAGCTCAGCGCTTTAGATTCAATGTTGGGCGCAACCGGCCCTTTCTATGCAATCCGACGGGAACTGATGGTTTACCTGCCGCCCGAGACGCTGCTCGACGATTTATACGTCCCTCTTTCAGCATTCTTCAAAGGCTTCCGATTGGTCGTCGAACCAGCCGCCAAAGCTTACGATGATCCTACGTCTCTCGCCACCGAATTCGGCCGGAAAGTGCGCACTCTAGCGGGTAATTATCAAATCATATGGCAGTATCCCGGGCTACTTACTTTGCGCAATCGCATGTGGTTTCACTACCTCTCTTGCAAGTTGGGCCGCTTGTTGTTACCCTTTGCCCTGATCGTCATCGCAATTACAACGTTCTGGCTACCTATTCGTTGGATCTTCATAACTGCGCTCGCCTGTCAGGGAACGGTGTACGGCTTGGCAGCTTTAGATTGCGTTGACGGATGGCTTCCGGAAACTTTTATTCTAAAGCGCCTGTCCTCAGTGGCGCGCACTTTCGTGGTGATGATGGCGGCGGCACTCTGTGCGCTCGCTATAATCTGGCGTCCGGCGCAAGAGCTTTGGAAACCCACCAAAACTCGCCCTTCTTAAGCCAAGCATCTCCACTACAAACGTGTCCCAAAATCCCCTTCCTGCAACGGCATGCCGGGCTCAAACTCGAAGTTCACGCGCTCTTGCTCAATCACATAAGGTCGTTTTAATACTTGAGTATAGATTGCCCCAACATATTCTCCGAGAATCCCCATCGAGACCAATTGCACAGATCCGAGAAAGAACAACCCGATGACCAATGGCGCGGTTCCCACCGAAAAATTATTCCAATAAAGCAGCTTATAAACCAGATAGCCCATTCCTACGAGGCCACACAGCATCGCCCCCAGGAAACCTGAGAACGTGACCAGCCTTAGCGGTACCTTCGATAAATTTGTGATGCCAAGCATGGCCAGATCATAGAGGGTATAGAAATTGTTTTTCGTTACGCCGTGCTTCCTCCTCGGCTGATCGTAAATGAGTTTGAAATGAGGAAGCCCAATTTCGGCGATCATTCCTCGGAAGTAGGGGTATGCGTCCCCGAATGAACGCACGGCCTCAACCACTTTCCGGTCGTAAAGCCCAAACCCGGTGAAGTTTTCAAAAGTTTCGATCGAAGACAGCCGCTGCACAAATCGATAATAAAGCCTGCGCGCGCGGAACATCAACCCGTGTTCCTGGCTGGTTTCTTTAATGCACAGCACCATGGCGTAGCCGTCTTCCCACTTGGCGATCATCTCTTCGATCATTTCGGGTGGATCTTGCAGATCGGCGGCCAAGCCGATCACCGCATCCCCACTGGTTTCGAGAAACGCGTGCATGGGCGATCGCACGTGCCCAAAGTTACGCGCGTTGACAATGATCCTTACGTTCGTGTCGCGGCTGGCAATCTTCTTAAGAATTGCCACGGTTTTATCGCGCGAATGATTGTCGATAAAAATGTGTTCGTAGGCATAACGGCCCACTCTCGCCAACGCCCCCCTCACTCGCAGATAGAGCTCTTCCACATTGGCTTCTTCGTTGAAGCAGGGAGTAATCACACTGATTAATTTCATGCCGCGGCGAAGGGCTGCCTCACTCGCCGCAACTTGTTTAACATCGGCACTTCACTCTCATATACCCGTTTGATTCCGTCGCCCAGCGATTGCTCAATCAGCCGTATATCGCGGACCAGCCTCGTCATGCCGTTGGGTTCAAGAGAAGCGGCGTGATCGGTACCCCACATGGCGCGGTCCATCGTGAGATGCCGCTCGACGCAGCAAGCGCCCAACGCCACTGCCGCCACGCTGGACGGAATACCGGTCTCGTGCCCCGAGTATCCAACCGGTACGCCGTATCTTTCCCGCAAGACCGGAATCGCACGCAAGTTTAAGTCCTCATAGCGCGCCGGATATGCGCTGCAAGCGTGCAACAATATCAGATCCTGCTTTCCCAGCACATCAACGGCGTGGTCGATTTCTTCCATCGTGCTCATGCCGGTGGAAAGTAAGATTGGCTTTCCTTGTTTGCGGGTCTTTCGTAGGAGCGCGTCGTCAGTCAACAAAGCAGACGCGATTTTGAAACAGGGCAGTTCGAATTGCCCCATCAATTCAATAGATCTTTCGTCCCAGCATGAAACAAGCCAGGTAATATCCAGCGCCCTACAGAACGCGTCAATCTCCTCATATTGCGTAAGGGCAAATTCCAGCGCTCGCTTTAAATCCCCGTTGCTAACCCCAAAGGGACTTTCGCGTGGCTTGGCCAATTCTTCAGCCGTGTAGACTAAATCCACCGTGCGCTTCTGAAATTTAACGGCGTTACAGCCCGCTGCGGAAGCAACCTCAATAAGCCGCTTGGCCAAATCGAGGTCGCCATTATGATTAATGCCAATCTCGGCAATGATGTAACAAGGCTGGTCGTCGCCCGCCAAAGTGTTACCTATCTCGACTGTCACTAATTGCGATTATCCCATGTAAACCGCACCACTTAGGCCAGCGAGACTTGGCCCGGTTGTAGCATTGGGTTATGACTGCAGACACGTTCGCGGGCGAATACAAATCGAAGCTTCTCAACGCGCTAGAAACCTTGGACCTTAGCGGCATCGCCCAAGCTATTGAGATTTTGCGTGAAGCGCGCGACCACAACCGCCAAATCTTTGTTTGCGGCAATGGCGGCAGCGCTTCCACGGCATCTCATTTCGTCTGTGACATGGTTAAAGGGGCTAGTTTCCAACGCGACAAGCGTTTCCGGATATTGTCGCTGGCAGATTGCGTCCCCACCGTCACGGCCTATTCAAACGATGTCGGCTACGATTGCATATTCGAGGAACAGCTGAAAAACTTCGCCCAGCAAGGCGATGTCGTCCTGGCGCTCAGCGGCTCAGGCAACTCCGCCAATGTTGTGAAAGCCCTCCAGTACGCCAATTCCATCGGCTGTCAGACGATTGCCCTAACGGGCCGAGACGGCGGCAAACTTGGGCCTATCGCAAAATTGCAGATTCACGTTGCGGAGGCGCATATGGGCCGCATCGAAGATGGTCACATGATTGCCTGCCATATGCTCTGCTATTACTTTATGGAGAATCACGCCAATTGAACATACGGCAAATTCCTTCGTCTAATCCAATCCATTGCTCCAATCCCAATTCCGTGCGCGCTCTGGCAATCGACGGCACATAGCGTTTCGGCCGAACGCCTTCTACGGCTTCCTCGGCGACGCAAATTCCACGCGTCACTCCGCACACTCGCTCTACTTGCTTGGCCAGTTCCAAAATACTGATTGCTTGGTCGCTCCCGACGTTATACGCCCGCCCTGCCCCACCATTCAGAAGCAGGGTCCAAAGCCAAATCGCCACGTCCGCCGCGTAGAGATAAGACCGCAACGGCGTCCCGTCGCCTTCAATGCGAATCGGACCTCCGAGCAGCGCGTCTCTCACGAAATTTCCAGCAGCGAAGTTTCGATCGAGCGGCAAATATGGTCCGGTAAACGCAAAAAGGCGCGCGATTACCACATCCAGAGTTGAGTCCGACGCCCCAAGACACCACGCTTCTGATTCCCGTTTCGCCTCGCCATAGCCGGTGATCCTGCTGGCCGGAACAGTATCCTCCGTCATCATTTCGATTTCGACAGGCTGCTCGCCGTAGACGGCCCCCGAGCTGACATAGAGGAGGCGCTTCGTGCCACGCGTCTTTGCCAGTTCAAGAACCCGCCGCGTGCCTTCAAGATTCGCCGAAGAAGGCACAGCACTGTGCTCATGCGCCGCGTGAATGACAAATCGGAATTCCTCTTCGGGAAACTTTGTCGTCTTGATATCTCCCCGCAGGATCTCGATTGCCTTGTCCCCCTTCAGGGCTGGCCGGCGCCCTTCGAAAGCGTTCGGATTGCGCGTCAACACAAACAGCCGTGCATTCAGGTTCAACCGCCGATTCGCCCACATGAAGCTATCGATCAGCCATTGCCCAACAAAACAGGTACCCCCCGTGACGAAAATGTTGGTTCCCTTCACTGGTCCCCAAACACCCTCGGTGTGGGCCAGTACGTGATCCAAGTCTCGCTCTAGCTCATACGCCATTCAGACCCACAGCGTCTGCCAATCCGTAACCGGCATCTGATGAAAGGTATCCACCACATACGCAATCATCTCGGGAGTCAGCCCTGGATACACTCCCAGCCAAAACGTTTGGCTCATCACGAAATCGGTATTTACAAGAGATCCAACGACCCTATGCTGGACTTCGCGGTACGCTGGCTGCCGCAGCAGATTGCCGCCGAACAATAGCCTAGTCGCAATCTTGCGGCTTTCCAGGAACGCGATCAGGCGATTGCGGCTAAACGGCGCTTCGCGCCGAACCGATAACGGAAATCCGAACCAACTTGGCTCTGTATTAGGCGTTGCTTCCGGCAGTACAAGCCATTTCTCCAAATCCTGTAGCCCCTCGCGCAGCAACCGATAATTTGCTCGGCGCTTGGCGATAAACTCGGGCAATTTACCGATTTGCGAAACGCCGATGGCCGCCTGCATGTCGGTCATCTTCATGTTATAGCCGATATGCGAATAAGTATATTTGTGGTCATAGCCCCGAGGCAGGCCGCCTAGTTGCCAGTCGAATCGCTTGCCACAGGTATTCTCTTTGCCTGGATCGCACCAGCAATCTCTTCCCCAGTCACGGAACGATTCCACAATTGTCTGTAGCAGGGGTTTGTCGGTCAAGACACAGCCGCCTTCGCCTGTAGTGATGTGATGGGCCGGGTAGAAGCTCAGCGTCGCAAGGTCGCCAAATGTTCCGGCTTTCTTGCCCTCGAACGTCGCACCCACCGCGTCGCAGCAATCCTCTATCAGCCACAAATCGTGTTTCCTGGCAAACGCCGTGACTTGCACCACATCAAACGGATTGCCTAACGTATGCGCCAGTACCACCGCGCGCGTTCTCTCCGATTTTGCCGCCTCCAGCATGGCTACATCAACGTTGTAGGTTGGTAGAGAGACATCCACAAACACCGGCACAAGAGCGTTTTGCACAATTGGATTCACCGTCGTCGGGAATCCGGCTGCCACCGTGATCACTTCATCGCCCGGCACCAGTCTGCGGCTTCCAAGCCTCGGCGAGGTAAGCGCGCTCATCGCTAGCAAATTGGCCGAAGAGCCCGAATTGACGAGTGTTGCGCAACGCACTCCAAACCATTCCGCCAAGAGGTGCTCAAACTGGTCGGCAAACCGCCCGGCCGTTAGCCAGAAGTCCAGCGACGCGTCAATCAGCGATCGGACATCTTCGCCGTCGAAGACGCGGCCCGCCACCGGCACCGCGCTCTCGCCTGCGGCAAACGCCCGGGGAGTGTGGATCATCTGAGAATATTCAGCCACCAGCTCGAGAATGCGCTTCCGCAAATCCCCGGCTTGCGATATCATCCTGTGTCCTCCGAAAAATCCACCATACCAACGAATCGTAGCGAACCAGCACAACCTTGAACAATCGGCCAACTGCGCCCCTCGGCAAAGTCGGCTGAATCGGACCTTGGTCGAACATTTTATTCTGCGAATGTGGCGCCCAGCCACGCCAAATACTTCACCGCGCCATCTTCCACCGCCAAAGCGATCACTTCCGGCGTGTCGTAGCTATGCAAGCGAGTGATCAAATCGCGCAATGCCGCAAATTGTTTCCGCGTAGTTTTAATCAGCAGCAAAACCTCCTGCGCCGTTTCAATCTCGCCTTGCCAGCGATACACGCTTTCGATTGCCGGAACTATGTTGACGCAAGCTGCCGCCTCGTCCTTGACAATCGCATGCGCCAGTTGCGACGCTTCCGTGTGGTTAGGGCAGTTGCAGAAGACAACGAGCGCATCGGTCATAAATACTTGTTTTTGCTGGACCTTTCGTCAAAACAAGTTTATAAAGGTAAGAAGAGATGTTTCGTTCTTATCTACGACCCATTGCAGCATTGGCCACGCTTACCGCTCTAGCGGCGTATGCGGTCATCATGCTGCGCGGTCCGCAAGGCTTGAGCGCCCTCAGTGAAAAGCAGAAGCAAATTCACCTCCTGGAGGAAGGGAACGCTAATCTAGAGCGTGAAGTTGAAGCTCGTAAACAACACGTAATGCGCTTGGATAAGGATAAAGCCACGCAGATCTTGGAGCTCCGAAAGCTTGGTTTTGTGGGTGAAGGCGATACCCAATTCAACGTGGGCGGGCAGAAACTCTCAACCGGCGGGGCAACTCCAACAGCACATTAGCTTTTGTCTGTAACTTACTGAAAAATGACAGTTTACGAAGAACGAAAAGATGACCTGGAGCGCTACGAGTTTATGTGGGGTCGGGAACGGGGGCGCTTGGCGATTTCGCTCGATTGCATTACTGACGCGTTGGTGCTCGCCGGCCAGCACGGCGTCTACTGCCAGAGCGTTCGGCAACTTGGCAAACCCGCCATGGATATTCAGCTAATCACCAAAAGCCTGACGGATGCTAAGGAATTAATTAGTTCCGTTCTCGAAATGAAGGCAAATCAGCAAGTTGCTAAAGACCCTGCAGAAAAGGGTTAAACTCCTTTTCGTGCGCGATGGTAGTGGGCGCGCCGTGCCCGGGAATCACTATCGTGTTAGCCGGCAATGGCAACAACCGCGTCCTAATGGAACTGAGAATCGTTCGGCTATCGCCGCCCGGCAAGTCCGTTCGGCCCACCGTTTCCCGGAACAGCGTATCGCCGGCGATGAGCTTTTGCTCTTGCGGAATCCAAACGGACAAACTTCCCTGCGTGTGGCCCGGCGTGAGGATGATGTTGAAATCCGCGCCGCCAAGTTTCACAACCTCGCCCTCCCTAGCGGCTATATCGATCTCCGGACGCTCGGGGGTCTGCGTTCCAAGCCACCCCGCCTGGACGTCAAGGGCGTCGAGCAAAGCAAGATCGTTTTCATTCATATAAACCGGCGCAGCCGTGAGCGCACGTAACTGAGCGGCCCCCGTCACGTGATCGATATGGCCGTGAGTAATGATGATGGCTTTGACTTTGAGCTGGTGCTTATCCAGGACTTCAGTGATTTTGGAAACTTCGTCGCCCGGATCGATAATGATCGCTTCGCGCGATTGTTCGTCGCCGAAGATGGAGCAGTTGCAGCGGAGTTGGCCAACGGGAAGAATGACGTGGATCATGTGCTGGATTTTCATTTCACTCGGCGTGCCCAGATCCTGAACACCCAACGTAAACACCAAGACCAATCATCCCAAAGCCCGAGGCCAGGCGCTGCCGCCTTTGTATACGAGGATTGCGCTTCAGATTGTCGCTAACGGTGCCGGCGAAAGTTGCTACCACCAGATCGGCGGAGGTATTTAATGCAACAGAGAGTCCGCCCAGCATCACAAATTGCAGAAACAAATGGCCCTTCATAGGCGAAACAAATTGTGAGACGAAAGCCAGGAAGAACAGCGCCGTCTTCGGATTCGTACCTCCGTCCAGATCCCTTGCCGGAATGAGTTCCGTTGAACTGGCTCGACGCTCGCCGTGGGTAACGCCTCATTGCTGGCTTTGATCATCCGAACGCCCAAATAGATCAGATAGGCTGCGCCCGCGTACTTAACGATGCTGAAGGTAAGAGCTGAAGTCGCCAGCAGCGCGGACAGGCCGGTGGCTGCGGCAACCACCTGGACGATCCCGCCGACGAATGTGCCCAAAGATGAGAGTACCCCTTCTTTGCGCCCACCGCCCAGGCTTCGCGCCAGAACATAGAAAAGTCCTGGACCCGGAGTAAGGGCAAGCAAGATCGCCGCGCCGAGAAAAAGAGCGAAATGAGTTGTGTCTGGCGTTTTTGCATTGTAACCGGGCGTTGATGAACTACCGGTCGCAATTCTTAGACCCACCTTGCTTCTGAATTTCCGCTGCTACCTCGTTGAAACCATTCTCCAGCGCAACCGCGTAAGCAGTCTTATGACTCTTCCCGCACAAATTGGGGTTTCCTCCCCGCTTGAGCAGCAAGTTCACCGTATCCTCCTTTGCGAAACGCCGCTGCCGAATACAGCGCCGTCGTCCCGGAAGCAGCATTTACTTGATTGATCCAAGCTCCATGGTCGAGCAACATACCAACAATCGCGTCAAATCCCTTGAGCGCGGCATCCTCCAAAGCGCTCGTTCCATTCTTGCCGCTCAGATTCGGATCGGCGTTATTCTTCAATAGGACGTCCACAACCTTGCCCGCGCCTCCGAACGCCGCCGCGTCCAACACGGTCGATCCCGAAGGCAAAACTTCGTTCGCGTTTGCCCCGCGTGCCAACAACCCCTCCACAACCGATGATTCATCTTTCTTAACGGCGGTCTCCATTGCTCTTGCACGGAATTCAGGCGTCTCACTCTCTTTCGATTCGGCCTCGAGCAGCAACACCGCGCAGTCTTCCTTACCCATTCGCATGGCATTTTCGAGCGGGCTGTAACCTCGTTTATCCCGAATTCCCAGGTCGGGCTTAAAAAGAAGCAAGTATTGCACCAGCCTTGCGTGCCCTTTATAGGCCGCTTCATTGATCGGAGTCGCGCCCGTCTTGGGTTCGGTCTCATTCAGCCGCGCGCCATGCGCCAGCAGCAGGGCTACCGTGTCAAAGGAACCGTACCAGACGGCTGCATCCATCGCACTGGTCCCTTCATTGTCACGCGCGTTTACGTCCGCGCCCTTTTCGATCAGCAACCGGATTACTTCAAGCTGGTCATACGCACAATGCAACGCTGTCCGCCCGGACGGCCCCGGTTCGTTAACTTTGGCGCCCGCTTCGATAAGCATTTCGGCAACCCGCCGGTTCCCCAGCTCGGCCGCATTTTGCAGCGGGGTGTCACGCACCTGACTCGCAAATGTATGGCTCTTGGCTCGTGGGTTCGGGTCCGCATGATGCGCTAGCAACAATTCAACCGCTTTGTTCTGGTTAAATGAGACTGCGTAGTAAAGAGGCGTATGCCCATATCGGTCAGGCACGTCGGGATCAACGCCAGACGCTAGCATGCCTTCTATCGCCTTCACATCGCCATTCCTCGCCGCCTTCGCCAAGATCTCCGCCGCGCTGTTTGGTCCGCCCTGCAAAACTTCCGCGCAAAGCATCAGCACAAAGACAGCCCGTGTCATCTACTCACACCCAGCGCCGCCCGGTACTTCTCCGGCAAACTCGTCGGCTTCCAATCTCTGTTCAACCAAAGATGCCGCGTGAACCCTTCCGCCAGCAAGCGTTCCGGCTCCACGGAGCTGATTTTATACCCGAACTCCACCATCCGCGAACTCGCCTTCACCACACTCGTTTCGACACTGATCTCCTGGTCGTAACGCGCCGGATAAAGGTATCGGCAGTTGCTCTCCACCACCGAAAGAAAAAGCCCCTCACTCTGTTCCAAATCTTTGTACTGAAGCCCTAGCGCCCGTACGCATTCCACTCGCCCCACTTCCATCCACACCAGGTAGTTGGCATAGTAGACGACCCCCATCTGATCGGTTTCCGCATAGCGCACGCGCAAGCGAGTTTGCTGGCTCAACGGACTGCTCCTTTAAAGCTCTTTCCGGTATTTAATGAAACCGTGGTGCTTGGCGATGCGGTCGTACAAAAGCCGGGCAGTCGCGTTCGTCTCGTGCGTCAACCAATAAACGCAGCAACAATTGGCCTTGCGCGCTTCCGCGGAAACATGCTCAATCAGCAACCTGCCCACGCCCGCCCCGCGCATCTTCTCACTCACATAAAGATCTTGCAAATAGCAATAATCGCCAATCGTCCAGTTAGATCTGTGAAAAATCCAGTTCACCATCCCAACTGCGGTCTCACCTTGAAATGCCAGTGCTCCAGCAGTAGACTCGTGCGGATCAAGCATTCGGCGGAAACTCTCTTGGCTTACTTCCTCCGGGATGCTGGTCTCATAAAACATCTGATAAAGCTTCCAGAGAGCAAGCCATCTTTCGTAATCGGCGGCGGCAAGCGGACGGATGAAAATGGGCGCGGGCTGTTTCTCCATAAATGCTTAGTCTAGCTGCCCTACGCTTGTTAGCATTTGAATGATGCTTGTCAAAGTGTTATTCTTCGGCGTTCTGAAGGACTTGGTGGGCAAAGCCGAAGAGCGCCTCGACGTGCCCCCTGGTACTACGCTGGGGAGCCTCTTTGCCAGCTATTCGCAGCGCTACGAAACCCTGCAAGGCAAGCGTCCGTCGATTCTATTTGCTAGGAACCAGGAGTTTGCAACCGCCGATACCGCTCTTTCTGAGAATGACGAGGTGGCATTCCTCCCGCCCGTCAGCGGAGGGTCTGGAACCGGCGGAAATATTTTTGAAATCGTGCGGGAAACTATCGATTCGCGCCGGCTTGTGGAGAAATTACGGCGTCCGGAAGATGGTGCAGTGGTAGTTTTTGAAGGCGTTGTGCGAAATAACACTAAAGGTCGGCCAACCACTCACTTGGAATACGAATGCTACGAAGGGATGGCCCAGGACCACATGGCGCGCATAGGCCGCGAGATCACCGCACAGTTCGCCATCGGCCGCATAGGCATGGTGCATAGGCTGGGCCGCTTGGAAATTGGCGAAGCAAGCGTGGTGGTTGTCGCCACCGCGCCGCACCGGAAACCGGCTTTTGAGGCCGCCTTGGAAGGTATCAATCGCCTCAAGCGTGAAGTTCCAATCTGGAAAAAAGAGTTTTTCGCCGACGGGGCCGTGTGGGTCGATGGGGAGTGGGATGACCGCCTTCTAGCTGGTTCATCCGAACATGGCAACTAATCGACAACTGCAGTGGGCTGTTTTGCTCTGCCTCGGCGTCGCGCTTAATGGCGCAGCCCAATTCAAGCCCGCGAACCCGCCCCCGGCTGCCAGCCAAGTGCAGGGTCCCCTTTATTCGGCAAGCGTGAATCTGGCGCGCCTGCTTGTCTCAGTCCGTGACCGGCAGGGCGCTATCATCACCAACCTGAACAAGGAAGACTTCCTGCTAACCGATAGTGGAGTAGACCAGCAGGTTGCCGTCTTTGAGCGAAACACCTCGCTTCCGCTCTCAGTGGCCATTCTCATGGACACGAGCGGCAGTACCAAAATCGATCTGCATTACGAGACCGGTTCGGTGCTGCGATTCATATCGGCGTTGCTCGATGCCGGCAACCCTGATGATAAATTTGCTCTTTTCACCTTCAATTGGCACACCAATCTCGATGTAGACTATTCGCGCAACAGATCCCGCGCGGCAAAGGCGCTGAATGCCGCCCGTAACGAGGGTGGCACTTCTCTGTACGACGCCATGTACTTGGCAAGCGACACTCTTTCAGAGCGTGAAGGCCGTCACGTCATGGTAGTAGTGACCGACGGCGGCGATACCACCAGCTACAAGAAATATGGCGATGCGTTGCGCGCCGTCCAGCAGGCCGATGCCGTCCTGTATCCAATCGTGGTGGTCCCGATTTCCGGTGATGCCGGCCGCAATTTAGGCGGCGAGCACGCGCTTGCAACCTTGGCGGCTTCTACCGGTGGACGCATCTTCAATCCCTCCGGATTTACTGAACTGGATGAAGCGTTCACGGATATAATTCGCGAGCTTCGCACGCAATATCTGATCGGCTTTTACCCAAAGGATGTCAAGCAAGAGCCGCGGCGCTTTCACCCCGTCTCCGTGACTGTGCGCCAGCCTGGCATGAAGACCATTGCGCGCAGTGGTTATTTCGAGCCGTAGTACTCCCACAACTCGGAGATCAGCAAACCTCCCAATGCCGGGCGGCACTGCGCGACGCAGAACCCATTCTGCGTCATTACCTCCCGGTATTCCGGCAGCTTGTTTACGCTGAGACGCGTTGCGATTTTGAAGAAGAAATACATGAAACGAATCAGTATTCTGGCTGCTTGTCTAGGCGCCCCTTGCTCAGGAAGATTGAACTCCGACACCAGCCACTTTCCAGTCGAAGAGCAATGAAGGGATATACGCGCCACCAAACTGCCTAAGTCCAGCGTTGTAAAGCAATCCAGGAAAAAATGAGTCACCACTAAGTCATACTCGCCCTGCAACTGCACCGTCCGCGCATCGCCCTCCCAGAACTTTACCTGCGTCGAATCGAGTTTCAGGTCGCGCAGTCTTCGTCGGGCCACATCCAGCATGCCGCCACTAACATCTACTGAATCGATCAAGGCCCGTCGATTCCGCGCGACTAAAGCCGCCGTGAACCGTCCATCCCCGTCGCCAAGAATGAGAATGCGCTTTGCGGTGGCCGCTTCAGGCAAATATTCCATCCGCCGCCGCTGTAGCGCCCGCCCAAATGCCAAATACTCAAATAGCTGGTACCAGCGCGCAATACGGTCGCAATTCATCCACTAGTAATTTGCCATGTGCTGAACTAAAAGTATATGGCAAATTTCCTGGACGCGGCGATTGAGATCGCCCGCGAAGCCGGCGAGGTGCTGATGGCGCACCGGGGAGTCGCGTTCGAGCTGAAAGCCGAGCACGATCTAGTCACGGCCGCGGATCGGGCGAGCGAAAAACTCGTGATCCAGCGCCTGCATGAGCGTTTTCCCGATCACGGTATTTTCGCCGAGGAAGGCGGTCGCGCTGCGCTCGAAGCCCCTCTGCGTTGGTATATCGATCCTCTCGACGGCACCACCAACTACGCGCACGGCTACCCGCAATGGAATGTAACTTTGGCCTTGGCGAAACACGGCGAGGTCATCGCCGGCGTGGTGTACGACCCGCTGAATCGCGAACTGTTTGCCGCCGAGCGCGGGGCCGGTGCCCGGCTGAACGGTGCGCCCATTCGTGTGAGCAAGGCGCCGAACCTGAATGAGTCACTCGTCTCCACCGGCTTTCCCAGCCGCCGCCGGCATCAGAACGTAAACATCCATTTCTACTATCAACTTGCGATGCTCACTCACGGCGTTCGCCGCAGTGGATCGGCTGCCATCGACTTGGCGTATACGGCCTGCGGCCGCATTGAGGCTTTTTGGGAGTTTGGACTCAATCCTTGGGATATGGCCGCCGGAACTCTATTGGTTGAGGAAGCGGGCGGCAGAACGTCGGGCATGATGGGTGAGGCGCTTGACTTGCATGGCAGGTACCTGCTCGCGGATAACGGCCTGATTCACTCGGAAATCGTAGGCTTGTTTTCAGAAATATTTCGCGGCCAGTACCGGCATGAAATGCCCGGCTTGCCCGACGCCGAATGGGAGGTCTTACATGGCTGAAGCGCCTGCGGTTCCATTAACCATCGAGGGCTCTTATGTTCTCCATCAAATCTTTCGCTTCGCTCGCTCCGCCTGGCATCAGCAGGAAGCATTTCATTGCGACCGTATTGTGCAACGCGCTGTCGAAACGCTGGCAGCCATGGAAAAAGGCACCAAAGACGGCAATCCCAAGCCAACCGCCGTTTATTCAATGATCGGACACAAGGGTGATCTTATGTTCGTCCATTTTCGCGATTCGCTTGAAGATCTTCACCGCGCTGAACTGGCCATTGAGCGCATGGAACTATCCGATTTTCTTGAGCCAACCCATTCCTACCTATCAGTCGTGGAACTGGGACTCTATGAATCGACCGCCAAGACCTACGCCGCCCTAACAGAGAAAGGCATTGAGCCGCAGACCGCAGAATGGGATGCGGGCGTACAGGAGGTTTTGGCGCGCCAAGCTGCCGCCATGGCATCGCGCCTTCACCCCGAAATTCCCCCCTCCAAGTACATCTGCTTTTATCCCATGGATCGCCTGCGCGGCGAAAGCAAGAACTGGTACCAAGTGACCCTGGCCGAGCGCCAGCGCATGATGCATGAACACGGCTTGATTGGCCGACGCTATGCCGATTCGGTCAAACAAATCATTTCCGGTTCCATCGGTTTCGACGACTGGGAGTGGAGTGTTGACTTGTTCGCCGACGATCCGCTAGTGTTTAAGAAACTCATCTACGAAATGCGCTTCGATGAGGTGAGCGCGGTTTACGCCCAATTTGGCTCTTTTTATGTCGGACTGCGGGTTCACGCCCAGGACTTGCGGCAGATTTTAGCCGGTGAACTGCCCTGAAATGCTTCCTCAAAGCAGGGCCGCAAAACCCTTGATTTCCGACAACATACGGGTTCAAATTAACGGGAATGGTACGCTTATTATTCGTAAATGCGTACTGTTGACTTAATTCACCGTAAGCGAGATGGCGAAGAACTGGCGGCCGATGAAATCCAGTTCCTTGTCGACGGCTATACTCGCGGCGACATTCCTGACTACCAAATGTCGGCATTCTTGATGGCAATTTTCTACTCCGGCATGACCGACCGGGAAGTGAGCGCCATGACCGACAGCATGGTGAATTCCGGCACTACCCTCGATCTTTCTTCCATTCCCGGAGTAAAGGTTGACAAGCATTCCACCGGCGGCGTGGGCGATAAAACCAGCCTGATTGCGTCTCCTTTGGCCGCTGCTGCCGGAGTAGTCGTTCCCATGATTTCGGGCCGCGCTTTGGGTCATACTGGGGGAACGCTCGATAAGCTAGAATCCATTCCTGGCTTTCGCACCGACCTTTCCATTGATCAATTCAAGACCCTGCTGGCTGAGCACAAACTGGCCTTCATCGGACAGACGCCTGAGCTCGCTCCCGCCGATGGCAAGCTTTATTCGCTGCGCGACGCCACGGCCACCGTGGAATCCATTCCGCTCATCGCCACCTCCATCATGTCGAAGAAAATCGCCGTCGGTCTCGATGCCCTCGTGCTCGACGTGAAGGTGGGCTCCGGCGCGTTCATGAAGAAGCAGGTGGAAGCGCGCCGCCTCGCTCAGATGATGGTCGGCATCGGCCGCCGGCTCGACAAGCGCGTACAAGCTCTGATTACCGACATGAGCCAGCCACTCGGTTATGCGGTAGGCAACGCGCTCGAAATCATGGAAGTGTCTCAGACGCTGCAAAACGCCGGTCCGGCCGATCTCACTCGCATCTCTCTCGAGTTGGCTGCCCGCATGATCTTCCTCGGCAAAATCACCAAGACCCTTGACGAAGCCCGCGAACTCGCGCAGTCCAAGTTGCTGGACGGTTCCGGCTACCGCAAGTTCAAAGACGTCATCGCGGCGCAAGGCGGCAACCCCAAGGTTCTCGATCAATTCGAGCTTTTGCCGAACGCCACTGGCGCTCAGGAAATCACCACTCAGCGCGGCGGCTACGTCAGCGCCATCGACGCCGAATTGATCGGCCAGGCGTCCTCTATGATCGGCGCTGGCCGCAACACCAAGGAAGATACCATCGATCCCGCGGTAGGCGTCATCCTCGAAGTCAAAGTGGGCCAGAAAATCGATTCCGGCAGCATTCTTTGCCGTATTTATCACACCAGCGAAGAACACCTGGAAGCGGCGGCTGAACTCGTGGAAGACGCCTTCAAGATTTCCAATCAACCGGTAGATGAACGCGACCTGATTCTCGAAGTTGTTAGTTAGCCCGAGTTCACGATGGCGAGATTCACCGGTCTTATCGGCCTGATCGCAATCGTCTTCGCCGCTTATTTCTTCTCCACCAAGCGCTCCGCCATTCAGCGGCGAGTCGTGCTGTGGGGAGTTTTCCTGCAGTTCTCTTTCGCGTTCATCGTCTTGAAAACGCCATTCGGCCAGCTTTTTTACGTTTTCAGCCAATTTGTGAACGCCTTGCTGAACTATTCTTCCGCTGGCGCGAGCTTTGTTTTTGGCGATAAGCTCGGCATGCGAAACGACGAATTCGGTGTCATTATCGCGTTTCAAGTGCTGCCCATTGTTATCTTTATCTGTTCGCTTTTCGCCATTCTTTATTACTTCGGCGTAATGCAGATCTTTGTCAAGGGCATGGCCATCGTGATGCAGCGCTTCATGGGAACCAGCGGCGCCGAGTCCACTTGTGTTGCGGCCAGCATCGTCATGGGCCAGACGGAAGCGCCGGTCACGGTCCGGCCATTTCTTGAAACCATGACGGAATCGGAACTGTTCACGGTGATGACCAGCGGCATGGCGCACGTCTCGGGCGCGGTGATGGGCGCTTACGTCGCCATCGCTCACGTGTCCATCACGCACCTGCTAACCGCCGTCATTATGACCGCGCCGGCCACCATCATGCTCGCCAAAATGTTCGTGCCCGAGACCGGCGAACCGCTCACCGGCGGCAGCGTCAAGGTAGTCGTGGAGAAGCCGGGTGTCAATGTCATTGACGCCGCGGCGCGCGGCGCTGGTGACGGCTTGCATCTCTCCCTCAACATTGCCACCATGCTGATCGCGTTCCTGTCCATCATCGCCATGTTGAATGGCGGCTTGGGTTGGCTGCATCACTACCTTCCCTTCGTGCCCGAAAGCTTGCAGAAAATCCTGGGCCTTTTGTTCTCGCCCATCGCCTGGGCTCTGGGAGTCAGTTTCAACGATTGCGCTTCGATAGGCAACTTGCTGGGAACGCGCATGGTGCTAAATGAATTCGTAGCCTTCGTCGACTTGGGCAAAATCCGCCCGATGTTGCAGGAACGGTCCTTCGTTATTGCCACTTTCGCCCTTTGCGGCTTCGCCAATTTAAGCTCGATTGCGGTGCAAATCGGCGGCATCGGCGCATTGGCGCCCAGCCGCAAATCCGATCTCGCCCGCATGGGTTTCAAAGCCATGATCGTGGGCACGCTGGCAAACTTCATGTCCGCCTGCATTGCAGGCATACTGTTCTAAAGCGCTACTACCGCTGGCTCTCGCTGATCAGCTTTTTGTACACCTCCCGCGCATGATCGTAGGCTTCCCGGCCATTCACCAGGTCCGCCGCTGACATGCGCGCTGCTTTCTGCGTCCAACACTGATTGACGGCGTTGAAGCACCATTCGGCGCTGCGCCGCGAAGCCCGAATGGGCTCGGACTTCACAATCACAAACACCGGATTCGTATGCGCGGCGGGCAGCACACGCGCAGCGATCCAACTACTCGAGTCGATGGGAACCGTGAACTCAAGCGGATGAACAAATCCATCGGCAACGATGTTCTGGCGTACCACCGCGCGGCCGTTCACCACGATTTCAACAGGTACTTCGCGCGTATCTCCAATTCGGGCACGTTCCACGTCCCAATAGGGCTTCTCGTCGTAGGGCAGTTTGCGGATGGCTTCATTCGGGCTCTCCGCCAAGTAAGCAGCGGCGTTGACTGTGACCTTGACCGTGCCGGGAGCGCCTATGTGGACCTCGCTCGCGCCGGTGCCCACCGCCGTTCCTCCGACAGTGAAATCCATCAAGTGAGTCTTGCCATCGGAGACATAGCTGCGGCCTGCTTTGAGTGAGTCGAGCCAAGCAGCATAACTGAGTTCGCCCGCCACTTTCGCGTAAGTCCGGCCAATGCCCACACGCCCATCGTAGATACACGGGAAATCCGTCTCGCCGGCGATGCGCGTACGGAAGCCCACATTCAAGGTGTGATACCAGATATTGAGCTCCCACGGATAAGGAGTGTCAACCGATGAGATGAAATCCACCGTGTCTGGATAGGTGACATCCACAATGTACTCGTTGGCGCCGATCCCATCGAAGCCGGGCATCTCGTAACTAGGCAGATCGGGACTCATCACTTGCAATCCCCACCCGGAGTGCGCAAAGCCAACAATCGCGCCTTGCTCTTTTGCCCAGCGGAAGATAGGCAAGTCCCAAGTGGGCCAGTCTTCGATACGCTTGGTACCCGGATAGTCTTGCTCCTTCAGCTTCAACAACACGATGTGGCCGGCATGGCTCGAAGGAAAGCCGGATACCTCCAGATCGTAATGCATGATGCGTCCCGGCCTGGAACGGGCGTCGTCTTTGGCACAGAAGAATTGCTTTTGATAGTAATAATCGGGACCCCAAGTCAGCACCGAACCGACGTTCAAGCGTTCGCCGAGAATCTGGCGAATCATGTCTTTCGGCTCGACGCCCTCGGCCGGATTCATGTAGTGCGAGCAGCCGGCCGCGTGTACGTGATGATCGCCGGAATACCACCCAAACTTAGCGGGATCGATCCAGCGCTCGAGTTGCACGGCAACGTCCATGGGCTTGCTATCCGCCACGGCCACTTCCTTGGTATGCGTGCGATACTCAGGGCCGCCGGTGTATTCAAACGTGTAATAGCCTTTGGGCAAGTAGACTTGCTCGCCGTCCTCGCGGTAGATCTGAGGTTGGAAGAAGAAGTCGGGAGCGAGGCGCTTCGAACGGGCGGGGTAGATGCGGTGAAGGCGGTCGCGAATGACGAAGCTGGCCATCCCAGGTTGGCCATTTTCGTCTTTGACGCGCAGTGTAACGCGAGTCGCGGCTTGCGCGTTGAAGAGGACATCCATCTCATTACGGAAGCCGATATCCTGGCTTCCCTGCCCCACGTTGAAGCTGATCTTTGCGGAACGCTGGCCTGAATCGCGGCTGAATACTTCGAGGATCTGATACTCCAAACCGAGACCCGAGAGACGCTTGCGCATGGGCGGTTGATGATAGAGGGATATGTCGGCCCAACGGTCCGCGGCATCGTGGGGAGTGAGTTCGATGGCCGGTTTAGGATCGCCATTAGATTGCCGGAACACGTCTCCCGAGTTAGGACTGGCCACTCTCAGCTCGGCAGTCACGCCGGCGCGATTGTTGACCTTCACCAAGAAGAGCCGCGCGCCATCTTCGAGGATGGAAGGATCGGCGACGCCTTGCTCCACTTTCACCCTGCTTTCGGCGTTGATATCGACAATGGCTAAGACGTGCCGATCGAGGACAGCTTCGATGGCGGCGACAGCTGAATTCTCGTCGGAGTTGGCGATAGCCTTATCGATAGCGCCAATTTCAGTGGCGGACAACGGCTCCCCTAGATAGTCTAGGGCTTCAGCGAGTTGGCGAACTTGTTGTGCCAGGGGCTGGAGAGGAACAGGTTGCTGCGCCGCCGCAGCCAGGCAGACGAATGAGAGGACGAAAAGTTTCATGCCGTTCCATCATGCCCTTCATCAAGCAAAGATACCGTCGTGGACGTTGCCGGCCGTGTCGGTAAGACGGAAATCGCGGCCGGAATAACGGTAGGTCAGTTTCAAGTGATCGAGACCGAGCAGCGCCAAAACAGTGGCGTGAAAATCATGGATGTGCATGCGGTTTTCGGCGGCGTGGTAGCCGAAGTCGTCGGTTGCGCCGTAGGCGAAGCCAGGCTTAACTCCGCCGCCGGCCATGAAGAGCGAGTAGCCGTAAGGATTGTGATCGCGGCCGTTGCCGCCTTGCGAGACCGGAGTCCGGCCGAACTCGCCTGACCAGATCACGAGAGTGTCATTCAGCAGGCCGCGAGCTTTAAGGTCCTTCAGCAAACCGGCGATCGGCTTGTCTACCTCGCCGGCGTTCTCGTTGTGCTTGACAAAGAGATCGGAGTGCTGATCCCACTTATAGCTGTGCGTGCATTGAATGAAACGGACATCGGCTTCCGCCAGGCGGCGAGCCAACAGACATTGCCAGCCGAAATCGGCGGTCTTCGGATCATCCAGGCCATAGAGTTTCTTGGTGGCGCCGGATTCGCCCGCAACGTCGAACACCTTGGAAGCTTCCGCTTGCATGCGGAAACCCATCTCGAAGCTCTGAATGCGGGTTTCCAGCTCATCGTCGAGTTTCCAGAGTTCCTGGTGCTTGCGATTGATGGCTTGTATCATGTCGAGCTCGTACCGCTGCTGCTCGCGATTGAAGCCAGGGTTGACGAGATATTCGATGGGTTCCTTCTGAATCTCGGCGACCTGCATGCCGGCGTTACCGATGGCCGTCCCTTGCACCGAGCCAGGCAGGAAGCCCGAGGCCCAATTCTTGGCGCCACCGTGGGAAAGAGCGGGCTTGATCGTGATGTAGCCGGGAAGATTGCGGTTTTGGGAACCGAGGCCATAGAGCACCCAGGAGCCAACGCTAGGACGTGTGAAGGTAAACGTGCCGGTGAAGGTTTGGAGCAACGCAGCGCCATGATCGACACCTTCGCCGACCATGGAACGGACGACGCAAAGATCGTCGGCACATTCGCGGATGTGCGGGAAGAGGTCGCTGATGGGCAAGCCACTTTGGCCGCAATTCTTAAACTTCCAGGGCGACTTCATCATGCCGCCGGTTTCGCCGGCCGCGAAGGTGAGCGGCTGCTTGATGGGCAGCGGCTTGCCGTTGTTGGCGTCCAGGTAGGGCTTCGGGTCGAACGTATCGATAGATGAGGGTCCACCGTGCATGAACAGGAAGATAACACGCTTGGCGCGCGCCGGAAACATGGGCGATTTAGGCACGAGCGGATCGACCGAAGCACTCGCTTGCGCGACTTCGGCCATCAGCGATTGCAAGCCCATAAAACCGAAGCCGCAGCCGGCGGCGCGCAGCATTCCGCGGCGCGACAACTGGGAAACTTTCGGCGCTTTCGTGATAAAAGAATTGATATCCATTGCTATATCCCTTTCAATACACCTCAATACACAAAGATGAATTCGTTCGAAGCCATGAGCACGTGGGTGAGACTCGTCCAGGCTTGTTCGGCGTCAATCTCGCTCCACTTGCGGCGCAGACTGGCCAAATAGGTTAAGCCGCTGTCGATCTCGTTGGCATCGGGGCGGCGATCCAGCACCCGCAGATAAATTTCCTCCACACGGCGCTTATCTTGTTTTTCCTGTTTCAATACGCTGTCGGCCACGTGCGTCGCTTCGCGAATGACCATCGGGCTATTCATGACGAAGAGCGCCTGGGTTGCCACTGTGGTTGAACTGCGGTGCCCTTCAGGCGTGGTGGCATCGCCAAAATCGAACAGCGTGTACAGCGTGGGCAGATTGGAGCGGCGCAGCGGCAGATAGATGCTCCGGCGATTGGTCTTCTCCGGGTTCATGCTGATGCGGTTCGCGCTGGTTTCGCCATCGGTACCTACACCTGGATCGAGCGTTCCTCCCATGGTGAGATCGAGATCGCCTCCCATGGCGAGATAGGCATCGCGGATTTCCTCGATACTGAGCCGTTGCCGGGGAAAATGCGAGAGGAGACGGTTTTCGGGGTCCTTCGCTTTCTTCTCTTCGTCGAAGGCGGCGCTCATCTGATAAGTCTTCGAGAGCATGATGAGGCGGTGCATTTTTTTGATCGACCAGCCGTTGTCCATAAAGGTCCGGGCGAGATAATCAAGCAGCTCAGGATTGCTGGGACGGTCGCCAAGGCGGCCATAGTTATCGGGCGTGCGTACAATGCCATCGCCAAAATGACCCTGCCAGATGCGATTGGCCATGACGCGCGGAGGAAGCGGGTTTCGCGGATCTACAATCCAATTTGCCAGTTCAAAACGGCCGCTTTTAGTCTTAACTTCAGGCGCGGGAGCGCTAAGACGGAGGATGGACGGGACAGTACGCTCGACCGGGTCACCAAGGCTGTGATAATCGCCGCGCAGGAAGACCTTCTGATTCATGGTCTCGCCTTCTTTCACAGCGCAGGCCATGGGAACTTCTTTCCTAGGGAGAGTCCTTTCCATGTCCGAAGCCTGTGAAATAAGGCTGACTGCTTCCTTGGCTTTGTCAGTCGGGAGGTTGGCGAGTTGCTCTTCCTGAGAGCGATGGAGAGGGCCGCCATTTTGCCAAGTGGCGATGAAGAAGGCATCCTTCTCAGCTCTCATTTGCGGATGCGGTCCGGGAATCTTGCCCGCTTTGGGAAAACTTTCGCGCGATTCTTGCCACCAGTTCACATCCTGGTCATATTGATAAGCGCTGCGGCGGAAGTCTTCCTGGTATTGGGCGGCGATGTCTTGCCGATTGGCATCGGTGGCGGCATGCCATTTCGCCAGTTCGGGGCGTTTTGGATCTTTGAGATATTCGACCCAGCGAGTGAGTTGCTTCTCGTCGAGCTTGGTGGTGCTAGCGACGGACGCAAGCGGTTCGCCTTTCACATAGACGCGGTAGGCGGCTTGCATATAGGCGCCGATTTGCGGAGTGTCTGTCTCGTGCGATTTTCGGGCTTGTTCGTCGAAGTCGATGATCTTTTTGAGCTTGTTCTCAATTTCGTTGTAAGCTTTCCACTGCTTGGAGAAAGCTTCGAACTCGCCGGACGCCGCGAGGGGCGTCTGAATGGGATCGCCAGTCTCCCCTTTTTCATAGCTCAGCGTGGACGCGAAGATAGCGGCCATCTGGTAGTAATCTTTGGTGGCGATCGGATCGAATTTGTGATCGTGGCAGCGCGCGCAGGTGACCGTAAGTCCCATGAACGCTTTGGCGGTGACGTCAATCTGATCGTCCACCACGTCATAACGCTTCAGGGGAAGATCTTTTTGCGCGAGCGCTTTCTTTCCTAGCGCAAGAAAACCGGTAGCGACGATGCCGCGATAACCCACGCCGGAGCTTGGATCGGCGGCGAGGACATCGCCCGCCAGTTGTTCGCGCACGAACTGGTTGTACGGCATGTCGTCATTGAAAGCTTGGACGACATAATCGCGATAACGCCAGGCATGCGGATAGCGATGATCTTCGTCGCTGCCGGTGGAATCGGCATAACGCATTACGTCAAGCCAGTGGCGGCCCCAACGTTCGCCATAGCGGGGAGAGGCCAGCAGGCGATCGACAACTTTTTCAAAAGCTTTGGGAGATTTATCGGCCAGGAAATCGTGGAGTTCTTTTTCGGTGGGAGGAAGACCGGTGAGGTCGAACGTGGCGCGGCGGAGGAGCGTTGTTTTGTCGGCTTGAGGGGCGGGTTTGAGGCCGTTCTTTTCGAGATTGGCGAGGATGAACTGGTCAATGGGATTGATGACCCAACCCGTCTCTTGAGGTTTGGGAGGCCCGGCGTGGGAGAGCGGCTTGAAAGACCAGAAATTCTTATCGAAATCGGTGATGACGCCGCGCAGGGGGACGGGTCGAACGCCCGTTCCCGCTAACGAATTGCCCGCGGACGGTGTGGCGGCGGGAGTGGGAGCGCCGGCGGCGACCCAGTCACGCACGGCGGCGATGGTTTCGGCAGGAAGCTTGCCCTGCGGCGGCATTTTGATGCGGTTCTCGTAACTGAGAGCCCGCAGGATAGGGCTGTTTTCAGGCTCGGCGGCTTTGCCGAAGATGCCGATGGACGACGCCTCCTTGATGCCTTCAGGCGTGCTGAGGTCGAAGCCGCCGCTGCGTAGTTTTGCATTGTGGCAGCCCTGGCACTTTTCGACGAAGAGAGGGCGGGCGTTTTTTTCGAAAACTTCGAGTTGCGCCGGCGTTTGGGCCCAGCTGACGCAGGGACTTAGAGTAAAGAGCAGAATGGCGAAGAAAGATTGCAAGGGTTTGCCTAAGGTCATGGGTATCCGGGCAGCTTGAATTTTAGCTGTGCACACGATTGTATCGCTGTTTTGGAGGAATAGGGTAGACAAGGCGGAGTTACTTTTTCCGGTCCGGGGGACGTGGGTGTGGACCGATGGATTTCGAACTGCTGCCTAAGTGGACCGAAGGCGCCCTGGAAGGCGTATTCGGCAGCGGTTTTCTTCATTGCGCTTATTCGACGTCAAGACCATCGAACTCTTCGAGACCGAACCGGCGTCCCACCATGCACCCTTACTTCTTATATTGCTCGTCATTGACCTGTTCCATCCAGTCCACCACCTTGCCGTCCAGCTTTTCTTGAATCGCGATATGTGTCATGGCCGTGCTGGGCGTGGCCCCATGCCAATGCTTCTCGCCGGGCGGGAACCAGACCACATCGCCGGGCCGGATCTCCTCAATGGGTCCGCCTTCACGCTGTGCCCAACCGCAGCCCGCGGTCACGATGAGAGTCTGCCCGAGCGGATGGGTGTGCCACGCGGTCCGCGCACCGGGTTCAAAAGTCACGCTGGCCCCTTGCACAAAGGCCGGATCGGGCGTCTGAAAAAGCGCATCTATCCGCACTGTGCCGCTGAACCACTCGGCGGGGCCTTTCGCGGAAGGCTGCGAACCAACTCGTTTAATCTCCATTATCCTAGTCTCCTTCTTTATCTGCCTCTTACCGGCTTTAGGCCCTTTCTTGCGCTCGGGGCGTGATCTTCACAGTCGCGGAACGGGAACGCGCGCCGATCATCGGGCTCAAATACGGACTTCCTTGGTACTTCGCTCTGTAAGCCTCATCAATGCGCTCATTGATCGGCCCGTCCACCGGCTCGAACTCGACTTCCTTTGTGATACCGGCTATCTTGATCCGCCCCGCCTTCTGCCGCAGCGCAGCTTGATACCAGCGGGATTTCTGTCCGTTGTATCCGCGTACATAAAGGGCGTCCTCTACGACAACCGACCAAATCCACGTCGGCGTGCCATACTTCACACCGTCTTCGCGGAACGGTGAGATGTGCAAATCATCGGCTTCAGCAATTTTGCCCAACTCTTCGTTTGACCATGTACGCATGTTGAAACTTATCAACCTCCTCGAGTCGTCTTCTTCGAGTACTCGATCATAGAGCCACTACAGACTCCCGCGCCCACGGCAGCTTTTCGCCGTATATCCGCCATCTGCCGGCGTCGCTGTTTTCATCGCCCCTTATTATTTCTCCATCTCCATCACTGAGGCTACCCGCTGACGCCCAAGGCTTCTCTTTTTTGTTTGACAGTTTTACTGTACTAGGGTAGTATGACTGTGAGACTGCCGCCATGGACTTCCGCCTCAACCCAAGCTCTGGCGTGCCGATCTACCTCCAACTCATGGAGCAGATCAAGCACGGCATCGAAACGGCTGCCCTGCAGCCCGGAGATCAGCTTCCCGGCATTCGGAAACTTGCTGAATCGGTGGTCATGAATCCCAACACCGTGGCCAAAGCCTATCGCGAACTCGAGCACGAAGGCTACATTGAGGTCCGCCACGGCGCGGGTGCCTTCATCAGCGCCAAGCTCAACACCCGCAAGGTGCACGACCGCATGGATTTAGTGCGTCCATTGATCGAAAAAGCCGTGGCCCAGGCCGCGAAAATCGGGCTCAGCGATGAAGAAATACGCCGGCTGGTGGAAGCCGAACTTCTCAAGCACGGCGGCATACAAGGGACAAAACGATGACTGACGAAGCAATCTCCATACACGGCCTCGTTAAACGCTATGGTGGTAACCCGGCGCTCGACGGCCTGAATCTTTCCGTTCCGCGCGGCGCCTTGGCCGGTTTTGTGGGCTTGAATGGCGCCGGCAAAACCACCACGCTCCGCATCTTGTTGCAGATGGCCCGCGCCGATGCAGGCAGCGCCCGCGTGCTCGGCTTGAATGCCGCCGGTCACGTCGAAAGCCTCGACATCCGCCGCCGCACTGCCTTCGTTCCCGAGCGCAAGGAACTGTTCCCCTACATGACCGTTGGCGAAGTGATCGCCTTCACCAAATCGTTCTATCCGGGTTGGCGCGGCGATCTGGAGAAGCGCTACTTGAAGGACTTCGCTCTCCGCCGCGAACAGAAGATCACCCAGCTCTCCAAAGGCACGCTGACCAAGCTTCATTTGCTGCTCGCCTTCTCGCGCGGCGCTGAACTCATTCTCTTGGACGAACCCACCGACGGCCTCGACCCTCTCGGCGTTGAAGTGTTCCTGCAAGCTTTGGTTGGCTTAGTCGCCGAGGATGGCGTCACCGTGTTCTTTTCCTCACATCGCTTGAACGAAATGGAACAAGTCGCCGACTATCTTTGCATCATCCACCAAGGCCGCGCGCTGTTGAACGGCAATCTGGATGAACTGAAAGCCGCCTGCCGCCGTGTGGTGATGGTCTTTCACGACGATTCCCGTGCCCTCGCCGCCGAGTTTGCCGCCGCCGGGCCGCTGAAACAAGATGGCCGGACCCTCACCGTGCTGGCCAATGGCGCGGTCGATTCCGTGGTTGCCCGGGCGCGTGGCCTTGGGGCAAGGTCGGTCGATGTTCAGCCGTTGTCTTTGCGCGAAATATTTCTCGATCTGGTGAGAGGTGATGCTCAATGATGTGGCGTAAATCCTGGTGGGAATGCCGCTTCCGCGTGGTTTGCGTGGCTCTTATTTACCTGAGCGTAAGCGCCGGCGCGTTGCTTTTGCTTTTGAATCACGGCGCGTCCGCTCCCCCTTCGGCTCGCTTGAATTTCTATGTAATTCTCCTTGCATGTTTAATCGCGCCCATCGTCACCGTGCTCCTAGCAGGGTCGGGCATCAACTCTCAAACATCCTGGGGGATGTTGCACGGCTTTCATGCATCCATGTATTTTCTTTTGTCCCTGCCCGTTTCCCGACGGCGTGCCCTCTTGATCCGTTCCGCCATGGGCGGAGTTTTCACGGCGCTTTTCGTCGTGCTCTCGGTCTGCACCATTAGCCTGCTCGCATTGTGGTCGGGAACTCGGATTCCACCTAACCAGGTCCTTGGCCGCCTGCCGTTTATTTTGCTCGGCGCCTTCGGGCTCTTTGGCCTCAGCACTCTTCTCACTATCGTTTTTGATGAGTTTTGGGCGGGAATGCTGGGCGTGTCCATCATCGGTTTCTTCTTCGGCATGGAAATCGCCTTCCAGTCTCTGCCCATCCGCTTTCAACCGGCCGAGATCTTGTCCGGCCAGCAATTCATCCTCACAGGGGCGGTGGGGTGGCCGGTGATCGCCTTCTTTTTCCTGCTGGGAGTTATATCCATGGCCGCTTCAGTTTACTTAGTCGAAAGAAAGGAGTATTAATATGACATCGCAAACCATGCCGCTTCCGGCGGCGCAATCGCAGGCGCGCAACCTGCGCAATCTGATTATTCTCACGCTCGGCGGCGCGCTGGCCGGCGCGGCCGCGGGCTATTTCATCGGCCACGCTCTGAAATCCTCCGGGCTGGCCCACAAAATCAATCCCTGGGTTTTATTACTGTCCGTCCCACTTGGCTGGCTGCTGAGCGTAGCCCTCCATGAAACGGGCCACGTGGCAGGCGGTCTGATATGCGGTTTTCGTTTCTACCTCTTCGCCGCTGGGCCGCTGCGCATTGAACGCGACGGTGAACGGCTTCGTGTCACGTTCAACCGCATCCCGGCTCTCTGGGGAGGCATCGCGGCCTGCATGCCGCGCACCTTTGGCCCCCAACTGCGCCGGCAAATGCTGCTTCTTACCGCCGCAGGTCCGCTGTTCTCGGTCCTGGGAGCATTGCTTCTCATGCCGGCCATGTCGCTGCGCACTTCTTATTTGTCGATCTCCGTCTTTCTTACGGTCTTTGCTTTCATGTCCGCAGTACTGGCCCTCGCTACCTTGCTGCCCACGCGCCTCCACGGCTTCAACTCCGACGGCGCACGCATCCTCATGCTCTTGCAAAACGCCACCGAAGGCCGCCGCTGGATCGCCTTGGCCTCCGTCACAGGCCTCGCCGCGCTCGAACGCCCCAGGGATTGGCCCGCCGAATTGCTGAGCCTATTGGGCGATGGCTCCGATTCGAGCCCCGATGCCGTGAACGTCTGCTTGCTCCGTCATATCTGGCACCTCGACCGCCGCGCGTGGGAACCGGCGCGCTTATGGCTCGAGCGCGGACTCGCCAATATCGATTTTCTGCCAAAGCCCATGCGCGGCAGACTCCATGCGGCGGCGGCCGGCTTCTATGCGCGCCCTGGCAACGATGCCGCCCTCGCCCTCCACTATTTAAATCTCGCCATACAACCAGGCCTTCACAATCCCAAAGAAATGCATTTGATCGTCGCCTCTGTTCTCATTGCCGAAGGTCGCACTCAGGAAGCACTCGCTGAACTCGATCTGGCTGCTGCCACCGTAAAGTCTAAGCCTCCTCATCTTGCCGCCGCCCTCGAGGAAGATCTCGACGAACTCCGCGCCGCCGCTCGCTGCCAGGGAATTTTATGAACACCGCACGCTGGCTCCGTTTATTGTCTCCGCTGTTGGCTCTCTTGCTGCTTCTCGCACAACCTTATCGGGATCGTGAAAAACTGGCGTGTCGCTGGGCCGCGCGCGCCAGGCTCTTCGGCTCCGTTGTGCGCATCGGCCTCCAGTTCGACTCCGGTCATGACGATCTCCAACGCTTGTGGAGTTTGATTGAGCTCAACTAGCGCCGCGCACATTGCGGACAGTCGCCACCTCCGTCACCACCGGTTCCGCCACCCCAGTCCGAACGCCCGCTCCATTGACTTGCTTGCCCCGCAAGCTCCCACCGGTTGCCCGGAAACCATCGCTCACCCGCCCGTTTTCATCCCCACCCCGCGGCGGCCCCTCTCTGGCCGAATGCGCGTGAACTCCCGATAGACGAGATTGGCGCGCACCTCCCGATGCAACTCGTCAAAGCTCCAGTTGAACATGTGCTTGAGAGCCAGCAGGCGCAACACCACGTCGGCCGGAGTGCCCTTCCTGCCGCGCGTCTTGCTCTTTTTACAGAGTTTGGATAAGGCCACGCGCACAATCTCGACCAGTTCTTCATCTTCCAGAATGGCGTCGCTGCGGCGCATCCAGGGCTCCCACAGGTCCGCCACTTCCTCGGCGATGAGGCCGTCGGCAAAGCTGGTCTGGGCGCGGCGGCGTTCAAGCATGGTCCGCGCTCCGCAGTTGGTCGCGCTCCTTGCGCAACGCTTCTTGGTTGAGTTCGCAGATCTGTTCGAGGATCTGCCGCACGCGCTCGAGGTTTTGCAATTGGCGGCGCACGTGCGGGACCTGTTTGGGATGGAGAGTGATCTGGCGGTTCTTGGCGCCGGGATAGTTGACGTTGAGAACCCATTGGAGATGGCCCTGGCCGCTGGCGCAAGTGGCGCAGGAGACCGCGGCGGGGTGGAAGGTATGGCGTTCGAGGAGCGAGCCACGCAGGAGCGCATCAAGAGGAGGAAGAAAGGCGAGGAGTTTGGGAGCCCGCGCCGCCGTTTGCTTCCGTTCTTTGGGTGACCTCTATTAGGATGCTACAGCTATTCCGTTTTTACGCCGGCGGCTTCGTATATTCATTCAGCCAGTCGATCACCGTCTTATACCAAAACTGGCTATTCAGCGGCTTCAGTATCCAGTGACCCTCGTCGGGAAACTGCACCAGCTTCGAGGGAACTTTCATCAATTGCAAAGCGGTAAACAATTCTTGCCCCTGGCCGATCGGCACGCGGTAATCCAGTTCGCCGTGCGTTACCAGCGTGGGAGTTTTGAAGTTCTTCACATAGCTGCTGGGAGACCATTTTTCATACAGTGCCGGACTCTCCCAAGGGAAGCCTTGAAACTCCCACTTCGGGAACCAAAGCTCCTCCGTATCGCCGGCTTCGCTGGTCAGGTCATAGACGCCGGCATGCGAAACCAAAGCGCGAAATGTGTCAGTGTGTCCCAAAATCCAATCGATCATGTAGCCGCCGTAAGATCCCCCGGCGGCCGCCATGCGGTTGGCGTCCACGTAAGGAAGGCCGGAAATATAGTTAGCGGTCGCGATGATCGATTGATACGCGCGCCCGCCCCAATCGCCGTTCACCGCGTCTGTGAAGGCTTGGCCATAACCAATCGAGCCCTGCGGATTCGGCATGACAACGATATAGCCGGCGGCGGCGAACACTTGGGCGTTCCAGCGGTAGCTCCAAGCTTCGCCCCAATCGCCCTGCGGGCCGCCATGAATGAGGAACAGCACAGGGTATCGTTTGGCCGCATCGAAATCGGGCGGTTTGACAATGAAACTCTCCACCTTCGAAGCATCCGGCCCGTCCACCGTGATGCGCTCGAGCGGCGTGAGTTGATAAGTGCTGATAATCCCGTCGTTGAGATGAGTCAGCGCGATGCCGCTGCCGCCTTTCGAGGTCGCTTTATAAATTTCTACCGGATGCGAACCGCTTTGTTCGGCGTAAATCAAAACCTTGTCGCCCGGAGTGAATTGCATGGAAGTAATGGAGGTGGGGCCTTGCGCCACGGTGCGTACGCCGCCTCCCGTCGCGGAGATCATCATCAGTGGTTGCGAGCCGTGATCGTCGACAGTGAAGAATAGCCGCTTGGAATCGGCTGACCAAGTGTATGATTCCACCCAGCGGTCGAGCGTGTCGGTAAGAGTGGTGATGGCACCGGTTTGCAGATCCATCACCGCCAAGCGCCATAAGTCACTTTCGTAGCCAGGGCGTATTTGCGTGCGGAACGCCAGCATTTTTCCATCTGGAGAAAAGGTCGGCCCTTCGTCGCCGCCGCGGGTGCTGGTCAGTTGCCGGGCCGCTCCGCCAGCGGCGGGAACCACAAAGATATCGGTATTGGTGCTGGTCGCGGGTTCCGGATCGGGCTTAGCGACATAAGCGATTTGCACGCTATCGGGAGAAAACGCGTATGGCTCCGGCCCGCCCAATGAGAACGGCGGCGTATCGTTCGGGCCGGGAGTGAGGTCGCGCACCTTTCCCGCGCTCAGCGTTTGAATTAGTATATGGCTGCGCCGGGTACCTTGGTATTGCGTCCAGTGGCGATAAAGCAACGAAGTGTAGACGCGCGCGTGCATCTTCGATTCGGCGTCTTTGTCCACGTTGGTTTTATTGCAGGCCGCGTCGTAATCGATGCCCGGAACCGCGTTGTAAGGCGAGCAGGCGGGATAAACGTCGCTGGTAAAGATGATCAGATTGCCATCGGGCGAGATGGTAACGCCGTCGGCCCCGGTGGGAACATTGGTGATGGGCCGCGACTCGCCACCATCCGGATTCATCATCCACACTTGCGTGGTGTTGGGCGGGACGGCGGGGTTGGAACGGTCGGAAATGAAAAAGATATGTCTGGAATCGGGCGTCCAGCGTGGGCGCGTGTTCGAGGATCCTTCGTTGGTGAGGCGCAGAGGCGTGCCGCCGTCTACCGGCAAAACGTAAATCTGCGTGGGCTTGCTATTGGCTGTAAGATCAACTGTTTGCACCGTGAAAGCGATCAGCTTGCCGTCGGGCGAAAGCTGCGGGTCGTCAATGCGGGCTATCTTTGCCAAGGCGTCGAAGGTGAACGGCGCTTTTGCCGGCAGGCGAGTGAGACAGCCAAGGCCCAGAAAGACGCCGCACAGGAAAGCAGTGCGCATGCTCAATATTGTATAGAGCCGCATGGCGAACGATAGGGTAGAAAGACAACTCGATAGCTTAAAGGCGCTACGCGCCATGGGCCTCAACGCCGAAGTGGAAGCTGCACTCAAGAAAGCGCTGGCCGACCGCGTGAATCTCGTGGTGGCCAAAGCCGCGCAAATTGCCGGCGATTTGCAGGCCATCGCGCTAGTTCCCGAGATGAAGAAGGCGTTTGAACGGCTGTTCGAGCAAGGGAAAGATCCCCAGTGTTGGGGCAAGAATGCGCTGGCGAAAGCGTTGAAGGATTTGAGCGTCCAGGAAGCCGCGGTGTTCCTGCGCGGCGTACGCCATGTGCAGAATGAGCCGGTTTGGGGTGGCCAGGAAGATACCGCGGCGGTGCTGCGCGGCACGTGTGCCACGGCTTTGGTGCAGTGCAACGATCTGCCGCGCGATGAGACTCTGCGCTATCTGGTGGATGCCGTCTCGGAACGCGCCGCCACCGTGCGCATGGATGCCGCGCAAGCCCTCGAGCAAATGGGCGGCCGCGAAGTGGTGCTGCTGTTGCGTTTAAAAGCGCGCCTTGGAGATCTCGACCCGCGCGTCACCGGCGAAGTTTTAGAATCCTTGCTGCGCATGGAAGGCAGCGCGGCCGTCGAGTTGGCGGCCGAGTTTCTCGAATCGCCCGACGACGAAGTCGCGGATGAGGCGGCCCTGGCGCTCGGCGCCTCGCGGCTGCCGGAAGCGATTGATTTATTGAAGGCAACTTGGAAACGGCGGGAGGGTCATCGGCCTACGGGCGCGCTGCTGCGCGCCATCGGGGTATCTCGTTCCGATGCGGCCATCGAGTTTTTGCTTGAAATCGTGAAGCAGGCCCGTCCCCGCGACGCCGAAGACGCCCTGCACGCGCTGGAGTTACTAAAGGGCACGGAAGAGGTGGTCAAACGGGTCGAGCTGGCCGTGGCGGAAACCGGCGATGTAAAGTTGCGCGTGATTTTTCAGCAGCGCTTCCGTCTGGAGTAGCATGGTTGCTGATGATTCTGGAAGTAGCTGATATCCGCATTCAACCGGGCCGCCAAAGTGAGTTCGACGAAGCCATTGTCCGAGGCTTGAAAGAAATTATTTCTAAAGCCGCGGGGTTCAGGAGTTGGCGAGTGAATAAGGGCGTCGAAACTCCCAATCGCTACCTGCTGATGATTGAGTGGGAAACGCTGGAACACCATACGGTCAGCTTCCGGCAATCGGCGGCTTTTCAGGAATGGCGCGCGATTGTTGGGCCGTTTTTCGCGGAACCGCCGCTGGTGGAACATTTTGAAATGGTGGGCTAACTGTGAAGACCGCTCCCTCACCCGAAGCGCAACTCGACGGCTTTATTGATAAGTTCGACGAGAAGAATGCGGCGCTGATTCGCGCCTTGCGCAAAGCTCTGCGTAAGCGTCTGCCGACGGCCAATGAGTTGGTTTATGACAATTACAACTTCTTTGTGATCGGATATTGCTCGACCGAAAAACCTTCCGACTGCATTGTCTCGATTGCGGCGGCGGCGAATGGCGTGGGCTTATCGTTCTATCGCGGCGCTACCTTGCCCGATCCGCATAAGTTGCTGCTGGGCAGCGGCAGCCAGAATCGTTTTATCAGGCTGCCGACGCCAGCCGAGTTGGACCGGCCGGAGGTGGAAGAACTTATCGCCGCTGCCGTCGCCCAGGGCCCGCAGCCATTGCCGCCTGCGGGCCGCGGGAAGTTGATTATCAGATCGATAGCAGCGAAACAGAAGCCGCGTAGAAAGACTCCGGCGTCAGCGCCTAAACTGCATAAGCGATAGCGTCTTGCGCCGGGAGCGATCCGCTCGCTGCCAGCAGTCGGCGATTCTCCAGGGTCTGATCGATACTCACGCCGAGGCGGTTGCGCAAATGGGCGAACAACTTCAATAGATCGGCGCACCATACGCTTGGGTTATCGAAAGCGCGCGCTTTGGAGTAACGATGAGCCAGATAACCGCCGCGGCACGTCTCGGATTCCCGACACCGGCGGCAGATCTGCGAGAGCGGCATGCCTTGGAAGATCGCTTGGGAGTGCATGGTGGGCGTGCGCAGGAGGCTTGAAAAATCGGACTGCAGAACATTCAACTTGATTTGCGAAAAGCCATCGCCGCAGGCGCGCAGATTGTCCAGGCCTTCCATTTCGCCATCGGCCTCAATGAAAACATAGCGCGGCGGATCGTTGCCGATAGCTTCGCTTGAGCTTTTGCCGCCAAGGATGACGCGGGCAATATCCTTCAGGTCGTTGATCTGAATTTCCATGGTGCTTTCGAACCACCAATCGTCGAAGATGGGGATGAGAAAATCGGCGCAGGGCGTGGGGCCGAACCGCTGATGGACGGCCGCGATGGTGTCGTGCGTGTAGTGGGGCATCAGATAGGTGATCTGCTTGCAACCGAGTTCGAGGAAATGATGATGCACTTTGAGAGGATCCGCTCCCAGCGGGATCACGCAGCCGATGCCGTAAGGTATTTCGGCTTCTTGCAGAAGCTTTAGGCCCTGTTCCACGCGATCATAGGATCCTTGCTGACGATGATCGACGCGCACGCGATCGTGAATTTCTTTGGGGCCGTCCATGCTGAGCCCAACGGCGACGCGATGCTTGCGCAAAATGTCCATCCATTCGCGGTCGAGCAGTGAGCCGTTGGTCTGCATAACCAAGGTGAGGTGGAGCATGTTGCCAAGCGTAGATCGGGCTCTGGCGCACCAGCGATCAAACGTCTGGTGGCCGATGAGGCAAGGCTCGCCGCCGTGGAACGCCAGTTTGAACCTCTCCTGGCGGGAAAGTTGGCACTGCTGAATGATGCGTTGCAGGGCAGCCTCGAAAACTTCGTTAGACATCAACGGCGGCCGCGTTTTCCATGTTGAATCGGCCATGTTGTAGACGTAGCAATAAGAGCAGTTCAGATTGCAGCGCGAAGCTACCTTCAAAACAGCGTGACTTAGATAGTTAGTAGTGTCGATGGATGGATGTTGCATGCTGCGAATTTCTCCAGTGCGGCGGGCAAATCTGCCAAGGCATGAATCCCCTTGCGGGAACCACGCCTTGGCTTCGGGCTGTTATTCCTGGCGTTGAGCCGCTTCTTCCCAGGTAATGTCGAGGTGAGTGATCTCGATGTGATGGGAGGGCCGGAATACAAGCTCGCTCTTTAGGCCGCTCACAAGAGCGTCCTTCACTTTGGTCTGCTGTGCGGCGGTCAATGGATGGCTATCCATCTTGCCTTCGATTTTTGTGTGTTGTGGCATTCTTCGTTTTCCTTTCTTCAAATTTGTCTGAGGTGTAAGGACAGCGCGCTGTGCGTTCCCCTCCCCTCGGAAGAATAGTGAAGGCCGAAGGTAGAGCGTTTCAGTGGATTCGGTTATCCTGATGCTTGTTAAAGAAGCGGCTTGCAGAGATCCTGTTTGGCCTGATCGCCGCCGTTGTGGCGCTGACCGGGCAAGAGGGCGATAAGACAACATTTCGAGGCGTTGTGCTGGATGACAGGGGCAGCGCGATTGTGGGTGCGGCGGTTCATCTGCGGACGCCTAGCAGTGAGTTGACCGCTACGACTGGCAAGGACGGAGAGTTCGTTTTTGCGCCCGCGCCGCCGGCAGGCGAGTACTCGATTACGGTTGATCGAAACGGCTCGAGCGCCAAGGCTTCGAGCCCCATTCAACTGCCGCGCGATTTGCTGCTCAACGTTTTCGAGATATCGGCGAACGGCGAATTGACGCTTAGCCCAAATCCAAAAGGCAAAGAGGGCACGGGCGGTGAGCAATTGTCAGGCAAAACGGTTTCCTCGCTGCCCCTCAATAAACGCGACTTCAGCCAGTTGCTGCTGCTGGCCGCGGGCACGATGACCGATACCAATGGCTCTGCCAATTTCACGCAGCAATTTGCGATCAACGGGCAGCGCGGCACGGCGGCCGTGTTCGCGATGGATGGCGCCGATAGCACCGATCCCGAGATTGGCGGGGCGACCTTTACCAATTTCAATGTGGATGCGGTGCAGGAGATCCGCTCCAGTTCCGGTTGGATGCCGGCCGAGATCGGGCGCGGCGCGGCGGGTTTCACCGATATCATTACGCGCTCCGGCACCAATGCCGAACATGGTTCGGCCTTTGAATTTTTGCGCAATTCGGCGCTCGATGCCAGGAATTTTTTCGATCAGCGCATCCCGCCCTTCATTCGCAATGAATTTGGTTTGACGAACGGCGGGCCGCTTTTCGTCCCGAGGCTTTATGACGGAAGAAATCGGACTTTCTACTTTGTGGAGTATCAGGGGTTCCGGCAGATACTGAGTGATACGGAGGTGATTCCTGTTCCCACGGCAGCTGAGCGTGCTGGGATAGACACCACCACTTTCCCCGGAGATACGTTGCTTGTCCCGGTGAATCCAGCAATTGCGAAACTGCTGGCGCGCTATCCGTTGCCGAACGATACCCAGGGTCCATACGGCGCGCGCACCTATGCGGCGTCGTCAAAAGTGACAACGTTCTCCGACCAGTTTTCGGCGCGGCTCGATCATAAAATCTCGGACAAATCGCACCTGTTCGCGCGCTTCACCATGGAGAACACCACCGGCCCAACCACCAATCCGAGCCAAACGGTGATTGATCCGAACTTCGCGGTGAATTTTACGGATCAGCAGCGCAACGCGGTGATTAATTACACGCGCGCGCCATCCGCTCATTCGAGTATGGAATCGTCTGTCAGTTACACGCGAGCAACGCCGCAATTTCCCACGCTCGACCGGCAAGACCCGGCGTTGACGTTCGGCAATGGGTTGTATGAAGCGTTCGATGCGGCAGCCGGATCGGTGCAAGCATGGTATGGAAATTTGTTTCAGGTCCGGCAAAATTTCTCATCGGTGCGGGGCAAGCATTCTTTCAAGGCCGGTGGGGAGGTGAGGTCAAATCGCGATACCTCATTGTTTGGCATCAGCCCGAATGGCCAGTATCAATTCGGCGGCGGCACGGCCTACTCTCCGGTGCTGATACGGTCAGCCAGTGGGATGCACGATATTGAGCCGGGCGAAGCGCTGCCCGACGCGCTGACAGGCTTGCTAACCGCCAGCGCCTTCAGCTATGCCACAGCGGTAGCGCCGCCGCTATTTCCCCAGGGCAGCCGCATAGGAGATGCGGGCATTCACCGCGATGCGTATAACGCGTATTTCGAAGACAGTTGGAAATTGTCCAACCGATTGCTGTTGAACTATGGCTTGCGCTATGAGATCGATTCGCCTATTCGCGAACCGCATCATGAGACGTCGGGACCGGTGTTCAATAGTGCGGTGCCTGGATCGGAGATCCTCATTAATCCGCAACCTCCATACCGGGTGGATAAGAATGGGTGGGGTCCGAGGGCAGGCTTGGAATGGCGTATCGCCGGTTCAACGCTGCTGCGAGCGGGCGGCGGCATCACCACGCTCGTCACCAATCTGTATCAGGACAATATTCTGACCGGTAGCACGCCCTATGTGTTCTATCCTCGCCTGATCGCCAGTCCCGGTCAGTCGATTCCGTTTGGGTTAAGGATTACCTCGCAAGAATTGCCGACCGTATACACAACGAGCGGATCGCCGGTGTTCGCAACGGGGAATACCAAGCAAGTTTCGGGAAACACGCTCATGGATGTGCTGCGTTTTGAGAATGACTTGGCGGCACTCACCCCCGGCCATCAAATTACGCCACTCACTGTGACTGGAATGGCTGGCAACTACCAAAACGGCTACATTGGCACCTGGACTGCGGGGTTGGAACAAAAGCTCGGAGGAGTGACAGTGAACGCGGCCTATGTCGGTACGGCTGGAATCAAACTGCCTGTGATGGATTATCCGAACGCTTATGCGGGAGCCGACGCAGCGGATGCGCGCTACACGCAATTCGATGCGTCTGGCGCCATCACGGGCGGCTACGGGCCGGTGATTCTGATGACGAATCGCTCGCACTCGACGTATCACTCATTACAGGTGTCGGCGCAAAAGGATCTGAACTCGTCTGGCTTGGGATTTCAGGCGAGCTACGCGTTTTCGAAATCGCTGGACGACACAAGCGCTGTAGCGGGAGGGTTTGTTTCGGGATACTCGGGGGCCGTGGCGCAGACCGCGGCACAGAACCCTTTCGATACCCGCGCCGACAAGGCGCCATCGAACTTCGATGTGAAGAATGCACTGTCGTTCAGCTTGTTTCAGGATTTGCACGCCGACCGTTTGAGTCTGTTGCGGCCTCTGGGCACGACTTTAACGAGAGGCTGGCAGTTGCTGGGGATCGGCACTCTAACAAGCGGCCTACCGTTTACCGTGTACTCGGGGGTGCAGCAGACGGGAGTTGGGTCGATGGGTGCGGACCGGCCCGATCAGATTGGGCAACCAAATCTTTCGACGAGCCGCACGGTGCGGGAAGATTACTTTGGGTTAGGGGCAAATAATTCGTCATTCTTTTCGATTCCCATCGGTGTGGCAGGTGGGACGGGACCCAACCAAGGCGTGTTCGGCACGTTGGGCAGGAATACGTTTCGCGGGCCCGGGTTGAAGGATTTTGACCTGGCGCTGATTAAGGATACGCCGCTGGCAAAGCGCGGCGGGAATGAGATTGCGTCGCTGCAATTCCGCGGCGAGTTTTTCAATGTCTTCAATACGGTGAATTTCGGTTTGCCCTCAAATATTCTGCTCGGGCCCGGATTTGGGGAGATCAGCCGGACGGCGGGAACCTCGCGGCAGATCCAGTTTTCTTTGAAGGTGATCTATTAGCTCATGCTGACGGCCGCAGCCTACGATATCCACGTTAGGCAACTATTTCAGTTAATGTGGCGACTGCATGCCCTGCTGACTGACGCGGGCATACCGTACAGAATTGTTGGTGGGATGGCGGTGTTCATTCACGTATACGAACGCGATCCACTACGCGCACGACTGACCGCGGATGTTGACGCGGCGATTGAGCGGGCGAATCTTGACTCTGTCGTTGAGGCGGCTCACAAGGCGGGTTGGATTTTCCGGCATACCGGGGGTGTGGATATGCTCGTCGATGGATCTGAGCCGAGGGCCAGGTCTGCCGTTCATCTTGTGTTTCTGAATGAGAAGGTGCGCCCGGAGTATGAGGAAGCTGTCCCGGCTTCAACACCGGATCGAACGCGCGAAGGTATCCTGGTAGCTCCGGTGGCCGATATCGTACGCATGAAATTGACGAGTTTTCGGCTGAAGGACCGGGTTCATATACAAGACCTGGATGGAGTTGGGTTGATAACGCGGGAGATCGAGGAGCAGTTGCCGAAGCTGTTGTCCGATCGGCTGACGGAGATCAGGGCAAGCGAGTGAGGCTGCTCGGTTCGATCAAATCCCAAAGATTGCCATAAAGGTCTTCGAAAACGGCGACTGTGCCATATGGCTCACGGCGGGGAGTTTCGTGGAAATGGACTCCGCGAGCGGTGAAGGCGTGGTAATCGCGGTCGAAGTCGTCAGTAGAGAGGATGAGAAAGACGCGTCCGCCGCATTGACGGCCGACTTGCGCGAGCTGCTCGGGGTTGGCTGCTTTGGCCAGCAGCAAACGGGTTTCTTGCGCGCCGGGCGGAGCTATGAGGAGCCAGCGCTTGCCGTCGTCAAGCGGCGTGTCTTCGATCAACTGAAAACCGAGAATGTTCAGGTAGTAATCGAGCGCTTCGTCGTAGTCGCCAACGAGGATGGAGATGGAGGCGAGGTGCATACGCCGTTCCTTGGTAGTATGACAGGGAAGAGCCAAATTCGCGGCCATTTCGCGGCTGCGCTTTCCAATCATGATTCGAACTTACCGGGGGGTTACCCCCAAGATTGCCGATTCCGCCTATGTGGACGCCAGCGCGCAAGTGATTGGCGATGTGGTGGTGGGCGCACGTTCGAGCGTGTGGCCGCTGGTGACCATTCGCGGCGATGTGAATCATATTCGCATCGGCGATGAGACCAGTATTCAGGACAACAGTGTTTTACATGTGGACCATCGCGTCTATCCGTGCCTGGTTGGGAATCGGGTAACGGTGGGACACAGCGTGGTGCTACACGGCTGCGTGGTGGAAGACGATGCGCTGATCGGCATTGGCGCGATTGTGTTGAACGGCGCGAAGATTGGGCGCGGCGCGATTGTGGGTGCGGGCGCGCTGGTGCCGGAAGGCATGGAAGTGCCGCCAAACACCGTGGTGATGGGCACGCCCGCCAAAGTGAAACGCGACGTCACGCCGCAAGAGCAGGAACGCTTTCAGGCGAATTGCCAGAATTACGTGAAGATCACAGCCATCTATAAGGAAGAGCAGTCTTGATTCAAGCCGTAAAAGGCATGCGCGATATTCTGCCGCCCGCGAGCGGTGTGTGGAATGAGGTGGAAGCCGCGGCGCGCCGGATTTTTCATAGGTTCAATTATCGCGAAATTCGCACGCCGCTGGTGGAAGACACGGCGCTGTTTGCCCGAGGGGTGGGCGAAGAGACCGATATCGTCAGCAAGGAGATGTATACATTCGAAGACCGCGATGGCAGTTCGCTCACGCTGCGGCCGGAGAATACGGCGTCGGTGTTGCGGGCGTACGTGGAACACCGTTTGGACCAGCAGCCCGGGTTGCAAAAGCTTTATTACATTGGTCCGATGTTCCGGCGCGAACGGCCGCAAAGAGGCCGCTACCGGCAGTTCTTTCAAATTGGCGCGGAGGCCATTGGCACGGATTCGCCGGCGGTGGATGCGGAAGCGATTGAACTGGCGGTGGAAATTTTAAGCGCGGCAGGCATCAGCGGCTTTGAGTTGTTGATTAATTCGATCGGCTCAAAGGAAACGCGCGCGAATTACAACGATGCGTTGCGCGCCGAACTGAAAGAGGTTGCGCCAAAGATGTGCGAAGATTGCCGGCGGCGAGCCGAAACCAATCCGCTGAGGGTGCTCGATTGCAAGGTGCCGGCCGATCAGCCGATTATTGAAAAGCTGCCGTCGATTTTGGATTTTCTCGAAGCCGGCGATCAAGAACACTTTCGGCGGGTGCGCGAATTTTTGGACGACCGCGGCATTACGTACACGCTGAAACCGCGGTTGGTGCGCGGCTTGGATTACTACATGCGGACCACGTTTGAGATTACGCATGGCGCGTTGGGGGCGCAGAATTCTATTTTGGGCGGCGGACGCTACGACGGGCTGGCGGAAACGATTGGATCGAAAGTCGCCGCGCCGGGAATTGGATTTTCGATTGGCGAAGACCGGCTGGTGATGGCAGTGGAAGAAGCGGCTCAGAGTAAGGCGGCACCGCTGGACCTCTATATGGCGCCCATGGGCGATCCGGCGCTGCGGCATTGCGCCGTGCTCGCCGGAGAAATAAGGAAACTTGATTTGTCGGTGGAAGTGGGCACCGACCGCAAGCTGAAACGCATGCTGGAATTGGCGAATAAGCTCGAAGCGCGCTTTACGCTGATTCTGGGCGATAACGAAATTGTTTCGCAAGCTTATAGCTTGAAGAATATGGCGACGGGCGAACAGGAAACGCTCTCGCGGCAGGCATTACTCGATCGATTGAAAAACAATGGCTGAAGTACAACTGGATTTTTTGGGCGATTTGCGCCGGACGAATAGCTGCGGAACCTTGCGCGCCGACGACACGGGCAAAACCGCTCTGCTCATGGGATGGGTGCACCGGCGGCGGGATTTGGGCGGTCTGATTTTTATCCACTTGCGCGACCGCGACGGCATCACGCAACTCGTGTTCGACGAAAGCAAGAATGCGGCGGCGCATCAGCGCGCGCAAGAGCTGAGCTCGGAATTTGTAATTGCTGTGGAAGGCCTGGTGGAGAAGCGCTCGCCCGACACAGTGAATCCGAACATCACTACGGGCGAGGTGGAACTGGCAGTTTCGAAAATTTGGATTTTAAATGAATCGCGTACGCCGCCATTTCCGTTGGAAGACAACGTGGATGTGAAGGAAGAAGTGCGCTTGAAGTACCGCTATGTGGATTTGCGGCGGCCGCGCATTCAGAAGAACATCATCATGCGCTCAAAAGTGACGCTGGCAATCCGCCAGGCGCTGTACGCGCAAGGTTTTCTCGAAATCGAGACGCCGTTTATGACGCGGTCGACTCCCGAAGGGGCGCGCGATTATCTGGTGCCAAGCCGTGTGCAGCCGGGGAGTTTTTATGCGCTGCCGCAATCGCCGCAGATCTTCAAGCAATTGCTGATGGTGAGCGGCTATGAGCGCTATTTCCAGATTGTGCGCTGCTTTCGCGACGAAGATTTGCGGGCCGACCGGCAGCCGGAGTTTACCCAGATCGACTTGGAGATGTCCTTCCCGCAGGAAGAACAGATTTACGAGGTGATCGAGCCGCTAGTACGGGGCGTGGTTGCGGCGGCGGGTAAGAAAATGGCGGAAAACATTCCGCGCATTACGTTTGCGGAATCGATTCGTTCGTACGGCAGCGATAAACCGGATTTGCGCTTGCCGCCGTTTTATTGCGTGGAAGATTTGTTTGCCGGCACGGATTTCAAAACCGAGGGGTTGCCGTTAGCGGCGATTCACATTCCGAAAACCGGAGCATTGAGCCGCAAGGAGCGCGACGAAATCAAAGCGTTGGGGCAGGAACGGGGCTTGCGCATCTTTGACGATCTGAAACGCTTGGAACGCGACTATCCGCCGCAAATGGAACAGCTGCGCGCGCGGGTGAACGCGGCGGAGGACGATCTGCTGATCATCGCCGGCTCGGCGGCGCCGCTCGAAGTTGCTTTGGCGGAGCGCAAAGTATTAGAGTTATGCGGCCAGTTGCGAGTGCAGTTGGGGCAAAGGTACAACGACCGGCATAAACTGCTTGACCCGGAGGACTTGCGCTTTCTTTGGGTGGTCGAATTTCCGATGTTCGAATGGGACGAAGAAGACAAGCGCTGGAATGCCGCGCACCATCCGTTCACTTCAGTGCATGACGGAGACTTTGACAAATTGACGAGCGACCCCGCGAACTGCCGCGCAAAATCGTATGACCTGGTTTTGAATGGAATTGAATTAGGGTCGGGCTCGATCCGTATTCACCGACGGGACGTGCAAACGAAAGTATTCGCGGCGCTCGGCTTCAGCGAGGAGGAAGCGAAACGGCGCTTCGGCTTCCTGCTGGAGGCGTTGGAGTATGGAGCGCCGCCGCATGGAGGGATGGCGCTCGGGTTGGACCGGTTGGTGATGCTGCTTGCGGGAGAGACGTCGATCCGGGAAGTGATTGCCTTCCCGAAGACGGCGAAGGGGACCGACCTGATGTGCGAAGCGCCGTCGAGCGTGCCGGAGCGGCAGTTGCGCGAACTGGGAATCCGATTGAACGTGCCGCAAAGCTAGTTCAACGCGCTAAGCGATGCCGAGCTTCTTCTGCATGTCTTCGAGCGTGACGCCTTTGGTCTCGGGATAGATCGTGAAGACCACGATGAATTGCACGATCATCATAAAAGAGAAAAGCACAAAGGGCAAACCGCGCGACTTAGCGGCGATTACCGGAAAAGTGAGCGAGATGAGGGCGTTCATGGCCCAATGCGTGAAACTGCCTAAGCTCTGGCCTTGAGCGCGCACGCGGGTGGGAAACACTTCACTCAAGTAAACCCAGATGACGGCGCCTTGCGAGAAGGCGAAGGAAGCGATGAAGCCAATCAACATCCAGACGAGAAGACCTTCGTGGCTGTTACTGAGAAATATCGCGGCGGCTCCGCCGAGCGAAACAGTGCATCCCACCGAACCGATTAACAGCAGCGTCTTGCGGCCCACCTTGTCGATGATCGACATAGCCAGCATGGTGAAACAGAGATTGGTGAAACCGATGAGCACGGCTTGCTTGTCGCTCGAGACATTGTCGAAACCGGCCTTGGCGAAAATGTAGTTCAAGTAGTAGAGAATCGCATTGATGCCGGAGAGCTGATTGAACATGCCCATCGACACGGCCAGAAAAATGGGGAAGCCATATTTTGCCTGATAGAGAGACTCCTGCCCATGGCCATGTTCGACATCGACGGAGGCAACGATGTCTTGTAATTCGGTCTCGATGTTCTCTTCGCCGATGGCCTCGAGCGTTTCCCGCGCTTCCCCAAGGCGCGATTTTTGCACCAGCCAGCGTGGACTGCGCGGAATCAGGAAGAGCATGACAAAGAACAACGCCGCCGGGATGCCTGAAACGCCGAGCATCCAACGCCAATCTTCCGGACCCAGATGACTGGAGCGAATCAGAAAGTTAGAAAGATAGGCGACCAGGATGCCGCCCACCACGTTGAACTGGAATAGCCCGACCAATCGTCCGCGCCATTTAGCAGGCGCAATTTCCGCAATGTACATGGGCCCCAGCACGGATGATCCGCCAATACCTACGCCGCCAATCAGACGGAAGAAGAGCAACGAATACCAATTCCAGGCGAAAGCGCAGCCGAGCGCAGAGATGAGATATAAGATGGCCATACCGCGCAGGCTGTCGCGGCGGCCATATTTATTGCCGGGTATGCCGGCAAACAAGGAGCCAAAGATGGTGCCCACCAGCGCGATGAAAACCGTAACGCCGAGGCGAAAATCGTCTAAAGTGAACGACGCGGTCAAGCCCGCGGTCGTGCCCGCGATGACCGCTGTATCGAAACCAAACAACAGACCGCCTAGCGCGGCAACGATCGTGCTCTTGACTAACGTCCCGGTTAGATTCACCCGCGTGCCCCCTGATTATGCCTTTTCAAAATATCTTCAAACTCGGCGCTGGCAGCTTCCTGCGCGGCGAGGAACAGCGCGCCGGCGATGCCCGCGTTGCCGCCTAACGCCGGCGGCTGGATGTATTCGTCCAAATGATCGAGTATATCCGGGTGACGCACGTAGCCGTTGAGGATCTCGGCAAATTCAGTGCGAATCATTTTGAACAGATGCGGCTGCTGCATGACGCCGCCGCCAAGCACAATGCGCTGCGGTGAAACGGTCAGGGTCAAGTTCGCTAGCGCCAAGGCGATGTAGTGCGCCTCCAGCACCCAGGCGCGGTGGTCGGGCGGGAGTTCGATCGCCTTCTTGCCCCAACGTTTCTCAATAGCTGGACCGGACGCTAAACCTTCGAGACAATCGTGGTGAAACGGGCACGAGCCGCGAAAAGGGTCGGTGGAAAGATCGTGCGGCAGGCGCAAATGGCCGATCTCTGGATGCACCAAGCCATGCACCACCTGGCCATGCACCATCACGCCACCGCCGACGCCGGTGCCGAACGTAAGGTAGATGGAGTTCGCCAAGCCCTGCGCGGCACCCCAGCGCCACTCGCCCAAGAGCGCGGCGTTGACATCGGTATCAAAACCGCAAGGTACGCCCAGAGCTTTGGAAACACTGCCCAGCAGATCGAAATTGGCCCAACCGGCTTTCGGCGTGTTGGTAATGAATCCGTATGTGGGCGAACTGGTGTCGAGGTCGACCGGGCCGAATGAGCCAATGCCGATAGCCTCCAAACCTTGCACGCTGTTCGAATGAAAAAAACTAATGACCTGGGCGAGGGTGTGCTCAGGCGTCGTGGTTGGAAACTGAGACTTGACAAGATCGTCCGGCCCATTTCCAACAGCACAAATAAATTTCGTTCCCCCTGCTTCGATGCCACCAAGCATTTCCTATTGAGTATATGCAAGAGCAAATTGCAGCCGTTGAGAAACGGAAAAACCCCGCCTGAGCGGGGTTCCTTTCTACTACGACGCTCGGGCCGGTCCGTTTATTGGTACGCCGGCGCCCAATCATAGAACCACAAGGTGTAGATTCCGAAAAGGTCAACCGTCGAGATGTCCGTGGTAGAGGGACATGACGAGCTTGGGTTCCATCCCGGGCAAGTCATGCTGATGTTGTAAGTTGTCGAACCGGCCGGGCTTGATCCGGGATAGAAGTAGCTGGAACCGTTGTAGGCAAGGGTCCAGTTGAACTGGTCGGCAACATAGTTGGTGAGATTAGGCGCGCCGCCGTTGGGCCGCTCGACCACCCACTCGACGCTATTGCCGACGTAGTTGGCCGATGCGCTGGTGGGTTGGTTGAACCCTACCGAAGCGGATTGTTGCGTGGTGTAGTTGTACATGTAAGCGTGGCCATTGGGCGCGGCAGTGGTGTACCAGACTTCGGCCACAACCAGATCACCGGGATTTACGGGCAGGTTCAAGCTGTACGAATAGCAAGGCTGATTCGCCGAATTCACCGTGCACCCGCTGGTGAACCATTCGTACCAGGCATAGTAATGCGCGGGGCAGCCATCAACCTCGGTGCCCGCCTGCAACACATCGCCGGAAACGAAAGCGCCATCGAAGCCGATCCACTGCGAGGACATATACGGCGTATAGTTGCAATTCTCCACACCTACGGCGGGAACGTTCCACTCAGCGTAGACATAGCTGCCGTTGGGTTTGAAGGTTCCGCTGGTATCGGTGACAGCATAAGCGCTCCAATTCACGGAAGTGGCCGCCGTGGTGTTGGCTACATTCGACTGGATCTTGGTTTCGCGCACTGGACCGTGGATCACGTTGGTGGCTTTCGCGGTCAGATTTGTGAGGCGCGTCTGTGGCGAAGTAACCAGCTTTTTCCAGCGGGCAAAAGGCACGGCGTTAGCCGGGTCGGGACGCGGGGGAAATCCATATTGCTCAAGCTCACTCGGCAGCGCGTTGAGCGGGTCGAAATCGGCCGGTGGCGCGCCGAAAAAGACTACGTTGGAACCAGGCGTCTGGCCGGTAGTGTCGGCGGGTATAACTTGCGCATGAACCGGCAGGCTCGCCGCGGTCAGAGTCAAGGCGAACAACATCGTTACATTGCGAGATGTGCCCCGCCAAAGTTTTACAAAGCTTTTCATTTTTCCGAATTCTCCTTTTGAATGTGATCAACGTGCCGCGTTGCAGTATCGGCTGCATCGCGGATTCGTTGTGTAGTGAAGCGCGGGCGGGCCGCGTTACAGATCGTTAAGGAGAATGAGAAAACCTGGAGGCGTCCGCTGCAATGAACGAAGCGCCGGAGAAGCGATGACAAAAGAGGACTAAGTGTAACGGGGTGAAGATCCCCGAATTGGCTAGCCGCGCAGTTCGCTCAGGGTTTTGCCGACGGCACCGGGTCCGAAGTCGATGCGGGCTTCTTTAATGCTCAGTCCGGCCACGTCGATGCGATTTAAGTCGGCGGTTCCCAACCCAACGGCTTCGGCCAGCTTCAGTGAATTATCGCCGCGAATAAAGCAGGACTGGCCACGGTCTGCGTCCGTGTCGTAGCCCATCACGGCCATACCGACCGCATCGGTGGAAACCGGATTGCGTCCTACCAGAATCACGCCCGGTGTCATGCGCTCTAAGCCCGGAAGCCATGGGCCTTCGCCGCCACGCACCGTTTCAACGCCGTCCACAATCGCCAGATCAATGGGCCGGATGCCCACCTGATCCACCAGAATGCGCGGCACCCGATATCCCGGATCGCGCGGTGAATCGGGATGCAACTCCGCATCCACCCCCGACGGCGCCTTAGTGGTACCGGCATGCAATACGTCGCCACGTTCCTTAGTGGGCATCTCGTTGCCGCTCGCGCCGCAATCGCTGCCGTATAAGGAACACGGAGTGTTGCCGAAATTATTTTTCATCGACATAGTGACGCCGGCGATCCAGTGGTTCTTCAATTTGGAAAGCGAAGCGTAGACGTCGCATTCGGTATACGCCTTGTTGATGGTGTATGCCGGATACATATGGCCGCCCCATGGCACCGTCAGGCGGACATACTGCTTGTAGTTGCCGAGATTCTGCACATTCTCCCACTCAACTTGCGTGCCGAGGTTGTTAATGGCATTTACATCCAGCCCGTAACGCGCCCACAAGGCCGGGTCTTGTTGCGCGGGAAAGAAGCTTTCAATCAGCCGCACGCGCTTCGCGCCCGCTTTCGCCAACAAGCGAACGGTCGTGGCCACGGTGGAACCGTCGGTACGGTAAGGCAACTCGGGCGTAAGCGGAAAATTTTTCGGATTACCCGTCAGGTTCAACTTCAACGCGACCGTCTTGCCGCTCACCAGCTTCTGAATGCCGCCAATGTGATCAAAGGCGGCGGAAAGCTGCGCGCCGAAATCGCTATAGCTGCGGCAGCGCACCAACGCCACTTTGCCATTCGGCGTATTGGCCTTTAGCACACCCAAGCTGGCCGCGGCTCCGGTAGCCAGCACTTCACGGCGCGACAGTCGATTCATGAAATCACCTCTCCAACGCAGTGTAGCGCTTTTTTTCGCTCGCCAACAAAGCTATCTTCCGTTCCAGGCCCCAACGGTAACCGCCCATGCCATGGTCGCCGCGAATGACGCGATGGCAGGGAATCACCAGCGCAACCTTATTAGCGCCGCAAGCGGTGCCGACGGCGCGGGAGGCACCCGGGTCGCCAATGGCCTTGGCCACTTCGCCATAAGTGCGTACTTCGCCTACGGGAATCGTTTGCAGGTAGCGCCAGACTTTGAGTTGAAACGCGGTGGCGCGGATATCGATGGGGAAATCGAGCGCCGCCGGTTCGCCTTGCAGATATTTCGTGAGACCTTGCATCCAGGCATCCAGTTCGGGCGAATCAGTCGGGTTCTTCGCGAGCACCGCATGCGGATATTCGTTGAGCAAGTCTTGCAACAACCTGCCGGTGCTTTCGCCAAACTGCACTGAGCACAAGCCGCGGGCGGTGGCGGCTACCAGCAGCAATCCGAGAGGCGTTTTGGCGAAGGCGTACGAAATAGAAACGTTCTTGCCGCCAGCGCGATATTCGCCGGGCGTTATGCCTAACTTGTTATCGACGCGTTCGTAAACACGGCTGCTCGATCCAAAGCCCGCATCGTAGACCGCGGCGGTCACCGAGCCGCCTTTACGCAGCTCGGCTTTGAAAGTGGACAACCGGCAGGCATCCAGGAATTGCTTGGGCGTCACACCCAGCACTGCTTTGAATGTCCGATGGAGGTGAAACGGGCTCCAATCATGAGCTTCGCCGAGCGTGTCCAAAGTGAGCGAGTCGCCCGAATCGCAATGCTCGCGAATATAGCCGCAAATCCGGCGGATTTTTTCGATCGTTTCTTCGTCTGCGCGGCCATCCAGCGGATGGCAGCGTAAGCAGGGGCGCAAGCCGTCGCGTTCGGCATCGGCGGGCGATTCATAGAAGCGGACGTTCTTGCGCAGCGGTTGGCGCGCCGCGCAGGATGGGCGGCAATACACCCCGGTAGTCACCACGCCAAAATAAAAACGGCCGTCCTGCGAAGCGCTGCGCTTCGTCACGGCATCCCAGCATTTTTCTTCGTTGAGCATCATGCTTGTTTCCATGGTTAGATCGTAGGGCGTTTTGCGCTCCGCCACTATCCGCTTCTTGCTCTTCAATTGTCGGATATGATCATCACTATGTCCGCGTCCACTTTCACCCGCCGCGCCGCTGGCCGTCTGATCGCCGCTAGCACTCTGGCCCCCTGGCAAGCGCTTGCCGCCCAACACAACATGTTCCTTTCGCTGAACAGCGTGCTGATTTCCGGCCGCGTGCCGTGGCCCGAGTTCGCGCGCTTGGCTGCCAAAGTCGGCTTTCCGGGCACGGATGTTGATTTAACCGCCGCCATGAAGCTGGGAGTGAACGCCACGCGCGACTTGCTGGAAGAACTCAAGCTGCGACCGGCGATCTTTGAGTTTCCCGTCGAATTCCGCAAAGACGAGGAAACATTCCAAGCCGGGATGCCAAAGCTGCGCGATGCCGCCGTTTTTGCCGCTGCCGTCGGCTGTCCGCGCATGATGACTTGGATCATGTCCTCCAGCACGATACCCAAAGGCGAACTTCGCAAAATTTATAAAGACCGCTTCGCCGAAGCCGCTCACGCGTTGGCTGACGCCAATGTGCGTTTGGGACTCGAATTCCTGGGGCCGCTGCACATCCGCAAGCAATTTCCGTACGAGTTTATTTGGAAGATGAACGAGATGCTGGAATTTTGCGAAGAGTGCGGACCGAATGTCGGCTTGACTCTGGACGCCTGGCATTGGCACCACGCGGGAGCTACTACCGATGACATCATTCACGCGGGGCGCAATCGCATCGTCGAAGTTCACTTTGATGACGCGCCGAATCTCCCGCCCGAACAGATCCGCGACAACGAACGGTTGCTGCCCGGAGAAGGCGTGATTAATCTTACAGGCTTTCTGCAGGCGCTGCAGAAGATCGGCTATACCGACGCCTTAAGCGTGGAAGTGTTTGGGCGCGGGTTGAAGAATTATCCGCCGGAAGTGGCGGCCAAGATGGGGTTGGACGCGGCGTTAGGGGTTTTCAAGAGGGCGGGAGTGAAGCAGGGCGGGAAATGAGGCGGGGCTGATAACATCGATATATGGCCACTTTACCGCCTGACGCCAACATCAACCAGCGGCTCGAATTTCTGGTCCAATCCACCGAATCGCTTCATGCGTCTCTTCAAGAAGTGCACGCCGCCATCGCCGCGCAGAACGAGCGCAATGCCGCCCAAGATGTTCGTCTTGATAAGCTCCTGACCATCACCGAGAGGCTCGCCGCCGTCTCTGGCGACCATGGACGCCGCCTCGACGAACTTGAAGGCAGGTAGCGGTTGACCTCTCTGAGCTACATGTAGCTCAGCTTGCGCAAACCATAAAAAAGGCGGCCCCGAACGGGCGGCCGCCTCGCGCTAACAATTAATTTCGAGCCTTTAGAACTGGAATCGGCCGGTGACTACCAGTACCCTTCCCGAAACCGCCGATCCTTGAAACGCGCCGTAAGCACTGGTCGGTGGAATGGCGGTGGCCGTAATGCTACCGAATCCTCCACCAGCTACGTCCGCATTCGGATTTTGGAAGTTAGCGTGGTTGAGCGCGTTATAAGCGCTCGCGCCAAGTTGGAAGCGCATGCCTTCTGTAATGTTGAAGTTCTTGAACAGCGAGAAGTCCATGCTGAAGTAGCTGGGTCCGTGAAGCGCGTTGCGTCCGACGTTGCCGAAGGATGTCTCGGTACCCGCAGCCAGGAAGTCGGCCGAGGTGTAACAAGGCGTGTTGATAGCGCTACGGCCGCACGTTTCCGGAAGCGCGGCGGTGCTCGTTGCCAACATGGTAGCGTTAATGCTCGGCGACAAAGTCCCGGCTAGAACGCTATCGATAATGCTGAACGGCGTGCCGCTGCGCAGGTACATCTTGCCCGCCACCGTCCAATTTGCCAACGCGTTGCTGAGTAGCTTTCTGTTGCCAAACTTGTAGGGTATTTCCCAAACGAAATCGGCGGTGACGTTATGCCGGATATCGTAATCCGCATTGCCGTAGTTGGCCGCCACGTTGGGATTCGCCAAAGTGGAGAGCGAACAGCCAGAGCAGAACGAATAAGGCTCGTTGGCGCCCCCGTTTGAGATGTTGTCTAAGGCATGGCTCCAGGTATAGTTGATCTGTCCTTGGAAGCCGTAGCCCAGCGCCCGCCGGTACTGCACGGTAAGGCCGTCGTAGTTAGACCTGCCCAGGCTCTCGAGTTGAGTTACCTGGTTAAAGCGGGGATCCGGCGAAGCGGTCGGCAAACCAGCGAACCCGGCGGCGCTCGCATTCGCGAAGCCATTTTGGACAATCAGATTGTAGCCATGGTTGCCGCTGTACGTCGCAACCAGCACGTTCTTGGCGCCGATCTGCTGTTGAATTTCGAAACTCCACTCAGCGTAGGTAGGGGTTTTGAACTCTTGCGGAATCGAGAAGTAGCTGAACGGGCTGAACGTGGGTAGCGTGTTCTGCAATTGCGCCAACGTCTGCCCGCCAAAGAAGCCGGTTTTGAAGGCATTGTATTGCGACAAAGCGGTCGCGGCGGCACTGGCCGGATCCGCGACAGTACCCACCTTCGAGCCGTCATAAATAACGGCGGTATAGGGGAAAGGCGCATTGTTGAAGATGTTGGTAACCAGATAGGCAGGCGGCAGATCGGAGAAAATACCAAAGCCGCCGCGGACAACTGTTCCCTTCGACCCGCTGGGGCTCCAAACCAAACCTACCCGTGGATCGGGCACCACATTCGGCACCTTGTAATAAGCGTGCGACAGGCCGGTGTTGATGGACTGGTTGTAAGGAATGCTGACGTCTTCCTGGAAATTCGCGGAGCCGAAAGGTGCGTTGAGGTTCGAAAAGCACTTATCGGTACACAAGGGATTCGCGGTGCGGTCCATGCGGATGCCGTATGTCAATTTCAAATTCGATTTGATAGCCCATTCGTCTTGCGCATAGACACCAATGTTATACAGGCGGATGTGCGCATCGCTCAGAGGGCTGAATTTCTGATAGTAGTAGCTGGTGCCATTGGCGCCGCTGTTGGTCACGCCGTTCGCAAAATCCTGCAGGTTTGCAAAAAAGTAAGAGCCCGTTGCGCCGGATTCGTAACTAAAGTCAGTTACCCGGTTGCGCCGGAAATTTTCACCGAACTTCATGGTGTGATTGCCTTTTACCACCGAAAAGTCGTCGATCAATTGCAGCTGTCCCACGTCGCGCCCTTGCGGGAAAGCCGGCCAGTAGATGCCCATGCCGGTGAAGCCGCCGCTATTGGTGCCGGAGGAATCGCCGCCGATGCTGAAGTAGCTGGGGAACAGATTTTGAGCGGCACTCGTGTTCGCGGGGCCGAAGATAGCGCTGTACCAGAGCACGGATCCAACAAAGTTATTCACCATGGTAGGGGAGATCACATAGGTATGATTGATCTGACCTTCGTATTGGGGCTGGATGCTCTGTTCGTTGAGAACAGGCGTGAGTAAGCTGGTGCCTGTGGGCTGAAAGCCGTGGTCGCCTTTGAAGCGCAAGAAGATCTTCTGCTTGTCGTTGATATTCCAATCGACGCGGTGAGTTTCGAACCATTCCTTATTGGTATTCAGCCCGCTCGTGCGGAATGCGTTAGCGCAGCTAACTGTTGTACCAAAGGTGCCCCCGTTGGGCGCGGCCGTGCCGGTGAACACAGTGCCGCAACCAAGATTGCCGGTAGCATCCTGCAGCAAACCATTGCCGTTCGTAACCTGCTGTGCACCCGACGCGCCCGGCGCAGCCTGATAGATACTAAATGCCTTTTGATAAAGAGGCGCTTGCGCGGCGCCCACGTTTTGCAGAATGTAAGTTTGCAATTGGGCTGAGGGAAACACTACCGTTCCCACGCTTGGCAGCGTGTAGTAGATGCCTTCGGCGTCCGAGAAAAAGAACAATTTGTTTTTAAAGATCGGGCCGCCGATGTCAGCGCCCCATTGCCTGGAAACCGCATAGGGTCGCGGAGTTCCACCTTCATTGGCGAAGAAATCATTGGCGTTCATCAGGTGGTTATTGAAGTTAAAGAGTAGATCCGCATGGATTTTGTTCGATCCGCCCTTCGTCACATAATTCACCTGTGCGCCGGCTTGCCGGCCATATTGCACGCTGTAACCGTTCTGGGTAACCGAGGCCTCCGCCACTTCGTTCTGTCCCAGAAGCAAGTTGCTCGCCCCCGAGTTGTTGAGGTTCAGATAGGCGTCGTTGTAGTCGTTGCCGTTCATGGTGTACAAGTTCGAAGTACCCGGCAGGCCATGCGAGCTGAAGTTGCCATAACCGGCGCCAGTGCTAACGGCAATGCCCGGAACGGTAAAGGCCACCGTTGTCAGATCGCCGCCCGGTGTGGGTAACTGGGAAATCTGCTTGGTACTGAACGTCGAAGTCAGATTCGCATTGTCGGTGTTGACCACGGCCGCTGCTTCATTCACTTCGACAATGGACGTGGTCGCTTGAATCTTGGCCGTGATGTCAACCTTTGCCACTTGGCCAACGCCGAGCATCAACTGAACGTCGTCCGATACCATGCCCGTCGTCTTGGCGCTCACCGAGTAATTGCCCGGTTTCAGGTAAGTGAACCTGTAAGAACCGCTGTCGTTCGTCTTATCCGAGCGTGTCTCGCCCGTATCTAAGCTTTTCAAAACCACCTCGGCGCCCGGTATCACGCCGCCAGTGGCGTCTTTCACTGTACCCGTCACGTCGCCCGTCGTGGTAGTTTGCGAAAAAATGGAACTTGCAAACAGAATGGACGTAAATAGCAGTAAGCCGAAGTGGGCTGCGCTGGTAAACCTACCGGACGGCAGTGATGCGCTTCGAGGTTTCAATTTCAGATCTCCTTAGAAAGAAAATGGGGCAAAATCCAATCTTGGGATTAGCCGTTTGAGTCGGAGAGCTCTAAGCAATTTCCGACCCATCCGACAAGTTATTGTAATGAAAAGGTAACCAACTGGCCCGCTGAGGCTTTGCTTCCGTTTCCCGTAGGAAATTATTACTTCTGGAAGTGCGCGCTCTGTATGCAGATCCGTGCTACGAAAAGAGATCGTAAAAACCCTAGCGCGCGATGCGCTCCTGCGTGTTGTGAAGAGAGCACCAGGCTTTATGCGCTCTTGCTCTGTAAAATTCCCTCGAACGCGGCCCGATGGCTCGCGGCAACCAATAGCCAACACGCCGTCGCCAACAGCCCAGGCGGCAAACCTTGCGCCTGCATCAGGCTGTGAAAGAGCAGTATGTTGAAAATGACGGGCGCAATCAAGACCAAGGCCAGCGGCACAAACCGGTTCACCAGGAATAGTACTCCACAAATGAGTTGAACTGCGAAAACCGCGACCATGTAGCCGCTCGCGGCCATTACGCCCATATACTGTCCGGCTAGTCCGGTCGGCATCGGTCCCATCGGAATAAAATGCAGAAAGCCGTTGAGTCCGAAAATCAAAAATATGATTCCCAGCAAATAGCGGCCGATCAGCGAAGCAATTTTCATAAACAGTTATTCTCCTTAAGACAACGATTGATGTCTAAACAACATCTGTCAATTAAGATACCACAACAAATGTTGCCTAAACAACAGATGCAGTATCCTGAAGATGTGATGAACGAAAGTTGTCCGCAAATCGTTGATCCGCGCATCCGGCGTACCCGCCAGTTGCTGCAGCAAGCTTTGGAAAAGCTGCTCACGACCAAAGAATTCGACAAAATTTCCGTCCAGGATATCAGCGAAGCGGCCACCGTGAATCGAGCCACTTTCTATGACCATTACCCGGACAAGTTCGCCCTGCTGAATTGCCTGGTAGCTACGCGCTTCCAGGATCTTTTGGCGGCCCGCGGCGTTGGCTTTGATGGCAGCTGTTCCAGTGCGCTGAAAGCCTTGGCGCTCGGCCTCTGCGACTATTTGGCCGAACAGCGCCATCTGGAGCCGCCCATGGAATCGGCGGTAATTGGCGTGGTACGCGGCATGATCCTCAACGGGTCGAAAAGCCATCCGTCGAGTGGCCATGTCTCGGTCGAAATGATCGCGAGTGCCATTAGTTGGGCGATGTATGGCGCGGCGCTCGAGTGGCTGCGGACGCCAAATCGTGCGCCGTCCGAAGATTTCGCCGAAACTTTAGTGACTCTGGTATCGCCCATTTTCCCCTCTGCACCGCATGAGTCCGGGGCCATTCATGCATCGTAGGCGTTTCCTGCAGGCGCTCGGCGCGAGTCTTGGCGCCACTGTACCTGCACGCCCTGCGTCACCAGCCGATTTCACACTCCGCATCCAACCTATAACCGTCGAACTCTCGCCCAAACACCGCATCAAAACCATCGGCTACAACGGCTCCGCTCCCGGCCCTCTGCTCAGAATGCCCGCCGGCAAGACCGTTTCGATCAACGTCTTCAACCAAACGGACACCGCGGAAATCGTCCACTGGCATGGCCTGCACATCCCGTCGAATGTGGACGGCTCCATGGAAGAAGGCACGCCCATGATTGCGGCCCACGATTCGGCGCGCTACTCGTTCACCGCCGCGCCCAGCGGCACACGCTGGTATCACACCCACCAATCGGCCGGCAAGAACCTGAATCGCGCTACTTACACCGGCCAGTTCGGCTTCTTCTATATCGAGCCAGCCCACGAGCCCGGCGATTACGATGCTGAATACTTTCTGGCGTTGAAAGAATGGGACCCTTATTGGACCGACGCCGGCGATTCGCTCGACGTGGCTTATCAGCGTTTTTCGATCAATGACCGCGCGCTCGGCTATGGCGAACCGCTGCGCGTCAAAGAAGGCCAGCGCGTGATGCTGCGTATCTTGAACGCCAGCGCCACAAATCTGCGACGCATCGCTTTTGCCGGACACCGCTTTCGCGTCCTGGCACTGGACGGCAATCCAGTCGCAAACCCGCGCGAAGTGGACGTTCTCGAATTGGGACCTGCAGAACGCGTTGACGCGCAAGTGACCATGAATGCGCCGGGAGTTTGGATCTTAGGCGCCACCGACGATCACGACCGCGAAGCCGGCATGGGTATCGTTGTTGAATACGCCGGACAAACGGGGCTTCCTGTCTGGCATCCCGCGAGCTCTGCGCCCTGGGACTACGCCTCCTTTGGAACGGCCGGCTCTCCCAACGACTCGGCCGCGCCGATTCCCCTGGTCTTCCGCAAAAAATTCGTCAGCGCCCGCTGGCAGGATAAATGGACCGTGAACGGAAAACAGTATCCGCACACTGATCCCATCTCCGTGAAAGCCGGCAACCTCTACCGGCTCATCTTCGACAACCAGAGCGACGAAGCGCATCCGGTACATCTCCACCGCCACACCTTCGAACTGGTGAAAGTCGGCGGCGTCTCGACTCGCGGTGTAAGCAAGGATGTTGTCATGGTGGGCGCGAAGTCTCAGGTGGAAGCAGAGTTCTTAGCCAACAATCCCGGACCCACGCTTTTCCATTGCCACAACCAGATGCATATGGACTTCGGATTCATGACTCTGTTTGACTACGCGTCCTAGCACCGCTACTCAGCATAATTACCAGAGAGTGGGCGCGCCAGAGAGGATTTGGCCGTTTTCATCCCCTCAAGTGTCGGCTGCGGAGCGCCGAAATCGCGGGTCCTTGGAAAACAATCCCGCGTAAGTCCCGATTGCTCAATGCCTTAGCGCCGGGATCGCCTCAAGCAAAGTGGGGACGTGCTCGCTTATCCCCTATAAAGGCCCCCTGCCGCACGACTCAAAAGCACCCCTCTCACCAGAAAACTCGCCCGCCCGGAAAGCCCGTGGATTTGGCCGTTTTCATCCCCTCAAGTGTCGGCTGCGGAGCGCCGAAACCGCGAGTCACAGGAGCCTCTTGCAAAACTCAGGCAATGGAATCAACGGAGTAGGGGAAACAAAAGTAGGAAGAAATGTTTTTTGAGAGGATGGGGTTGAACAAGCAGTAAGTTTTGTCGCCAAACGAAACGGAGACCGCGCCAACCCCCCTATGCAGCTTACCCCACGCCAGTTGCTAACGCAATTCACGCATATGATGCAACAGGATTTGTTCCCGCTCTTAGAGCAGGTGGCGGGCCCGTTGAGCAAAGAGTTAAAGTTGTTGTCTTCCATACTGGCGCTCGTTCCGTTGGAGCGCCTGATAGGGACATTAAGAGCGGGGACCGGGCGGCCGGGGAAAGATCGATCGGCGATGGCCACCGCTTTCCTGGCCAAGACCATTCTGAACCTCCCCACCACGCGCTCTCTGTTATCGCGCCTGAAGGCCGACGAGGCGCTGCGCCAGTTCTGCGGTTGGGCCAGCGTCAAAGCCATTCCGCATGAATCGAAATTCTCGCGCGCCTTTGCCCAGTTCGCCGACATAGAGATGCCGCAGCGGCTTCATGAGGCCGTGGTTCTGAAAACGCAAGAAGGCCGACTGATTGGACATATCGCACGGGACTCCACCGCCATCCCCGCGCGCGAACGGTTCGCCGTCACCCCGGAGCACAAAAAGCAGCGCCAGGAAAAGAAGCGCGAGAAGCAGAAACAACGAGAGTTGAGGCAGAAGGCACTGCGCAACAAGACCGCCATCCCTCGCAAGAAAAGGGTGAGCAAAGGTTCTTTCGACAAAAAGAAAGCGGCCGACCGTGGCTCGCGCATTGAGCGCCAGCGGAAGCAGAAGATCGAACAGATGCTCAGCGAATTGCCGACCCAATGCGATATCGGCACCAAGATCAACAGCCAGGGCAACAAGGACAGTTGGCGCGGCTACAAAGCCCACATCGACGTAGCAGACGGGCAGATCCCCATTAGCGTCGTTTTGACGAGCGCCAGCGTCCACGACTCGCAAGCGGCCATACCCCTGATGACCCTGTCCTCGCAACGAGTGGCTTACCTTTACGAACTCTCCGATAGCGCTTATGATGCCCAGCAAATCGACCAGCAAAGCCGGCAACTCGGGCATCTTCCCATCACCGCCCTCCACGGCCGGCGCGCCAGCAAAAAAGCGACCGCTCTCTTTCCGGCAGGCACGATGCCGCAGCTGACCCTAGCCCAGGAAGAACGCTTTAAAGGACGAACTATGATTGAGCGCATCAATGCGCGCTTGAAAGACGAGTTTGGCGGCAATACCTTGCGGGTGCGCGGTGCCAAGAAAGTGATGGCTCACCTCATGTTCGCCCTCACCGTCGATCAGTGGCTCCGACTCAGCGCGCCACTGGTTGCGAAACTTTAATTTCTCCCGCAACGCGCCCAAAAGACGAGCCTCCCCACCGGCGGTTCGACAACCTGCGCCCCTTGCCGCCCCTAACAGCCCATTCCTTGCGTTTGCCCAGCCCCACTTGAACTAAAATCCCCAAACGCCACTGAAAAACCCCCTCGCCGGACGTTTCCTCGTTTGTCAAGTCCCGGCGTTCCGAGTTCTGCAAGTCGGTCACAAAA
>Ga0302319_10000991_pt1 | contig 63622 bp, 58 predicted proteins | sample Bog_T0_2_FD_203319 | JGI IMG/M metagenome (GOLD analysis project Ga0302319, IMG submission 203319) | Peat permafrost microbial communities from Stordalen Mire near Abisko, Sweden - Bog_T0_2 | ecosystem: Environmental > Terrestrial > Soil > Wetlands > Peat | place: Sweden: Abisko, Stordalen Mire...
CGATGATGGCGAAGCGCTGGCCGCGGGTCCCCATGCCGAACTTCGAACCGTCGAGTTCCAATCCCAGGGCTTTGACATAGGTGCCGTTACCGTCCGCCAGCATGAGAATTTTATCGCCGACCCCGCCGTGCTTGCCCCAGGCATTCATCACGAAGACATCATTGACGGCAGTACAGGCGATGGTATCGACGCCCTTGGCTTTGAACTGATCCGCCAGTTCAACAAAACCCGGTAAGTGCTTGGCATCACAGGTAGGAGTGAACGCACCGGGCACGGAAAACAGCACCACGGTCTTGCCCGCAAATAACTGCTCGGTGGTGATTTTCTGGGGTCCGTCCCCGCTCATGCGGGTAAAGCTGCCCTCAGGCATTTTGTCGCCGGCTTTGATCGTCATTGCCATTTCTCCTCGAGTTCTACGATTTACCCAGCGTCTCTGCGTACAATTCCCACAACTTGAGTACCCGCGGACTCTCGTTCGGAACGGTCTTCAGGCCGCCGAACGCCCGCTTGGCATCCGCCGTGTTCTTCAGCGCCACTTGTGAGCGGCCGAGATACACATAGCCCTCGTCCGCGTGTTTGACCTGGCCCTTCTGCATGCCACGAGTGATCGCCGTGATGGCATTCTGATAATCGCCGGTGCCGTAATAAACCTCACCGAGCTTCACGTCGAGTTCGCCCGCGGGATTTTTCGTCGCCTCGGCATCCAACTGGGTAATACCCTTCTTATCGGCATCCGCGCGAGTCTTCAGGGCGGCCAGCAAGCGGTTGGTACGCTCCTTTTGCTCATCCTTGATAAGGCCGGTGTCCATGGCCTTCTGCAGAACCGTCTGCGCTTCAGCGGGCAGTGCGGCGTCACCCAGAAGCTGCGCCATTTCAATGTAGTCGGTGCCGGCGTTCATCGCATTGGTGTCATACATCACCCGATAGATCATCAAGGTGTTGTGGTCATCGCGCTCCTCTTGGCGCTCGATGCGCAACAAGGTATTCCAGTAGCTGGTTTTGTTGGTGAGGCGAATGAGATCGACCAACACGGCAGCCATCGCCGGATTATCGCCGGCGTCGGAGGCGCACTGCAGCTTGAACTGATACAGATTCTCCTTCGGCGCCTCGCCGGCCTTGCGCGCCGCGGCGATGGCCTTGTCGGCCCAAACACCGGAATCCTTGCAATCCTTTTGCAAGTAGTAGAGCTGCGCCATGATGCCTAAATCGTCCGCGCTGGCTGTGCCCGAATCTGACATCTGCTTGCCGTATTCGGCCGCTTTCGCATACTGCTGGTTGCCGGCACTGATGCGAAACAACATTTTGGTCGTTTTCGCGGCATCCTCGGGCGAATACTGGCCGGTGGCGAGCGCCGCCTCGTAGGCCTTTTCCGCTTCTTTCAAATTGTTCAATTTGACGTAGGCGAAGCCCCGGAAATCGTAAATGGTTTTCTTGTCGAATGCGGTGAGCGGGGATTTTGTCTCGGCCGCGTCCAGATTCTTGATTGCCTCAGCCCACTGGCTGGCCTGCAACGCCTTTTGCGCTGCCGTCATTTCCTTGGCAATGACCCGACTGACCTGCTGCTTTTCCTTTTCTGCCGACCGAGCGGCTGGCGGGCTCAAGCACAGACCCAGCACTGCCAGCATTACGGCCGCAGCAAACAAACCAGACCAGGATCTCACTGGCCGCCGCCCAACATCGTGTATCGAATGAGTCATTACCAAACCTCGCTACGTACAAGTCTTGAAATGTTTTCGCGCTGCCCGGGCAAACGTGCCAAGGGTATCTCCGCCTCGTCAAACAAACGGCGCGTCAACCCCAGCTTAAGGACTGACGCGCCGTAATACCACTTAGGGGATGCCTAATTAGAAATAGTCGTTGTTGACGAATCCTATCTTCTTCAAGCCGCGATGCTGTAGGTCCGCCAAGGTCTGCGCCACGATCTCATATTTGGCGAACTTATCGACCGAGATGTGCACCTCGGGCTGCGGTGACTTCTGTGACTCCTGGCTGATATAGCCCTGCAGAGTCGCTCGATCGACCGGCGTCTTGTTCCACAGCAGAGTGCCGTCGAAATCAATGGTCAAATCGATGACCTCGGGCGGCGGCGGCGGCACAAAGTTCGGCGGCGGCGGCAGTGGATTATCGATCTTCACGGCATGCGTCATGCTTGGGATCGTAATGATGAAAATGATCAACAGCACCAGCATGACGTCGATCAGCGGCGTCATATTGATGTCTGAGTACGATTGGCCCTCGCCACCCCCGCCTACACTCATGGCCATGTGCGTTCTCTCCTAGGTTCCGGGGCCGAAATGATCGGGTGTGGTGATGAACGCCACTTTGCGGATGCCGATCTGTTGCGTGGCCACGAGCACCTGGCCCACAAACTGATAGCGGACCGCCGCATCGCCGCGGATATGGACTTCCGGTTGCGGGTCGATACGCGCGATATCGCGCAGCCGCTGTTTGAGTTCATCCTGGCCCGACAGCGCCTTGGTGTTCCAATAAATGTCACCCTGCTTGTCGATGGCGATGGTGATGTTTTCCGGCTTGGTCTGCGTCGGCAAATTGGTTGCCTTCGGCAGATCCAACTGCACCTGCTGGATGATGACCCGAATTGTTATGATAAAGATGATCAGGAGCACCAACATCACGTCCACGAGGGGCGTGACGTTGATGTCTGACATCGACGCAGCTTCTTCATCACCACCGACATTGATCGCCATGGTCTTGTCCTAGCGAGCGGCTGTGGCGGGTTTGCCCACCGGCGGCGGCGCCTTTTCCATGCCGAGACCCATCTTCGCACCCGAGATCAAGTAGGCGTGCAACTCATGGGTGAAGTGGCTGACCATTTCCTGCACGCCCTTATTGCGACGCAGTAGGATGTTGTAGCCCAACACCGCCGGCACGGCGACGGCCAGACCGATCGCGGTCATGATCAAGGCTTCGCCGACGGGGCCGGCCACCTTGTCGATGGACGCTTGTCCGGCAACGCCGATCGCGATCAGCGCGTGGTAAATGCCGATGACGGTGCCGAGTAGTCCGACGAAGGGCGCGGTCGCACCGACCGACGCCAGTACCGGCAAGCCCGACTGCATGCGGCTCACCACTTGGTCCGCCGTGCGCTGCAACGACTCGGTGATCCACTCGCTCGTGCCGATGGCACCCGACAAGCGCGTCTTGTTGGTCTCGTGATACTCGTAGGCCTGTCTGCCGGTCTCGGCCAGCGCGCGGAACGGATTCGAAGTTCCCTTCAACTTCTGCAGCGCGTCGGTCAAGCTCGCCGAAGACCAAAATTCCTTCTCCGCCTCGAGCGCTTGACGACGCTGCCGGCCTTGGTCGAAGAATTTCGTGATCATGATGAACCACGTCAGCAGCGACATGATCAACAAAATGGCGAGGATGGACCGGGCAATAATATCGCCGTTCGCGATCAGAGCGCCAAGACCATATGGGTTATCAACAGCTGTCTCTTGCATTGACCGATTCCCTCTGCTTAAAAAGCTAATGTAATAGTTAGTAATCAACCGCTAGGTTTGCGAACGCTACTTGCCCGTGAGCTTCCATACGATCGGAAGAGATACGGTCTTCTCCACCGGCTTGCCATCTTCGGTCGCCGGTATCAACCGTTGTCCGTGCACGCCCTTCAAACATGCTTCATCCAAGCGCGGAAAACCCGAGCTCGTCTGAATGGACTCGCTGGTGATCTTGCCGTCGACAGCAACCGTGACCGACACAATGCACCGACCCTCTTCATTGGCACGCTTCGAGGCGTCGGGATAGTAATCCTCGCCGATGTGCAGCGGATGCTTCGGATCCATTTTCGGAGCGGTGCCCGGACGCGCCACCGGCGCGGCGACCGGCGGCGGCGGCCGATTGACCTGCGAAGTCTGCGTGATGGCCGTAGTCTCGACCTGCGGCGCCTGGATGTCGACGAACTCCGGCGGCGGTACGTAAGGTTTGATTTCTTCGAGCTTGGGCGGCGGCGGTGGCGGCTTGTCGATTTCTTTCGGCTTGTCGATCTGCGCAATTTCGACGGGTGGAATAATCGTTTGAACGAGTTTGCCGGCGAGTCCCGTATAGAAAGCCCAGACAATGCCGATGTGCAGAATAATGACCGCAAGAAAGGCTGCGCCCCTCCTGCCTGAAAACAATGACGGGTTCTCGTATTTATACATAAGTCAGTGCGACCCTACCCCTGAATCAATTCATCTAGTGGCGCCGTGCGCGCCGACGAAGACTCACAACACGCTACGCAGCGTTCCTTCATTCCCTTCGGCGAGTAAAGAGACTGACACACATCGCGCATGAACTGCAAGCGCCTCTTTGCGCAACGAATGGCAGGCATCAACCCTTCGCATGGCGAAGGCTTTGCAGCGCAGGCGACGCGGGTTCCAAGTCGGTAACTGCACCCAAGGATGCACTGCTTACTTGATGCGCATACTTGGCTAACGCACCACGGCGTGCATAGGGTTTAGGCGCCCGCCATGCTTTGCGCCGTCGCGCCAGTTCGGCGGCGCTGACATGCAAGGTGATCTCACGCCGCTCCGCATCAATGCTGATGCCGTCGCCCGTCTTGACCAGAGCCAGGGGTCCGCCAAGCGCCGCTTCCGGCGAGACGTGACCGACCACAAAGCCGTGGCTGCCGCCCGAAAAGCGGCCGTCGGTGATCAGTGCCACGTCCTGCCCGAGACCCTTGCCCATGATGGCTCCCGTCGGGCTCAACATTTCACGCATCCCGGGACCCCCCTTAGGACCCTCGTAGCGGATCACCACGACATCGCCCGCGCGCACCTTGCCGCCAAGAATTCCCTGCAGTGAGTCCTCCTCAGAATTGAAGACACGTGCCTTGCCGGCGAAGCGCAGCCCCTCCTTACCGGTAATCTTCGCAACCGCACCTTCCGGCGCCAGGTTCCCATACAGAACGACTAAGTGACTGTCCTTCTTGATGGGATGGTCGAGGGCGTGGATGATCTGTTGGCCTGGAGGATAGGCAGCGACATCGCGCAAGTTCTCGGCCAAGGTGGCGCCGGTGACGGTCAAGCAATCGCCGTGCAGCAATCCTGCATCCAACAGAGTTCTCATCAGCGGCCGGATGCCGCCGATGGCCACGAGCTCGGACATTGAGTAGCGGCCGCTCGGCCGGAGGTCCGCGAGCACCGGAACCCGCTTGCCGAGCCGGGTGAAATCATCGAGTTTCAGCCGCACGTTGGCGCTCGAGGCAATCGCCATCAGGTGCAACACCGCGTTGGTCGATCCGCCCAAGGCAATCACCGTGGTGATCGCGTTCTCGAAGGCGCGGCGGGTCATTATTTGGCGCGGGGTGATCCCGAGCTTGATCAAGTTAACGACCGCGGCCCCGGCGCGCGAGCTGTCGTCGCGTTTCTGTCCGGAGATGGCGTCCTGAGCTGAACTGTTGGGCAGGCTCATGCCGAGCGCTTCGATCGCGGAAGCCATGGTATTGGCCGTGTACATTCCGGAACAAGATCCGGGACCCGGTATCGCGGTGCGTTCAACGAATTTGAGCTGCTGTTCGCTCACCGTGCCCTGCGCATATCCGCCGACCGCTTCGAACACCGACACAATGTCACGCTGGTCGAGACCGGGCTTAATGGTGCCACCGTAAACAAATACCGCCGGACGATCGAGCCTGGCCAGGGCCATCAAACATCCGGGCAAGTTCTTGTCGCAGCCGCCGATGGCGACGACCCCATCGAACCCTTGGGCGCCCACCACCGTCTCGATGGAATCGGCGATGACCTCGCGCGATACCAAGGAGTAACGCATGCCAGGCGTACCCATGGAAATTCCGTCGGACACCGTGATGGTATTAAAAGTAATTGCCTTGGCCCCGGCCGACTCCGCTCCCGCCGCGGCCAGACGGGCGAGTTCGTCGATGTGCACGTTGCACGGAGTCAAGTTGCTCCAGGTCGAGGCGATGCCCACCTGCGGCTTCTCAAAATCCTCGTCTGCGAAACCCACGGCGCGCAACATCGCACGGCTTGGTGTCTGCTTTACCCCATCGACCACAAGACGCGAGTGCTGACGAGTATCGACGGGACGGTTTTTTTTAGGCATGGACTTTAAGACTTTGCAGACGGATCGGGGCACCACCGGGAGGCGGCAGCATAATCATCCGCATTGCCTTCGTGCAAGAATTACGGCGCGGCGCCGTAGCGCTTCACGAGATAGCGGTACACGCCGCGCAACGCCTGCGCCTCGGCGCCGATGCTGCGGCCGGGGCGATCCTTGGAATTCCAGGCATACAAGTCGATGTGAATCCAGGGTGTGGACTCGCTCACGAAGCGCTTCAAGAACAAGGCGCCGAAAATCGCACCCGCGAGCGGCGAGGCCGCGACGTTGTTCATATCCGCGATTTTGCTGGCGAGTTCATCTTCGTAGCTAGGCCACAAGGGCATCGGCCAGAGTGGATCGTGCTCGGCGGCGGCGGCGCGGGCCAAATCCTGCACGATGCCATCGTCGTTGCCGAACAACGCCGGCAATTCCGGCCCCAAGGCGACCCGCGCAGCGCCGGTCAAGGTGGCAAAATCGATGATCAAGTCCGGATGCTCGGCATCGGCGAACGCCAGCGCGTCGCAAAGCACCAGCCTGCCCTCCGCATCGGTGTTGCCGACCTCCACGGTCAACCCTTTGCGCGTCTTCAGCACATCGCCCGGCCGATAGGCATTGCCGCTGATGGCATTTTCGACCATCGGCACCAATACCCGCAGTTCCGCCTGAATCCGAACGCTCATGAGCATATGCGCGAGCGCCAAAGCCACTGCCGCCCCGCCCATGTCTTTTTTCATGAGCGCCATGCCGGACCCTGTCTTGATATCCAGTCCGCCGCTATCGAAGCAAACGCCCTTGCCCACCAAGGTCAGGCGCGGAAAGCGCTCGCCGCTACGCGGCGCCCAGCGCAGTTCAACCAGCCGTGGCGCCTCGCTGCTGGCACGCCCCACCGCATGGATGGCCGGAAAATTCGCCGCCAAGAGTTCCTCCCCCACCCACGCTTGATAGGACGCGCGATGCCGCTCGGCGAGGCGCTGCGCTGCAGCGGCAAATTCCACCGGACCTAAGTCCGCGGTCGGCGTGTTGATCCAGTCCCGTGCCATGCGCAGCGACTCGAGCGCGAGCGCAATGAATTGCGTGTCGGCGTTAGCCGGTGCCGCGACGCTCGCCGCATCGCTCTTGGTCGCACGGTAGCGGTCGAATCGATAAGCGCCGTAGCCGAATCCCAAGCACAATTGCGTAGCCTCGGCGGCGCTGAACTCTTGTGCCAGATGGAAGCGGCGCGATGGCAAGCGCTCGATGAGGCCCGCGGCATGCCACAGGGACAATTCTCCCTGCCGCCGTCCCAAGCCACAGACCGCGGCACTCAATTCGCCGGCGGCGTCGGGCAAGAGCACCACGCGATGCTTCTCGCCCTTGAAATTTTGCATGCCGAGCCAGCTCGCGACCGGCGCCGTTTGCGCCGCCCGCCAGGCATCGATTTCGTGCTCGTACAACAACCACAACGGCAACGTTTGACTGGGCTCGAGGCTCATGGAATGACTACCGGATGGCCTTGCATCATAAGGGATTCTGTGTTGCTATTTACGGCTACTTATTCGGCGATCGCACCATATTAACGGACCCCGCGTAGGCAACAAAGTGTTCCAGGCGGGGTCTTGTATTTTGCAGGATTGGTTTTCGGGTTACAGGAGAATTGCATGCGTTTGTATTCGCAGAAGGACGTCGACAAGAAAGCGTTGCGCGGAGCGCGCATTGCGGTCTTGGGCTACGGCAGTCAGGGCCGAGCGCACGCGCTCAACTTGCGCGACAGCGGTTACGACGTGGTGGTCGGCGTTCGCAAGGGCGATAGCTGGAACAAGGCCAAGAAGGACGGTCTGAAAGTCATGCAGCCCGCCGCCGCCGTCACGGACGCGCAGTTGGTTGCGATGCTGGTGCCCGATCTTACGCAAAAGTCGCTGTACACCGAACTCAAGGAAGTCTTGCCCAAGGGCGCGACCCTGTTGTTTGCCCATGGCTTCAATATTCATTTCAAGCAAATCAAGCCGCGTAAGGATCTGGACGTGGTGCTGATCGCGCCGAAGGGCCCCGGAGACTTGGTGCGCCGTCAATACCAGCAAGGGCGCGGCGTGCCCTGCCTGATCGCAGTGGCGCAGGATTCCTCCAAGCATGCCAAAGCGAAGGCCCTCGCCTACGCCGATGGCATCGGCGGCACCCGCGGCGGCGTCCTCGAAACGACCTTCGGCGAAGAGACCGAGACGGATCTGTTCGGCGAGCAGGCGGTGCTGTGCGGCGGAGCGACCGAACTGGTGGTCAAAGGTTACGAGACCCTGGTTGAGGCGGGCTATCAGCCGGCGGTTGCCTACTACGAATGCCTGCACGAGCTCAAGCTGATCGTCGACCTCCTGCACGAAGGGGGCATCACAAAAATGCACCGCTTCATCAGCGAGACGGCCAAGTACGGCGACTTGACCCGTGGGCCGCGCGTGGTCAACAAGGCCACCAAGAAAGAGATGCGCAAGATTTTGACCGAGATTCAGCAAGGCAAATTTGCGCGCCAGTGGATTGCAGAGAACAAGGGCGGCCGCCGCAAGTACTCGAAGCTGCTGAAGGCAGACCTCACGCATTCGATCGAAAAAGTCGGCGCCCAGCTGCGGGCCCGCATGCCCTGGTTGGAATCCGGGAAAGCCTGACGTTCATGGCGGCGCGCACCCTATTCGACAAAGTCTGGGCAGCGCATGAAGTCATTGCGGAAACCGCAGACACGCCGGCGGTGCTGTACATCGACTTGCACTTGATTCACGAAGTCACGTCGCCGCAAGCGTTTAGCGTGCTGCGTAGCTTGGGACTGCCGGTGCGCCGTCCCGAGCGCACGCTCGCGACCATGGATCATTCAATCCCCACCAGCACCGACCAAGTGTTCGGCAAGGTACCGATCAAAGTCGACGCGGCGGCAAAGCAGGTACAGCAACTCGAACACAATGCCGCCGAGTTTGGCGTGGAGCTTTTCGGCATGCGCGATGCGCGGCGCGGCATCGTGCACGTCATCAGCCCTGAACTCGGGACCACCCAACCCGGCATGACCATTGTTTGCGGCGACAGCCACACCAGCACACACGGCGCCTTCGGCGCGCTCGCCTTCGGGATCGGCACGACGGAAGTGGGCCATGTGTTCGCCACGCAGTCTTTGCTGCAGCGCAAGCCCAAGACATTCGCAGTCAATGTGGAGGGCGAGTTGCGACCCGGCGTCACTGCCAAGGATTTGATCCTGGCCATCATCGGCAAAATCGGCGTCTCGGGGGGCACGGGCCACGTGTTCGAATATCGCGGCTCGGCGATTCGCGCGCTGTCCATGGACGAACGGATGACGGTGTGCAACATGTCGATCGAAGCGGGTGCACGCGCCGGCATGATTGCGCCCGACGACGTCACCTTCGCCTATCTGAAGGACAAGCCGCGCGCGCCGCGGGGCGCGGACTGGGACGCGGCGCTCGCGCGCTGGCGCGGCTTCGTCACGGATCCGGGTGCAACGTTCGACGCCGCGGTCGATATCGACGCCTCGCAGCTCGAGCCGATGATCACCTACGGCACGAATCCCGGCATGGTCATTCCGATCAGCGCGACCATTCCCGCGGCGGGCGACGAGGTGTTCGACAAGGCGCTGCGCTACATGGGTTTTCATGGCGGCGATGTCATGCTCGGCAAACCGGTGGACGTGGTGTTCATCGGCAGTTGCACCAACGGCCGGCTGGAAGATCTGCAAGCGGCGGCTCATATTCTCAAGGGTCGCAAGGTCGCAGCCGGCGTGCGTCTGCTGATCGTGCCGGGATCGCAAGCGATCAAACGCGCGGCCGAAGAAGCAGGCTATGCCGATATTTTCAAGGCGGCGGGTGCGGACTTTCGCGAATCGGGTTGCTCGATGTGCTTAGGAATGAATGGCGACACCGTCGCCGCGGGTCAATATTCGATCAGCACCAGCAACCGTAATTTCGAGGGCCGACAGGGCGTCGGCGCGCGCACCTTGCTGGTGAGTCCGTTCACGGCGGCCGCGAGCGCCGTGCGCGGCCGCATCGCCGATCCACGGGAGCTGTTGTAATGCAACCCGTGGTGCGTGTTCATTCCAAAACCGTGGTGCTCCCGTCGAGCAATATCGACACCGATCAAATCATCCCGGCACGATTTCTCACGACAACCACCCGGCAAGGTTTGGGACGCGAGCTGTTCGCCGACTGGCGCTATCGCCCTGACGGCTCGCCGAATCCGGATTTTCCACTCAATCGGCCCGAGGCCGAGGGCGCCGAAGTGCTGGTCGCCGGCCGCAACTTCGGCTGCGGCTCCTCGCGCGAACACGCGCCGTGGGCGTTGCTGGATTTTGGATTTCGCGCCGTCATCAGCACCGAAATCGCCGATATTTTTCGCGGCAATTCCTTGAAGAACGGCTTTTTGCCCATCGTGGTGGATGAAACCACATCGCGCTGGCTGCTGGACAATCCCGGCGCGACCGTTGACATCGATCTGAAAGAAACCCGCTTGACCTTGCCGACCGGCGTGTCGTTCAAATTCCCCTTGGAAGCCTTCTCACGCCATTGCCTGATGAACGGCATCGACGAATTGGGTTACCTGCGCTCACGGTTGCAGGATATCGAGCGCTTCGAAGCAGCACGCTCCTGGTGAAGGCACAGATCGCAGTTCTTGCCGGCGACGGCATCGGCGAGGAAGTGACTGCCGAGGCGGTGCGCGCACTCGGCGCGATCGCCACGCGCTTCGGACACTCATTTCAGTTTACGCCGGCGCTGCTGGGCGGCGCCGCGATCGATGCCACCGGCAGCGCACTGCCGCCGGCGACCCTTCACCTGGCGCAGCAATCGGATGCGATATTGTTGGGCGCGGTGGGCGGTCCCAAATGGTCGGCGAATGCGCCGGTACGCCCGGAACAAGGCCTGCTGCAGCTGCGCAAGGCGCTGGGATTGTTCGCCAACCTGCGTCCGGTGATCCCGCATCCGGCGGTACTCGATGCCTCGCCGATCAAAGCCGAACTGCTGCGCGGCGTGGACATCATGGTGGTGCGCGAATTGACCGGCGGCATTTATTTCGGTGATAAGTCGCGCACCGCCACGGAAGCGGTCGATGTGTGCCGTTATACCGTGGAAGAGATTGAACGGGTGGTGCGGCTTGCCGCGAGCTTGAGCAAAGCCCGGCGTCGCAAGCTCACGTCCATCGACAAGGCCAACGTACTCGAGACCTCGCGCCTGTGGCGCTCCGTGGTCGATCGCATCATGCCCGCCGAATTTCCCGACGTGGCTTTTGAACACATGCTGGTCGACTCGGCCGCGATGCACCTCCTGAAGGCGCCGCGCGACTTCGATGTAATCGTGACCGAGAACATGTTCGGCGACATTCTCACCGACGAGGCGTCGATGCTGGCAGGATCGATGGGCTTGTTGCCGTCGGCCTCGCTCGGCGCGAGCGCGCGCGGCGGCCTGTTCGAACCGATCCACGGCTCTGCCCCCGACATCGCCGGCCGCGGCATCGCCAATCCGTTCGCCGCAATCTTGAGCGCGGCGCTGTTGCTGCGCTACGCCCTGCGATTGGAAACCGAAGCGCGCGCGCTGGAGAGCGCCGTGTCGCGAGCCATCGAATCCGGTGCGCTGCCCGCCGACCTCGCCGCTCCGGGCAAGGGCGTCACGACGCGTGCCGCCGCAGATGCGGTGCTGGCTCTGCTCTGAGGGCGCGCTCGAGCCCGGCATTCAAGTCGGCCACCAAATCGGCGGGATCTTCGATTCCAACCGAAACGCGCAACAGCCCCACACCGATGCCGGCGCGTAGCCGCGCCGATTCCTCCATGGCGGCGTGAGTCATGCTCGCCGGATGCGAAATCAGACTCTCGACTCCACCCAGCGATTCGGCGAGCGTGAAACACTCAAGGCCGGCAAGCAAGGCCTCGACCGCCGCTTCGCCGCCGCTCAGCTCAAAACTTAACATCGCACCAAAACTGCTTTGTTGGCGACGCGCGATCTCATGCCCGGCATGGTCAGGAAGACCGGGATAGTAGACCCGGGCGACGGCGGGATGCCGGGTCAAGCACTCCACCACGTGGGCCGTATTCTCGGCATGCACCCGCATGCGTGCATGCAGCGTGCGCACGCCGCGCAAAGTCAGAAAGCTATCGAACGGGGCACCGGTAACGCCGATCGCGTTGGCCCACCAGGCGAGATTGCTCACGAGTTCTTCGGTCGCCGCGACCACGGCTCCGCCGACGACGTCGCTGTGACCATTGAGATACTTGGTGGTGGAGTGCATCACGATGTCGGCGCCGAGCGCCAGTGGCCGCTGCCAAAGCGGCGACAAGAACGTGTTGTCGACCACCGCCAGCGCCCCCACCGCATGCGCCGCATCGGCGAGCGCGCGGATATCGACTACCCGCAGCAGCGGATTGCTCGGAGTTTCGATCCAGACGAGTTTCGCGCCGGCGCTAAGCGCCGTCTGCATCGCCGCGGGATCGGCTTGATCGACGAAGTCGACCACGAGATTGCCCTGCGCGTGCAGCGCCGCAAGCAAGCGAAAAGTCCCGCCATAACAATCGTAAGGCGCGATCACGCGCGCGCCGCTCGGCAGCGTCGCGAGTATCAATGCGATCGCCGACAGTCCGGTGCAGGTCACCACCGCTCCCGCGCCGCCTTCGAGATCCGCGAGCGTGCTGCCGAGCTGATCGCGCGTCGGATTGCCGGAGCGCGTGTAATCGTATTTGCGCGGCTTGCCGAATTTTTCGAAGGCGAAATTCGTCGACAAATAAATTGGCGGCACCACCGAACCGTGCTGCGCGTCCGACTCGAGCCCGGCGCGAACCGATCGCGTGGCGAGATTCTTCTTTGAGGGCACCTTTCTGCTCATGTGGTCTGCTCCGCGAGGGCTAATTTTATGATCGGTGTCAGGGCTGCGCCTTCTTTCAAGAAGGCGTCGTGGCCGAAGATCGAATTGATTTCGATGAGTTGGCGCGGACCGTTGAGCCGCGCGGACAGCGCTTGCATGTCGGGAAACGGCACCAATTGATCTTCGCGCACGGCGATCAGGGTGGCCGGCGTTTGTACCTGGGTCGCATCCATCTGATGCAAATCGATCGATTCGCTCAGCACCAAGAACGACTCGGCGCGGTACTTCTGGACATAGTCATCGCCGCGGGCAAATAAATAGTCCTCGATCGGGAAACGAAAGCGGTCCGCCGTGCGCTTGGGGGCCGCGCCGAAGCGCAGCTGAAATTCTACGGAACTGCGATAGGTCGCCATGGCCAAGGCGCGTGCCAGCTTGAGCCCCGACGGACCGTCGCCGCGTGCAATGGCCTCGCGCACAATTTGCCGCTGTACGCTACGCCACGCTGTCGACAGCACTTGCGCGCGATCGGCGGCGCTCAACACGACGATGTGATTCACGAACTTGGGGTAGCGTTCGGCAAAACACAGCGCCACCATTCCACCATACGAGGCGCCGACGATGGCATGCAGCGGTTTTAAGCGCAGCTGCTTGACGATTGCGTACAACGCATCGGCCTGATCGTAGGAACTCAAAGGTGGGAACTTGCCGCCGCTCTCGGGCGTCGAGCTCGCGCCGCGGCCGCCGAGATAATCGATCCCTAGGACCCGGAAGTGCCGCGTATCGACCCCGAGCCCCGGACCCACGATCTCCGGCCACCAACCCTCGCCCGCTGCCCCGGCAACGATGCGATGTGCGGAAATTCCGCCGAGCACCGCAATCACCGGCGCGTTTTCCGGGCCGATCAGACGATAGGCAATCTTGGCATCCGGCAAAACGTCGCCGTAATGCAATTTGAACGGCACCGGCAGCGTCAGGGTTTGATCTATCGGGTTTGAGATTTTTTCCGCCACGTTGCACTTTGCTCCATAGAGAGGTTTACATAACCCCTGTAGCGCCAGCGCTCGTCGCGAAACCGACCGCCTATCTACCGGATCCGGGAGTAACCCGAGTCCGCAGGAGTTGGCACCGTTCCGCTCGATTCCGTGGGAATCTGACGGTGGTTGCCCCGGCTTCTAAGGGCCTTTCCCTCAGCCGGTCTAGATAAGCCACGAGAATTTAAAGGATTACCCCTGTTTGCGTCAAGGCATTTTGCGCAGCCGGCGCTTGCACCGGCCATACCAATGTATTAATGTACTAGTACGTTAATACATTAGAAGGATTCATGAAAACCAATCGCCCCGTGACACTGCGGCAAGAACAGCAGCACGAGCGTGCGTTGTGCACGGCGATACTGGCACTGCGCAGTCTCGAGGAATGCCGCAGCTTCTTTCGCGACCTCTGCACCCCCGCGGAGCTGCAGGCGATGGCCGACCGTTGGGCGGTGGTCGAGCTGTTGGAGCGTGGTCTGCCGTACCGCGAGATTCATAAGCAGACCGGGGTCAGTGTCACGACCATCGGGCGCGTGGCCCGTTACTTGATCTTGGGCAACGGCGGTTATCGCGCCGTGACCGAGCGGTTGAAACTCAATGGCTAATTCGCTTCCCCCGCCCGACCCGATGCGCTTGAAAATAGCGATTCAGAAAAGCGGACGGCTGACCGATAGCTCGCTCGATCTGCTGTCGCGCTGCGGCCTGAAGTACAGCCGCGGCAAAGACCAGCTCATGTGTTACGGTGAGAACATGCCGCTCGACGTGCTGTTCGTGCGCGACGACGACATTCCCGATTTGGTTCAAGAAGACGTCTGCGATCTGGGTCTGGTCGGACTCAACGTCGTGCAGGAGAAGCGGCTGGCATTCGCCGCGCGCGCGATCGCGCCCTTGTTCGAGACGGTGCAGTTGCTCGATTTCGGTCGCTGCAAGCTGTGCATCGCCGTGCCGGACGGGTTCGATTACGTTGGACCGAAATCCTTGGCCGGCAAGCGCATCGCGACGACCTATCCACACATTCTCGGCCGTTTTCTCGCCGAGCACGGCATTAGCGCCGAGGTGGTGGTGCTATCCGGGTCCGTGGAGATCGCTCCTCGGCTGGGACGCGCCGACCTCATCTGTGATCTGGTGTCGACCGGCTCCACGCTCGCCGCCAATCATTTGCGCCAGGCAGAAGTCGTGCTCGACAGCCAAGCCGTGCTGATTCGCACGCCGATGCCGATCGCGCCGCAGAAGCAGGAGTGGACGCGGCGCTTGTTGATGCGCATCGACGGCGTCGAGCAAGTCAAAGGCAGCAAGTACATCATGCTGCATGCACCGCGCTCCGCGCTGCCCGCCATTGCCAAGCTTCTGCCGGGCAGCGAGGCCCCGACCGTGATCCCGCTCGAAGGGCGCGGCGACCGAGTGGCGGTACACGCGGTTTGCCGAGAAAATGTCTTCTGGGAAACACTGGAGGACTTGAAAGGCGCGGGTGCGACCTCGGTGCTGGTGCTGCCGGTCGAGAAAATGCTGGCCTAAGGCTAAGGAATCATGCGCATTCTCGATTGGCTTTCCCTAACCGCGGCACAACGGCGCGATGCGCTGGCTCGGCCCGCGCAGCGCGATGCGGCGGCGATCCACGCAGGTGTGCGCGGCATCATCGAAGCCGTGCGGCGCGACGGCGACGCGGCGCTGCTCGAGTTGACGGAAAAATTTGATCGAGTGCGTTTAGAGTCGATGCGCGTGTCGCCGCAGGAATTCATCGAGGCGGAGCGCGCCTTGAGCACCGAGCAAACGGCGGCCATGGCACGGGCGATCGCCAACGTGCGGCGCTTTCACGCGGCACAAAGCCCGGTGCCACTGCGCGTCGAAACCGCACCGGGCGTAGTCTGTGAACGGCGCAGCGTCCCGATCCGCGCCGTCGGTCTGTATGTTCCTGCAGGGTCCGCACCGCTGCCGTCGAGCGCCGTTATGCTGGCGGTTCCCGCCGCCATCGCCGGCTGCCCGCTGCGCGTGATGTGCACGCCGCCGAATTCTCGAGGTAGCGCGGATCCCGGCGTGCTGGTCGCGGCGCGCATGGCGAGCGTCGATCTGGTCTTCAAGGTGGGCGGGGCCCAAGCGATCGCCGCCATGGCTTACGGCACCGGCAGTATTCCGAAGTGCGACAAGATCTTCGGGCCCGGCAATGCCTATGTCACGGCTGCGAAACTCGAGGTGGCGCGGGACCCCGCCGGTGCCGCTGCGGATCTTCCGGCGGGACCCACCGAAGTGATGGTGCTCGCGGATGACAGCGCCCGGGCGGACTTCGTCGCCGCTGATTTGTTGGCGCAAGCCGAGCACGGCCCCGATGCGCAAGCACTGCTGGTCACGGACTCAAAGTCTTTGGCCGAGCAGGTCGCCCGGCAGGTGGCGCAGCAGAGCGCGCGACTGTCGCGCACCGCAATCCTGGCGCGCTCGGTCGAGCACATGCGGCTGCTGGTGGTCGATTCGCTCGACACCGCGTTTGCGATTGCCAACGAGTATGCTCCCGAGCATTTGCTGCTCGAGATACGCAACCCGCGCGGCTGGCTCGATCGGGTCAACGCTGCCGGCGCAGTGTTCTTGGGGCATTGGTCACCGGAATCGATGGGCGACTACTGCAGCGGACCCAATCACACGTTGCCGACCTACGGTTTTGCCAAAGCCTACAGCGGCCTGTCGCTGGAGGATTTTCAAAAGCGCATCACGGTCCAGGAATTGTCGCCCGCCGGCCTCACGGATCTTGGTCCCACCGCGCAAGTGCTGGCCCATCTCGAGGGCCTGGACGGCCACGCGGCATCCGTCATGATTCGCCTTGCGGCGCTGGCCGGAGCCGCCGCATGAATGCAGCCGTCGCGCTGGCGCGCAGCGAGATCGTCACGCTCAAACCCTATGCGCACGCCGCATGGCTGCCATCGCTGACGCGTCTGCATGCCAACGAGGCGCCGTGGCGGCCGAGCGGCGATGCCACCGCGGGCGGTCTCAATCGCTATCCGGAACCGCAGCCGCACGCGCTCATCGAACGGCTCGCCGCGCTGTACCGCGTCCCCACCACGAACCTGCTCGCGACCCACGGCAGCGATGAAGCCATCGACCTCTTGTCACGCATTTACCTCAGGCCCCACATCGACGCCATTTTGCAGTGCACGCCGACCTTCGGCATGTACCAAGTGGCGGCGCGCATTCAAGGCGCCGGAGTGCTCGAAGTCGCGCTCGACCGGGAGCGCGGCTGGATGCTCGATCCAGAGCGCGTGATCGCTGCGTGGCAGCCGAACATCAAGCTCGTGTATTTGTGCTCGCCGAACAACCCGACCTCGAACCTCATCGCTGCGGGCGCTCTTGAGGAGGTGTGTGTTGCGCTCGATGGTAAGGCCATCGTCGTGATCGATGAAGCTTATATCGAGTGGTCGCGTGCGGCGAGCGCAACCCGCTGGCTGGAGCGGTTTTCGACGCTGGCGATTTTGCGCACCTTATCGAAAGCGCACGCGTTGGCGGGCGCCAGAATCGGCGCGCTGCTCGCAACGCCCGCGCTCATCGAATTGGCGCGGCGGGTCGCGCCGCCCTACTCGCTATCGCTGCCGACGGTCGAAGCGGCGCTGCGCGCCTTGGAACCGGCCGAGCTTGCCGCCGCACAGGCTCGCCTCGAGGGGCTGCTCGCCGAGCGCGAATACTTGGCGCAGGGCCTCGCCGCTTCGCCGCTGGTGGAGCGGGTTTGGCCGAGCGACGCCAACTTTCTGTTGATCGATTGCCGCGACACCGAACGCTTTATGACGAACGCGCTGGCGGGCGGCTTGATCGTGCGCGACCTGCGTGCCAATCTCGCGTTGCCGCGCTCGCTGCGCGTGTCGGTCGGCAGCCGAGTGCACAATGACGCACTGCTTCACTGCGTGGGGACACTATGAGCGGCCGCCGCATACTTTTTGTCGATCGTGACGGCACCTTGAACCAAGAGACCGCCGACGAACAGATCGACAGCTTGGACAAAATCCGCCTGATGCCGGGCGCGGTGCCCTCGCTTCTCGACCTCAAGGCGGCGGGCTTCGCCTTCGTCATGGTCACCAACCAAGACGGACTCGGCACTGCGACCTTTCCACAGGACAAATTCATCCGCGCGCACCGCTTCATTTTGGATCTGTTCTCATCGCAAGGTATCGAGTTCGAGGCAATATTCATTTGTCCGCATTTCAAGCGCGAGGATTGCGATTGCCGCAAACCAAAGATCGGCATGGTGCGCGAGTTTCTCGCGGCGCAGAGCATCGATAAGACACGCAGTTTCATGATCGGCGATCGCGACACAGACTTGGAATTCGCCGCCAACATCGGCGTGCCGGGATTGCGGATTCGCATCGACGGCCCCGCCGAGGAGACTTGGCCGGCGATCGCGCGGCGCATTATCGAGCAATCGCGCAGCGCCCGCCTGCATCGCAAGACCAAGGAGACCGACATCGAGGTGTCGGTCGACTTGTCGCGCGAAGGCCCGAGTTCAATTGCCACCGGTCTTGGATTCTTCGATCACATGCTGGAGCAGATCGCCAAGCACGGCGGTTTCGCTCTTGACTTGCGCTGCCAGGGCGACCTTAACATCGACGAACATCACACCGTGGAGGATTGCGCGTTGGCCTTAGGCGGGGCGCTGCGCAGTGCCCTCGGCGACAAACGCGGCATCACCCGCTACGGCTTTTTATTGCCCATGGACGAGGCCGAAACGCAAGTTGCGCTCGACATTTCCGGTCGGCCGTATTTCCTTTGGGAAGGACGCTTCAATCGCGAGCGGGTCGGCGAATTGCCGACCGAATTGGTGCCGCACTTCTTCCGTTCGTTCGCCGAGACGTTAGGCGCAGCGCTGCACATCAAAGTGCGCGGCGAGAACGCGCATCACATGATCGAATCGTGTTTCAAGGGCGTCGGGCGCACACTGCGCCAGGCGATCCGGCTCGAAGGCCGCGAGCTGCCGAGCACCAAAGGCAGCCTATGAGCGCGCAGGTTGTCATCGTGGCCAACGGCGGTGCGAACATCGCCTCATTGCAATTTGCGCTGCAGCGCCTCGATGCCGAGGCCTGCGTGTCGGGCGACGCGGGCAAAATTGGCGCAGCGACGCATGTCATTCTGCCCGGCGTCGGCGCCGCCGCGGATGCCATGTCGCGGCTGCGTCGAAGCGGCTTGGATCGGCTGATCCCAACCTTGCAGCAGCCGGTGCTCGGAATCTGTTTGGGCATGCAGTTATTGTACGAAGGTTCGGATGAAGGCGAGACCCGCTGCCTCGGGATCATTCCTGGCCGTGCCACGCGCTTTGCGCCGGCAAAGGATCGGCCGGTCCCGCACATGGGGTGGAACACGCTTGAGATCCGGCGGCCCTGCGACCTGCTGGCAGGTCTTGCCGACGGCGACTATGCCTATTTCGTGCACAGTTACGCGCTCGAGACGACTTCGGCGACCGTCGCCAGCACCGATTACGGCGCTGCCTTCAGCGCGGCCGTGCAATGGCGCAATTTTTTCGGCGCGCAGTTCCATCCCGAACGATCCGCGAGCGTGGGCGCACGCCTGCTGAAGAACTTCTTGGCCATTCATTGAGTATCCGGCTCATTCCGTCGATCGATCTTAAGGCCGGTGCCTGCGTGCGCCTGCTGCACGGCGATTTCGAGCGCGAAACGCGCTACCCGATGGCGCCGCACGAGTTGCTCGAGAAATACCGAGCCCTCGGCGCGCAGTGGCTGCACATCGTCGATCTGGATGCTGCCAAGAGCGGCAGCCTCGATAATCGCGCCATCATCGGTGAGCTGGCGGCCCACAACACCCTGAAGCTGCAAGTCGGCGGTGGTCTGCGCAATACCGCGGCCGTGACGCAAATGTTGGATCTCGGTGTCTCGCGGGTGGCCATCGGCAGCGCGGCGATCACCCACGTGGAACAGGTGCGGGCCTGGTTGGATCACTTTGGCGCCGAACGCATCACACTGGCGTTCGACGTTCGGCTCGACGACGGCGGCGTTCCGCGGGTGACGACGCACGGCTGGCAACGGCAATCGGACCTCACGCTGTGGAGCGCGCTCGCTCACTTCGACGGCACCGCGCTGACGCATGTGCTGTGCACCGACGTGAGCCGCGACGGCGCCCTGAACGGACCGAACACAGCCCTGTACCGTGAGGCCGTGCAGCGCTATCCGACAATCCAATGGCAGGCGTCCGGCGGTGTGCGCGGCGCGCGCGATTTGCATGCACTCAACGCAGCCGGCGCCGCGGCCGCAATCAGCGGCAAGGCGCTGCTCGAAGGACTCATTCCGGCGGAGGAGTTGCAGCCATTCTTGCCAAACGCATAATCCCTTGCCTGGATGTTCGCGATGGGCAGGTGGTCAAGGGCGTGCAATTTCGCAATCATCGGGTGGTTGGCGATATCCTGGAGCTTGCCGCCCGATATCGGGATGCGGGAGCCGACGAATTGGTGTTCTATGACATTTCCGCGAGCCCGCAGGGCCGCTCGGTTGATCGCTCCTGGGTGTCACGCGTGGCGCGCACGCTCGATATACCGTTCTGCGTCGCCGGGGGAATTCGCAGCATTGCACAGGCCGAAGAAGTATTGGCGTGCGGCGCCGAAAAAATCTCGATCAACTCGCCGGCATTGGAACGTCCACAATTGATCGACGACTTGAGCCGGCGCTTCGGCGCGCAATGCGTGGTCGTCGGCGTCGACAGCCAGACCGTCGCCACGGGCTATCGGGTGCAGCAATTTACCGGCGACGTCGAGCGCTCGCGCGATACTTCGCGCGATACCATCGACTGGGTGATCGAGGCGCAGCAACGAGGTGCGGGTGAAATCGTGCTCAATTGCATGTCGAGCGACGGTGTGCGCCGAGGATTCGATATCGAGCAGCTGCGCGCGGTGCGGGACGTGTGCCGCGTGCCGTTGGTCGCCTCCGGCGGGGCCGGCGCAGCGGCACATTTTGTCGAGGTTTTCGCCGCAGCCCGGGTCGATGCCGCGCTGGCCGCGAGCGTGTTCCACTCCGGGGATATTGCAATTCCAGGACTCAAGACTGAGTTGCGCGGCGCCGGCATCGAGGTGCGGCTGTGAACATGGCAAACCTCGATTGGGACAAGGGCGGCGGTCTGTTGCCGGCAATCGTGCAAGACGCGCGCAGCGGCGCGGTTCTCATGCTGGGTTATATGAACCGAGCTGCGCTCGCCGCGACGCAGTCGAGCGGCCGGGTTACCTTCTGGAGCCGCAGCAAGGGGCGCCTGTGGACCAAGGGCGAGAGCTCCGGACATTTTCTCAAGGTGAAGCAGATCGCCGCTGATTGCGATGGCGACACCCTATTGGTGTCGGCCGAACCCACCGGGCCCGCCTGCCACTTGGGAACGCCCACCTGCTGGGGCAAGGACGCGCCGCAATCTGCAGCCGAGCGCTTGGCGTTTCTCGGCGAACTTGAGCACGTGATCGAGCAACGCATCGCCAGCCGCTCCGAGGGCAGCTACACCGCCAAACTTCTGGCCGAGGGAACCCGGCGCATCGCACAGAAGGTCGGCGAAGAAGGGTTGGAGCTGGCGCTGGCGGCGGTCGTGCAATCCGATCAGGAGATCATCGGCGAGGCAGCGGATCTGCTATTTCATACGCTGTTACTGCTCAGGGTCAAAGGTCTGTCGTTGTCGCAGATCGTGGCGGAGCTTCAAGCGCGACACGCCGAGCGCGCTACTGCGTCTTGAGCTGACTATTGCGGCGCAGCGCATAGGCGCCGATTCCTAGCCACACCACGTTGAGCGCCACCGATGGCCACGCGCCTTTCCAGCTGCAATTGATGATGAATCCCACGGCGCCCAAGATGTTCATCCACTGGTAGAGGGGCGAACGCGCCACGATCTTGCCGAAGGATAATAAGCTATAGCTGCCGAGAATCAGCAGCGCTGCGGCCCAGCCCGAAAACTCAAAAAAGCCGCTGAGGCTCAAGCAGCTGATGCCAACGCATGAGGTCCCAGGCGGCGGCGAAATTCGCTGCGAATCAGTAACAGACTCACGCAGCATTGCAGTGTCGCGCTGCCGAGGGAGATGTACCAGAGATGCAGCAATTGAAAATGCGGCTGTGAGGCAAGCCACAGCGCCGGTATGACGAAGCTCACGATCCTGCTGGCCGAACTCAACACCGCCGGCAGCGTGTGACCGAGGCCTTGAAACACCGCGGAACACGTGAAGACGATTCCCGTTGCCAGGAAATTCAAGGAGACCACTTGCAGAAACTGTGCGCCGACGGCAAGCGCTGTCGCATCCTTGGTAAAGAAGTGGATGGCCCATGCCGAACCCCACTGGCAAAATAAGGTGAGCATCACCATGATGCAGCCGCCGATCAGCGTCGCGAGGGTAAAGGTCTCGCGCACGCGCTCGAACTTCTTGGCGCCGAAATTCTGTCCGACGATCGGTGCCGAGGCGAACGCAACCGCCATCGCCGGTAAGAACATGCTTTGGGTCAAACGCTGACCGATGCCGAACCCCGCCTGAGCGTCGGCGCCGAAGCGACGGATGATCCAATAGATCACCGCCATATAAACGAACATCAGCGCGAATTCCCCGCCCGCCGGCAATCCGATGCGCAGCAGCCGATTCCAGGTCGCGGGCTGCGGTCGCCAACTGTGGGAATCGAATCCCACGTACTTTTCCAAGCGGTGGAAGTACAGGCCGAGCATCACAACGCCGGCAGCGACCGACAGGGAACTCGCAAGTCCCGCCCCGGCGACACCCATCGCGAAGCCCGTGCCCCAGCCGGCGATCAACACCGGCGCGAGCACCGCATTCAAGATCACCGTCAGCACCTGCACTACCATGGTCGGTTGCACGATGCCCGTGCCGCGCAAGGCCGACCCCATCACCACCAGCGCGAATTGCAATCCGAGGCTCGGTAAAAACCAATACAGATACCGCGACCCGGCAGCAGCGGTGGCCGCATCCGAACCCAAGGTTTGCATATAGGCGGGGCCCAAGGCGTAGCCAAGGACCATGCTCACGACCGCGCAGCTCGCCGACAGCACCAGACTCTGATTGAACACGAGGTTTGCGTCCGCCCGATCCTTGCGCCCCACCGCGTGCGAAATCAAGGCCACGGTGCCGACGCCGAGCACCTGGGTGAGCGCCAGCACGACGAACATGACGTTACCCGCAGCGCCCACGCCGGCGATGGCCGCATCGCCGAGTCCCGAGACGAAATACAGATCGATGAGGAAGTAAAGCGTTTGAAAGAACATGCCGGCCGCTATCGGCATGGCCATTTGTACGATATTTCTCGCGATCGGACCGTCAGTGAGATCCTTCATGGCTTCCTTAAGCTGGCCGCATCGCGCGCCAAAGCCTCGATGCCGCTCCAATCACCGGCCGCCAACATCTGCTTCGGCGCCACCCATGAACCACCGACACACACGACATTCGGCAGCGCCAAGTAGTCGGTCGCCGTCGCGCGCGTGATGCCGCCGGTTGGGCAGAACAAGACATCGGGGAATGGCGCGCCCAACGCCTGCAGCATCGCGACACCACCGGCCTGTTGCGCCGGGAAGAGCTTTAGTACGTTAAAACCTGCGGCGCGCGCGCTGATCAATTCGGTCGGCGTCATGACCCCCGGCAACAAGGGGAAGCGCGCGCCGCGCGCGGCAGCCGCGAGTTCCGGGGTGAGACCCGGCGTGACACCGAACTGAGCTCCCGCCCGATCCGCGGCGGCGAAGTCCACTGGACGAGTCAGCGTGCCGACACCGACGATGGCGTCCGGCACGGCCTTGCGCATCGCCTCGATGGCCGCAAGTGCCACCGGCGTGCGCAACGTAATCTCGAGCACACGCAAGCCGCCGCCGGCCAAGGCGCGCGCCAATGGCACGGCATGCGCGAGTTCCGTCACGGTGAGCACCGGGATGACCGGCGCCATTGCCACTATTTCACGGATGTTCACGTCGGGTCCTTGGGTGTCGGGAGTTCAGAACAAGGAGAGCGCGCCAGCCTCGGCGCCGCCGGCGGCCCGGCGCATGCCGGCGAATAGCTCGCGCCCACAGCCGTATTCGTTGCGCGCATGATCGAGAGTCGCGGACTCGCGCCTCTGCCATACGTCCAGGGCGACCTTGGCCTGCAACTCGCCGCTGTGACAGTCGATGAGAATCATGTCGCCGTCGCGCACCTTGCCGAGCGGACCGCCGTCGACACATTCAGGGGTCACATGAATGGCGGCCGGAACGCTGCCCGACGCGCCGGACATGCGACCGTCGGTGACCAGCGCCACCTTGAAGCCGCGGCTCTGCAGTGAGGCGAGCGAGGGCGTCAATTTATGCAGCTCCGGCATGCCATTGGCACGCGGTCCTTGAAAGCGCACGACCGCGACGAAGTCCCGCTCGAGCTTGCCCGCCTTGAAGGCATCGATGACGTCTTGCTGATCGTCGAACACCAGCGCCGGCGCTTCGACCACATGATGTTCGTGTTTCACCGCCGAGGTTTTGATGACGGCTCGTCCGAGATTGCCGGTGAGCAAACGCAAGCCGCCGTGAGTGCTGAACGGATCGGTCACCGGCCGCAGGACCTCGGTATCGCCGCTCAGCGCGGGGGCGGCACGCCAGGCGAGCCGGCCGGCATCGAGCCAGGGTTCGAGCGAATAGGCGGCGAGTCCTTTACCCATCACGGTCATGGTATCGGCGTGCAGGAAGCCTCCCTGGATGAGCTCGCGAATCAGGAAGCCCATGCCGCCGGCCACGTGAAATCGATTTACATCCGCGCTGCCGTTCGGATAGATGCGCGTCAGCAGCGGCACCACCGCCGACAGATCACTGAAGTCGTCCCAGGTGATGAGGATCCCGGCGCAATGCGCGATCGCCACCAGGTGCAAGGTGTGATTGGTCGAACCGCCGGTCGCGAGCAGCCCCACGATGGCATTGACGATCGCCGACTCATCGACGCACTGCGCCAGCGGCAGATACTCGGGCCCCAAGGCGGTGGTGCGCGCGGCGCGCTGCGATGCCGCTGCCGTCAAGGCATCGCGCAACGGCGTATTCGGCGGCACGAACGCCGCTCCCGGCATGTGCAGGCCCATGACCTCCATCAACATTTGGTTGCTGTTGGCGGTACCGTAAAACGTACAGGTGCCCGCCGCGTGGTAACTGCCCGCCTCCGATTCGAGGAGTTCGCCGCGACTCGCTTTGCCCTCGGCGTAGAGCTGCCGAATGCGCGCCTTCTCCTTGTTTGGCACTCCCGATGGCATCGGACCGCCGGGGACAAAGATGACCGGTAGATGACCGAAGGCGAGCGCGCCCATCAGCATTCCCGGGACGATCTTGTCGCAGATTCCGAGACACAGCGCCGAGTCGAACATGTTGTGCGACAACGCCACCGCAGTTGCCATCGCAATCACATCGCGGCTGAACAGCGACAACTCCATGCCCGGCTGACCCTGCGTCACGCCATCGCACATGGCCGGTACACCCCCGGCAAATTGCGCGACCGCACCCGCTTCGCGCGCCGCGCGCTTGATCAACGCCGGATAGCGCTCCAAGGGTTGATGGGCGGACAACATGTCGTTGTAGGCCGACACAATGGCAACGTTCGGCCAACGCAACAGTTTGAGCGCTTCCTTGTCGGTGGCATCCGAGGCGGCAAAGCCGTGCGCAAGATTGGTGCACGACAACCCCGCGCGCGACGAGCCTCGCCGGCGCGCAGCGTCCATGCGCGCCAAGTAATCGGCGCGGCTCGCACGACTGCGCTCGCGAATACGCTCCGTGACTTCTCGGACACGAATGTGAACTTTAGGGGTTTCCATCGGCATGCTTCATTGTGCCATATCGCGAAGACTTACTAGAACGCGCATGCAAATGCTACGCTTTGGCGGTGACCGTACTTCCGACTTTCGACATGTTGCTGTTTGGCGGCACCGGCGATCTGGTGACGCGTAAGCTATTGCCCGCGCTCTACCGCCGCTTCGCCGCCGGCCAGGTCTCGCCTGAATCGCGCATTTTCGGCATCGCGCGCACGGCGCTGTCGCACACCGAGTATTTATTTCAGGCGGAATCCGCCTGCCGCGAATACCTCGGCAAAGAGTTTGACGCGCCGCACTGGATCCAGTTCAGCCGTCTGCTCAGCTACGTGAAGCTCGATGCCGGCACCGCGGCCGACTACGCGCAATTGAAGGCCGCGCTCAAGGGGCGCGAGGAATTTGTGCGGGTCTTTTTCTTTTCCACCGCCTCCACCATATTTTCCGTGATCTGTCAGAATTTGGCCAAGGCTCAAGTCGTGACCGCGCTCTCGCGGGTGGTACTCGAGAAGCCGCTGGGGCACGATACCGCCTCCGCCGATCTTATCAACAGCCAGGTGGGCGCGGTATTCGCAGAGAAGCAGATCTATCGCATCGATCATTATTTGGGCAAGGAGGCGGTGCAGAACCTCATGGCGCTGCGCTTTGGCAACGCCTTGTTCGAACCGTTGTGGCGCCGTGGTTTGATCAAGCACGTGCAAATCACGGTGGCTGAAGAGCTCGGCGTCGAACGGCGCGGTCAGTTCTACGACAAGACGGGGGCGCTGCGCGACATGGTGCAAAATCACCTGCTGCAGCTGCTCTGCATCATGGCGATGGAACCGCCGGCCAGCAGCGACCCGGACGCGGTACGCGACGAGAAGCTCAAAGTATTGCGTGCGCTGCGTCCGCTGCGTGATCGCGACGTGCTCACCAAAACGGTCAGGGGCCAGTACAAGGCGGGTGCGGTGCGCGGCGTGCCGGTGCCGGGCTACCTCGAGGAGGCCGACATTGCCGCCGACAGCAGCACCGAGACCTTTGCGGCTCTCAAGGTGGAAATCGACACCTGGCGCTGGGCCGGCGTGCCGTTTTATCTGCGCACCGGAAAGCGTCTGCAGGATCGATTGACTGAACTGGTGGTGACCTTCGATGAGGTACCGCATCCAATTTTCGAAAAACCGCCCACCACCCGCAGCGCCAACGAGCTTGTGATACGGCTGCAACCGGACGAAAGCATCACCCTGACGATTCTGGCCAAGAACCCTGGCGAGGGAATGCGCTTGAAGCCGGTGAGCCTGGCGCTCGACCTGGGCGAGACCTTCAAAATGCGCAGCTTGGACGCGTATGAACGCCTGCTGATGGATACCGTGAAGGGAAACCTGACGTTATTCATGCGCCGCGACGAACTCGACGCCGCTTGGGCGTGGATCGACCCCATCCGTGCCGGCTGGGAACAATACGATGAACCGCCGAAGATCTACATCGCCGGCAGTTGGGGGCCCGCGGCCGCCAGCGCGATGATCGGGCGCGATGGATTTGCCTGGCATGACGAACTCTAACCCCTCGGAACGACGCTTCGCCGATGGCGAGGCGCTGGCGCAGGAGCTCGCCGCGCAACTTGCGGCGAATCTCGCAGCGGCCATCGGCGCTCGCGGACTCGCCAGTCTCGTGGTATCGGGCGGCCGATCCCCGACGCGGCTGTTCGAGGTCTTGCGTACGCAACCGCTCGATTGGGCGCATGTGTGCATCGCGCTCGCCGATGAACGCTGGGTGTCGCCCGAGGATGCGTCCAGCAACGAGCACTTGGTGCGTGGGGTGCTGCTCAAGGACCGCGCTGCCGCGGCCCGATTCCTAGGACTCAAGAACGGTGCGCCGACACCCGACTTGGGTGCCGTATCGGCGTGGGAGACATTTGCACGCGTGCCCCGCCCGTTCGATGCGGTCGTGCTCGGAATGGGCGATGACGGGCACACCGCCTCCTTGTTTCCGCGCTCGCCGAATCTGCCGAGCGCGTTGAATCGATCCGCGGTCGCCGGCTGCGTCGGCATGTGGGCGCCGGTGGCTCCACAGCCGCGACTGAGTTTGAACTTGAGCGCGCTGCTCGGTTCGCGCCGCATCGTGCTGCTCATCAGCGGCGAGGAAAAGTGGCGCACGTACAGCGCCGCGCGCGGCGACGGGCCCGTCGAGGACATGCCGGTGCGCGCGGTGCTGCGCCAATCGGACACACCGGTCGATGTCATGTGGTCGCCGTGAGTTCGCTGCCGCTCGGGGAGGACCGCACCGCCTTGAGCAAGGAAGCGATCAAGAACGCCTTTCTCGAAGATTTGTTTTACGTGCAGGGCAAGTTTCCGGCCCTTGCCACCAAAAACGACTACTACATGGCGCTGAGCTATGCAGTGCGCGACCGTATGCTGCAGCGCTGGATCAGCACCGCGGCCGCCTACACGCGCCAGGGCTCGCGCACGGTTGCCTATCTATCCGCGGAATTCTTGATGGGCCCGCACCTTGGCAACAACCTTATCAATCTCGGCATATTCGACAGCGTCAAGCAATGCGTCACCGAACTCGGACTGAACTTCGAGGAACTGCTGCAGCAGGAAGAGGAACCCGGCTTAGGGAACGGCGGCCTCGGCCGCCTGGCCGCGTGCTTCATCGAGTCCATGGCAACCCTCGAGGTGCCCTCCGTCGGCTACGGCATCCGCTATGAATTCGGGATTTTCCATCAGGAGATCGTCGATGGTTGGCAGGTCGAGAAAACCGACAAGTGGCTGCGCTTCGGCAACCCCTGGGAATTGGTGCGGCCCGAATGGGCGGTCGAGGTAAAGTTCGGCGGCAGCACCGAGCAGTATCTCGATGAGCGCAATCGTCTGCGAGTGCGTTGGGTGCCGCACAAGACCGTGAGCGGCGTCCCCTACGACACGCCGATCTTGGGCTACCACAGCAACACCGCCAATACGCTGCGGCTGTGGCGCTCCGAAGCACCGGAGTCCTTCGATTTCGCCATCTTCAATGCCGGCGACTACTACGGCGCGGTGAATCAGAAAGTCGCATCGGAAAACTTGAGCAAAGTCCTGTACCCGAACGATGAGCAGCTGCGCGGCAAGGAGCTGAGGCTCGAACAGCAATATTTCTTCGTCTCCTGCTCGCTGCAGGACATGCTGCGGATCCTACGCACCCAGAAATTGCCGGTCGAGCAATTTCACGTCAAATTTGCCGTGCAGTTGAACGATACCCACCCGGCCATCGCGATCGCCGAACTCATGCGTCTGCTGGTCGACGATGCCTTGTTGCCGTGGGCCGAGGCGTGGCGGGTCACGTGCCGCACCTTTGCCTACACCAATCACACCTTGATGCCCGAGGCGTTGGAGCGCTGGTCGCTCGAAGTATTCGGCCGAGTTTTGCCGCGGCATCTGCAGATCATTCAAGAGATCAACGCGCAATTCCTCGACGAAGTGCGGATTCGATTCTTAGGCGATGAAGCGCGCATCGCCCGTCTCTCCTTGATCGACGAGAGCGGCGAACGCTACGTGCGCATGGCGCACTTGGCTTGCGTCGGCAGCCATGCCATCAACGGCGTTGCGGAACTGCATTCCGAGCTCTTGAAGCGCGACGTGCTCAAGGACTTTTACGAATTATGGCCGCAGAAATTCAGCAATAAGACCAACGGCGTGACGCCGCGGCGCTGGATGGTGCTGTCCAATCCCGAGCTCTCGGCGCTCATTTGCGAGCATATCGGCACGGCTTGGATCAAGGATCTGGCGCAGCTCAAGGCGTTGGAGCCGCTGGCGGAGAACGCCGAATTCCGTGCCCGCTGGCGTGCCATCAAGCAACACAACAAACAGGCTTTCGCCGCGCTTGCCGTGCAGCGCACCGGCATCACGATCGACCCCAACTCGATGTTCGACGTGCTGGTGAAGCGCATTCACGAATACAAGCGCCAACACTTGAAGGTGCTGCACATCGTCTCGCTGTATCACGCCATCAAATCCGATCCCGGGCTCGACATCCAGCCGCGCACCTTCATTTTCGGCGGCAAGGCGGCGCCCGGCTACCATCTTGCGAAGCTCATGATCAAACTGATCACGGCGGTCGGCGACGTCGTCAATCGCGATCCGGACGTGCGGCATCGCTTGAAGGTGGTCTTTCTACCCAATTTCAACGTCACCAACGGCCAACGCGTATACCCTGCGGCGGATCTATCGGAGCAAATCTCCACCGCCGGGAAGGAAGCGTCCGGCACCGGCAACATGAAATTCTCCATGAACGGCGCACTCACCATCGGAACCTTGGACGGCGCCAATATCGAGATCCGCGACGAAGTGGGCGCGGACAATTTTTTTCTGTTCGGTTTGAGCGCGGCGGAGGTGTATACGCTCAAAATGCAGGGCTATCGGCCGATGGAGTATTACAACGGCAACGCCGGTTTGCGCGACGTCATCGATCTGATTCGCAGCGGCTTTTTTTCGCGCGGCGACGGCGAGCTATTTCGCCCGCTCATCGACGGCTTGCTGAATCACGACCCGTACCTGTTGCTGGCGGACTTCCAGTCCTATGTCGAATGTCAGGCGCAGGTCTCCCAGGCCTTCGGCGACACCGAGCGTTGGACGCGGATGTCGATACTCAACACCGCGCGCAGCGGAAGATTTTCATCCGACCGCACCATTCGCGAATACTGCGCCGATATCTGGCGCGTCAAGGCCGTGCCTATCCAGCTGCTGTCACATAAGGAAGCAGGAATCGCATAGTTCGGCGCAGCGGCTCCGCGGCGCCCCACAGCAGTTGATCGCCGACGGTAAACGCGGATAGGTATTCGCCGCCCATCGCGAGCTTGCGCAGCCTGCCGATCGGGATGGTCATTTTACCGCTGACCGCTGCCGGCGAGAGCTCGCGGATGGAAGACTCGCGCTCATTCGGCACCACGCGCACCCAGGGATTTGCGCCGGCCACCAGCTGCTCGATTTCGCTGAGCGGCAAGTCGCGATTCAACTTGATGGTGAGCGCCTGCGAATGGCAGCGCATGGCGCCAACCCGCACGCAAACACCTTCCACCGGGACCGGGTGCGCTTCGGTCCCCATGATCTTATTCGCCTCGGCACCCGCCTTCCATTCCTCGCGGCTCTGACCCGTACCCAAATCCTTGTCGATCCAAGGAATCAGACTCGCCGCAAGCGCGACGCCAAACTGCTGGCGCGGGAATTCGGCGCTGGCGAGCGCCGTGCCGACGGCGCGGTCGATATCGAGAATATTCGAGGCGGGATTCTGCAGCAGGGAGGCAGCCGAGCGATGCAACGCGCCCATCTGCTCCAGCAGTTCCCGCATGTGCTGCGCACCGCCGCCCGAGGCGGATTGGTAAGTCATGGCGGTGATCCATTCGACCAGGCCTTCGCGCAGCAGTCCGCTCACCGCCATCAGCATCAGCGACACCGTGCAATTGCCGCCGATAAAATCCTTGAGCCCTTGGCGGGCCGCCGCCTGCATCACCGGCAGGTTGACCGGATCGAGCACGATGACGGCGTTTTTCTGCATGCGCAGGCTCGACGCCGCGTCGATCCAGTAACCCTGCCATCCTGCCGCCCGCAGGCGCGGATGAATCGCCTGAGTATAGTCCCCGCCTTGCGCGCTGATCAGCATCGGCAGCTTGGCGAGTGCCTCGATATCGTTGGCATCCTGCACGGCGGCGGCACCGGCGATCGGAGCCGGCGCACCGCTCTGCGAGGTGCTGAAAAAAGTCGGCGCCACGACATCGAAGTCCTGCTCCTCGCGCATTCTGTCGAGCAGCACCGAGCCCACCATGCCGCGCCAGCCAATGATTCCAATCGGTTGTTTCATTCGATGACAAACTCGGCGGCCGGGGGACGTAGATTATAGTTCGAGGCCATGGCAAAACCGTAGGCTCCGCAGGTTGCGATGAGAAGTACGTCTCCTTCTCGAGTCAGGGGCAGCCACCGATCCGCGCCCAGCTGGTCGGCCGACTCGCAGATCGGCCCGACCACGTTGACCCGGTGGCTCATCGGCTCCTCGAGCCGGGAAAGGTTGCGAATGTCGTGATGCGCGCCGTAGAGCGCAGGACGAATCAGAGAATTCATGCCGGTCGCGATGCCGACGTATTGAACGTCGCCTTTGCCCTTTAATTGCGTGACCAACGCCACCAGAACGCCGGCCTTTGCCACCAAGAAGCGCCCCGGTTCCATCCAGAACTCGATATGCGGAAATCGTGCGGCGAGCTCGGCCACGCCCCGATCGAGCTTGCCCAAGTCGATGTCGCCGTGACCCAATTGTTCCGGCACGCCGATGCCGCCGCCTAAGTCGACTACCGACACCTGCGGGAAGCGCGCCGCCAGATTCGCCAGCAGCTCCCCGGTCTCAGTCCAGTTATCGACATTGAAGACGCCGCTCCCGGTGTGCGCATGCAACCCGGTCACGCGCACCCCGGCCTGTTGGGTCAGCGCGACTAACTGGTCGGCCTCATCGAGCGGCACGCCGAACTTCGAGTGCACGCCGCCGGTTCGAACGTGGCTGTGGTGGCCGCGGCCGAACCCCGGGTCGATACGCAGAAAAATCTCGCGGCCGCGAAACACTTCAGGCCACTGGCTAAGCGGGTACAGGTTATCCAAGGTGACGCGCACGCCTCGGGCAAAAGCGGCCTCGTATTCCTTGCGCGCCGCAAAATTGGGCGTGAACAACACGCGTTCCGGGTCCAAGCCCGGCACCTCGGCGAAGACGTGCTCGAGCTCCCCTTGCGAAACGCATTCCAAGGTCAACCCGGCCGCATAGATGCGGCGCAGCAGCTGGGGATGCCAGTTGGCCTTCATGGCATAGGCCCAGCGCTTGACTGACCGCACGCGCTGCACCGCGGCGATAGCAGCATCCAAAGTCGAGGTGTCGTACACGAACGCCGCCGACTCGCGCGTTGCGATGTCGAGCAAGCGCTGGCGTTTGTGCGGCTGTTCCCACCAATTAACGGCGGGCGGCGCTCCTTTGTGTTCGGAGAACAATTGCTGCCACGTGGGTCCCAACACCTTGTCTGACCCGATCCCTTGAATGAGGCGCTCGTGCAATTGCTGAACCAGCCGGTCGCCCTGCGCTTCGTCGATCACGAAAGTGAAGTTGAGGTCGTTCGCCGCCTGCGTCACCAAGTAGATTTTCTGATCCTGGAACAGTTCGAACGCGGAACCGAGTTCATGCAGGATGCCGCGTATGTTGTGACCGAGCAGGCTCAATGAAGCGCAGGGACCCAAGATCTCGACGCGGCACAGCTCGCCGAGCGCCGCCACCAACCGGTCGAGTGCGGCGGAATCGAGCGTATTGGCGGTCGGATCGAGCGACACCGTGACATTCGTTTCCGATGTCGAAACGAGATCGACCGATAGACCTTCTTGCTTGAATATTTGAAAGGCATCCGCGAGGAATCCCACCTGGTGCCACATTCCTGGGCTATCCATGGAGACCAGTGTGATGCCTTTCTTGATGGCGATCGCCTTGACCTGGGCGGCACTATCGGCAACGTTCGCCGAGACGATGGTGCCTTCGAGCTCGGGCGCCTGAGTTGCGTATATATGCAGCGGAATCTTGTATTGCCGCACCGGCATGACGCAGCGCGGATGCAAAATCTTGGCGCCGTTGCTGGCTATTTCCTGGGCTTCGTCATAGTGCAGCGCGCGCAGCAGCCGCGCCGTCGGAACCGACCGCGGATTGGCGCTGAACATGCCCGGCACATCTGTCCAGATCTCGAGCCGCGCGGCGTTCAGCTTGGCGGCAAAATAGGCACTCGAAGTATCCGAGCCGCCGCGGCCGAGCAGCACTGTCTCGCCGGCGTCATTGGCGGCGATGAATCCTTGCGTGATGATGACTTGATCGAGGTCGCGCCATTGCGCCTGCAGACGCGCATCCGGAGCAAAATCGCAGGTCGACGACAACAGCATCGATTTGCGGGTCGCTCCCGGCCGGTTGTCGGCGCGCAGCACCTGCCGCGCATCCGCCCAGGCAGTCGCGATGCCCTGGGCGTTTAGGAACTGTGATCCCACGGCCGTCGCCAGCAGCTCACCCATCGCCATGACGCTTGCGCGCAGCGCATCGTTCGGCGCGCCGCCTGCTGCCTGCAGCGCGGCCAATTGACGCAGCTCTTGCATGAAGCGCTCGAACAGCGGACCGGGCTCGATGTGCAGCGCACGCGCGAGATCGCGGTGCCGCGCCTCGATCTGATCGAGCGCATCAACGTGCGTGCCCGCGAGCGCGGCGCTCAACAACGATTCGAGGCGGTCCGTGATGCCAGATAGCGCAGAGTGAACGATGACGGGGCGCAACGGCGCCGCGATGCGCGCTCGAACAACGGCTGCGATGTTGTGCCAATTGGCGACGGACGACACGCTCGTGCCACCGAACTTGAGCACGACCCAGGTTTGACTACTTTCGAGCACGGCAGTGATCGCACATTGATTTCAATTCCGCGTCGCACGGCCGCACACCCCACTCGCTGCGCGTGACGGTGAGCGAGTGAGCGCCGCGGCCTTAAGCTAATCGTCTTCGAAAATATCGCGCAGTTCTTTTTCTAACTGGCGCTCGGCGAGAACGTCTTCGACTCGGCTCCAAGCCGCCTTGCCGCGTTTGCCGGCAGCGGCAACTTTGGGGCGCCGCTCGGTGCGCTCCAATAGGGGATCGAAGTCGTGCGATTCTTCGGCTTCCCCGAGAAACTCATCGTCGATATCAAAATGTTCGTCTTCGCGTTCACTCATTGGTGGAGAAAAGCCCTTGAAATCAATAGGATCGATCAGCCCAAATCGTTGAAGCTGCGCACTATAGCCGATTCTGTCCGGCATTCAACTAGCACGTCAAAAACACCCTGTCCAGGCGCGAATCGACTTAAGCCGCCGCCGTCAGGTGCCCGTACGCACCGGATCGACCCTGGACGGTAATGCCTGCTGCGCCACGGCGCGGTTCACCGCCGAGAAAATCGCCAACAACGAGGCGGTAATGATATTGGGGTGCATACCGGCGCCAAACAAGGTGCGCCGCGATCGGGTGGTGATTTCGATGTACGACACCGCCTTGGCGGCGCTGCCTTGCCCGCGGGAATGCTCTTCATAGGAAAGTACGTCGAAAGGCAGCCCGACGGCCTTAACCATGGCATCGATCGGGCCGGAGCCCTGCCCGTGCCAGGTCTCGGCTCGCCCGGCATTCTCGACCTGGACGGTGATGCGCTCGCTATCGGCGCCATCGGTCGAGGCAGCCAACTGGTGGGAGCGATACACGAATGGGGGCCGGGGAGCCAAGTACTCTCGGGTAAAAAGTTCCCATAACTCCTGCGAAGTCAACTCCTTACCCGTGATATCTGCAGTCGCTTGTACGACTTGGCTAAACTCGATCTGCAAACGTCGCGGCATCACCAATTGGTAATCGCGCTCCAACAAATAGGCGACTCCGCCTTTTCCGGATTGGCTGTTGACCCGAATAATCGAGTCATACGAGCGGCCGAGATCCGACGGGTCGATGGGCAAATACGGCACATCCCAAATGTCCGTTTCGCTGCGCGCGGCGAGGCCCTTTTTGATTGCATCCTGGTGAGAACCTGAGAAAGCCGTGAATACCAGATCGCCGACGTAAGGGTGGCGCGGGTGAATGGGCAGCTGATTGCAGGTCTCGGCGCATCGAGCCGCTTCGTTGATGTTCGAGAAATCCAACTGCGGATCAACACCTTGCGAGTAAAGGTTAAGAGCCAGTGTCACGATATCCACATTGCCCGTGCGCTCGCCGTTGCCGAACAGCGTGCCCTCGATCCGCTCCGCGCCCGCCATCACCGCGAGCTCCGCCGCCGCCACGGCGGTGCCGCGGTCGTTGTGTGGATGCACGCTTAAAATCAACGAGTCGCGGTGCGCGATATGACGCAAAAACCATTCAATTTGATCGGCGTAAACGTTCGGCGTGGCCATCTCCACGGTCGCCGGCAGATTGAGGATCGAGCGGTGCTGCGGGGTCGGCTCCCAGACCTGATTGACCGCATCGCATATCTCAACCGCAAAATCGAGCTCGGTGCCGGTGAAACTCTCCGGACTGTATTGAAACACCCACTCGGTGTCCGGATTGCGCAGGGCATGCTCGCGCACGCTCTCCGCACCGCGTACGGCGATATCGATGATGCCGGCACGGTCCAGCCGAAATACCACGCGGCGCTGCGCGGCGGAGGTCGAGTTGTAGACGTGCATGATGGCGCGCCGCGCTCCCTTCAAGGATTCATAGCTTCGGGCGATGAGTTCCGGGCGGGCCTGGGTCAGCACTTGAATAGTGACATCGTCCGGCACGAGATCGAGTTCGATGATTTCGCGCACAAAGTCGAAATCGGTCTGCGAGGCGGCCGGAAACCCCACCTCGATCTCTTTGAAGCCGATTTTTACCAGCATGTCGAACATGCGGCGCTTGCGGGCGCCGTCCATGGGTTCGATCAGCGCCTGATTGCCGTCACGGAGATCAACGCTGCACCAGGTCGGGGGTGCGGCGATGACGCGGTTGGGCCAGGTTCTGCTGCCCAAATCGATGGGACTGAAGGCACGGTATTTGCTCGACGGATTACGTAACATGATATTTCTCGCTCGCCTATGCGGTCGTAACTCTTTTATTGATCCGGTCTTGTAAGCGCCGACCGATAGCGCGGAGTGAGTGGCGCCTAGCGGCGCAGCAGCAGCGCAAGCGATCCCGGCAGCGGAGAACTGCAGGGGGTGTGGGGCAGCTTGCGGGCTAATTGGCGCATTGAGGCCGAATCTAGCATTGGTCGCGCTTCTCTTGCAACTGGCCCGTTTCGGCCTGCGGGGGCGCCCATGGCCCGATTATCGGTCGGGTTACTTTTTCAACGTCACCCAAATCAAATCGATGGGCGTTTTTCCGACATTCCCGGACTCATGACCCTCGCTGATGTCGATCGTCGGCTCCCACCCCACTTCGCCGTCGGGTGAGGGCGCCGGGTAGGCATGTTCGGCCTCGTGCTTCGATCGCACCGCCCACTGGCCGCCTTTCACGTGAATGAAAAGCATGTCCGGATGGTGGGCGTGCACGCCCTCCCACCGGCCGGGATCGACGATGAAGCGCTGCACGATCACCAGGTCATTCTCGAGCAAATCCTCTCCGGGAATATTGGGGTAATTGAGGTAACGATACTTCGGAGCCGACCCGCTCGCGCGCAGCGTCGGTGCAACCGGTTTGAGCGTCACCCAAATCATCTCGATCGGTGCGGTTCCGGTATTCGTACTGCCCTCGTCCACGGTCGAATCGGGCCACACCACCCGGCCATCGCGCCAAAGTGTGGAGCGACCCGATTGAGATTTGAGCACACCGCCCTTGATGAATACCTCGAGTTGATCGCCGGGTCGCGAGCGGCGGCCGGTGAACTGGCCGGGGTTGACGATGAACCTCTGCACCCACACCCGCTCGTTGTCGAGCAGCACTTCGCCCTTAAGATCGGCGTACACAGGGCCGAGTTCGGCGGCGGCCGCGCCCGCCAGCAACGGCATCGACGCCGCGGCAATCCAGATGCAAAGCAACGTCCCTCTGCTCATCTCATGTCACCTCTGCCACCCAGCCGCGCAGCTGATTTGTCACCAGCGCCGCGAGCAAGCGCGCATGCCGGTCACCATCGTTCAGCGCCGGCACCAAGGTCAAGCGCTCCCCGCCCATCTCCAGGAATTTATCGCGGTACTCGATCGCAACCTCCTGCAGCGTTTCCAAGCAATCCACGGCGAATGACGGCGAGACGATGGTCAGCTTGCGCACGCCGCGCTTGATCAATGCCTTAAGCGTGTCCTCGGTATAAGGCTGCAGCCACACCACCGAGCCGAAGCGCGATTGATAGCAATGTGAATACTCTTCGCTAGCCAGTCCCAGACGAGACACCACCAGCCGCGTGGTCGTTTCGGCCTGCGTCTGATACGGATCGCCCTCGGCAACGTACACGGCAGGAATGCCATGATACGAGAGCAACAAGTGCGATCGCTCGCCCGCCTCCGCCCAGTGCTCGCGAATGCTGGCCGCGAGTGCATCGATGTAGCCGGCGTCGTTGAAATAGTCATTGATGAAGCGGGTTTCCGGCAGCCAACGCCAGTGCTGCAGGACGCGTGTCGTGCGGTCGAACACCGAGCCCGTGGTCGAGGAGCAATATTGCGGATACAGCGGCAGGACCAGCAGCTTCTTGACGTTTTGCTCCGCCAGCAATCGAATCGCGTTGCCGATGCCGGGCTTGCCGTAAGTCATCGCGAGTTCCACCCGTACTCGATCGCCCAAGCTGCCGCGCAACTCTGCGCCGATTTTTTCGGTGAGACGCTTGGAGTACACCGCCAACGGCGAGCCGCCTCGCATCCAAATCTTTCGATAGTTGCGCACGGTTCTGATCGGCCGAAACGGCAGCACCACGCCATATAGCAGTGGCAGCCAGATCAGACGCGAGGTGTCGATTACGCGGCGATCGCCGAGAAATTCGCGCAAGTAGCGCTGCACGGCGAAGTAGGACGGCGAATCGGGTGTGCCCAAGTTGACGACCAAGACACCGATACGGTCGGGCGCCGTCTCCGCTTGCGCCACGGCGCGATAATACGACATTGAGCAAATCCTTAAGTCATTCCGCAGGCTTAGTATACTGCCCCACAAAATGACGTGGTTGAGCCCTAGCGAACTTGAGGCGCTGCACTTGAGCCTGAGCGTGGCGACGCGCAGCGTGTTGTGCAGCCTACCGCTCGCGATCGCGGTTGCGTGGCTGCTCACGCGGCGCCGCTTTCTCGGCCGTACTTTGCTCGACGCCTTCGTGCACCTGCCTCTGGTGTTGCCGCCGGTCGTGGTCGGTTACTTATTGCTGGTGCTGTTCGGGACGCGCGGCCCGATCGGATCTTGGCTGCAAAGAAGCGCGGGTATCGAGCTTGTTTTCACGCGCAACGGCGCCGCGTTGGCCACCGCCGTGATGGCCTTTCCCCTCATGGTTCGGGCGATGAGAATTTCGCTCGAAAACGTCGACCGGGGCCTCGAGGAAGCAGCGCGCACCTTGGGCGCCGCTGCGCTCGACCGCTTTGCCACCATCACCTTGCCGCTGATGCTGCCGGGCATTCTGGCCGGCGCCATCACCGCCTTTTCAGCCGCGCTCGGGGAGTTCGGCGCTGTAATCACCTTCGTATCGAACGTTCCGGGTGAAACTCGCACCCTGCCGCTGGCCCTGTATTCGGCGCTGCAAACCCCGAATGGGGATGCCGCGGCAGCGCGCCTGGCCGCAATGTCTTTGGTATTGGGTTTAGGCGGTCTGTTGCTGTCCGAATGGTTCGCGCGTCGCGTGCGCCGCCTGCTCGGCCGGTAATGCTTGAGGTTGAAGTCAAGAAACGTCGCGGCGCGTTCATGCTCGACGCTCAATTTGAACTGCCGACGCCGGGCGTCGTCACTCTGTTCGGCCGCTCAGGTTGCGGCAAAAGCACGCTGGTCAGCATCATCGCCGGGCTTCTCCAAGCCGATACGGGACGCATTGCGCTTGACGGCATGACGCTGCTTGACACGCAAGCGGGCATCGACATTCCGGTCGAGAAGCGCCGCATCGGTTACGTCTTTCAGGAAGCACGCCTGTTTCCGCATTTAAGCGTGCTGTCGAACCTTCGCTACGCGGCGCGCCGTGCGCCGGCAAAACGCGTGGTGAGTTTCGATGAAGTTGCGGCGCTCCTTGATTTAGGTCAGCTGCTCAGGCGCCGAGTGCATCAACTATCGGGGGGTGAAAGACAACGAGTCGCCATTGGCCGGGCACTGCTGTCGCAGCCGAGCTTGCTGCTGCTCGATGAGCCGCTCGCGGCGCTCGATACTGCACGGCGCGAAGAAGTACTGCCCTATTTGGAATCGCTGCGCGACCGCTTGGCGATCCCGATGGTGTATGTCAGCCACAATTACGACGAGGTTTTGCGGCTCGCCACGTACCTCGTGCTGATGGAATCGGGGAAAACCATCGCCCAGGGCGGTCTTGGCGAGATGAGTTTGAATCCGGATTTGCGGTCCATTATCGGCGCCGACGCAGTGGGTGCGATTCTCGAAGGCAGCGCGCTCGGTACGGATTCGAGCGGGTTGACGCGAATCAGGGTGGGGACCGGCGAACTCAAAGTTCAGGCCGCGAACATCGCGGCGGGCGCTAAGTTGCGCGTGCAACTGCTGGCCCGCGATCTGATCGTGGCGACCGAAATGCCGCGGGCCTTAAGCGTGCGCAATTGCCTCGCCGGGACGGTGGTGGCGGTGTCGAACGATGACTCGGATTCAGATTTGATCAGGATCGACATCGGCGGCAACGACATCATCGCCCGCGTGACCAAGGCTGCGACCCGAGAATTGGCGTTGCGCTCGGGGCTGCCGGTGTGGGCGCTGGTGAAGGCGGTGTCGCTGCGCGCGCGCGCTATTTGACTCGCGTTCCCAAGTGCACAATGGCCACGATGTGGTCGTGTGTTTGCAGTCCGAGCAGCGCTTTGACCTTGGCATCGTACGCCGCGGCGCCCGTTTTCCACATGACGCCGTAGCCCAAAGCATGGGCCGCCAGAAATAAATTCTCGACGGCGGCCGCCACCGCAATGATCTGCTCGATCTCCGGTATTTTGCTATTGCGATCCACGGCGCAAGCCGCAATAACCAAAGTCGGCGAGCGCAGCACCTTGTCCCGATCGGCTGCCATTTGCTCCTCGGTTATGGCGGACAGCGCGCGTTTTGCCGCCGCCGCGGCGGCGGCAAACGCCTCGCGATTGGCGCCCTCGAGAACTATGAAGCGCCAAGGCCGCAGTCGACCATGATCCGGTGCGCGGGCCGCCGCCTGCAGCAGCCGCTCGAGCTCGCTTGGGCTCGGTCCCGGTGCCGCCAAGCGTCCGGCCGACGAGCGGGTGGCGATGGCGTCAAATAATTCCATTAGGGGCTCCGGGTAATCGGCTATGATTTCGCCTCCAAAGTATACCCATAGAGCCTTCTCAAGGAGTCTTCAATGAACCGTATTGTATTGGCGTCCATTGCCGCGCTGCTCGGCGCAAGTGCGTTCGCGGCGCCTGTCACCTACATCCTCGATCCTGCGCATACCTATCCGAGTTTCGCTGCCGACCACAAGGGTGGTTTGTCGGTATGGCGCGGTAAGTTCGATGCGACCTCGGGCAAGGTCGTGTACGACAAAGCGGCAAAGTCCGGTTCGATCGATGTCACCGTGGATATGAATTCGATCGACTTTGGTATGCCGAAACTGAATGAACACGCAAAATCGGCCGAAATCTTCGACACTGCCAAGTATCCCACCGCGACCTATAACGGCAAGTTCACCAAGTTCAACGGTGATGCGCCGACCGAAGCGCAAGGCACATTGACCATGCATGGCGTCACCAAACCGGTGACTCTGACGATCAACTCGTTCCTTTGCAAAATGGACATGATGAGCAAGAAAGACGTGTGCGGCGCCGATGCTTCCGCCACCTTCAATCGCGCCGAGTTCGGCGTCAGTTTCGGCGAGAAATTCGGCTTCAAACAGGACGTCAGCCTGCAGATCCAAGTCGAGGGCAGCCCGGCACCCGCCGGTTGATCTTAAAGTAACCCGGCGCGCCAACGCGCGCCGGGTTGATTGTTAGGCGGCGGGTTTCTGCGCCCACACCTTGCACCATCCTCCCTGCGGCACGCTGTGTCCGGTGAAAATATTGCAGCCGCCGCTGGCATCGCCGGGCTTGCCTTGGAACTGCGCGCAGGTGCCGCATTTCTGCGCCGCAGTATGAGTCGGATTAGTACTCGCATCCACCTTGCCCGAGTCGGTGACGAACCCGAGCGCCTTGGCGGTCGGGTCATTCGCGTCGAGCGGCGGCAGCGTCGCTGCGCTCGCACGATAAGTCATGAGGCTGATTGACGGCGCGATCGCCGCGGCCATCAACCCGCCCTTGAGTGCTACGCGCCGCGTAATTTTGTTTTGCATGAAATCATTCCTCGTAGTGAAGCCGTGACGCATGGTGGTGCTTTGCCCCTAGACCGTGTGACGTAGTAGTTCTGAAAATGCTGTAGGACTAATCCTCATATGCGTCGAGCGCTCCAGCGCAGGCGCAGGTCGAACAGATGCGCAACGAACGCGGCCATAAGCCATACCGAGATTTGCCGCCACGACTCGGACAACAATGCCGCGCGCAGCGCCAGCAGCAGCGCGGCTCCCGCGCCCAAGCTGATCGCGAGTTCAATTGCCGGTATTCCGCGCCGCGAGTGTCGGCGTAGCACACTTAAGCCGATGAACTCGATGAGCATCAATCCGAGGATGCCATCGATCACGCGCCCGCCGACGAAGAGCTCAGCCACCGCTGGCAAACGGCGCGTTCAACTGCACTATTTTCCAGTTCAATACCGCGGCGAAGCTAACCCATGCCAAATACGGCAATAGCAGCCATGCCGCTTCGCGGCTGGCGCGACCGAGCAGCCCGATCAAAAGCACGATGGAGAGCCAAAGAAACCCGACCTCGTACAACGACCAGTCCGGACGTTGCAACCGAAAGAACAGCAGGCTCCACAGGGTATTCAAGAATCCATTGAGCGCAAATACGCCTGCCACCAGCAGCCGGCTGTCGCGATCAACGTCTTTTCTCCAATACATCACCGCGGCGAGCGCTGCCAAGGCGAATATCAATGTCCACGCCGGACCGAACAGCCAATCAGGAGGTTGCCAAGCGGGCTTGAGCAAAGCGTAATACCAAGCACCTAACTGCGTATTGAGTGCCCCGAGGGCCGCCACCGCACTCGCCCCGAGGGCCGCAGCGACGATGGGCTTCAAGCGTCTGCGAAGATCGCCTGCGCGCACACTGACAGCGTGCATCATGCGCGGGCGAGTCCCAGCAAATGCGCCATATCCTTGGCAAAGATGCGTATGTGCGTCAGCGGTTTGGCGCGCACCAGTTTCTTGTGCATGTACGCCTGCCAGGTCAAGCGCTGCACATCGGGATCTTTGCAGATGCTGACGAAGCGCTCGCGTCGCCGGTCGGTCGAATACCAGAAACGTTGCATGATGCCCAACACCCAAAAAACCGTGCCGTGCGCCTTCATGAAGCGGCGGCGTGCACTGCGCAGCGCGCGTGGATCGCCGCTTCGCAAATACTCGGCGGCGGCGAGCGCCGCAAATCGCCCACCGGCCATCGCATAATAAATCCCTTCGCCCGAGGCGGGGGCGACTACGCCGGCGGCGTCGCCGGCCAACACGATGTCCCGGCCGTTGTCCCAGCGCCGCAACGGCTTCATCGGTATCGGAGCTCCCTCCCGCCGCAGGGTCTCGACCCCGGCAAGATTCGCGAGTGCGCGAAGATCAAGCACCGCACCCCGCAGCGAGAAGCCTTTGTTGGCACTGCCGACGCCAACGCTCGCGGTCGCGCCATGCGGAAAGATCCAGGCGTAGAAATCGGGCGACAATTTTCCCTGGTAATACACATCGCAGCGGGTGGGAGAGTAGCCGGACCCCGGCGCGGCCGGCACCCGAACAATCTCGTGATAGGCAGCGACGTAGCGGATGCGATTCGCACCGGGGATGCACTGTTTGGCGACAGCCGACATGGCGCCGTCCGCACCGATCACCGCGCGGGCGCGGACTTGCCGCGACTGCCCGGATTCGCGGAAGTGCACCAGCGCAACCTCATCGCCGTCGCGGGTAATGCGCTCGAATCGGGCGTGCCGCAGCTGCGCACCGGCCGATGCGGCGCGACGGCGCAACCATTCATCGAACGTCTCGCGGTCGACCATACCGACAAAGCCGCCGTCGATGGGCATATCGACAGCGGCCTGCGCGGGGGAAATCATGCGCGCCGAATTCACGCGCGCCACCAGCAGCGACTCCGGGATGTCGAATTCTTCGATGAGTTTGGGCGGTATGGCCCCGCCGCAAGGCTTGATGCGCCCCGCCCGGTCGAGAAGGCAGACGCGGTGACCTTGCCGGGCCAAATCGGTCGCCGCCGTGGCGCCCGACGGCCCGCCGCCGATGACCACCACGTCGAAAGTTTCCGCCGCGCTGATGGCACCTCGAAGCGGCGCGGCTTGCGAACCCGCGCGCACGGCAAAACGCGCGGCCACTAGAAACAGCAGCGCCTCGGCACCGAACACCACGGCAAAGGCAATCACCGGAGAGCCGAAAAAATAGCGCACCGCATCGACCGTGAATGTGCCAAAAACTCCGCCGAGCGCGAATGCCACTGCCTGAGCGGCACCCCACAATCCCATTCGAACACCCGCGCTGCCGGGTTCGCGCGCGGCAAGTTCCATCATCGAGCCGATCGCCGCCACGGCAAATGCACCATTGCCCGCTCCAAGCGCTGCCACGGTCGCTCGCAGCGGCCAGGCCGGGCCGATCATATCGGCGGCGGCCAGACACAGCAGAGCGGCGGCCGATACGATGCAGCCGCCGATCGTCCACGCCCGCAGCGAGCCCAACCGGTGGCTGGCGCTGCAGGCGACTCCGACAACCACCATGCCCGCGAGCACCGCGCCGTGCCACAGCCCCGCGAGCTGTGCGGATCTGCCCAGGGTATATCCAAATACCAGTCCCGCAAACGGCTCGAGCAGCAGCTCCTGGGCGCTATACGCCAACATCGAGACGAACACGAATACGGTGAAGCCCCGTGCCTGCGGCTCGGACCACACCCGGCGCAGCGCAGATTGGAACGAAACACCGCGCGCCGGGTGAGCCCTGGCACCGGCGATGTCTGCCGCACCTTCCACTTTCCAGAGCGCGGCGAGCGCAATCAGCAAAGCAATCGCCGCCGCCGTGCCGGTCACGCTCAGCAATCGCTGCGGCGTGAAGGGGTCCAAAAAATGGCCCACCGCGGTCGACGTGATCGCGAATCCGGCAATCATCAATATCCACATGATGGTGGCTGCCGCCGCGCGCCTATTCTCGGGCACCCGCTTGGCCATGAGTGCCAACAAAGAAGTGCCGGCTGCGCCCACGCCAAAGCCCACCAAGGCATACGCGGTGATGGCGAGCGCCAGCGCCGGCAGAAAACTTCTCGCAAGATTTACCGTGGCGAATGCGCACAGCACTGCGCCGACTGCCAGCAGCCCCATCCCTCCCACAATCCAAGGCGTACGACGCCCTCCGACATCCGATCCGTGACCGAATCGCGGCCGCACCAGCTGAACGGCATAGTGCAGCGCCACCAACATGCCAGGTAAAACCGCCGGCAGCGCGTACTCGACCACCATCACTCGATTGAGCGTCGAGGTGACCAGCACCACGATGGATCCAAGCGCGGCCTGCACCAAGCCGAGTCGCAAAATTCCTAGCCAACGCAGCGGTGCAGTCGTATCGCTCATGTCACGAGCCCCTTCAGCGCAAAGGCGGCGACCAGCATGCCGAGCACGTACAGGCTGACGCCGGTACCGTTGTACCAAGGCGCGCGCGCGCGCGGATCGAGCAGCAGCCGGCGCATGAAAAACACTTGCAGTGCGAGCATCGCGCCGATGGCGAGCGCGTGATAAGGCCGCCCCCAGGTGAGCAGCAAAACAATCACCACGATCTGCGGCAAGCCCATGGCAAGGCAAGCGACCTCGCCGGCTCGTTCCGCACCCAGGCGCACCGGCAGCGAGCCAATCCCCGATCGTTTGTCGCCTTCGATGGATTTGAAATCATTGAGCGTCATGATGCCGTGCGCACCAAGACTGTAGAGAACGGCGATGAGCAATGTCCTGCCAGGGGGGGTCACCCCGCCCGACATGACGGCGGCTCCGGTCACCCACGCGAATCCCTCATAGTAGATCGCGCAAGCAAGATTCCCCCACCAGCCGTTCTGCTTGAGTCTGAGCGGCGGTGCGCTATAGGCCCAGGCGAACGCGAGCCCCACCGCGGCAGCGCCCAGCACCCAAGGTCCCAATGCAGCGGCGCACGCGAGTGATAGGAACGTCCAGAGAACCGCCACATACAGCCCCCAGCGTCCCGGCATGCGGCCTGACGGGATGGGACGGCTCGGTTCGTTGATGGCATCCACGTGACGATCGAACCAATCGTTGACTGCTTGGCTGGTGGCGCAAAGCAGCGGGCCGCACAGAACCACCCCGCCGAGAATCATCGGCCAGTGTCCTCGCGGAGCAATTCCGGAGGAAATCACGCCGCAGCCGAAGGCCCACATCGGCGGGAACCAGGTGATCGGCTTGAGAAGCTCCAACACCACCGAGGGCGCGGGGAGATCCGAAGTCAAGGCGGCACTGAGCGGACGGGACATCGACTCGCCTCGTTCTACTGATAATCGAATTGTTCGCTCTCGGTCGACGCAAGATCCCCGAGGCCGTAACGGCGCAGCTTCGCGTACAGGCTCTGCCTGCTCAAACCAAGTATCTCGGCCGCCGAGGCGCGATTGTCGCCGGTCAACTCCAAAGCCGCTTCGATACACAGTTTTTCAATCATGTCGGTCGACTCGCGTACCAGGTCCTTGAGCGGCACGCGGCCCACCAACTCGGTCAGTTGCGCCACCGAGCGAGGTTTGTCACGGCTCACCTGGCGATCAAAGGTCACGCGCTGCCCGACATCGCGGATCGTAAACCCGAAGCACGGCTCTTCTCCGTCTACCACCGACACCGCGCAGACCTCGACGTCGCTGTTCGACCCGTACTCGCCGCGCACCTGAGTTGCGAATAGGCGTAATGCGCCGTGTTCGCGCAATTGCGCCGTGAGCAAATTGAAATCGACGCCGGAACGGCCCAGCCAACGCTCCAAGGATTCATTGCGCGCTTGCTCTTCCGTCGCCAATTGCACCAAGTCGAGAAACGCGCGATTGGCGAACAAAATCCTGCCGTCGAGACCCGTGACGACGAACCCTTCGGGTGCTCCCGCGACAATTTCGAGCACCTTCGATTGCGGCGTCGGCGCCGCACCCGTCACGTGATGCAAACTCGGCGAGGCCAAGCGGACCAAGAAAAACGAGGCGCGCTCCTCGCGAAACAACGATGCTGAAATAACGAATTCGCGCGCGGCATCAGCGGAGCGCACCGGAACCTCGCTGGTACGCCCGGTTGCCGCGACCGCGCCCAACAGGCTGTGCAACGACTGCGTACTGGATTCGTCAAACCCGTCCGGAAATAGCCGTCCTATCAAGCGCCGGTTGCCCTCACCGAGCACCCGCGCGGCAGCCGGATTCGCCTCGATAATCTTGCGCGAGGCCGCATCGACGATCAGCACGGCCTCAGAGGCAACTTGGAACAGCAGCCGGTGCCGCGCTTCTGCCTGGCGCAGCTTCAAGTATTCGCGCTCCATGGACTGCTGCGTATTGACGAGTTGCTGCTGCAGAGTCGCCATCGGCTGCATGCTGCGGCCGAATGCAACGACATGCCCATGCTTGGGCATGGAGACGGCGGCATACATGACGGGCAAATCTGGGCCGCTGCTCGAGCGATGATTGACGATGCGCCAACGCGGGGCGCCCTTGGCGCTCGACTCACGCAACAGAGCCTCGATTTTAGGCCGGCTGTCCGCGGTGACCGTATCGGCCCACTGCTTGCCTACCCAGGTGTCAGTCAACTCTTCGGCAAGTTCCGCGCTGCCGAACGAGACGTCGCGAATCACGCCTTTATGCACATCGGAAACCACCAGCGCCACATCGGAGGCGACCGTGATCAACCGGCTGGCGGTCTCGCTGTCGATATCGTTCAACCACTTTTTTGCACCGCTAAACTGCTTCACAAGACCTCGTTGCCGCAAAGGAGAAAGAGAACTGAGGTTATCCGTAGTTCAGCGCCTGGCTGAGGCAAATCTGCTCGGCCCTCGCCACCGCCTCTTGGCCGTCAGCCGCGGTCGCATCGGCGCCGACCTGGGAGGCGATCTCAGGCTTCGCCACCAACGGCGGTCCACCCAACAAAATACCCACCGATTGGTTGCGCGAGACCCGCCGTATGCCGCGAATGATCGCTCCGACCTGCTCCAACCGCGTATCGTTTCCTACGGATAATCCGACGACTGCAAACCAATTCTGACGTAAAACCTCAAGAATATCCGCGTCCGCACGTGGAAACTCATGCCACACGTCCCAACCCGCGCGCCGCAAGAATTGGGCCACCAACGTGATTCCGAAGGTGTGTTGTTCTCCCGGGATGGGGGCAAGCAGAATTCGTCGATCGACCTTCGGCTCAAGCTCCTCCACCTCGGGGCTCAACTCCCTCAGCAGCTGGTGCAGACGGCAGAGGCCGACGGTCACTTGCATGAAGTCGCACTCATCCTCCTCCCACAGAAGACCCAATTCCCGAGCTGCCGGCGCCAGCAGCTGCAGACAGATCAACTCCAACGATGCCCCCCGATGGCGCACCGCATCGACGAATGCCGAGGCGACGCCCACGTCATGCGCCAGCAGCAACCGTACCAACTCCCTGATGTCGGCCGCGTCCAGCGCCTTATTTGCAGGTGCCCTGACCGCATCGGGTGCTCGCGCCACCCGTCGCGCCAACACCAGCCGCGGAACGATCTCGCCTTCGATGGTGCGCACCAGCCGCGCCATTCGCGATTGCGACTCCGGCGTCTCTTCGTCCTTGCCACCGCGAGCACTGTTGCCCTCCCAAATGCCTCCCTCTCCCGCTTGCTCCGCAAAGTCGCCGATGCACATTGGTCCCAACCCTCCAATGAGAACGCGGGTAAAACCCCCGCCGGTTGCCCTATTGACTCTTCCTTAAGACCGCTCCCTCGTTAACTCAAAAACCCAATCCAACCGGCGTCCCATGACCATCTCAACTTCGTCTGGAGTTGTCAAGTTTGCTTTACGTATAGTTTTGTTGACAGAATGGACGTAACGGGACTAGGGTTCGATTACGATGCCGCTGTACACATCAGAGCAACGAGCGAGGCGCGATGCCTCACCCTGGACCTTGGTCCAAGGGGTGCTTGCTCCGGTGCAATTCGTGGTGTTCTTGGTCAGCGCCGTGCTGGTATTGCATTTTCTATTCACCGGTTCTGGGTTCGGCGCGGCAACGACATCGGTTGTCATAAAGACCCTCGTTCTTTATACGATCATGATCACCGGGTGCATTTGGGAGCGTGAAGTCTTCGGCCGCTACTTGTTCGCGGCGGCGTTCTTCTGGGAAGACTTTGTCAGCATGTTCGTGCTCGCGTTACACACCGCGTATCTCGGCGCGCTGTTATTCGGCTCGTTGCATGCCCGCTATCAAATGTACATCGCGCTGCTAGCCTATTCCGCCTATTTGCTGAACGCAACGCAGTTCTTGATAAAACTTCGCGCCGCTCGGCTTGAAGGATCCGAAAAGTCGCAAGCCGGCCTTGCCGGCCGCCACCGAAGCTCGCGCGCCGCCGCGCCCGGCCTCATCGCATGAGCGCCGACGCGGGCAGTTGCGCCTCCGGCAAGGCCACATTGCGCAGCGATGTGCGAGTTTCCACGGAGCGCGGCCAGCGCGAGGTGTTTTGCGGTCTGACCGGCATCATCTGGCTGCATCGAAAAATTCAGGATGCCTTTTTTCTGGTGGTGGGCTCGCGCACCTGCGCCCATTTGATCCAATCGGCCGCCGGCGTGATGATTTTTGCCGAACCCCGTTTTGCGACCGCCATTATCGACGAGCGCGACCTCGCAGGGCTCGCGGATGCCAACGACGAACTCGATCGAGTCGTGACGCAACTGTTGGCGCGCCGTCCGGACATCAAATTGTTGTTCCTGGTGGGATCTTGCCCATCGGAAGTAATCAAGCTCGACCTATCGCGGGCGGCGCTGCGGCTCTCGGCGCGCTTTTCTCCTCAAGTTCGCGTGCTCAACTACTCTGGCAGTGGAATCGAAACCACCTTTACTCAGGGTGAGGACGCCTGCCTGGCATCGCTGGTTCCGACTCTGCCGCCGCGCCCGTCCGGCGCACCTTCCAATCTGCTGATCGTCGGGGCCCTGGCGGATGTGGTCGAGGATCAAATGCGACGGCTTCTCGAGGCGATGGGCATCGCTCGGGTGCAGTTCTTTCCGCCGCGACGCTCGACCGAACTGCCGGAAGTAGGTCCCCAAACCCGTTTTTTGCTGGCGCAACCCTTTCTTGCCGACACGGCGCGCGCCCTCGAGGAGCGCGGTGCGAGGTTCATTCCGGCGCCATTTCCGCTCGGTGCGGAGGGGACTCTGTCGTGGCTCAAGGCCGCGGCACACGTCTGGCAGGTGCGCGACACAGATTTTCGCCGGGCGACGCAGAGCGACTACGAGCGCGCGCAGCGCGCGCTCGTCCACTACCGCGAGCAACTGGCAGGGAAACGTATCTTCTTTTTTCCCGATTCGCAGCTCGAGGTGCCATTGGCACGATTTCTGGCGACCGAGATGTGCATGCAGCCGATTGAAATCGGCACGCCCTTCCTGCACCGCGCGCACCTCGCCGCCGAGCTTGCGCTCCTGCCGGACGGCGTGTCCGTGGTGGAAGGACAGCACGTCGAGAATCAGCTGGACCGTTGTCACGCGGCGAAACCCGACTTAGTGGTTTGCGGCCTCGGACTTGCCAATCCTCTGGAGGCGGCAGGCTTCACGACCAAGTGGTCGATTGAACTCGTGTTCACGCCCATACAGGGTTTCAACCAAGCGGTCGACCTGGCGGAGCTGTTTTTGCGGCCGCTGGTACGGCGCGCACGGTTGGTGGCCTAGCCTATGCAGCTCACCGTCTGGACATACGAAGGGCCACCGCACGTCGGCGCCATGCGCATCGCTACCGCGATGCGCGATGTGCACTACGTGCTGCATTCGCCGCAGGGCGACACTTACGCCGATCTTTTGTTCACGATGATCGAACGCCTGCCGCGGCGGCCGCCGGTGACCTACACGACATTCCAAGCACGCGATCTCGGCGGCGACACGGCTGGACTGTTTCAACGCTCGGTGAGCGAGGCCTTCGAGCGCTTCAATCCACAGGCCATGCTGGTCGGCGCCTCGTGTACCGCCGAACTGATTCAAGACGATCCAGGTGGCTTGACCAAGGCGTTGCAGCTACCGATACCCGTGGTCGTTTTGGAGCTGCCGTCGTACCAGAAGAAAGAGAACTGGGGCGCCGCTGAAACCTTCTACCAGCTGGTGCGCACGATGTGCGCCGGCCAAGCCCCGGGCGCAGGCTTTAAGCGGCCGAAGCCGGAACCCGGAACTCGTCCCAGCTGCAATATCTTGGGCCCAACCGCCCTCGGCTTCCGCCATCGCGACGACCTGATCGCGGTCAAGCAAATACTCGAGCAGATGCAAGTGGACATCAATGTGATTGCGCCATTGGGCGCCGCGCCGGCCGATCTGCAGCGCTTGGGCGAGGCCGATTTCAACGTCGTGCTCTATCCTGAAACAGCGGGCGTCGCGGCGCAGTGGCTCGGCCGTACTTTCGATCAGCCGACGGTCAAGACCATACCCATCGGTTTAAGCGCAACGCGCGAGTTCATGGCGGAAGTTGCCGCCCTGTCGGGAGTCGCTGCGCCCCTGGGCGCGACTCAGCAGGCCGCTCATTCAAGCTGGTATTCGCACTCGGTGGATTCGACCTACTTGACCGGCAAGCGCGTTTTCGTATTCGGCGATGCGACGCACGCCATCGCCGCCGCGCGTATCGCCAGCGAGGAACTCGGGTTCACGGTGGTGGGATTGGGCACTTACAGCCGCGAGTTCGCGCGCGATGTGCGCGAAGCCGCCAAGCGCTATTCGATCGAGGCGCTGATCACCGATGATTACCTGGAAGTAGAGGCCAAAGTCGCCGAGCTGCAACCGGAACTCGTACTCGGAACGCAGATGGAACGCCACCTCGCCAAGCGCTTGAAAATTCCCTGCGCGGTCATTTCCGCGCCCGTCCATGTACAAGATTTCCCGGCTCGCTACTCGCCGCAAATGGGCTTCGAAGGCGCCAACGTCATTTTCGATACCTGGGTGCACCCGTTGATGATGGGTCTGGAAGAGCATCTATTGACCATGTTCCGCGGCGACTTTGAATTCAATGACGCCGCCCCCGCGTCGCATTTGGGATCGAGCGCGGTGCCGCAGCCGACCGCGGCGCCGCTCGCCTCGCTGTGGGCGCCTGACGCCGAGAAGGAACTCGGCAAGATTCCGTTTTTCGTCCGCGGCAAGGCGCGCCGCAATACCGAGCGTTTTGCCGCCGAGCGCTCGGTCGATCTCATCACTGTGGAGACTCTGTACGATGCCAAAGCGCATTACAGCCGCTGAATCGACGCCGCTGCGGTTCGTCATCGTGACGATGGACAGCCATCTGTCGAGCGCCACGGCGCGTGCGGGCGAGCGACTGGCTAAGGAAATGCCCGGCCTCTGCCTGACGATTCACGCAGCTGACGAATGGGGCAGCGATCCTGGCGCGCTGCAGCGCTGCTGCGAGGATATTGCGCGCGCCGACATCATCGTGGCCACGATGCTGTTCATGGAGGATCACTTCCAGCCGCTGCTCAAAGCTTTGCAGGATCGACGCGAACACTGCGATGCCATGGTTTGCGCCATGTCCGCGGCGGAGGTCGTGAGGCTGACGCGTATGGGTCGCTTCAGCATGGATGGCAAGCAAAGCGGCCCACTGGCGCTATTGAAGCGTTTGCGCGGCGCTAAAAAAGACTCGCGCACGGCCGGCGCCGACCAAATGAAGATGTTGCGGCGGATTCCGCAATTCCTGCGCTTCATACCCGGCACGGCGCAAGACGTACGCGCCTATTTCCTGACTCTGCAGTATTGGTTGGCCGGCTCCGAGGAGAATGTCGCCAATCTGGTGCGCTTCCTGGTGCGCCGCTATGCGTGCGGAGCGCGCGCCGGCTTGCAGTCGACAGCCAAGGTCGCAGCGCCGCTCGACTATCCGGAGGTGGGCGTCTATCACCCGCGCCTCGCGGGGCGTTTCAGCGAATGTGCGGCCGATCTTCCCGATGGCGGTGATCGCGGCACGGTCGGTCTGTTGCTGCTTCGCTCCTACTTGCTGGCTGGGAACTGCGCCCACTACGACGGCGTGATCGCCGCGCTCGAAGCGCGCGGTTTGCGTGTGATACCCGCCTTCGCTGCAGGCCTCGATGCGCGGCCGGCGATCAATAAATTCTTTTCCCGCGACGGCGGCTCAAGCATCGATGCGCTGCTATCGCTCACCGGCTTCTCGCTGGTCGGAGGACCTGCCTATAACGACTCGAAAGCCGCCGAAGATACCTTGGCGGCTCTGGATGTCGCCTACGTTGCTGCGCATCCGGTGGAGTTTCAGACCGTGGAGCAGTGGGAAGGCTCGGAGCGCGGCCTGCTGCCGGTGGAATCCACCATCATGGTGGCCATTCCCGAACTCGATGGCGCCACAGGACCCGTGGTATTCGGCGGGCGCTCGCAATCCGCCGCGTGCGCCAAAGACATGGTGGTGCACGCGGAGCGTGCGGCGGTGCTGTCTGCCCGCATTGCCAAACTGGTCGGCCTGCGGCGCACGGCACGCGCCGATCGCAAACTCGCAATCGTGCTGTTCAATTTTCCGCCGAATGCCGGCAACACCGGGACCGCAGCTTTCTTGTCCGTATTCGAGTCGCTGTATCGCACGCTCGCAGCGCTTAAGGCCGAGGGCTACCGGGTCGAGTTGCCGGCGAATGTCGATGAGTTGCGCGACATGATTATCAACGGCAATGCCGGGCACGCCGGCGCCATTGCCAACGTGCACAAGCGCATACCCGCGAACGACCATGTGCGCCGCGAACGATTCTTGAAGGAGATCGAGGCCCAATGGGGGCCGGCCCCCGGCAAGCAGCAAAGCGACGGGGCATCGATCTTTGTTCTAGGGGAGCGCTTCGGCAATGTGTTCGTAGGAATTCAGCCCGCATTCGGTTTCGAGGGTGACCCGATGCGGCTGTTGTTCGAAAAAGGCTTCGCGCCAACTCATGCTTTTTCCGCGTTCTATCGCTTTCTGCGCGAGGATTTCGGCGCGCACGCGCTGCTGCATTTCGGCACGCACGGCGCGCTTGAATTCATGCCGGGCAAACAATCCGGGATGAGCGGCGCGTGTTGGCCGGATCGGCTGATCGCGGACCTGCCAAACCTCTATTTGTACGCCTCCAATAATCCATCCGAGGGTACGATCGCCAAGCGCCGCATCGGTGCCACGCTGATCAGTTATCTCACCCCGCCGGTGTCTCACGCGGGCCTGTACCGAGGGTTGATCGACCTGAAGAGCTCCATCGACAGCTGGCGAAATTCGGCTGCGGATGTTTCGAATCGAGAATCACTCATTGCTTTGATTCAGTCGCAGGCGGGGGCGCTGGATTTGACAACGCTCGAGCCGGCGTGGGGTGCCGACGCCGCCAATCGCATAACCGAGCTCAACGCACAGATCTTAGAGCTCGAATACACCTTGATTCCCCACGGACTGCATGTGGTCGGACGCGCAGCGACGCCGGCCGAACGCCTGGATTTTTTGGCGGCGATGGCAGGGGCAGCGGGCAGCGCCGAGGTCGCTGTGAACGGCGCCGCCTTCCAGAGTGCCTTGCAGGCGCTGGTCGACGGCCGCTCGGCGGCCGAGGCGCTGGCCGGCTCCGGCCTGAGCGCCTCCGAGTCAAGCGCCGCGCTGCTCCTCGAACTGCACGCAACCAACCAACGGTTGCTGGACAACGGCGAAATTGCCGCGATCGTCCATGCGCTCGACGGCGGCTTTCTGCGCCCGGCTCCCGGAGGCGATGTGATTCGGACTCCCGCCGTGCTGCCCACCGGAAGGAATCTGCACGGTTTCGATCCGTTCCGCATTCCGAGTGCATTCGCCGTGATGCAAGGCGCACTGCAAGCGCAGCAACTCATTGCGCGCCATATGGCTGGCGGCAATCCATTGCCCGAGTCCGTGGCACTGGTCCTGTGGGGGACCGACAATCTAAAAACCGAGGGCGGCCCAATCGGGCAGGCTCTCGCGTTGATCGGCGCCCGCCCGCGCTTCGACGCCTACGGACGCATCGCCGGTGCGACATTGATTCCGCTCGCCGAACTCGGCCGGGCGCGGATCGATGTCATGGTCACGCTCTCGGGAATATTCCGCGACTTGCTGCCGCTGCAAATCAAATTACTCGCCGAAGCCGCTTTTCTGGCGGCATCGGCCGATGAACCGCTGCAGCAGAACTTTGTTCGCAAGCACGCCCTGCAATATCAGCGCGAGCACAGCTGCGATCTGGAAACGGCCGCGTTGCGCGTCTACGGCAACGCCGAGAGCACTTACGGCTCGAACGTCAATCATTTGATCGAAAATGGCCGCTGGGATGACGAAAATGAACTCGCCGAGACCTACACGCGCCGCAAGAGCTTTGCCTACGGCCGCACTGGCCGGCCTGTGCAGCATGCGAAGTTGTTGACCAGCGTGCTCGCCGACGTCAATCTGACTTATCAAAATCTCGATTCCGTGGAACTCGGTGTGACCACGGTGGACACGTATTTCGACACCTTGGGAGGCGTCAACAGCGCGGTGCGCCGGGCCAAGGGCGGCAAGGCAACGCCGGTGTATATCGCCGACCACACCAGCGGCACCGGCGCGGTACGGACCCTAGCGGAGCAAGTCAGCCTCGAAACGCGAACCCGCACATTGAACCCCAAGTGGTACGAGGGGATGCTCGAGCACGGCTACGAAGGCGTTCGACAAATCGAAGCGCATGTCACCAACACCATGGGATGGTCCGCCACCACCGGCGAGGTACAGCCATGGGTGTATCAGCAGATCACCCAGACGTTCATCCTCGATCCGGAAATGCGTGCGCGCCTCGCCAAACTCAATCCAACGGCGTCGACCAAAGTCGCCAACCGCCTGTTGGAAGCGTCGGAGCGCAAGTACTGGCAACCCGACGAACAAATGCTCGCCGCGCTTCGCTCGGCCGGTGAAGAACTTGAAGATCGACTCGAAGGTATTTACGAAGGGGTAGCTGCATGACCATCGCCACCGCCGCCATCCCGGTATCGGCGCTCAAGTATCGCGCACGGCCTACGGATGGAGAAGGCAGCGTTCAAGTTCCGCTCGATCCGAACCTCAAGATCGGCAACGCCAAGGTATTTGCGGTTTACGGCAAGGGCGGTATCGGCAAAAGTACGACCTCTTCCAATTTGTCGGTGGCTTTCACCAAGCTCGGCAAGCGGGTGCTGCAGATCGGCTGCGATCCGAAACACGATTCCACGTTCACGCTCACCAAGCGCTTGGTTCCGACCGTGATCGACGTACTCGAGTCGGTCAATTTTCATTCGGAAGAACTGCGCATCGAAGACTTCGTCTATCAAGGCTACAACGGCGTGATGTGTGTCGAGGCCGGCGGACCTCCCGCGGGAACCGGCTGCGGCGGCTACGTGGTCGGCCAGACCGTCAAACTTCTCAAGGAACACCACCTGCTCGAAGACACCGACGTCGTGATCTTCGACGTGCTCGGAGACGTGGTCTGCGGAGGCTTTGCCGCGCCGCTGCAACACGCGGACCGCGCGCTGATCGTCACCGCCAACGACTTCGATTCGATATTTGCAATGAACCGCATAGTCGCGGCGATTCAGGCGAAATCCAAGAACTATGCCGTGCGACTCGGCGGCGTCATCGCCAACCGCAGCGCCGGCACGGATCAAATAGACAAATTCAACGCCAAGGTCGGCCTCAAGACCATGGCGAGATTTCCGGATTTGGACGTGGTGCGCCGCAGCCGGCTGAAGAAGGCGACTTTGTTTGAAATGGAAAGTTCTCCAGAACTCGAGGCGATGACGGCAGAATACATGCGGCTCGCGCAAGCCCTGTGGGATGGCACGGATCCGTTGGTGGCCGAGTCCATGAAGGATCGCGATATTTTTGATTTGTTGGGATTCGACTGATGACGACGCTCAGCTATCAACGGCGTCGCGGCGAGCTCGAGACCTATTTTGATAGGACGGCGGTCGACGCCTGGGCGCGGCTGACGTCGACCGCACCGGTCAGCAAGATTCGTGCGACCGTGCGCGCCGGCCGCGACGAGATGCGAAATACACTGCTCGCAATGTTGCCCGCCGACCTGCAAGGCCGGCGTGTGCTCGATGCCGGCTGCGGCACGGGCGCGCTCAGCGTCGGTGCCGCACAACGCTGGGCAGAGGTCGTGGCCGTCGACTTATCGCCCACTCTGGTGAGCCTGGCGCGCGAGCGATTGCCGGCCAAATTGGGATTCGGCCGCATCGAGTTTCGCGTCGGCGACATGTTCGATACCAGCCTCGGCGAATTCGATCATGTGGTCGCGATGGATTCATTGATCCATTATCACGTGCGCGATGTGGTGCGGGTGCTCGCGGGCTTTGCCGCGCGCACTCGGCGCTCGATTCTGTTTACCTTTGCACCGAAGACCCCCGCTCTCACTCTAATGTGGGCCGCGGGCCGGCTATTTCCTCGGCGTGACCGGGCACCGGCGATCGAACCTATCTCTGAAGCGTCGATTCGGCGCGCGTTGACGCTTGACCCCTCGTTGAGTCAATGGCGGATCGGGCGCACTCACCGCGTCGCCAGCAGCTTCTACAAATCGCAAGCCATGGAGCTCGTCAAGCTATGAATCTGTTCGGCGGTAAACTTGCGAGAAAATGGATGAAGCTCGGGACCGAGTTTTTGCCATTCGCGGACGCGGCGAGCCCGGAGCTGCCGTTGAGCCGCTTGCTGCGCCTGTCGCTGTTTCAAGTCTCCGTGGGCATGGCAATGGTGCTGCTGATCGGCACCTTGAATCGGGTTCTGATCGTCGAACTGAGCGTGCCGGCCTGGCTCGTGTCATTGATGGTGGGTTTGCCCTTGGTATTCGCACCGTTTCGCGCATTCATCGGCTTTCGCTCCGACAATCACCGCTCTGCCTTGGGCTGGCGGCGCGTGCCCTACATCTGGATGGGTACACTCCTGCAATTCGGCGGATTGGCCATCATGCCCTTTGCCCTACTGATTCTGTCGGGCGACACGCACGGTCCGATTTGGATTGGTCAGTTTGCGTCCGCCTTCTCCTTCTTGTTGGTGGGCGCGGGTTTGCAGACCACCCAAACCGCCGGCCTCGCGCTGGCAACCGATTTGGCGCCGCCCGAATCGAGGCCGAGCGTCATCGCGTTGATGTACGTCATGCTGTTGGTCGGCATGGTGGCGGCCGGCTTGGTCTTCGGCAAGCTGCTCGCCAATTTCACCGAGATCCGCCTCATTCAAGTTGTCCAGGGCGCGGCAATGGTGACCATGGCCTTGAACATCGCGGCACTGTGGAAACAAGAGGCGCGACAACCTGGCCGCGCCATCGCGGCGAGCGCGAAGTTTCTGGATTCGTGGCGGGAATTCACGCGTCACGCGCGCGCGATTCGCTTCTTGGTGACGGTAGGATTGGGAACGGCCGCGTTCAACATGCAGGACATCGTACTCGAGCCTTACGGCGGCGAGATTCTGCATTTGCCGGTCGGCGCCACCACCGCGTTGACGGCAATGTTGGCCGGCGGAATGTTGGCGGCATTCTCGCTCGCCGCTCGATTCTTGGGACACGGCGCCGACCCGTACCGCCTGGCGGCGTATGGAACGCTCATCGGACTGGTGGCGTTCGCCGCGGTCATCTTCGCCGCGCCGATGGAGTCGCCGCTGATGTTCCGGCTCGGTGTGCTGATGATCGGATTCGGCTGTGGATTCTTCTCGGTCGGTACGCTCGCGGGTGCCATGGCGCGCGAGCGCAATGGCGAGAGTGGGCTGGCGTTGGGCGCTTGGGGGGCTGTGCAGGCGACCAGCGCCGGCGTCGCGATCGCATTGGGAGGCGCGGTCCGCGACGTCGTCACCGGTCTTGCTGTGCATGGTTCGCTCGGCCCGGCGCTGACCAGCGCCTCAACCGGCTACGGTGCCGTCTATCAAATTGAGATCGTTTTGTTGTTCGCCACCTTGGTGGCAATAGGACCGTTGGTGCGGTCGGGACCGAAGGTGGCCGCGCAGGCGCCGACGGAATACGAATTGGCGATGAAGTGATTATCAAGGGGATCGCGAGATGAACACGGGTGCTGTGACTGGCTATTTCGACGTTGCGCAAATAGTGCTATACGCATTTTGGATATTCTTCGCGGGCCTGATCATCTATCTGCGGCGCGAGGATAAGCGCGAGGGCTACCCGCTCGAGTCGGATCGCTCAGGCGGCCGCATCAGCGTACAAGGCTTTCCGGCGATGCCGCCGGCGAAAAGCTTCCGCCTGGCCGACGGCAGCGTGGTCAAAGCCCCGAGAATCGAAACCGACCTACGCCCCATCATGGCCAAACCCATGGGCGGCTACCTTGGCGCGCCGCTGCTCCCGAGCGGCGACCCCATGCTCGATGCGGTGGGTCCCGCCGCCTATGCGCAACGCGCCAACATTCCGGATCACACCATCGATGGTCAGCCGATGATCGTCCCGCTGCGAGTGGCGCCGGGTTTCACGGTGGCGGCAAAGGATCCCGATTCTCGCGGCATGCCGGTGCTCGGCGCCGACCGGGTAGCCGGCGGCACGGTGCGCGATCTATGGGTGGATCGGGCCGAACCGCAAATCCGCTATCTTGAGGTCGATACCGGCGCCAAGCGTGTGTTGCTGCCGATCACTTTCGCGAAGATCGACGCGGCCCGGCGGCAGGTGAAAGTAAAATCGATATTGGGTGCGCAATTTGCCACCGTCCCCGGCCTGTCGAATCCCGACCAAGTCACACGCCGCGAGGAGGATCAGATTACCGCCTACTACGCAAGCGGCAACTTGTACGCGACGCCGAGCCGCTCGGAGCCGCTGCTATGAGTCATGATGATTTCGAGTTCGAACCGATTCGCGGCTTGCCCGCGCTGCTGCCTGAAGGTGAGCGGCTGTTATGGCAGGGAGCTCCGGATTGGAAATCGTTGGCGATTCGCGCGTACCACGTGCGCAAAGTGGCCTTGTATTTCTCGGTGCTGGTCTTGTGGCGGATCGGGGTCGGGATCGGCAGCGCCCACTCGCCGACTGCGATCGCCGTTTCTTGCGCCTTCTTGCTGGCGTTGGGCGGCATCGCCATCGGCGTACTGTCGTTGCTGGCGTATTTCGCCGCCCGCGCCACGGTGTACAGCATCACCAGCCGTCGAGTGCTGCTGCGCCATGGCGTCGCCGTGCCGATGACGATGAACGTCCCATTCAAGGTGATCGAAACCGCACAACTTAAGCTGTTCGCAGATCGCACCGGCGATGTCGCAATCGGCGTGACGAAAGCTGAACGGATCGGATACTTGATCACCTGGCCGCATCTGCGGCCGGGCTTCATCACTCGTCCGCAGCCGAGCTTGCGGTCGCTGGCGGATGCGAGCCGAGCGGCCGAAGTCCTCGGATTGGCGCTGGCAGCCGACGCGGGTGTCGCTGCGCTTCGAATCGATGCCACGGGAACGGCGCCTGCCGTCAACGGCTTGCGGCCGCGCACGGCTGCGACCGCCTAAGAGGAGTCCGCTATGCCTGCTGCGAGCGTCGCTAAACAGGAAAACTCATTGCCGCGCGGCGCCTTGATCGGTGCGGGCTCGCTGGTGCTGGCGTCGCTATTATTGGTGAGCGCCGCTCGAATCACGGGATACGGGCCGGCCAAGCCGCCGCCCAGCGCCGTGGTGGAGCGCTACGACCTGCGCTTCGAAGATCGCGCCGACGGCGCGGTACTTATCTACTCGGATGCGAGCAATCGCCTGGTAGACACCCTGCAGCCGAGCACCAACGGTTTCGTCCGCGGGGTGTTGCGCGGTCTGGTGCGCGAGCGGCGCGCGGAGCACGTCGGGCCCACCCCGCCGTTTCGCCTGACGCGTTGGGCAGACGGACGGCTCTCCCTCGACGACCTGTCAACCGGGCGGCACGTCGACATCGAGGTATTCGGACCCACCAATGCCGGAGCATTTGCGGATATCTTGATCGCCGCCGGCCAAAGGACCAGTCATGATTGATGAAGTAATTGGTATCAACTCGGGTTCCGCAGCCACGCGCAAGGCGGAGGCCAATACTTTATTGAGCCCGCGATTCTACAAGACCGACTATGCGGCTCTCGAGCGCTTCGACGCCGCTCCGGTGCGGGCCGAGTGGGATCAGATGATCTGCGAGTTCAAGCTCGACGTGAATCGCGACCACTTCGAGCGCAACGCGCAGTTCGACGCTGAGGTCGCAAAGCTGCCCGCCGATTTGCATCAGGAATTCCTCGATTTCCTGATCAGCTCGGTGACCGCGGAGTTTTCCGGTTGCGTGCTGTACAGTGAAATCAAGAGACGCGTCGCCAATCCGGACCTGCGCGAACTGATGGGATTCATGGCTCGCGACGAGGCGCGCCATGCAGGCTTCATCAATCAGGCCCTGAAGGATTTCGGCGTCGGCGTGGATCTCGGGTTTCTGCGGCGCGACAAGAAATATACGCACTTTCGGCCGAAATTCATCTACTACGCCACTTACTTGTCGGAGAAGATCGGCTACGCGCGCTACATTACGATTTTCCGTCACTTGGAGAAGCATCCCGAGAAGCGCTTTCATCCGATATTTCGCTGGTTCGAGCGCTGGTGCAACGATGAGTTCCGCCATGGCGAGGCGTTCGCCCTGATCATGCGAGCCAATCCGCATTTGCTGCGCGGCCACAACAAACTCTGGATTCGATTTTTCCTATTGGCGGTGTTCGCCACCATGTACGTGCGTGACCATGATCGCCCGCTCATGCACGCCGCCTTCGGCATTGACCCGAGCGAATACGACTTCACCGTATTTCGCATCACGTCCGAAATTTCGAAGCAGGTGTTTCCGCTGTCGTTGGATTTGGACAATCCGCATTTTCGCCGTGGACTCGAGCGCCTGCGACAGATTGCCGCGGCCAGCGCCGCGGCACAGGCACGCGGTGGCCTGATCGGCGCGGTGCGGCGATTAGGACTCGGGGTGGCGGCCGCGGCAACCTTTGCGCGTCTGTACCTGCTCCCGGTACTGCACCACGGATTGCCGGCGCAAGTGCGCATCGCGCCCGCCTGGTAATTACCACCTATGTCTGACTTCGGCGCACCTGCGCTCTACGCCATCCTTATTTGGTGGTTTACCACGGGGGTCATCCTGTTCTTGGACGGCCTACCGCGAACTTCCTTCCGCTGGAGCATGGCGGCGGCGACGATCGTGCTGCTGGAGGCGGCCCATGCCCTGCATTTGAGCGCCGCCGATGCCAGCGTCAGGGGCGCCTACATCGCGTTCTGCGCGGCGATACTGGTATGGGGCTGGCTGGAAATGAGCTTCTTGATGGGCTTCATCACCGGTCCGAGAAAGCAAGCGTGCGAGGAACGCTGCTCTGGCTGGCGGCACTTCGCGCATGCGACCCAGGCGATCATTTACAACGAGATTGCCACCTTGCTCGGGGCCGTGGCGGTTTTCGGCGCGACCTACCACGCACCGAACCGAGTTGCGCTCTGGACCTACTTGATTTTATGGGCCATGCGTCTCAGCGCCAAACTCAACTTATTCCTGGGCGTGCCGAATTTGGGCGAGAAGTTTCTGCCCGCGCATCTGCAATACCTAAAGGGCTTTTTTCGCAAACGGCCAATGAATTTCTTGTTCCCCTTTTCGGTCACTGGCGCGACGCTCGTGACCGCGCTCTTGGTGCAAAAATTCTTGGGCGCGAGCGATGCTTTCCAGAGCACCAGCTTTGCTTTGGAAAGCAGTTTGTTGGCTCTGGCGGCGCTCGAACACTGGTTCATGGTGCTGCCGTTGCCGAGTGAGCGATTATGGAATTGGGCGTTCAAAGCCGGCCGCGTCGCCCGCGGCAGCGACACTCTTGACCGGCAATTGGCTGCCAAGGCGCCGTACCATCCCTAGAGCCGATGTGGCACCATAGCCTCGACTATGAGCCAAAAACGGGCAAGCGGCGGCGACGCTAAGTCGAGACGATGAGCGCGATGGCTGCGTTGCGCTTGGCGACCTCCGTGTCGCACCAGCGACTCGAGAAGCGCCTGGACGTCAAGGCGCGCTTTACCGAGTTAACTGCCTATCGTGCCCACTTAAAGAAGATGTGGGGATTTTGCGCCGCGCTCGAAACGCGCTTGGCGCCGCAGTCATTCGCGGGTGCGCTGCCGGACTACGACGCACGCCGCAAGCTGCCGCTGTTGACTCACGACTTGGTTTCCTTGGGCGCGGATGCACACGCCGTGGCGGCGCTGCCGCGATGCGCGGCGCTGCCTGTGGAGATGGACGCCGCCGCCGCGTTCGGCTGCGTCTACGTGCTCGAGGGCGCAACCCTCGGCGGGCGCACGTTGCTGCCCTTGGTAGAAAACCGCCTGGGCTTCTCCTCCGAGCACGGCGCGCGCTACCTGGCGAGTTACGGCGACAATGTCGCGGCGATGTGGCGCGAGTTCGGCGCGGCGTTGGATGGCTGGTGTTGCGTCGCGCAGCGACGCTTGACGGCAATCCAGGCTGCGGTTACGACATTCGACATACTCGGCGACTGGCTGTGCGCGGAGGCGCCGTGAACGACCCGGCCATTCGATTCGGCGAGGCCGATCTCACGACTTGCGACCGCGAACCCATCCACATTCCAGGATCGATCCAACCGCATGGTGTGCTGTTGGTGATTGATCGGCAAACCCAGGTCGTCGAACAAGTGGCCGGCGATTCGAAATTGATGGTGGGGATCGATCCGGACGCGATGATTGGGCTGCCGATCGCTGCCATCTTGGAGCCCGACACGGGAGAGCTGGTCAGCACCCGGCTGCGATCCGCCGCCGCCTTCGTACCGCCCCTCATGCGGCTCGGGGTTCGATCGCGGACCGCCTCCATGCCTCTCGATCTCACGTTGCAGGCGTCGGACGGCACGGCGATCATCGAGCTTGAACCCGCGCGCCGCATGATGGCGAGCGCCGGCGACCCGATAGAGCAACTAAAATCGCTTTTGGCGGCGGTACAGCACACCTCCACCCTGCAGGAATGCTGTTCGGCTGCCGCGGTCACCATGCGCGCCGCCACCGGATTCGATCGAGCCATGGTGTATCGCTTCCTGCCGAACGGCAGCGGCGTGGTCGCCGCAGAAGACGCCAACGCCGGATTGGAGTCATTTCTGGGATTGCACTACCCCGCCTCGGATATTCCGAAGCAGGCGCGCGAATTGTATCGGCGTAACTGGCTGCGTGCGATTCCCAATATTGATTATATTCCCGCGCCGCTGC